>Ga0187893_10009349_pt1 | contig 15087 bp, 16 predicted proteins | sample MA1701074metaG_FD_139574 | JGI IMG/M metagenome (GOLD analysis project Ga0187893, IMG submission 139574) | White microbial mat communities from a basaltic lava cave in the Kipuka Kanohina Cave System on the Island of Hawaii, USA - MA170107-4 metaG ... | reverse complement strand
GGACCGGGCCGTGCGCGAGGACGACCTCGGCCCGCCGGGCGGCGGCGGCTTCCTGCCGCCGGGCGATGCCTTCGGCGACGGCGAGCCGGCCTTCTAGAGCGGCGTCGCCTTGCCCCGCACGAGGAAAGCGCGCTCCGTCCACCCGGGGGACCTGATCGGCGTCGCCGCGCCCGGCTTCGCCGTGGACCGCGCGCGCCTCGAGGCGGGCGCCGCGCGCCTCGAGCGCGCCGGCTTCCGCGTGCGCTGGCGCGACGACCTGTTGGCGACGCACGGCTATCTCGCCGGCAGCGACGAGCGCCGCGCGGCGGAGCTGATGGAGCTGGTGGACGAGCCCGAGGTGGCTGCGATCGTCTGCGCGCGCGGCGGCTACGGCGCGCACCGCATCATGTCGCGGCTCGACCCGGCCCGCGTGCGCGCCGCCGCGAAGCCGCTCATCGGCTACAGCGACGTCACCACGCTGCTGCTCTGGCAGCTCCGTCACGCGGGGCTGATCGGCTTCCATGGCCCCATGTTCGACAAGGACGGGGGCCCGTCCGAGGTGGAGCTCGAGCACTTCGTACGGGCGCTCGCGGGCGAGGCGCTGCCGCCGCTCGCGGGCTCGGGCCGCGCGGGCGGACGCGCCGAGGGCCGCCTCGTGGGCGGCTCGCTCACGCTCCTCGCCGCGAGCCTCGGCACGCCGTGGGAGCTCGATGCCCGCGGCGCGATCCTCGTCTTCGAGGAGATCGGTGAGAAGCCGTACGCGCTCGACCGCGACCTCTCGCACCTCGCGGCCGCCGGCAAGCTCGAGCAGGCGGTCGGCTTCGGCGTGGGCTCGCTCCTCGGCTGCGAAGACCCGAAGCGCGCGACGCCCACGGCCGACGACGTGGTGATGGAGATCCTGGGCCCGTTCGGCAAGCCCGTGGTGACCGGCTTGCCATTCGGCCACGAGAGTCCGAACCTGATCTGGCCCGTCGGCGTCCGTGCAGCGCTCGACGGGGAACGGGGGGAGCTGGTGCTGCTCGAGTCAGGAGTCGTGCGCCGGTGAGGCACGCGACGATCCGGCGCAAACTCGGGAAGGTGGATCGCGCGCTCGACCGCGCGATCGAGGGCGCGGAGATGCCGGGCGCGGTGGTGCTCGCGCGCATGCACCGCGACGGCGAATGGCTCGAGCACCTCTCGGTGCGCGGCCTCGCGGTGGCGCGCCCCGAGCGCCTCCCGATGGCGCGCGAGACGGTCTTCGACCTCGCCTCGCTCACGAAGGTGCTCGCGACCACGACGGCCGTGATGCTGCTGGTCGAGCAGGGCGTGCTCGCGCTCGACGACGCCGTCGCGAAGTGGCTCCCCCACTTCGCCGAGCGCGACAAGGGCGCGGTCACGCTCCGGCACCTCCTCACCCACAGCTCGGGCCTCCGGCCCTGGCGCGGCTTCCACGAGACCCTGCTCGAGCGCGAGCGCAAGAAGGGCGAGCGTTGGATCGGGACGCCGGCCGCGAAGGACTGGATCCTCGAGAGCATCTGCCGCTCGGCGCTCGTGCACGATCCCGGCACCGCCGCCGTCTACGGCGACCTCGACTTCATCGTGCTCGGCGCGGTGGTCGAGGCGGCCTCGGCGCAGCCGCTCGACGTCTTCTGCCAGGAGCGGATCTTCGCGCCGCTCGAGATGAAGGAGACGCGCTTCCTGCGCGAGCCGCTCGGCGAGGCGGAGCGGCGCGCCTTCGCCGCGACCGAGAACTGCCCGTGGCGCGGCCGCATCGTGTGGGGCGAGGTGCACGACCCGAACGCGGCCGCGATGGGCGGCGTGGCGGGGCACGCCGGGCTCTTCGCGCCAGCCGACGACGTGCTGCGCTTCGCGACGGCGCTGCTCGACGTCTGGCACGGCCGGAGCGACTTCGTCTCGCGCGAGCGTCTCGTCGAGTTCACCACGCGCCAGAACCTGCCGGCTGGCTCCGACTGGGCGCTCGGCTGGGACACGCCGACGCCCGGCGGGTCCTCCTCGGGCCACCACTTCTCGGCGCAGTCGATCGGCCACCTCGGCTTCACCGGCACCTCGCTCTGGATCGACCTCGCCGCCGAGGCCGTGGTCGTGATGCTCACGAACCGCATCCACCTCGTGGCCAAGCGCAGCAAGTTCACGCTGCGCGCCGAGATCCACGACCTGGTCCGCGAAGCGTTCGCGGCGTAGCGGCGAGCGGCGCTTGCACGTCCACTTCGTCGCGATCGCGGGAACGGGGATGGGCTCGCTCGCAGGCCTCTTGAAGGAGCGCGGGCACACCGTCACCGGCAGCGACGAGAACGTCTATCCGCCGATGAGCACGGCGCTCGAGCGCTGGGGGATCCCGGTCGCGCTCGGCTTCCGGCCCGAGAACGTGCTCGCCCGCCGCCCGGATCTCGCCGTGATCGGGAACGCGGTGCGCCGCGAGAACCCGGAGGCGCGCGCCGTGATCGAGAGCGGCATCCCGTACCGCTCGTTCCCCGACGCGCTCTACGAGCACGCGATCGCCGGCAGGCACTCCGTCGTGATCGCCGGCACGCACGGCAAGACCACCACCACGAGCCTCGTCGCCACGCTGCTCCACGCCGCCGGGCGCGATCCGTCGCTCCTCGTCGGCGGGCTCTCCGAGAACTTCGGCGGAAGCTTCCGCGACGGAAAGGGCCCCGAGTTCGTCGTCGAGGGCGACGAGTACGACACCGCGTTCTTCGACAAGACGCCGAAGTTCCTGCACTACGGCGCCCAGACCCTGGTCGTTACCTCGATCGAGTTCGACCACGCCGACATCTACCGCGACCTCGCGCACGTGCAGGGCGAGTTCGCGAAGCTGGTGACGGGGCTCCCGCGCGACGGCACGCTGATCGCGGCGGCGGGCGGCGGCGCGCTCGGCGCGGTCGTGGCCGGGGCGCCCTGCCGGGTGCTCCGCTACGGGATCGAGGACGGGAGCGACGTCGAGGCAGAGCGCCTCGCGCCCGGCTCCGAGGGCACACGCTTCGAGTTGAGCGTGCGCGGAGTGGGGCGGGCGCCGGCGCTGCTCCCGGCCTGGGGCGACTACAACGTCGCGAACGCGCTCGCCGCCGTCGGCGTCGCCGTCGCACGCGGCGTCCCGCTCGAAGCCGCCGCCGCCGGCCTCGCGAAGTACCGCGGCGTGAAGCGGCGCCAGGAGGTGCGCGGCAGCGCGGGCGGCGTCACCGTCGTGGACGACTTCGGCCACCACCCGACCGCGGTGCGCGAGACGCTCGCGGCGCTCCGCGGCCGCTTTCCCGGTCGCCCGCTCGTCGCGGTCTTCGAGCCGCGCTCCAACACGAGCCGCCGCGCCGTCTTCCAGCGCGAGTACGCCGAGGCGTTCGACGCCGCGGCGCGCGTCGTCGTGCAGATCGTCCCGGACGCGCCCATCTACAGCGCGTTCGGCGGCGAGCCCGAGCGGCTCTCGGCGGAACAGCTCGCGCACGACGTCTCGGCGCGCGGCATCCCGGCTACGGCGCTCCCCGACGTCGACGCGATCGTCGACCATCTCGCCAAGAGCTGCGCGCCCGGTGATGTGGTGGTGACGCTCAGCAACGGCGGCTTCGGCGGGATCTGGGAGAAGCTGCTCGAGCGGCTGACTGACTGAGAGAGCTCGCGCTCCGCGCTGTGGGCCCTCGCGCTGGGCCTGGGGTGTGCTGGCTGCCGTGCTCGCCTCTCCCGCGTGTGACGCGACGACCGAGAGCGCGGTCTGCCCCCTCCACGGGCTCGCGTTCAGGCGCAGGTCGCGCCGAAGCCGGCGGTGCTGGCCGAGACGGGCTGGCCGAGCGCCGGCGAGCCCGTGCGCGACGCGCGGCCCTCGCGCGAGAACGCAGCGGCATACCTGGAGCGCTTCGTCCCCTGGGCAGAAGCAAACTCCGTTCCCTACCTCTACTTAGAAGCGTTCGACGAGGGCTGGAAGGCTCGCAGCGAGGGAGAGCGCGGCGCGCACTTCGGCGTCGCTCTCGCGGACGGACGCGCGAAGCCGGGTTTGGCGCAGGCACTGCGCTGCAGGGGGACGAAGCGGCTCGCCCCGTCGCCGTGAGCAGAGCGCTCAGGGAGCCTTCAGCACCCGCTTTACCACCTCGGGGTCGCCGCGGTTCACCACGCGGAGCTCGCGCACGCCGCCGACGCCGTCACGGATGAAGATCCGCGCGGGGCGGCCGTCGTTCAGCGTGCGCGAGACGCGGAGCAGCGCGGCCGCCTCGAGGCAGTCCTGGTGGAAGTAGGCGGCGAAGGGCGCGAGCCCGCGCTCTGCGGCGAGGTCGAGGACGTGCCACATGAGCGCCCAGGCGAGGTCTTCCACGCGGAAGCCCTCGACCAGCGGCGGCACCGCCCACGAGATCACGCGCGCGCCTTCGATCTCGAGCGGCTCGCCGGAGAGGTTGAAGATCGTGATGCCCGCCGGCAGCTCCTTGCCGCGGCCGAAGCGACGGAAGCGCGCGAGCGGGGCGGCGCTGGCCACGTCGTCGTTCGGCACCAGGAAGTCGAGCGCACCGCCGTCGCCGCGCGCGACCACGAACGAGCGCATCAGCGCGCACGCGAAGAAGCCGCGCCGGTCGAACAGGTAGCGCGGCACCTGGTCGAAGTGGCTCTCATAGACCCGGCGGTTCTCCCAGAACTCGCCCTCGGCGAGGCTCTCGAGCTGGCTCCACGAGCTGCGCGAGGTGAGCACGCGCTGCGGCACGAGCTGGTAGCCCGCGACCGGGGTGTGCGAGGCGATGCGGTAGTCGAGGAGGAGCTCCATGGGCGCGCCTCAGCCGAACGCTAGCAGGCGCGCGCCGCTGCCCACGGCCTCGGCCCGCGCGAGCGCCGCCGCCACGAAGGCGCGCCCGCGCGCGATCGCCGCCTCGAGGTCCGCGCCGCCCGCGAGCGCCGCAGTGATCGCGGCGGAGAGCGCGCAGCCCGTGCCGTGGACGGGCGGGCCGGGGAGGCGCTCGCCCGTGAGCCAGCGGACGGCGACGCCCTCGCCCTCGCGCACGGCGAGGCAGTCGTCGGGCGCGCCCTCGCGGTGGCCGCCCTTCACGAGCGCGGCGGCGGCGCCCACCTCGTGGACGAACCAGCGCGCCGCCTCCTCCGTGCCTCGCTTCGACGACACGTCGCAGCTCGAGAGCGCCTCGGCCTCGGGCAGGTTCGGCGTGACGAGCGTGGCGCCCTGCATCAGGTCGAGGAGCGCGGGCCAGGCGCGCCGCTCGAGGAGCGGCGTCCCGTCGCTCGCGTGCAGCACGGGGTCGATCACGAGGGGCGGGGGCGGGCGCGCGCCCGCCTCGAGCCCGAGCGCGACCGCGCGCACCACGTCGTCGCTCGCGAGCATGCCGAGCTTGATCGCGTGCGGCGCGACGTCCGCGAGGAGCGCGCGGAGCTGGTCGGTCACCACGGATGGGAACGCGGGCAGCACGCGGTGGACCTTCTTCGTGTCCTGTATGGTGAGCGCAGTGACCACGCCCGCGCCGTGCGCGCCGAGCGCGCGGAACACCTGGAGGTCGAGCTGGAGGCCGGCGCCGCCCGTCGGGTCCGACCCGGCGATGCTGAGCGCGATGCGCATGAAACGGATGGTAAGATCCGCCGCCGTGACACGCATCCTGGCGCCGCTCCTCGCGCTCTTCGTGCTCGCTCCGGCTGCCGCGCAGCAGGCGCCGCCCGCGCCCGCGGGCGCCGAGACCTGGTACACCGAGCGCATCATCACCGGCGGCGTGTCGCCGGCGGTCGAGCACCTCTGGTCGAAGGGGCCGTGGCTGCGCTCCGAGCTCGTCGTCGGGGGACAGCCGATCGTGCAGATCGTCCGAGGCGACCGCTACCTGATCGTGAACCGGCTGCTCCGTAAGGGCGTCTCGATCGGACGGAATCCGACCGCGATCCAGAAGGACGCGAGCCGGCGGCGTCCGATCGGCGACGACGGCGAGATCATCCTCGCGGGCGGCGGCGAGCGGTACAGCCAGGCCGAGGTGGGCGGTCAGCCCTGCGAGATCTACCGGCTCACCGACGGCGACGGCCGGCGCGAGAGCTGCGTCAGCACGACGGACGCGCACCTGCCGCTCCGCACCACCTTCTGGCACCGCGCTTCGAACCGCACAACCGAGATCACGTACCTCACGTGGGCTAGCCAGGTGCCGCTCGCGGACGACTTCTTCGCGCCCGAGGCCGGGACCGAGATCGAGGAGCTCAGCTACGAGCAGTACCTGGCGCGGTCCAAGGAGGGGCCGGTGGGGCCCGCGCCGCCGACCTTCTCGCACCTCCTCCACGGCCGGTAGTGCCGCGCATGGGCGAGCCGCAGGCGTTGCCTCGGGACTATCCGCCGGCGGAGCACGTGCTCCGCGATCTCCGCCTCTGGTCCGATCCCGGCGCGGAGCCGCCCGCGGCGGGGCTCCCTGTCCAGGCGGCGCTCGCGGGCCGGAGCGGCGCCTGCTCGGCCGGCGCCCTCGCGGTGCTGGTGGACGTGGTGGCGGGCGCCGCCGCACTCCGGAGCGCCGGAGCCTACTGGATCGCGACTTCGGATCTTCGCGTGCACTGGCTGCGGCCGGTCGCGGCGGGCGAGCTCGTGGCGCGCGCGGAGCCGCTCCGGAGCGGGCGGACCAGCATCGTGATCGAGGTCGCGGTCGAGGCGGCGGGCGCGCGGGTGGCGCGCGGCGCAGTCGGCTTCTCGCGCCTGCCGGCGACGGGCGAGTACCAGACGCGGCCGCGCGAGCCGGCAGTTGCGCGCATCGAGTGGGGCGCGGGAAGCCAGGGCTTCGCGCGACCGTGGAGCGAGCGCATCGGCGCAGTCGTGCGCGACGCGGAGGCGGGCGTGGTCGAGCTTCCGCTCGGACCGTACGTCGGGAACTCGCTCGGCGGGCTCCAGGGCGGCATCGGCGTCGCGCTCCTCGACCTCGCCGCCGAGGCCGCGGCCAGCGCGCGGCTCGGCCCCGCCGTCGCGACGCGCGACCTCGCCGTGCACTTCCTCGCGCTCGGCCGCGCGGGTCCGCTCCGCACGCGCGTGGAGCTGCTGCGGAAGGACGGGGACGCGCTCCTGCTTCGTGTCGAGTCGCGCGACACCGGCGCCGGCGACCGGCTCTGCGCGCTCGCGAGCGCGACGGTGGGAGCGCCGCTCTCGTGAGCGAGATCGAGGCGGTGCTGCTCGACGCGGGCGGCGTGCTCGTGTTGCCCTCGCACGAGCCCGTCCTGGCGGCGCTCGCGCGCGTCTCGATCCAGGTGGACGCGGCGCGCCTCGACGCTGCGCACTACAGCGGGATGCATGCGCTCGACGAAGCGCCGCTCGACGCCTTCGACTGGCGCGACTACCTCTGCGCGTACGTGCGGACGCTCGGCGTCGCCGCGGGAGCGGGCGACGCCGCGATCTCCGCCCTGCGCCCGCTCTTCGACGACTCGGCGCGGCTCTGGCGGCGCGCGGTGCCCGGCGCGAGCGAGGGGCTCCACGCGCTCCTCGCCGCGGGCGTGCGCCTCGGCGTGGTCTCGAACGCCGAGGGCACCTGCGAGGCCCGCCTCGCGGAGCTCGCCGTGTGCCAGGTCGGCGCCGGGCGGGGCGCCCCCGTCGAGATCGTGATCGACTCGCACGTGGTGGGCGTCGAAAAGCCCGACCCGGCGATCTTCGGCTATGCGCTCCGCGCGATGGACCTCGACCCCGCGCGCTGCCTCTACCTGGGCGACTCGGTGCGCTTCGACGTCGCGGGGGCGCGCGCGGCCGGGCTCTCGCCGGTGCTCGTGACGCCGGAGCCCGCGGCGCGCGACGGCGGGTTCCCGCGCGTGCGCGGTGTCGCCGAGCTCGCGGAGCTGCTCAGCTCGGGCTCGCGACCCAGGTGATGTTCCCGCCGGCGATGGCAGGCGTGCGGGCGGCGAGCACCGCGAGGCGCCGCGCGACCTCGCCGGCGAGCCGCCGGAAGGCCACCGCCGCCTCGCTCTCGGGCGCGAAGCTCACGATCGGCTTGCCCTGGTCGCCGCCCTCGACCACGCGCGGGTCGATCGGCACCTCGCCGAGGAAGTCCACGCCGAGCTCGTCGGCGACGCGCTTCCCGCCGCCCTTGCCGAAGATGTAGTAGCGGCGGTCCGGCAGGTCGGACGGCACGAAGTACGACATGTTCTCGACGATGCCGAGCACCGGCACCGCGACCTTCTCGAACATGCGGAGGCCTTTCCGCGCGTCGAGAATCGAGAGGTCGTTCGCGGTGGTGACGATCACCGCCCCCGAGAGCGGCGCCTGCTGCGTGAGCGTGAGCGCGGCGTCGCCCGTGCCGGGCGGCAGGTCGATCACCAGGTAGTCGAGCTCGCCCCACTCGACGTCGGTCAGGAACTGGCGGATCAGGCCGTGCACCATCGGCCCGCGCCAGATCACGGGCGAGTTGTCGTTCACGAAGAAGCCCATCGACATCACGCGCATGCCGTAGGCCTCGAGCGGCTGGATGCGCTTCTCGGTCGACTCGGGGCGCCCGTGCACGCCGAGCAACAGCGGGAGCGAGGGGCCGTACACGTCGGCGTCCATCACGCCGACGCTGGCGCCGCTCTCGCGGAGCGCGAGCGCGAGGTTCACGGCGGTCGTGCTCTTGCCGACGCCGCCCTTGCCGGAGGCGACCGCGATCATGTTCCGCACGCCGGGGAGCACCACGCCGTCCTTCGGCGCGGCGGCCGGGCCGCGGGTGTTCGCGGTCATGCGGACGTCCACGTGCGTCACGCCCGGGAGCGCCGCCACGCGCTCGCGCGCCGTCCGCTCGAACTCGGCCTTCACGGGACAGGCGGGCGTGGTGAGCTCGATCGTGAACGAGACGCGCCCGCCCTCCACGCGCACGTTCTTCACGAAGCCGAGCTCGACGATGCTCTTCCGGAAGTCCGGATCCACGATCGGGCGGAGCGCGTCGAGAACGGCGGCCTCGGTGACGGCGCTCATGCGGGCCTCCGCTCCACGGGCACGAGCCCGAGCCGGCGCACCATCGCGGCCTCGCTCGCGACGAGGTCAGCGAGCGTCACGCCCGACAGCACGCCGCGCACGGCACCGTCGGCCGCACGCCATATCGCGCGCAGCGCGCAGTCGCTGCTCCGCACGCAGCGCGGGACGCGCCCGGCGTGGCACGCGCAGAAGTCGCTCGGGAAGAGCGAGCCGCCGAGCGCCGCGATCGCGTCCCAGGCCGTGATCGCGCCGGCGCCGCGAGCGAGGCGGTAGCCACCCGCCGCGCCGCGCGTGCTCGCGACGAGCCCGCCGCGGCGGAGCTCGCGCAACAGCTTCGCGGCGTAGTCCGGCGAGAGCCCCTCGGCGTCCGCAATCTGCTGGATCGTGCGGGGCGTCGAGTCGTGGCGCGCGAGCTCGAGCAGGCAGCGCAGGCCGTACTCTTCCTGGGCGAGGAGCTGCATGGATCGGCGATCCTCGGGAATCCGGACTCGAGTGTCAACATTACGGGACCGTGATTGCCCACGCGGAGGCGCTCCGCGAAGCTGCGCCGACGTGCGCGGGAGGGCCCGATGGACGCTTGGACCGTGGATCCGCTCTGGTTCGTCCTCGGCCTCGTCGGCCAGGCGGCCTTCTTCTCGCGCTTCCTCGTGCAGTGGATCGCCTCCGAACGCGAGGGACGGAGCTACATCCCCCAGGCCTTCTGGTGGCTCTCGCTGGCCGGCTCGATGCTGCTCTTCGCGTACGCGATCCACCGCAAGGACCCGGTGTTCGTGCTGGGTCAGGCCTTCGGCTGGCTCGTCTACGCGCGCAACCTGGTCCTGCTCCGGCGCGAGGCCTCGTGAGCGAGGGCGTACCCGCCCGGCGCCGCGCGGCGCTCGGCCTCCTGATCGCGCTCTATGCGATCGTCGTGCTCCGGACCGCGTGGCTCTGCGACGACGCGTACATCACGTATCGCACCGTGGACAACTTCGTCTCGGGGCTCGGCCTCCGCTGGAACGTGGCCGAGCGCGTCCAGGCCTTCACGCATCCGCTCTGGACCCTCCTGATCGCCGCGGGCTACGCGCTCAGCGGGAACATCTACTGGACCGCGCTCACGACCTCGTTCACCTGCTCCGTCGCCGCGGTGTGGCTCGTGGCGTGGCGCGGCGCGGTCTCCCTCGGGAGCGCCGCCGTCGCCGTCCTTCCGCTGATCCTGTCGAGCGCATACGTCGACTACTCGACCTCCGGGCTCGAGAACCCGCTCTCCCACCTGCTCCTCGCGAGCTTCGGCGTGCTCTTCCTCTCGCGTCCGCTCGACGCCCGCACACTCTTCCTCCTGTCGGCGATCGCGTCGCTCGCGGCCGTGACTCGCCCCGACGCGCTGCTCCTCTACCTGCCGGGGCTCGCGTACGCGCTCGCGCGTTTCGGGAGCTGGCGCGGGCTCGCGCTCGTGGCGGCGGGCTTCGCGTCGCTCGCGGCGTGGGAGCTCTTCTCCCTCGTCTACTACGCCTTCCCGTTCCCGAACACGGCGTATGCGAAGCTCGGCCTCTTCCTCCCGCGCGAGGAGGTGCTCGCGCAGGGGCTCCGCTACCTCGAGAACTCGCTGCGGCTCGATCCGGTCACGCTCCTCGGCGTGCTGGCGGGCGGCGCGGCTGCGCTCTCGGGCGGTGCGCGGAGCTTCTTCCTCTGGGCCGGGGCGCCCCTCTACGTCGCGTATGTGGTCGCGATCGGCGGCGACTTCATGGCCGGGCGCATGCTCGCGGCGCCCCTTCTGCTCGGTGCGCTCCTGCTCGCGCGCGCGCCCGTCTTCGCGCGGCCACGCTTCGCGCTCCCAGCGCTCGGCGCGCTCCTCGCGCTCGGCTTCGCTGCGCCGAACCCGTCCTTTCTCGCGGGGATCCGCGAGAACGTCGCGCGCGACGCGCTGATCGAACCGAGCGGCATTGCAGACGAGCGGCGCTACTACGAGCCCTTCACAGCGCTGTCGAGCTACGCCGTCCACCGCGGCGTGCCTGCGCACGAGTGGACGCTCGCGGGCGGGCGCGCGCGCGCGGCGGGGCTGCCCCTCGTCCAGATGAGCTACACCGGCTTCTTCGGCTTCGCGGCCGGGCCGGGCGTCCACATCGTCGATCTGAACGCGCTCTCCGACGCATTTCTCGCGCGGCTCCCGCCGCCCTACCGGCCCGACTGGCGGATCGGCCACGTGTGGCGCGAGCTCCCCGCCGGCTACTGGGAGACGCTCGAGAGCGGCACGAGCCAGCTCCGCGACCCCGGGCTCGCGCGCTACCACGCTGCGATCGCGCGGGTCACGCGCGGCGAGCTGTTCGGTGCCGCGCGCTGGGGCGAGATCGTCGCGCTCGCGCTCGGACGCTACGACGGTGCGATCGACGTGCAGCGCCTGCGCTTCCCGCCGGTGCCGCACTTCGAGGCAGGTGGCACGGAGCCGACGGCGCTCGACTGGCGCGGCGCGGACGTGGTGCTCGGCGGGCCCTCGCACGCGCGCCAGGTCGAACTCTCGGTCGGCGGCGACGACGCTCACGCGCTCGTCTACTTCCAGGGCTCGCGCGATCTCGCGATCGCAAAGCACCCGGCTGCCGGTGGAGAGGGGCTCGCGCGGCTCGTCGCCGAGGTGCCGCGCGCCGCGGCGGAGGCTGGCTTCGACCGCGTGCGGGTGATGCCGTACCGCGGCGACGGCGTATACGTCCTCGGCGGCTTCCGCCTCGATGAGTAGCGGGCTAGTCGAGCCGCTTGCGGAAGCGCAGCGCGGCGAGGGTGAGCGTCACGAGGAAGAAGAGCGCGAGCGGCCAGAGTTCGCCGCGGACGTCGCCGAGCGAGGCGCCGCGCAGCACGATGCCGCGGATGATCCGCAGGAAGTGCGTGAGCGGGAAGATCTCCGCGAGCCACTGCGCCGGCCGCGGCATGCCCTCGAAGGGGAACATGTAGCCCGACAGCATGATCTGGGGCAGGAAGCTCGTGAAGCTCATCTGGAACGCCTGGAACTGGCTCGCTGCGAGCGTCGAGAAGAGGAGGCCGAGGCTGAGCGAGGCGACCACGAAGCCGCCCGCGGCGAGGTAGAGCTCGGCGAGCGAGCCGCGGATCGGCAGGTCGAAGAGCAGGAAGCCGAGCCCGAGGATCAGCGAGATCTGCACGTAGCCGATCGCGATGTAGGGCAGGATCTTGCCGAGCATGAGCTCCGCGCTCTGGACTGGCGTCGCGATCAGGAGCTCGAGGTTCCCGCGCTCGCGCTCGCGTACGATGGCGATCGCGGTGAACAGCACCATGGTGAGCGCGAGGATCACCCCGCACACGCCCGGCACGATGTGGACGGCCGAGCGCCGCTCGGGGTTGTAGTAGGCCCGCACCTCGAAGGTCGGTGCCGGGAGCGCGGCGGCCGGTACGCGGCTCCCGAGCGGGAGCGCGGCGAGCGCGCGGGCCGCGCCGAGCACGATCGGGTCCCCGCCGTCGACGAGGAGCTGCGCGGCGGGGCGGTCGCGGCGTGCGAGGCGCGCGTCCACGTCCACGGGGATCAGGATCCCGACGGAGATCTCGCCGCGCGCAAGGAGCCGCTCGAGCTCGCGTGCGCTTCCCGTCTGCCGCACCACGTCGATCACCTGCGTGGCCTGCGCGTCGGCGGCGAGCCAGCGGGCGCGCTGCGTCCCGGCGAGATCGGCGACGCCCGCGCGCAGGTGCCGGATGTCCTGGTTGATCGCGTAGCCGAAGAGCAGCGTCATCATCAGCGGGATGCCCGCGATCATGCCGCCCGTCAGCCGGTCGCGGCGCAGGTGGAGCACCTCCTTCCGGGCGACCGCGCGGACGCGCTCGAGCGAGAAGCGCGTGAGGCCGCGGCTACTGGCTCCGCTCGGAGTCATGGCTCGCGCTCGGCGCCGCGGGTAGCCGCCACGAAGACGTCCTCGAGGCTCGGCGGTGCCGGGCGTGCGCGGGCCGCGACGCCGCCCGCCGCGAGCGCCTCGGCGAGCGCGCGGGCAGGGTCGGCGAGCGCCGGATCCACGAGCACGCGGAGGCGGTTCCCGAGCTGCGCGGCCCCCCGCACCGCGGGATGGCGCTCGAGCAGCTCGCGCGCCGCGCGCGGCCGGTCGCTCTCGACCTCGACGACCGCGTCGCCGAGCTCGGCGAGCAGCCGCTCGGGTGGGCCGGCTGCGACGAGCCGCCCGCGGTCGAGGATCGCGAGCTCGTGGCAGCGCTCCGCCTCGTCCATGAAGTGGGTCGAGACGAGGATCGTGACGCCGCGCTCGGCCAACGCGAAGAGCGCCTCCCAGAAGTCGCGCCGGCTCTGCGGATCGACCGCGCTGGTGGGCTCGTCGAGCACGAGCAGCTCCGGCTCGTGGAGCACCGCGCCGGCGAGCGCGAGCCGCTGGCGCTGGCCGCCCGAGAGCGTGCCGGCGAGCTGGCTGGCGCGCGCCGTGAGCGCGAACTCGCCGAGCAGCGTGTCGATGCGCGCGCGACGGTGCGCCCGCGGCAGGCGGTGGATCGCCGCCAGGAACTCGAGGTTCTCGCGGACGCTGAGGTCCTCGTAGAGCGAGAAGCGCTGCGTCATGTAGCCGAGGCGCGTCCGCAGGGTCTCCGCGTCCCGCGGCATCGAGAGCCCGAGCACCGTCGCCTCACCCGCGCTCGGCGTGAGGAGCCCGCACAGCATGCGCATGGTGGTGGACTTGCCCGAGCCGTTGGGGCCGAGGAAGCCCGAGACGCGCGCGCGCGGGACGGAGAGGTCGAGCCCGTCCACCGCGACTCGCGCGCCGAAGCGGCGCGTGAGCCCGCGCGTCTCGATCGCGACCTCAGCGCTCAAGCCTCGCCTCCTCGACGCCGAGCTCGAACGTCACTTCGACCGGCACGCCGCTCGGGAGCTCGCGGGCCTCGGGCGAGACGACGTCCACCTCGGCCAGGTACGAGAGCCGGCTCCGGTCGCGCTGGGTGAGCGCGTAGTACGGCGTGAAGGCCGCCTCGTGCGAGACGCTCCGGAGCCGCCCCTCGAAGGCGCCCTCGAATCCGTCGATTCGCACGCGCGCCCGCGCGCCGGGGCGGAGCTTCACCCGCACGGGTTCGGGCACGTGCACGCGCGCCCAGGGCGGGCCCTCGGCGAGGAGCACGACGACGACGGCGCCCGGCGGCGGGCGCTCGCCGAGCTCGAAGGGCAGCGCGTCCACGGTGCCCGCGCGGGGCGCGCGCACCGCGAGGCGCTCGTGGCGGAGCTCGGCGTCGGCGAGCGCCGCCTCGGCCGCGGCGAGCGCGCTTTCGCCCGCCGTGAGCTCCTCGGCCGTGGCGCCCGTCTCGAGCGCGAGGAGCCGGGCGCGCGCCGCATCGCGCGTCGCGAGAGCCGCGGCGTGGCTCGTCTCGGCCTGGTCGAGCCGCGCGCGCGAGGCGTAGTCCGCGCGCGCGAGCGCCTGCGCGCGGGCGAGCTCGCTCACGGCGGTGCCGAGCGCGCCCTCCGCGCCGGCGAGGACGGCGCGCGCCTCGAGGATCCGCTCCGTGCGCGGGCCGCGGCGGAGCTCGGCGAGCCGCGCCGCCGCCTCGTCGCGCACGCTCCGCGCGCGCGCGGCCTGCGCGGCCACGCGCCCGGCCTCGAGCCGGACGAGGAGCGCCCCGGCCAGGACGCGATCGCCCTCCTGCACCGGCCGTTCGACCACGGGCTCGTCCGACTCGGCCACGAGCTCGATGCGGTCGCGCTCGAGCGTGCCGAGCGCGGGGAGCTCCGCCGGATCCTCAGCGCACGCTGCAAGGGAGACAGCGACGACGAGCAGCAGCGCGTGCTTCACGGCTTCGCTCCCCGGGCGCCGTCGAGGAAGAGGCGGACGCTGTGCTCCGCGAGCCGCCGCCGGAAGTCCTCGTCGAGCTCGTACCCGAAGACCGGCCCGACGAGCGGGTGCGCCAGGAACGGGAACACGCACATCCCGATCAGCGAGAGGATCGCGAGCACGGGGTCGAGGTCGGGGCGGAGCTCGCCGCGCGCCTTCTCGCGCGCGAGGAAGGGGAGCACCACCGGAGCGAGGCGCGCGGGGAAGCGGGCGGCGAAGCGCGCGCGAAGCGAAGCGTTCCCGCCGATCACCTCGCGCAGGATGAACGACGGGAGCCAGGGCTCGCGCCCGATCGTCTCCACGTAGACGCGGATGAGGCCCGCGAGGCCCGCGCCGCCGGGCGCCGCCGCGAGCTCGCCGAGCTGCGCGAGCAGGCGCTCGAAGACGCGGTCGAGCACGGCGTCGAGGAGGCCTGCCTTGTCGCGGAAGTAGTACGCGATCATCGCGGGCGAGACG
>Ga0187893_10009348_pt1 | contig 15087 bp, 13 predicted proteins | sample MA1701074metaG_FD_139574 | JGI IMG/M metagenome (GOLD analysis project Ga0187893, IMG submission 139574) | White microbial mat communities from a basaltic lava cave in the Kipuka Kanohina Cave System on the Island of Hawaii, USA - MA170107-4 metaG ... | reverse complement strand
GCTCACCTTCGCGCGGTCACCGGGGCCGAGATTGCGTTGCAGGCGGTTGAGGTCGTCGTTGAACGCATCGAGCAGACTGGCCTTCTTGCGGAGCGCGGCGCGGCGTTCGGCCGTGGTGCCGCCTTCGCCGAAGAGGCTTTCAAAGACGATGCGCGGATGCGCCTCCGCCGGCAGCGGCGTGGTGGGCGAGGACCAGGAAAGGTTGTTCTGGTAGGCGCAGGCGTAACCGTTGTCGCACTGGCCGACGACCTGGAGCAAATCCATCGCGAGTTCGAGCGACGGCAATTGCGTGGCCTGGCCAATGCGTTGGGCGGCGATTTGATCGACCGTGGTGCCGAGGTAGTAGTCGGTGCTCTCGGTCAGCTTCGCCTTGGCGCAACTGAGGAAGGAGGAATTCGACGTCGCATGGCTGCCCGGATAGGCGCTCTGCAATTCGAGATTCGAAATGCAGGTGACGTGTTCCTTCACCGGCGCGAGCGAAGCGAGAATCGGCGAAAGCTGATCGAGCGTGTCGCCGGGCGGGAACCAGCGGCTCTGGTCGCAGCCCATCGGCATGAAAACATAACCGAGGCGGCGCACCGGATTGGCGGCGGTCTTGGCCAGCGCGGTGGCGGCGGGGACCATCGCGTCCAACAGCGGCAGCGCGAGCGTGGCGCCGACGCCGCGCAGGAAGGTGCGGCGGGGGAGGCATTTTTGGGTGAGGTAGTTCATAATGCTTTTCTCAGCGTGAACGGTGTGCTTTTGACGAGCCCGATAATGATGGACGATAGGCGGTAATCGTCCGCCTTCGCTTCGCGCACAATCTTCCGGATGGCTGGCGCATCGTAATGTTCGACGCCGCGGCCGAGCGCGAACGTCATCATTTTCTCGGTCAACGTGCTGACGAAAATCTCGGGCCGGTTGAGCAAACCTTCTTCGAGCCCGCCCACACCCGTGAACTTGCTGCCATCGGGCAGGCCGCCCGAGGCATCGACCGGCTGGCCTTCCTCCAACACGCGCCAACGGCCCACGGCGTCAAAGTTCTCCAGAGCGAAGCCGGGCGGATCGATCAGGTTGTGACAACTCGCGCACTGCGCGTTCGCCCGATGCTCGGCCAACCGCTCGCGCACGGAGAGATTGGCCGCGACGGTGTTGTCCTTGAGGTCGGGCACATCGGGCAGCGGCGGTGGTGGCGGCGTACCGAGGATGTTTTCGAGAATCCACTTGCCGCGCAGCACGGGCGAGGTGCGCGTGGCGTAGGACGTGACGGTGAGCACGCTGCCTTGCCGCAGCAGTCCACCGCGCTGGCTGTCGCGGCCCAGCGCCACGCGCCGGAACTGGCTACCGTACACATTGGGAATGCCATAGTGCTTCGCGAGCCGCTCGTTCAGGAAGGTGTAGTCTACCTTGAGCAAATCGAGCACGCTGCCGTCCTCGCGCAGCACCGTCTCGAAGTGCAGTTCGGTTTCGCGCCGGAACGCCTGCCGCAGGTTGTCGTCGAAGTCAGGGAACTGGCGGAGGTCGGGCGTGGCCGATTCGAGGTTGCGCAGGTGCAACCATTGCTCGCCGAAGTTCTGGACGAGGTTCATCGCGCGTTCGTCCGCAAGCAACCGGCGCACTTGTTTCTCCAGCACGCGCGGCTTGTGCAGGTCGCCGCGCTCGGCGCTCGCGAGCAGTTCGTCATCGGGAATGCTGCTCCACAGGAAGAACGAGAGGCGCGAGGCCAGCGCGAGATCGCTGATGCGGTAAACGGCGCCCGGAGTGCGCCCGTCCTCGGGCGCAGCAACGATGGAAGTGGGAGCGGTACTGGCACTCACCGACGACCCCCGCGTGCCGGAGGGTTCTGCGCCCGGGGACGGGCGCACTCCGGCAATCGGATCCCGCTCGATGCGAAACAGGAATTCCGGGCTTACGAGGACCGCGCTCAACGCTGATTCGATGCCTGCCTCGAAGCCGTCCTCCGCCTTCGCTTTGCGATAGAACTCCATGGGTTTTTCGAGGTCGTCTGCATTCACCGGGCGCCGGTAAGCCCGGCGCATGAGCGTGGAAAGAATCTTCTCAGCGCGGGCGTCTTCATCACCCGGCTTCGAGGATTCGATCACGAATATCCTCCGCCGGCTGGGCGTATCGCCCGGCCCCGTCGAGTGGTACGGGCCGTTGATGGAAACCTGGTAGATGGCCGGCCCAAGGCGCGGATGCCGGTGCATGTTGTAGCGAGCGAGGTAAGGTTGGCGCCGATTCTCCAGCAGCGACGAGGGATTCTTGATGAACGTCACGCCGACTTGATGCGGCCCTGCGGTCACCGGCACACGCACCTTCAAATGAGCATCGACTTTGTCATGATCGTTTCCCTTTGGCGGCGAGACGGTAAGGAGCGTCACGCGCGCTCTGTCCAACAGGACTTCGAGTTCGTGCGGCTCGCGCAAACCCTCGACGTGTTCGTTGCGGTCACGCGTCAGACGGATTTGGATTTCGTACTCGCCATCGCGGGGGAACGTGTAATCCCACAAGGCACCACCGCGCGTGCCGGGCGGCAGCCCTTCGACGTGTTCCTCCTGCGTGCGATCCGGCGGCAGGCGGAAGGTGTCGCCACCCGGCGCCCGGCGGGGCGCGCCGATGGCCAGGCGGCTGATTTTTTCGGCGGCGGAGACGTAGCGATTGAGAAGCGTCGGCGAAAGATCTCCGACGCCAACATTATCGAAGCCGTGACTCGATTCGTCCTTCGGCAACAGCGCCGCCGCATCGATGTCCAGCGCCAGCAGATCGCGGATGGCGTTTTGATACTCGGTGCGGTTGAGGCGGCGAAAGGTTTCTGTGCGCCCGGGGTTCAGATTGCGGGCCGCTTCGCGGTCCAGTACCGAAGTCAGCTTTGCCACTACTTCGTCGTATTCCTTGTCCGCCGGCCGCGCCTTGCCGATGGGCGGCATCTGGCGGGTCCGGAGTTTGCGGACGACCTGCTCCCATTCCTTCGTGTGCTGTGTCACGTCATTCCCAAGGATGCGCTCCAGGTCCAATCCGCCCTTCTTCATTTCGGCGTCGTGGCAACTGACGCAGTATTGGTTTACGACGGTCCTCACCGATGGGGCTAACGGAGACGACGACGGTTGCGAAGCGAAGGAACCTACGGCCAAGAGAACCAGCCATGCGGGAAAACCAATCATCCCACGGATGATGATCGCCACCGCTCGGCGAAGACCGTTGGGAATGGGTCGTTTCACAGCAGCAAAGAGCGTGACCATCCGGGCGATCTTGCACAAGGAGAAAGCCGGGAAGGAAGGAATCAATTCGGTTCAAGGGTTGCTTCTGACTCCTTGGACGGATGATCTTCACGAACCACCTCACCCCTCACCTCCAGACTTGTTGAATGGCCCCACGCCGCTCAGCGTCAGGGCAACATTCTTTATGAACGAATCGCAACCGTCGCTCACGTCCCGTCGTGTCTTCCTCAGGAACACCGGAACTGCCGTGGCGGCGTCCGCGCTCGCGGGCGTCGCTCTGCCGCACGTCCATGCCGCAGAGAAGAATTCCATTGATGTGGCGCTCATCGGGTGCGGCGGGCGAGGCGGTGGCGCGGCCGGCAACGCGCTCGGCACCAAGGGCGGCCCCGTCACGCTCGCTGCGATGGCCGACGTGTTCGATTACCGGCTCAAGAACACTTACGATGGACTGAAGAAGCAGTTTCGCGACGCCGTGGATGTGCCGCCGGACAAGCGGTTCGTCGGCTTCGATGGCTACAAGAAAGCGATGGACTGCTTGAAGCCGGGCGACGTGGCGATCCTGGCGACGCCGCCGGCGTTTCGCTGGGTTCAGTTCAAGTACGCCATTGAGCGCGGGTTGAACGTGTTCATGGAAAAACCGATTTGCGTCGATGCGCCGACCGGCCGACGCATGATCGAACTCGCCGAGCAGGCGAAGGCGAAGAACCTCAAGGTCGGCGTCGGACTGATGGTGCGCCATTGCCGCGGCCGGCAGGCGCTCTACCAGCAACTGCGCGACGGCGCCCTCGGCGACATCATCACGATGCGCGCGTATCGGATGCACCCGCCGGTCGCGTCGGCGTTTTCCACCCCGTCGATGCGCAAGGACGACGAGAGCGAATTGCTCTTTCAAATCCGGCGCTTCCACAGCTTCCTCTGGGCGAGCGGCGGCTTGTTCAGCGATTTCTACATCCACCAGATCGACGAGTGCTGCTGGATGAAGGACGCCTGGCCCGTGAAGTGCCACACCGTCGGTGGACGCCACTACCGCGGCGACAACATCGACCAGAACTTCGACGTGTATCAGACGGAATACACTTTCGCGGACGGGACGAAGTTTTTCTTCTACGGGCGCACGATGAGCGGGGTGAAGGATGAATTCACCAGCGTCGTTCATGGCGCCAAGGGGCTGGCGACCGTCTCGCTCGGCGGCCATCATCTCGGTCGCGCGGGCAGAATCTTCAAGGGCCATACCATCACCAGCGAGGACGAAGTTTGGGCTGCCTTTCCCAAAGGCGGCAAAGGCAAAAAGGAAGACGACGCCCCCGATCCGTACGAAATGGAATGGCAGGACTTGCTCGACGCGATCCGCAAAGACCAGCCCTACAACGAAGTCAAACGCGGCGCCGAAGCCAGCATGGTCACGGCGATGGGCCGCTTCGCCGCGCACACGGGGCAGGAAGTCACCTGGGAGGAGTATTCAAACTCCGACTACGAACTGGCCCCCAACGTGGACAAACTCACGCTCACCGGTCCCGCGCCGATCCAGGCGGACAAGAACGGCAAATACCCCGTGCCGATGCCGGGTAAGAACAAGACGAGGGAGTATGCATAATGCGTAAAACGTAACGCGCAAATGCGGCGGGTTGACCATCGCACTTACGCATCGCGCATTACGCATTACGTTCATACTTCCGCCTCCGGAAAACGATCCCGAATCATCTGCTCCACTCGCTCCACATCATCGGGTTGGTAACGGCGGCGGACGACGAGACGGCGGAGCGCATTGAGCAACGCAAGCCAGTCTTCGAGCGGTGGCTGCTCCAGCGGCTGCCATTGGTCGTAACGGCGCTGGCGGATGAAAAACTTCCAATCCCGCCCAACGGGCCGGGCGTAAAGTTCCCAACGCTCGCCGTCCGCGTCGCGGCGGGTCCAGCCGATTTCAGCCTTGGCGCCCATCAGCCCGCGGGCGGAGTTTCAGGTAATTCCACGCTCGCCACCGCCATCGCGGCGATGCCTTCCTCGCGCCCGATGAAGCCGAGCAGTTCGTTGGTGGTCGCCTTGAGGCCGACGCGATTGACGTTCAGGCCGAGAGCCTTGGCGATGTGCAATTTCATCTCGCGCAGGTGCGGGGCGATCTTCGGCTGCTGGGCGATCACGGTGGCGTCGATGTTCACGATGCGGCCCTGGCGGAAGGCAACCTGGCGGGCGGCTTCCTGCAAAAAGACTTTGCTCGCCGCGCCTTTCCAGCGCGGGTCGGTGTTGGGGAAGAAATGGCCGATGTCGCTTTCGCCGAGGGCGCCGAGCACGGCGTCGGTGATGGCGTGGAGAAGCGCATCGGCGTCCGAATGGCCGTCCAGCCCCTTGCTGTGCGGGATGCTCACACCGCCGAGGATCAGCTTGCGCCCCTCGACCAGCCGATGCACATCGTAGCCGATGCCCACATGGTTCATGCCGGCGAGTATGTCGGCAGGCGGGAATGCGGGAAAGTGGGAAAGTGGGCGCGGCCGAGTCCTGGGCTTGGAACCCCGGTTTTTTCCGGCAACAACGCGCGTCCGGACCATCTCGCCGGATAAATCCGGCGCTCCGCTGAATCAACCGTAACGACCCTCGATGTATTCGGCGGTCTTCGGATTCTTTGGCGAGATGAAGAGGTCTTCAGTCCGGGAGTGCTCGATGAGTTCGCCGAGGAGCATGAAGATGCATTCGTCGGAGGCGCGGCGGGCCTGGGCCATGTTGTGCGTGACGATCACGATTGTGTAGCGGCCCTTGAGCGCGAACATCAGTTCCTCGATGCCTTTGGTGCCGTTCACGTCGAGCGCGCTGCACGGCTCGTCCATGAGGATGATTTCCGGCTTCAGCGGGAGCAGACGGGCGATGCAGAGCTTCTGTTGCTGTTCGAGTTGAAGGGCGGTGGCCTTCATGTCGAGGCGGTCTTTCAGATCGTTCCAAAGGCCGACTTCGGTGAGGGCTTTCTCCGCAGCGGCGTCGTAATCGGATTTTTTCAGGCCCTTCTCGTCGTGAATGCGCAGGCCGAAGACAACATTTTCATAAACGGAAATCGGCAGCGGGTTCGGGCGCTGGAAGACCATGCCGACGCTCTTACGCAGTTCAATGAGCGAAACGTCCGGGTCGTAGATGTTCTTGTCGTGAATCTTGATCTCGCCGGTGGTGGTGACGTAGCCGTAACGCTCGTTCACGCGGTTGAAGCAGCGCAACAGCGTGGTCTTGCCGCAGCCGGACGGGCCGATGAGCGAAGTGATCTGGCCCTTCCTGATATCGACGTTGATGCCGAGCAACGCCTGGAACTTGGCGTACCAGAGCTTCAGGTCGCGCGTGGTGATGGCGTAGTCCACCACCGACGCAACTGCGCTGGCGGAGGGATTTGGGTTAATGCCTGTCATCGAGAGTGCGAGATTGGAAAGCGGGCGGGTGGGAAAGTGGGCGCGGCGACGTTCGCCCATCTCCGTCTCACCTGCTTACTTTCACACTTTCTCACCTGCGGCTGCATAGGTTTGGAACGCTGCTAACCAAAGATCCCGTTCACATACTCATACGTCCGCCGGTCCTTCGTGTTGTCACTGAACATCACCTCGTTCGTGTCGAGTTCGATGATGTCGCCGTTCCAGAGGAACATGGTGCGCGCGGCGAGACGGCGGGCCTGTTGGACGAGATTCGTCACGAGGATGATCGTCATGTGCGCCTTGAGTTCCTTGAGCACGTCCTCGATGCGCATCGTCGTCACGGGGTCGATGGCGATGCTGAATTCGTCGAGGCAAAGAATCTCCGGCTGGTGCGAGAGGGCGCGCGCGATGGTGAGGCGCTGTTGCTGGCCGCCGGAGAGCTTCGTGCCGAGTGAGTCAAGCCGGTCCTTCACTTCATCCCAGAGCGCGGACTGGCGCAGACATTTCTCGACGTGGTCATCGAGGAACTTCCTGTCCTTGATCCCGGCGGAGCGCGGCGCGAACGCGACGTTGTCGTAGATGGTCAGCGGCAGTCCGACGGGCAGCGGGGCAACCATGCCGATCTTGCGGCGCAGTTCATAGACGTTCTTCGTCTTCTTCACGTCCTCGCCGTCCACCTTGATCGTGCCGGTCATGCGCGAGCCGGGCGAAAACTCGAGCGTGCGGTTGATGGCGCGGAGCAGCGTGGTCTTGCCGGACTGCGCGGGACCGATGATGGCGAAGATTTCGTTCGGCTCGATATGAAAGGAGATGCCGTGGTGAACCTCCTTTGCACCGTAGAAGGTGCGGAGATTTGAAACTTCGATTTTCTTCTGAATGGCAACGTGCATGGCGGCTCACCATTTCTTGCGGGAACGTAGATAGACGCGGAAGGCGATGGCGGCGGCGTTGACCAGCAACACAACGGCGATAAGCACGGTGGCGATGGCGAAGGGCGTGGCTTTGGGAACGTTGTTGGCCTGCGTGGCGATGTAATAGAGGTGCATCGAAAGGGCCATGCACTGGTCCTTGACCGGGTGGTAGAGAAAGAGGCCGGTGCTATCGAGCAGCTTGTAGGTTGCGACGCCGGTCAACATGACCGGCGCCGTTTCGCCCGCGGTGCGGCTGACTTGCAGGATGACGCCGGTGAGGATGCCGCTGATGGAGTTTGGAAGAACGATGCGCCAGATGGTCTGCCACCGGGTGGCGCCAACGTTCCAGCAGGCTTCGCGGAACTGCCGCGGGACGGCGGCCAGCGCCTCTTTCGTGGAAGCGATGATGACCGGCAGCGTCATTACGGCCAGCGTGAGCGAGGCGGCGATGATGGATTTCTTGCCGTTGTTGAAGTTCGCGAAATAAACGAACGCGCCGACGCCAAACAGGCCGTGAACTATGGAGGGGACGCCGGCGAGGTTGACGACAGCGAGGTTCACGACGCGCGTGAACCAGTTCTCCCGCGCATACTCGTTCAGATAAACCGCCGCCAGCACGCCGATGGGCGCTGAGACGGCGAGCGAGAAGAACACGATGTAGATGGTGCCGACGATCGCCGCCCAGATGCCGCCCTTCGCGCCGCCGCTGCGCGGGTTTGCTGAGATGAATTCCCACGAGATGGACGGCGCGCCCTGCACGACGATGTAACCGATGATGAGAAACAGCGGGATGACCATCGCCGCGGCCATCGCGCCGAAGAAGCATTTCGCGACCAACTCGGAGCGCTGCTTCTTGCGGATGAATGGAGTCTCGGTGAACATGACTACTTCTTCTTGATTCCCTTCACGACGAGATCGGCGGCGAGGTTCACGACGAAGGTGATGGAGAACAGAACCACGCCGATGAGGAACAACACCTGGTAATGCGCGGAGCCTTGCGAAGTCTCGCCAAGTTCAGCGGCGATGGTGGCGGTGAGCGTGCGGACCGGGTCGAAGATGGATTGCGGAATCTTGATCGCGTGGCCGGTAGCCATCAGGACGGCCATTGTTTCGCCGATGGCGCGACCGACGCCGAGCAGCACGGCTGCGAGCAGGCCGTTCTTTGCGGCGGGAATGAGGACGCGATAGACCATTTGCCAGCGAGTCGCGCCGAGCGCCAGCGACGCTTCGCGATAGCTGTCGGGCACGGCCTTAAGCGCGTCTTCGCCGATGCTCACCATGATCGGCACGCTCATCAACGCCAGGAGGAGCGCGGCGTTGAAGAGGTTCACGCCGACCGGGACGTGGAACACCGCGATGATGACCGGACTCATGACGCTAAGTCCGATGAAGCCCCACACGACGCTGGGAATGGCGGCGAGCAGTTCGATGACGATCTTGAGCGTCTCCTTGACTTTGCCGGTGCAGAACTCGGACACGAACACCGCCGCGCCCAACCCGAAAGGCACCGCGATGGCCATCGCCAGGAAGGTCACGCTCAGGGTTCCGACGATGAGCGCGCCGATGCCGTACTTGGGTTGCACGGAAGAAGTCGGGATCCATTCCTTGCTGAAGAAGAATTCAGCGAAATTCAGTTTGCCCAGGAACGGCGCGCCTTCCTTGAAGACGAAGAAGAAAATCCCGAAGACGAAGACGATGGCGCTGATGCCGCAGAGATAAACCAGCGATTCGATGGCACGCTCGCCAAAGAGGGCGAAGGCGCCGCGGGAGGGCCGCCGGGGCGCCGCCACGTTGAGGCCCGTCGCGGTCAGTTCAGACTTCATCCGGTTGTAACAATCATTCGGCAATGCGCGAGGGCCGCGACAGTCATTCAACCAACAGAGTCGCGGCCTGCGGCGAAATCACTTCTGTGGGAGAGGCACGTAGCCGGTGTCGGCGACCAGCTTCTGGCCGTCGGCGGACATGGTCCAGTCGATGTATTTCTTCAGATGCGGCGCAGGCTCGCCGGCCGTGTAGAAGAACATCGGGCGCGCGATGGGATAGCTCTTGTCATGCGTGGCGGCGATGCTCGGCGCGACATACGGGTCGCCCTTCTTCTTGGCGACCTTGAGCATTTTCACCGAGGCGTTCGCGTAGCCCATGCCGGAGTAGCCGATGGAGTTGGGGGTCTTGCCGACGAGTTCGACCACGTCCTTGGAGCCGTTCATGTCGAGCGAACCGAGCTTGAACTCGTTCTTCTTTCCGACCACGGCTTCCTTGAAATACTCGTACGTGCCGGAGTTGTTCTGGCGGCTGACGCGGATGATCTCGTCGCCCTTCGCGCCCGGAATGGCCGTCACGCCAAGTTCGCTCCACTTCGTAATCTTGCCGTCAGCGCGGTAAATATCGCCGAGTTGCTCCATCGTGATTTCGTTGAGCGGATTGTCCTTGTGGACGTAGATGGAAAGCGCGTCGAAGCCGATGGTGTATTCCTTCGCGTCCAACTGGCGCTTTTCCTTCAGCTCGGCTTTCTCCTTGTCCTCCATGTGGCGGCTGGAATTGGCGAGTTCGGCAGTGCCGTTGATGAGGCCCTTGATGCCGACGCCGGAGCCGCCGCCGTTGACTTCGATGAGGACGGTCTTGTCCACCGAGCCGTAGGCTTCGGCCCAGGCGGCGGCGAGGTTGACCATCGTGTCGGAGCCGATGTTGGCGACGGTGGTCCTTTTGCCGGAGTCGGAGGACTTGCCGCAGCCGGTGAGCAGAAGGCTGGCCGCGAGGGTGACGATGGCGCCGAAGAGAGCGCCGCGATTGAGAGAAGTCAGGTTCATCATGTGTGGGACTTTGGTTTAATCCTCGCCGTCACCGAGAACGGCTTCGACGAGGTCTTTGATGTGGTCGTTGAGGAATTGAAAGGTCTCTTCGTAAGCGGCCTTGATCTGCGCGGGCGTGCCTTGGACGCGCGACGGATCAGCCACGCTCCAGTCGAGGAACACCGACTTGCGCGGCTTGGGTGGAAAGGCCTTCTGCGCCTCCTTCGCCAGCGACACGATCACCTGATAGTGGTCGAGGTTGGGCACGGTATTGACCGACTTGGGATGGAGGCGTGAGGTGTCCAGTCCCTTGGACTTGAGAAACTCCGTGGTGGCTGGCGTGATCGGCTGTGGATCAATGCCCGCGCTGGTGAAAATGAACGCGGGTTGATCAAGCGAACTGGCAATCGCCTCGGCCATCTGGCTGCGGCAGGAGTTGTGTTCATCGACGAACAGCAGCCGCGCCACTTCGCCACCCTGGTGCCGCGAGTATTCGCCCGTGCACATGTAGAGTACTTCCATGCACAGGTTGCGCGCCTGGTCGCTGACTCGCTCCAGCCGGCGCGTGATCATCATCAGCGGATTCAGCGCCTCGAATGGAATCTTCTGCTCGCGGAATAGCGCAACCAAATCCTTGTTCAATTTGCTTTTGAGCACGTCCACTGCCTCCTCCGTTGCGATGGTGTTACGGGCGAGGTCGGCGTCCTGCTTTACGAACGCTTCCACCGCGTCGTGGAGCATCGGCACGGAGAAATTCGCCATTTCTTCAAAACGCTCGATGGGCAGCTTGATGTCCATCGGCATGAGCTTGAGCGCCTGCCTGGCGATGCTCTCGGCGTAGTCGCCCACGCGCTCCAGTTCCAAGTTGATGCGAATGGTGCTGTAGGCGAAACGCAGGTGTCCGGCGACGGGTTGCTGGCGCACGAGGAACTCCAGGCAGAGCCGGTCCACCTCCTTCTCCAGTTCGTCAATGCGTTTGTCGCGGAGGATGATCGTGTAGGCAAGCTGGCGATTGCGTTCGCGCAGCGCCTGCACGCAATCGCGCAGGGCCTGCTCGCCCAACGCGCCCATCTCGCGGACCTTGCCGCGGATGCGGTCGATGTCGCGCTGCAAACTTGCTTCCAGATGCGTGGCCATGTTTTGTGTGACGAAGCTATGGCGTAACTGTGACGGAACAAGGACAAAACGGTGACGATTCTGTTACATCACGGCGGCAGCACTGTGACGCCTCAGTCGCAACTGCTGAATGCGGGGGGAGATGGCGACGGAGCGTCGCGTCCACAAAGTATGCGGCGGGGCGCCGCACCACCGGTTATCGCTCAACCGTAGCGGCCTTCGATGTAGTCGGCGGTCTTGGGATTCTTTGGAGCGAGGAAAAGATTCTCTGTGCGCGAGTGTTCGACCAGTTCGCCCAGCAGCATGAAGATGCACTCGTCGGAGGCGCGGCGGGCCTGGGCCATGTTGTGCGTGACGATGACGATGGTGAAGCGGCCCTTCAACTCGAACATCAATTCTTCGATGGCCTTCGTTCCTTCGACGTCGAGCGCGCTGCAAGGCTCGTCCATGAGGATCACATCCGGCTTGAGCGGCAGGAGACGGGCGATGCAGAGTTTTTGCTGCTGTTCGAGCTGGAGGGTCGTCGCCTTGGTGTCGAGGCGGTCCTTCAAGTCGTCCCAGAGTCGGACTTCGCGCAGCGCCTTTTCCACGGCTTCATCGAGGGCGGGTTTTTGCACCGCCTGCTTCTCGTGGTGCAGGCGCAGGCCGAAGACGACGTTTTCATACACCGAAATGGGCATCGGGTTCGGCCGCTGGAACACCATGCCGACACGTTTGCGCAGTTCGACGATCGACACGTCGGGGTCGAGAATGTTCTTGTGCAGGATTTTGATTTCGCCCGTGGTCCGGACGTAATCCCAGCGCTCGTTGATGCGGTTGAAGCAGCGCAGGAGCGTCGTCTTGCCGCAGCCGCTCGGCCCGATGAGCGAGGTGATGTGGCCGTGCTTGATATTGACCGTAACGTTGATGAGCGCCTGGAAGGTGCCGTACCAGAGGTTCAGATCCCTGGTCGTGATGGCGTATGGAAGGGGGTCGCTCATCCGAAAATCCCGTTGACGTAATCGTAAGTGCGCTTGTCCTTCGGCTTGTCGCTGAACACGACATCAGCGGGACTGAGTTCCACGACTTCGCCGCGCCAGAGGAAGAGGACATTGTCCGCGAGGCGGCGGGCTTGCTGCACGAGGTTCGTCACGAGCACAATCGTCATGCTCTTGCGAAGTTCCTTGAGCACTTCCTCGATACGCATCGTGGTGACGGGATCGATGGCGATGCTGAATTCGTCGAGGCAGAGAATCTCCGGGGAAAGCGAGAGGGCGCGGGCGAGGGTGAGGCGTTGTTGTTGGCCGCCGCTCAGGCGCGTGCCGAGCATTTGCAGGCGGTCCTTCACTTCGTCCCAGAGAACGGACTGGCGAAGGCAACGTTCGACGATTTCGTCCAGCCTGGCCTTGTCCGTGATGCCCTGGCGACGCGGCGCGTAGGCGACGTTCTCCCAAATCGTCAGCGGCAGGCCGACTGGCAGGGGGAAGACCATGCCGATGCGGCGCCGAAGCGCGTTGGGATCCCGCATCGCCTTGACGCTCTCGCCGCCGACCAGCACGTCGCCGGTGAAGCGGGCCGTGCCGATGAAGTCAAGCGTGCGGTTGATGGTCTTGAGCAGCGTCGTCTTGCCGGAGTTCGCCGGGCCGATGATGCCGGTGACGCTGTTGCGCGGAATCGAGAAGCTGACGCTCTTGAGCACCTGCTTGGACCCGTAGTAGGCGCTGACGTCGCGGAACTCGATGTGAGGGGAGCCGTTGGTCATCGCCGGAACGAAGTTGAAACCACGAATGGACACGAATGGACACGAATTGAATGCAAGCGTGCCTTGCGGCGGAAAACTTCGGCCGTTCCTTTCCCCTCACCCCGGCTCTCTCCCCAAGGGAGAGGAAGAAACGACATCCGCGCCTGGCGAATTCTCACGTCATTCTCCATTGCTCCGTCGGATTCGTGTTCATTCGTGTCCATTTATGGTTACCACCGTTTGCGCCCGCGCAGCCAAACGCGCAGGACGATGGCGATGCTGTTGACGGAGAGGATCAACGCGATCAGCACCGCGGCACAGCCGAACTTCATCACGTCGGGCATCTGCGAAATTTGCGTGGCGATGACGTGCAGGTGCATCGACATCGCCATGAACGGGTCGCCTGGGCCGTAGGGGAAGATCTTTTCCCATCCGCCATCGGACACGAATTTGAAGAAGGTCGCGCCCGTGAAAAGAATGGGCGCCGTTTCGCCGGCGGCACGGCAAATCTCAAGGATGACTCCCGTGAGGATGCCGCCGAGCGAATTGGGGAAAACGATGGTGCGAATCGTCTGCCAGCGCGTGGCGCCGAGGTTCCAGCACGCTTCGCGAAAGGCATGGGGCACGGCGCCCAGGGCTTCGCGGGCGCTCGTGATGATGACCGGAAGGGTCATCACCGCGATGGTCAGCGATGCGGTCAGCAGGCCCCCCTCCCATTTGTTATCGGGGTCGGCAATGAAGCGGTTGATCGCGGGCAGCATTCCCAGGACGAACGCTCCGAGACCAAAGAGCGCGATGACGATGCTGGGCACGCCGGCCAGCGTGGTCACCGCGATGTTGATCAGCCGCGTGAACCAGTTGTCGCGCGCGTACTCGTTGAGGTAGATGGCGCCCAGAATGCCCACGGGCGCAACGAAGGCGAGCGAGCCGATGACCAGAAAAAACGTGCCGATGAGCGGCGCCCACAGTCCGCCGGCCTTGCCCTTGTTCACCGGGTTTTGCCAGAGGTAATCGAGCGAGAGCACCGGCATCGCCTGCACAAAGATGTGCACAAGGATGGCGACGACGGGGATGAAGAGCGCCATGCAGAAGGCAAACATGAGCCACTTGTTCCGCATGGCCGCGCGCGTGCGGCGACGCTCATGGTCCGTGGGGGCGAACGGATTGGCGGCGGCGGCGTCGGAAATGGCGGCGGCGTCAGTCATCGGGGTTTTGGATTGGCCGCGAAAGAACGCAAAGGGGTGGACTCCCTCTCCCCCGCTCGGAGCGGGGGAGAGGGCCGGGGAGAGGGGGTGCTCGTGTTTGCGCAGAGCCCCGACGCGGAACCCAAAGGCCCTCCTCTCCCCGGCCCTCTCCTCCCTCGGAGGGGGGAGAGGGAGCAGAACGCACTCGTCCGCTCCAACGCTTTAGTTGCGGCTTCGCCGCCTTGCGTTCTTTGCGCTCTTTCGCGGCGATTCGTGTTCATGTCTTGTTCGCCTTTTTCACGCCTTTCACGATCATGTCCGAGGCGACGTTGATGCCGGCGGTGATGATGAACAGCACGACGCCGAGCATGAACAGCATGCGGTAATGCTCGCCGCCATGGACGGCCTCGCCCATTTCGGCGGCGATGGTCGCGGTCATGGTCCGGACGGGATCGGTGAGCGCGCTCGGGATGCGCAGGTTGTGGCCGGTGGCCATCAGCACGGCCATCGTTTCGCCGATGGCGCGGCCCAGGCCCAGAAGACACGCGGCCAGCAGGCCGTTGCGCGCGGCGGGGAACAGCACGCGGCGCACGGTTTCCCACGGGTTGGCGCCCAGGGCGAGCGACGCTTCGCGGAACGAATCGGGCACGGCGCGCAGGGCATCCTCCGAGAGCGAGACGATCAGCGGCACGCTCATCAGGGCGAGGATGATCCCCCCGGTCAGCAAATTCGTTCCCTGTGTCGCTCCGCCTTCGGAACTGGCGAGACGGAGCGTCACCATCGTCTT
>Ga0187893_10009347_pt1 | contig 15089 bp, 13 predicted proteins | sample MA1701074metaG_FD_139574 | JGI IMG/M metagenome (GOLD analysis project Ga0187893, IMG submission 139574) | White microbial mat communities from a basaltic lava cave in the Kipuka Kanohina Cave System on the Island of Hawaii, USA - MA170107-4 metaG ... | reverse complement strand
TCTCGAGTGTATCGGCTAGACTATATATCATTCTATATATATACTGAAGAGTATGGGACGCGCCAAAATTCCCGACTCTTTCCTTCCGCTTAAGACCCACTGGTTCCACATTTTGCTTTCCCTTGCCAGTGAAGACCAGCACGGCTACGGCATCATGCAGGAAGTACTCGAACGCACGTCAAGCAAAGTCCGGCTCTGGCCGGCGACTCTTTACGGAACCCTCAAACGTCTGATGGAGGAGGGGCTGATCACGGAATCGGACGTTCGCCCGGCTGAGGATTTAGACGACTCGCGGCGCCGCTATTACACTCTGACTGCGCTCGGAAGGCGTGTACTGGCCGCAGAAAGCGGCCGGTTGCGCGAGCTGGTTCGCGTGCTGGAGGCCGCTTTGCCGAATCCGGAGGCGAGATGAGCACCGATCAAGCGGCATCCATGAGCATTCGCATCTACCGTGGACTGGCGCGGTGGTTTCCCGACGAATTCCAGCGTGCCTGCGGAGAGGAAATGGTGCTGGTCTCGGAGGATCTGATCCGTGAGACAGCCGCAAGGCTCGGCTGGCGCGGATTGTGCCCGCTGCTGGCTCGTCTGTTCACCGACCTGGTCCGGCGGCTGATCGCCGAATACACGCATGAGTTCTCCTCGGACGTGCGGTACGGTGTGCGCACGCTGGCCCAATCGCCAGGATTCACCCTGGTGGCTTTCCTCTCTTTGGCCATCGGCATCGGCATGACCACCACCATGTACAGCCAGTTGCGCTCGACGGTATTCCGTGACGTGCCAGGCCTGGCCGCCCCGGACGGGCTGGTCACCACGCGCCTCCAGGCCTCCTATCCCTTGTACGAAGCGATGCGCACCGGCAGCGGCCAGTTTGATTCGTTGACGGCATACCTTGCTCCGGTCCCCTTCACGGTCGGCGTACGCGGCAATTCACAGCGGATTTGGGGGCATTTGGTGGCGCCCAACTACTTTGACGTTTTGCAGGTGAATGGAATGCGCGGGCGTACTTTCGGCGCGGCGGAAGCGACGCGTAACGCCCCGCCCACGGCGATCGTAAGCCATCGTTTCTGGAGCAACAAGCTCGGCTCGGACCCCGCCGTATTCGACCGGCCCATTCCAATAAACGGCCAGCCGGTTCAAGTGATCGGTGTCGCGCCGCCGCGATTTCTGGGCGCATCGCCGATGTTGGCCGCCGCGGATATCTTCATCCCTGTAACGGCGCAGCCCAAGATCGCCCCGGAACTGGCTGCCAATCCTCTGGAAGACCGGCGCGTGGCCGCGTTCCACCTGCTGGGACGTCTGGCGCCGGGAATCGCGCCCAAGCAGGCGCAGACTGCGCTCGACCAGTTTGTTCGCCGTTATGAAGTAACCCACGGGGATCCCAACCGGGATTCCAAAGAGCCGCGCGTGCGCATGGCAGACGCCAGTAAGCTCATGCCCCTTAGCGAGGAGGAAAAACCGGCGGTAACCGCCTTCCCGATACTTCTCGCCGCACTCACGCTCTGGATCAGTTGCGCCAATGTGGCCACCATGCAATTGGCTCGCTCGGCAAGCCGTCAGAAAGAGGTCGGCGTGCGGCTGGCCCTGGGCGCCGGACGCGCCCGCATCGTGCGCCAACTGCTCACCGAAAGCATGCTCCTCGGGTTGGCAGGCGGCGTTGGGGGCTGGTTGTTCGCGGCCTGGTCCTACACGGCCACCGACTCGATCCGCCCGTTGATGCCCAACTTCGCCGAGCTGGATTTCCGGCTCGACTATGAAACTTTCGTTGTCACCTTTGCCATCAGCCTCCTGGTGGGCTTGATGTTCGGCCTTGCGCCCGCGCTAAGGGCTTCGCGCACGGATCTGGTTTCCGCCATGAAGCCGGGCGCCGGGGTCCGTTTGCCTAAATACCGCTGGTTTGGCTCGCGCAATATGCTGGTGCTCCAGCAGGTTGCAGGCTCTCTGGCTCTGCTGCTCATTACGGGCTACGTCGTGCTGGGATTTCAGAAGTCGAGCGATCTCGACCTCGGCTTCGAGCCCGCTAATCTGACCACGGTTTCGCTCGATCCGATGCGTGAGGGCTACTCCGCCGCGCAGACGGCGGAATTCTTTGACGCTCTACCGGACCGCATCCGTCGCGCGCCGGGTGTAGTTGCGGCCAGCCTCTCCAATCATCCGCCACTGGGGCTTGCCAGCAGCGAGATGTTTGGCAACGTGAACACGCCCGAAGACATGAAGCGCCTCTCCGGTTTACGCAGTGAACTGGTCGGAGCGGGCTATTTTGAAACGCTCCAGCTTCCGCTCACCCGCGGACGCGCCTTCCGCAAACCGGACGAGAACCGGAATCCGCCGGTTCTGGTTGTCAATGAGACGCTGGCGCGGGAAACATGGCCGGGCCAAGATCCTATAGGGAATACGCTCGACATCGACCGGATCAAACACGAGGTGATCGGAGTATCGAAAGACGTCCGCAGCGGATTCGCCTTCGAGTTCGCCAAGAAGAGCCTCTACCGGCTGATGGGAACGGACCATTACACGGCTGCGGCGCCACAGGGCGTAACTCTGGTGCTGCGCACGGAACCTGGTGTAGACGCCGCGCGTCTTGTGCGCTGCGAGATCGCCATGCTCGATGACGGACTCACCGTGTTTAACGTGAAAACGGTCATCGAGACCGTACGTGGGTTCGCCTATCTGGTGGAGCTTACGATGATGGTTTACGGCGGCATCGGTTTGTTCGGCCTCCTGCTCGCCGTCATCGGCTTGGCCGGAGTCACTGCTTATGCCGTCGTGCGGCGGACCAAAGAGATCGGCATTCGCATGGCGCTCGGTGCGCGCCGCGCCGATGTACTGCGGCTTGTCATGCGCGAGGGCGCCGCGCTGGTTGTTGCCGGAACCATCCTCGGACAGGGTATGGCATGGGGTGTCAGCCAGATGCTTCAGTCCTACGTCGCCGCGATGTCTCAGGTGATGGGGACCAGCATCTCCGATCCCGTGCTCGTCTTCGGAGCTCCACTTCTGCTTGCCGGGCTCACGCTGCTGGCATGCTACTGGCCCGCGCGGCGGTCCACAAAGATCGATCCGATGATCGCCTTGCGGCAGGAATAGGCCTTACTCGGGGAGCCGTGAAAACTCACGGCGGAATTCGTCGATGACGGAAATCACCGGGCGCCCGCTGTAGTCCGGCGGGTCATTCCATAGTTTCCCTGGAGAGTAGATCGCCACCCAGTCCCAAACGATTGAGTGGCGGTCCCCTTCTTTCTCGCCCAGGCTTTTCGAAAGCAGGCGGCCCGGATCCCAGTACTGGCTCGCACGCCGGTCCGGAACCAGAGCCATCACGGCTCCGGTGGGAGCCGCCAGATCCGTCGCCAGCACCCGTTCCCAAACCGTGTACACTTTCACGCGCAATTCCGGCCGCGCCGCAATCGCTTCTTGAAATGCAGAGGCCCCCTGCAAGCAAGTGCTTCAAGTCGGGCTTAGCAGAATCAGGATGCGATGCCCCCCGCCGGCCGCATTGAATTGCTCCTTAAACCGTGCGACGCCGGGTTCATCAAGCCACGCCAGCGGCGGCTGGCCGGCCGGGGACTCCCGCGGTCCCCAGGTATAGTACACCCACGCCCCGCCGAGCACGAGCAGGACGAGCAGGGCAACGTGAATTCGCTTCATTTACCCACCGAGTTTCGCGGCCAACAAGGCCACCCATTGCGGGAACAACACCAGACTGGCCACCGCCGCCGCCGACATCCACAGCACGATTTGTCCCGCAAGCGGCCGGCGCGCGCAGCTTCGTTTCCTCCAGTAAGTCTGGTAAAAAGCCAGGCACAGAAGCGCTACCGAAGCGGGCATAAGAAAAGGCTGCGCCCGATCCAACAGCAGCGCGCCTCCGGCCGCTCCCGCTGTCAGGGCGATCGTACCGACAGGCAAACAGCAGGCGCCTGCCGCCAATACGCTCACCAGAGCAGCAAGCAGTGCAAACACCGGACTCCTCTGTGTGGCTGCCATGGCGCAAGCGGAGCGGCTTTTCAGCTCCTGGTCTGGTCCCGCGACGAGATAATGCGGTCAATCATCCCGTATTGCAGCGCCTGTTCGGGCTCCATAATGTAATCGCGGTCCACGTCGCGCGCCACCTGGTCCACCTTCTGCCCGGTAGCATCGGCCAGAATCTGGTTCAGTTTCTCCCTCATTCGCAGAATCTCGCGCGCGTAAATGTCGATGTCGGTGGCTTGACCGGCCAGACCGCTCATCGATGGCTGATGAATCAGAATCCTGGAGTGCGGAAGGCTGTAACGCTTCCCTTTGCTCCCGCAGGCCAGCAGAACCGCGGCCATCGAAGCCGCCTGACCCACGCAATAGGTCACGATGTCCGGCTCGATCAGCCGCATGGTGTCCAGAATTGCCAATCCCGCCGTAATCGACCCGCCGGGCGAATTAATGTATAACGAGATGTCCTTCTCCGGGTCTTCCGCCGCCAGAAACAACATCTGAGCGATGATGAGGTTGGCAACCTGATCCTCGATCGGCGTGCCGAGGAAAATGATATTCTCCTTCAACAGGCGCGAATAAATGTCATAAGCACGCTCGCCCCGCGAGGTTTGCTCAACCACCATCGGAACCAGCACCGAATTGTGCATTCGCATTTGCTCCTTGTCGCATTGGAGCACCAGGTTCCCTGAAGAAGCAGAGTATGCCCCAAGTAACTTACTATACGCGATCCTGCCACCCGCCAGCTATGGACAAGCCTCGACGCGCTGGCGGGTGTGCGTGAAACAGTAGCGGTTTCAATGATCTGGCTCGCCGGGATCGCCGGAAATGCGATCTCGAAGCGGTTGTGACCTCATATACTATAGGGAACTCATGGCCCTCTCAAAACGCGCCTGGCGCTTGGGAAGCATAGCGGTTGCCGGATGCGTCCTGATCTTCGCCGCCGCTGTAGTAACACTCGCCGAGAATGGACTGCGCCTGCCACCGCACCTGCGAGCGGTTCCGGAACAGAAGCTGGCCCTGGCGGTCGGGGCCAAATCCGGCGCTCGTTTGGATGCGGCCGAAATCGTAAGCGCCGACGGTTTGCGATTGCGCGGCTGGTACTTCGAGCCGAAGCAGGCAAATGGCGATACGGTCCTGTTGCTGCACGGAGTGGCCGATTCAAGACGTGGCGTGATGCGCCATGCGGAGTTTCTTCTGCGCTACGGCTACGGTGTTCTAGCCGCCGACAGCAGGGGACACGGCTCCAGTGAAGGAACGCTGTTCAGCTACGGAATTCGGGAAGTGGACGACGTCGGGCGATGGGTCAACTGGCTGTTTGATCAAAAGCAGATCCGCCGCCTCCACGGGCTTGGCGTTTCCATGGGCGCGGCCATCCTGCTCCAGACACTCGAGCGGGATTCCCGCTTCGCCGCCCTGGTCGCCGACAGTCCTTTTGCCACATTCCGTGAAGTCGCCTATGACCGTATCAACCTGGTGCTCGGAACGCGAAACACACCGCTCGCCCCGCTTTGCTGGGGACTGCTGACTCCGGCGTTCGTTTACACATCGTGGAAGATGGGCATCAATCTCAACCATGCGTCCCCCTTGCGGGCGCTGTCGGCCAGCAATGTTCCGGTGTTGCTGATGCACAGCCCGGCCGATGTCAATATTCCGGTTTCGCATTCGAGGAAACTGCGGACGGCCCGCGACGCCAACCTCGAGTTTTGGGAGATGCCCGAAGTGCGTCACGGCGAAGCTTTGCGGCAACTCGGCCCACAGTATGAACAGCGAGTCCTCGATTGGTTCGACCGCTATTCGCCCGCCAGGAAACGGTGATAACGCCCCATCCAGTAGGGCAGTAGAAAAAAGGCGCCGTCGTCTTCGCCCGTCCCGCCGCTGCCGCCGTCGATGCGGAAAGGGTTTCCGTTCCACTTCATCACCGGCCTCTCATCGGGCGGCAACAGCGTTATGGCCTGACGCCGGCCGAAACGGTCCGGCTGCGGCTCTAATTGGATGTCATCGCGATGAGAATTGGCGATGGTCCAGTTGACCAAATCCATCGGAATCCGTTGAAGCGTCCATACGGCGTCCTCGAAGCGGACCTTGGCGCCGGGTAGACCGGCGGCATAGATGAAAATCCACAGCGGGTTTTTCTGCCGCTCCATATTTTGCCACCATGCCTGAAGCGCTTTTCGGTAATGCTGCAGCAGCTTCGGATCTTTCTCATATTTGAGCAGCGGATAGAAGCTCAGCATAGCCAGCTCCTCGTCGGAATAGTTGATGCTCGGCCCGCGGAGTTCGATGTAACGCTCCGTCAATGCCGCGTAGCCGAGATCGTCGGCAAGCCTGCGGTACTGCTGCTCAAAGCGCGGCTCAGACGTTATGTGGTGGGCGGTCTTGAGAAAGCTCAGGATCTCGAGGCTGTTCAGTGGACTGTCCGGCTTTCCGCGCCGGGTTTGAAAATACTCCGAATCCCAGCGTCCCCAATATGTCGGGCTACCGTGTATGTCGGTGAGCGTCAAGTGGTTATCAAGGATGTGGTCCATGATTCGCCGGGTCGTGGCTGAAAGCCTCTGGCGGAGATCCGGGTCAGGGATCAGGTCCCAGGCGGCGGAGAACAGGAAAAAATGGCCTACGATCTCATCTGAGCTGGTGTCGGACTTCCACAGCAGCTTTCCATCCGGAGTCCAGTGCCAGACCCCGTCCCGGGGACGGGGCTCTTCCGGCAGAACAATAGAGCGCGCCGGATAACCGGGCCGGCCGGTGATTTGCTCCAGCCGCAGCACGGCTTCGGTAGCCTGGCGCGCAAAACGCAAGGCTTCCGGTGAACGTGTGACTGCGTAGCGGAAGCATTGCGCAACTGCGTACATCGCGGTCCAGAGTCCATCGTTGTCGCTGGAGCGTTTCTGGTTGCTGGCAAGGTTGCCGGGCTCAAGCAGCGAGGAGTCGGCTACCATGCCGTGCCGGTTATGACGTTGCTGCACTCTCACTTCAAAGGGAACGGTTTTCCGGGCCAGCGTCATCGGATGGAATTCGATATGCGATACACCTGTTTCCGTCCGTACCCACATTCCGCCACTCGAGTCCGCGTGCAAGCTGACGACGCGATCGTCTGGTAACCAACGCCGGGATGCGAAATAGCGTTTGCGGTCACCCGGCCCGGCTTTGGGATCCTCACGCCAAACACCATGCGAGGTGCCCCGCCAAGCGGCGCCGCCGACCCCCGATACCTGCAAAACGCTTTTACCGGACAACGCTGCTGGGACCCCGGCGTCCTTTAAGGAATAGAGCGTCCGCTGGGCCTGAGGGTAAGGCTTCAGCCGAACCGGGGTCTGCGCATAGGAGGTGGCGCAGACGGCCGCAAGTATGACGAATAAGTTCATGAATCGCTCCGGGGTATTTGCCCAATCCAACGTTCGACGAGGAGACGGGCGACAGCAGCCGATTCGGCCGCGTGCTGGAAGGGATCAATCTCGTGGGTCCTTTCGCGGATCATTTCCGCTTCATCTTCGGCGCACCAGCCTGCGATCATTGCCGGAGTCACTTCCGGATGGAATTGGATTCCCCAGGCGAAATCCATATACCGGAAGGCCTGATTCCGGCATGCCTCAGACGATGCCAGCCGCACCCCGCCGGGCGGAAGGTCGAATGTTTCCTTGTGCCAATGAAAAACCATCCGTCTTCCGAAGTCGAAAAAGAGCGGGTCGGAGGCGGCTTCGGAAGTAGCTTCAACCGCATGCCAGCCGGTTTCCGTACTGCTGGCCGGCATAACTGAGGCTCCCAGCGTCTTGGCCAGCATTTGAGCGCCAAGACAGATTCCCAGCACCGGCTTACGGGAGCGCAAAGCAGATTCCAGGATCGAATACTCCTTCTGCAGGCCGGGCAAATCATCGTTAGCCGATTGAGACCCTCCCAATACAATCAAACCTTTGTGTGGGGGCACCTCATCCGGCGGCTCGAAGTTTTCGTAATCTGTACAGCGGTAGGAGAACTCTGAACGCTTCAGGTGGGCCTCCAGCAAACCCAGGTGCACGCTAGGGGAATGACGAAGAACGAGAATCGGCTGCATTGCTACCCACAAACAGGGTACACTACTATCCAAACGGCCATTCTCGCCGATATGCGACTTGTGGAGAGAGCCCAAGCGAGAATTCAATGACCAGGATACTGATCGCGGAGGACAGTGGCCCGCCACGGCTGGCGCTGGAACGAACGTTAACGAATTGGGGATACCAGGTTGTCTCCTGTCGTGACGGCGCCTGCGCCTGGGAAGAACTACTGAAATCAGACGCCCCCAGGCTGGCAATCCTGGACTGGATGATGCCGGGCTATAGCGGCCCCGAGATCTGCAGCATGTTGCGGGCGCGCCAACAGGAACCCTACACCTACATCCTTCTGCTCACGGCCAAAAATGAAAAAGAAGACCTGGTGGAGGGAATGGAATCCGGCGCGGACGACTATATTGTCAAACCGTGGGATCATCATGAGCTGCGGGTGCGGGTGAGAGCGGGATTACGTATCCTGAACCTGCAGGACGAGCTCGTCACGGCCCGCGAAGCAATTCGGGAGCAGGCCATGCGCGATTCGCTCACCGGGATCTGGAACCGGCGCTCCATCCATGATGCGCTGGCCCGGGAGCAGAGCCGCTCGTCGCGCGAAGGAATTCCCGTCGGCGTCATCATGCTCGATATCGATCATTTCAAATCCGTCAATGACAACTACGGCCACCTGACCGGCGATAGCGTTCTGCAGGAATCCGCACGCCGGCTCCTGTCCTCCGTGCGTCCCTACGACAGCGTCGGCCGGTACGGCGGAGAGGAATTCCTGGTCGTTCTGCCGGGCTGCGATGACTTGGGAGTCCAGAGCCGCGCCGAAGGCATGCGCGCAGCCATCGGCGGCCGCCCCATGATCATCGGTGGGCACAGCTTGAAAGTCACAGCCAGCTTTGGCGTTACTGTCTTCAACCCCGTCCAGCAAATCGACGGAAGTCACCTCATTCGCGTCGCCGACGATGCTCTTTATGAAGCCAAGCGAGGCGGGCGGAACCGTGTTGTCTTCCGCGCCGCGGTGCAGACCCCGCAGGTTTCCACTTTAGCGCGCTAAGCGAGCTGGCCCGCGCTTCACTCTCCAGGCTCCCGCTTGCCCTGTGCCACTTGAAAATGGCTGAGCGTCTGGGCATATTGCGATATGCCCTTGTAAAGCGCCTCCGCCATCTTCTGCCGGTATTCCGGCTTCTTCAACATCTGCTCTTCCCGCGTGTTACTGAGAAAACCGATCTCGGCCAGAACCGATGGCATCGAAGCTCCGATCAGCACTACAAACGGCGCCTTCTTGACGCCCCGATCACGGCGCGCCGTCTTGGAAGCGGCGTTTGCGGCGGTCAACTGAGTCAGCGAGCTTTGCAGTTTCGCGGCTAACTCCCGCGATTCATCTACTTTGTCTCTAAGCGCGATTTTTTGAAGCAGCTCCTTCAACTCGTGCACAGAGCGCTCAGAGGCCGCGTTTTCCCGCGCCGCCACGTCCAGAGCCGTTTTGGACGTCGTAAGACTGAGGTAATACGTCTCCGCGCCGAAAACCGATCGAATCGTCGAGGAATTGGCGTGGATGGAAAGGAACAGATCGGCTTTACTTGTGTTCGCGATCTGAGTTCTTTGCTCCAGAGGCACATACGAATCCTCGGCCCGGGTATAGACAACTTCGCTGCCCATGCCCTCCTCGATCATCGCTCCCAGACGCTTGGCCACATCGAGGACCAGTTCTTTTTCCGCCAGCCCTCCGGGACCTGTGCTTCCGTGATCGTTGCCGCCGTGCCCGGGATCCAGCACGACGCGGCGGATCTTCAGTCCCAACGTACGAGTCAGCGACCGGTCGCCGTTGGCGTTGCGCCGGGCGGGTTGGGCCATGGGAGGACTGGTTGAGGGCGCGGTGGCCTCCGCTGTTTCGGTAACGCCCCGCGGTGGCGGTGGCGCCGCGATTGCAGGCGTGGGAATCGGCGCAGTGCTGGCCGGGCCCGGCTTCGCCGTGAGAACCGGCGGTTCCGGAGACTTTTCCGCCACGGCTGCTTTCGGTATCCGGCTCACCCCGGAAGCGCTCAGCGACACGGAAGGTTCCCCAGGCATCCCCTTGAAACGAACTTCAATCATGAGGCGGTCAGGCTGGGACAATTGCGAAGCGGAGATGTCGAATTCGCCATCCTCCAGATCGATCACAACGCGGGTAACCGCCGGCTGCGTTTCGGCCACACGAATCTGCTTGACGCGGGCGTCGTTCACCGGAACGGTGTAGATCCCCTTGGGGATGAGATGGAACCTGGCTCCGCGCAGATCGTAAAAGACCCGGGCGGGCTCGGACAAACGATCCGAACGGTAGGAGAACGGACCATTGGTTTCAACCGCGATGCGAGTTGTGTCTACCAGCGACCAGTAGCGGACGCTGCTGACCGCAACCTCTGCCTGGGCCGCGGAGGCCAAACATAGCAGGACGGCTAAACCCCATCCCAGAGGGATTATCGTCCCCTTCCTAGGGCCTCCGAAACCTCCTGCGCGGAAAAGCATCTCCGGTTACCGCGCCTCCAGGCGCATTATTCAGCGGCTGCGTACATGCAACCGGCCTTCACCATCTATGAACTGTTCGATCTTGGGCGCCGCCTGCGCTTGACCTGCCGGCGGACCCGGCTTCTGAACAGCGCGACGGGCCTGGCCATATCTTTTCCCTACTTGAAACACATAATTCCGGGTTTCCGCGTAAGGCGGAATCCACCCATGCCGCGCGACCGCGCCTTCTCCTGCGTTATAGGCGGCCAGCGCCAAACGGTCGTCTTTAAACATCGTCTGAAGCAGCTTTAAATAACGCACTCCCGCCTCGATGTTTTCCTTGGGATCGAAGGGGTTTTTGACCCCAAGCCGGCGCGCGGTGGAAGGAATCAGTTGCATTAATCCCTGAGCGCCCTTGGGCGAAACTGCGTACTTGTTATATCCGCTTTCCACCTGAATCACAGAGTGCACCAGCAGCGGGTCCACGTTATAGCGCTGTGCTGTGTGCTCGACAATCTCCCGCAATGATGCGTCCGCGGCCAGGCTGGGCAAATGCTGGCGGATGGGAGCCGGTTCGGGATCGCCGACGCCTTCTTTGATCACAACCGGCTGCACCACTCTAGGCTGAACCACCACTGTGCGCACCAACCGGCCGCTCGAAGCGTCCGGCCGCACCGTAGCCACCCTACGATACTCGGGCACTACCACCGGCGCCGCTACTTCGCCGGCAAAAACGGAAACCAAAAAGCCTGAGACGAGAAAAGACAAACAAATTCTCATTAGAATGTTCCCATCAGTATAACGGCAAATGGATTTTGAGGCAATCGGCCAGCCAACCTGTAATGGTATCATTCGTGCGATGCTGCGTGCCGGGTATGTTCTGACCGGGGGAAAAAGCTCGCGCATGAGGCGAGATAAAGCGCTGCTGCCGATGGACGGCTCTACTCTGGTCGAGCGGGTGGCCAATACCGTCAGGCAAGCAGCGGGTTCGGTAACGCTGGTTGGCGCCGCGGACCGGTACGCAGGCCTTGGCTTGCCCTTGATTGAGGACGAATTTCCGGGCTGCGGACCACTGAGCGGCATCCACGCCGCATTGGGGCATTCCTTGGAGGAATGGAATCTGATCGTGGCCTGCGATATGCCCAAGCTGGAGCCGGAATTCTTATCCTGGTTATTGGACAGCGCGGAAAACGAGGAGGCGGACGTGCTGCTGCCGGCGGGACCATCTGGTCTGCCGGAGCCGCTTTGCGGCGTATACCGCAGGCGTTGCCTGGATTCGGCCGGGGCCGCCCTCAAAGAGGGAAGATGGAAAATCATGGACGCTTTCTCTTCTCTGAGAATTCGGATTGTCGCCGCCCTGGATTCGGGATTGTTTGAAAATGTGAATACACCCGAAGATTGGGCGAAACTGAGACACACGTCTATAAGACGTTGATTACCCGGTTTTAGTCGATGCCTGTTTTCGCGTCGATAGCCGAGCTGCGGAAACAATGGTGCTTCAGGCAGCAATGCTGTTATTCAGGTTGACGCGGGGGGGATGGGGCAGGATATATATTGCCTTGAACCGGAAACGAAAATGGACAGAGGTTGACTATGAATCGCTTTATTGCAGTGCTCTTGTTGGCAACGTCGCTGCTTACGGCGCAGACCACTTCCACGGAAATTACCGGCACGGTGGTTGATCCCACCGGCGCCGTTATCGGTGGAGCGCGCATTACGCTCCAACATGTCGATACGGGGCAAAGCCGAACCACCAGGACTTCGAACACCGGGGATTACTCATTCCCGCTGATTGAAATTGGCAATTACACGATCTCCGCGGAAATGTCAGGTTTTCAAAAGCAGGAGAAAACGGGTATCCGGCTCTCACTGCAGCAAAAGCTTCGCATCGACTTCAGTCTGCGTGTCGGCGACACGGTAGAGCGAATCGAGGTGGTGGCGTCCAGCGTTCAGCTCAAAACGGAAGACGCGTCCGTCGGGCAGGTGATTGACAACAAACGGGTCGTCGAGCTGCCTTTGAACGGCCGCAACATCGCCACGCTTGCGGTTTTGACCCCGGGAGTTCAGTTCGGACTGCGCCAGGGTCTCGACGGCTCGGCCGGCAGCCCGATTCCCGGCCGATCGGTCGCCCTCACCGCCAACGGCCAGCGCGAGAACAATCAGCAGATTTCGCTCGACGGAGTAACGGCCGCCAACTCACGCGTCAATGTCATGATCTTCACCCCATCCATCGATGCGATCGAGGAGTTTAAGGTTCAAACCAGCTCCTACTCCGCCGAATATGGACAGAACAACGGGGCCATCGTCCAGATTGCGCTCAAAGCAGGCACAAACCGTTTCCACGGGACGTTCTTTGAATTCCTTCGCCACGATAAGCTGGCGGCCAGAGACTACTTTCTTAACTTCCAGTTGCCGGCGGGTGCGAGGCAGTCGGAAAAGAATCGCCTCCGGCGCAATCAGTTCGGCGCTTTTCTGAGCGGCCCGGTCCTGATCCCCAAGCTCTATAACGGCAAGGACCGGACATTCTGGAGTTTCAACTTCGACGGGAACCGCCAGCAAATCGAGACGGTGCGCGAGGGCTACTTCTTCCCCGAGGAATTCCGCCGCGGCGACTTTTCCGCTCTGCTTACGCCGCTCATCCGCGACGGCCGCCCCATTCGCGCTCCCATTATTGTTCACGATCCGCTCACGGGTGAGCCCTTCCGCAATGCCGCGGGGCAGATCAGCAACATCCTTCCCGCGTCCCGCATCAATCGCAACGCCCAAAACTACATCAATCAGTTCATGCCGCTGCCGCATTTTCGGGCGGATGATATCCTCGAAAACAACGTACGCGCTCCCGTGGCGAACACCACGAATTCCGATCAGTTCTTCTTCCGCATCGACCACACCTTCAGCGCCAAGGACAAAGTCTTCTTCCGTTTTGCCCGCGACCGGTCCACCATCGCCACCGGCGACCTCAATCCTAATTTTGTCGTCACCGGGGCTGCGCCTTCGCTGAATCTCGCCTTCCAGCACATCCACCTGCTCAGCGACCGGACCCTCAATGAATTCCGGTTTGGCACCAACTGGGCCGATTGGGACTTCGCCAATCCCCGCACCGGCACCAACTTCGACCTCAACTCGCTCGGCATCGGCCGGTACTCAGTGATCACCGACAACAACCGCCCGCTCAAAGGCGATGAGATCGGCCTCCCGAACACGGGCGTTCTGCCCGGCGATCGCGATACAGCCGGGAGCAGTTTCAATTCGGACCGCATCTGGCAGTTCGCCAACAATATCTCGCACACCCGCGGCAGTCACAGTCTCAAAGCCGGTTTCGAACTCCGCCGGGCGCGAGTCGCCATCCGGGCCTCCAATAATCCACGAGGCGTGCTTAGCTGCTGTCCCGGCGGTTACAACCTCGCCGGCTTCCTTCAGGGCTATATCAACGGATCCACTTCACCGGAAGGCAAGCCTCTTCGTATCCCGCAAAACTATCGGATGAGCGCGTATCTGATGGACAACTGGAAAGTAACTCGAAGGCTCACCATGAACATCGGTATGCGGTGGGACTACTTCACCATTCCTACCGATCCCGATGGCGTACTTCGGTCGCTCCGGCTCGATATTCTTTCTCAGGCTGCCGACGGGCGCCAACTGCCTACACTCATTCCGGCGCCCGGCACGGCGGACTTCAAGCTCGCCAACGATGACAACCGCTACTTCATGCCGCGCATCGGTCTGGCCTTTCGCGCCACCGACAAATGGGTAATCCGTTCCGGATTTGGTTGGTTCGCCAACGCCCAGCAACTCGACAACTATCAAATCCTGGGCCGCCAACCACCCTACGGCGCCGCTCTCAACTACAACCAGGTCACCGACGTGGCGCAAGTCATTCCCTACCAGTACGGCGGCCAGAATTACAACATTCAAACCCGTCGAATTCGTGCCGGCACGCCGGTGCTTAGCCTCGACAATACCTTCCCGGCTGGCTCGGGCAGTTCGCCGGCGCGCACCAACCTGATTGCCCTGATTCCCGACAACAAAAACTCCAGCCACTGGCAATGGAGCTTGGACCTTCAGCGTGCGCTTCCGTTCGACACGTTCCTCACTGTTTCCTACATCGGAAGCAAGACGAGTAATCTCGACAACAACATCTCCAACTTCAACTCACCAGACCCCGCTTCCAACACAGATATCAACGCTCGCCGTCCGTGGCAAGCCTACGTCAGCCAGGGGGAGGGCAATCGCGCGCAGGGCCTGGGCGAGATCCGCTATCTCGACAGCTACGCCAACGGCAACTATCACGGTCTTCAGACCAGCGTTGAAAAACGCTATTCCAAGGGTCTTGTCGCGGGCCTCTCGTACACCTACAGCAAATCGCTCGGCGAAGGCTATGAACGCAACGGCGGCTTCACCTATCAGGATCCGCGCAATCGCCGTGCAGACCGCATGCGTTATCCGTTCGACGTGACGCACAACGCCGTGCTCCATTACGTCTACGAAATGCCGTTCCTCAATCACTTCAAAGGCGTCGCCGGCGCGTTTCTGGCCGGCTGGCAGACCAACGGCATCATGACCTTCCGCACTGGATTCCCCTTCAACGTCGCCGGCGGCAATCTGAACACCGGCGGACCC
>Ga0187893_10009346_pt1 | contig 15090 bp, 9 predicted proteins | sample MA1701074metaG_FD_139574 | JGI IMG/M metagenome (GOLD analysis project Ga0187893, IMG submission 139574) | White microbial mat communities from a basaltic lava cave in the Kipuka Kanohina Cave System on the Island of Hawaii, USA - MA170107-4 metaG ... | reverse complement strand
GAGCAGTTGCCATTGCGCATCCGTCAGATCGCTGGGATAGGCACTCCTTGCCATAACTGGGTCCTCCTTGCCGAATTTCAGCTATTATCGGCAAGAATACCCCTTCTCACACACCCTCTAAGACTCGAACAACGCCCTATGGATCACGTTGATGGTTCGTCGTAGCGACGGTGGCACACCGTGCGAGTAATTCTTCCAAACTTCGCCCGGTGCGTTGCCGAGGTAGAGTTGAGTACCTTCCTTGACGGCCGCATCTTCCTCGCCGTAATCGGCTGCCCATGTCGATCCGCTGTGCCGAATCGAATAGAAGGTCAGCCCTGATTTGTGAATTCCAATGGCCTTCAAGAGGCTCGCGAACGCAGGTTGTAGATTGTCGCGGATCGTCACCGGCCCACCCCCGTGCGACTTCGCATACACGATCGGGGTTCCGTAGCGAGTGATCCAGATGAAGTCCTCGTCTCCATTTGGAAGCCCGGCCTTCTTAAGTTCCTTACGCCATTTATCAAGAAGTTTGACCGTCTCAGGCCATAAGGGCGTTCGTCGCCTGTCCCACGTCTTGCCGCGAGGCATTACGAAGCGAGTTTCGACTTGCTTTCCAATACGCTTTGTCGTGACAAACTTCCATTGAGCCTCACCGATATCGGAGTTTCCTAGCCCAGCGTTAATCGCAAGCATGATCGCCGTTTTCAGCCAAAGATCGGCGGCGTCGATTGCCGCTCGAAGTTCATCCGGTTCAAACAGAGTCTTTTCCGTTGGAGCACCGCCTTTTTTCTCCAGAGCGTCCAGCATATCTCTCATGCCGGGGATCGTGATCCAGCCTTCTTTGTGGCAGCGGCTGAACGCCGCTCTCACGAACGCGAGTCGTTTGTTGGCCCAAGTTGGTTGTCGTTCGCCGCGGTCGATCGTAAGATGACAATGGTTGCGCCATCGAAGAAAGTAAGCCTTGTCGACTTTGTCGATCGGAATATCGCCGCAGCCGGAGAACTTGATGATTGCCTGAAACGCCCGAACCGTGTCATCAATCGAACGCGGGCTCTTGTTGTGGAGGTGGAGCCATTCACAATAGGCATCGCCCACGTCTCGAACGAAATGAATCTTGATCGGTTGCTGTTCGGCGACTTGCACGTCAGGATTAGGCTGCTCGGCAGTCGGGAGGTAGCGCCGGGCTTCTTCGAACGTGCGTCCCACGGGGATGATCCGCCCGTTGTTAACCCGGCAGAATTGACGATAGCCGGGCTTGAACACGAGGCCGGTTTCGAGGAAAAAGCTGTAACGGGCAAGCGCAGTCTTTTCGTCCGACCCGAAGTAGAGCATCTTGCCCTTGATGAACTTGCGGTATTGGCCAGTGCCTGAATGGAACCCGAGTTTGATTCGCTTTTTGGTGGAGGCCATGCCAAACCCTTTCGATCCGTTCCCGATCCCCCTAGAATTATGATCGGAAGGTTCGGAATTTGATAGAAGGAATTTGATAGTACCTCAATTGCCGGAGTGGCGGAACTGGCAGACGCGCGGGATTCAAAATCCCGTCCTGGCAACAGGGTGTGGGTTCGATTCCCTCCTCCGGCAATATGCTTGCGATTCCAACGCAGGACGTAACCAAGTCATCGTTGCCTGCGGAGCTGTTCCATGATTTCTATACCCGTTCCCTTCACCCCACCTCTCGCGGATCAGCCCCTCCACGACCCGAATAATCTCGATTCCCTCGAAGGTGAACCGTCGATTCGTTGCCGATGTGCCGAACCACTCACCGTGGTGGGTCCCGACGGCGGTCCACCGAACGACCACCGTCCCCTTCTCGGTGTCGATCACCAACCCTTCCACCCGGGCATGGAAATCCGGAAAGGCCGCATTGAGTTCGAGGTTGCCCTGAACGAAGGCATCGCGATCGGAACGGCGATCCGCCGGAATGTGATCCACGAAATCCGGAGCGTGCAGTTTTCGCAATGGATCCCTGTCGGGAGTTTGCCAGCCGTAATCCATCCAGCGCATGGCAAGTCCGCGCAGGAATTCGGTTGTTCCCGCTCAAACGCTGGGATTCAAAAGGAATCCTCATCTCCGCGCGCCGGAATCGGGTCCGCGTCGACCGGAAACACGGATGCCGCAACGCCTCGCACGCTCTGAATGATGTGTAATGTTGTGCCGGCAAGCCGCCCGCGTCGCCCGGCAACCCCGAGTTTGATGCCGCCGTGATCCATGTTATGCTCTTTGGCGAATGGCGACTATGCTCAGTTTGGAACCGAAATGAACGACGTGGCTTCATCCAACGCAGTTAGCGCCGCCCCGGCGCGGAACCCCGAGCAGCGCCAAGATGGCGTGCGCGAGACCGTGGAATCCATCGTCGTCGCTCTTATCCTTGCGTTCGTTTTTCGGGCATTCATTGTCGAGGCGTTTGTCATTCCCACAGGCTCCATGGCTCCGACACTTTACGGAGCCCACGGAACCGTGCTTTGTGAGGATTGCGGGTGGGAATACGCGTACGGCTTACAGGACCCTTCCGAGGCCCCCCGTTCCGACCGTGTCGAGGCCGGATCGACGGCCACCTGCCCAAACTGCGCCCATCGGCAGACCAATCTGTTCTACAACGACAGCGCCCAAAACGCCGAAACCGGCGACCGAATTCTGGTCCTCAAATGGCCTCTCGACCTTGGCATCCCGGCACTGGGTCCCAAGCGGTGGGACGTCACCGTGTTCAAGAACCCGTCGGACGGGCAGCAGAACTACATCAAACGGCTGACGGGGATGCCCAACGAGGTCCTGATGATCGTGGACGGAGATGTGTACGCGGTTGGAACCGGAGAAGTTTCCCCCGAGGCTATCCAAGAACTCCGTCAGCTTCGGCATGTGAAGTACCTCATCCAGGCCGGACGGATGCCGGGGCATATGCCGGAACCTACCGCTTTGTTAATGGATGAACTGGAAAGCAAGCTGCGGATTACTCGGAAAACACCGCAAGCTCAGCGGTCTCTTTGGTTTCCCGTGCATCATCAAAACTACACGCCGAAGACCCTAGACGGTGACCAACCCCGCTGGCTTTCGCCCAGCGCGGCAAACGCGCGATGGACGGTGGAACCGCGTAGGGTTCGATTCGCGGGGGACGATGACACCGCGGATTTCATCGAATTCTCCCGCAAGTCGATCCTGGCCGGATACGCCTACAATATTCGTAGCCAACAGCCACCCGCGGCCACCGATCAACGGATTCACTTCGTCGTCACGCCCCGACGGGACGGAGGAACGCTCGCCGTTCGTTTGACCAAGCACGGCCGGACATTCTGGGCAATGCTCCAGATGGACGGGCAAGTGGCACTGGTCGAATCGAAGGACTTTCCCGTAGCCGGTGCGCCCGAAATGGCGAACCGCACGCTGGCTCCGTTCGCGGCCGGAAAACCGGTGGCGGTCAGTTTCGAAAACCTGGACTATCGATTGTCGCTGAAGATCGGCCCGCAAGAAGTCCTGTCGTCGTCATCGGATCCTAATTCCCCCGCCTATTACGCACCGAACGTGAAGGCCATCCGCAAGATTCCCTTTGTGCAATCGGTACCCCCGCGGATCTACGGTCGCCAAACCGAATTTGAGATAACCCATTTGGTATTGGAACGCGACGTCCATTATTACGAGGCACAACTGCCTAATCCCCCCTATTCCGGCACCAATGCCTTTTCCGGCATGCGCGGTTGGGGTACGTCGGGAAACCCGATTCTCTTGGGCGAAGGAGAATACTTCATGCTCGGCGACAACAGCCCGGCCAGCCAGGACTCGCGTTTGTGGGGAGACATTGTAAAAAACGCCTACCTGACCGCCCGGGGCGAGGCCTATCAATTGGGAACCGTTCCTCAGGATCAGCTCATCGGAAAGGCGTTTTTCGTCTACTGGCCCAGTGCGCATCGTATCCCCTGGCTTCCGCTGCCGGCGCGCTGGGGAGTCGTCCCGGACGTCGGACGGATGCGCTGGATTCGCTGAGCGGACTAGAAATGGATGACGCTTGATGGCGGCTGACCTGCCACCCCCGGACTCCGCCCTTCTGGAGGCCAAAGACCTGGTGAAACGCTATAACGGCCGGGCGGTTGTAAACCGGCTCAGCTTTTTCGTGCGTCACGGAGAGATTGTCGGACTTTTGGGGCGGAACGGAGCCGGCAAGACGACCACGTTTCGAATGACCGTCGGAATGATCGAGCCCGACGGCGGATCGGTCCTTTTCCGAGGAAAGAACATCGGCTCGCTGGCCATGTACAAACGGGCACGGTTGGGCCTCGGCTATCTGTCCCAGGAAGCCAGCATATTTCAACGTCTGACGGTCGAAGACAACCTGTTGGCGATTCTGGAAACCATGCGCGACCTCGGCCGTCGCCAGCGCCAGGAAAAAATGGTGCGGCTTCTTGAACAGTTCGGACTCACCGCGCAGCGCAAGCAGCTCGCCCGAACCCTTTCCGGCGGCGAGCGGCGCAAGCTCGAGATTGCCCGGGCACTGGTGACTGACCCGCGCCTGATCCTCCTCGATGAACCGTTCAGCGGAGTGGATCCGAAAGCCGTCGAAGACCTTCAACGGGAGATTCTTCGCCTCAAACGCGATCGCGGCATCGCCATCTTGCTCACCGATCACAACGTCCGCGAAACGCTTCGCGTGACCGATCGCAGTTACATCATCCACGACGGCGAAAAACTCGCGGAGGGTCCGCCGCGTGACATTGTCCGCGACCCGCTCGTTCGCCGAACGTATCTTGGCACGAGTTTCCGGGCGGATGAGTTTGACGACCCGCTCCCGGAGCATGGATCCGACGGCGAGTTCGACGAAATCGAACCCGCGCTGCCCGCTACGGAAAAGGCGACCCGCTTTCAGTATGATTGAATACCCCGATCGGACATCGCGCGTTCCCTCTCCCCTGCACGGAACCGGCCACCCGCCCGGGCTTGTGACGGACCTGCGATGGACCGACACGACCGGCAAGGTCTGGAACGTGGGCCTAATGCCTTCATCGATTTCGTTTCAACACGGCGATCAGACCATCGAGCTTCCTTCCGAATCCTGGAAGAGGGACATCTACGTCGCCGCTCACGGCGACGGCTTTATCATTCGGCTCGATCTCTTTCGGGACCATGTAGGGTTCATGGTCCCGGCTCAGGATGCTCGGCCTTTTCTGGAGGCCCTCGGATCGCCCGCCCCCAAAGCGAACGCCGAGCTCGAACCGGGTACCGAGCCCAACCCCGCGATGCCCCTCTTGTGGCCGAAAGTTTCACCGCTGGCCGTTTGGGCGCTTATCGCGTCTTCACTGGTTTTCGTCCCCGGAATCGGAATCCTGGCCGCCGTGGCGACCATCGTTTTGTTGATTCAGCACAAAGCCCATGTGCGCCCGTCGCCGGCGTGGAGTCATTCGCGATCGATCTGTTCGGCGGCCTTTTACCTGCTCGTGACCGGCCTTATCGTGAATGCCATTGGGACGTGGGGGATGCTCCGCAGCCTTGAAGTTTTCCCCGGACCAACGGCGATCGTTCCAGCCGAGTCGAAGGTGGTCGCGCTTGAACCCCTTCCGTGCGTGGCCGAAACGCCGGCCGCATCCCGCCCTCTTCGGGCGGCCCTCGCCGAAACCAAGCCCTTTCTTGAAAGAGACCACAATTGGGGGCTGATCATCGTCGGGGTCCTCGTCGTGCTCTTGTCGCTGACCGTGCACGAAGCGGCCCACGCGATCACCGCTTGGTGGATGGGTGACGATTTTGCGCACCGGCTCGGACGTGTAACTTTAAATCCGCTTGCACACATCGATCCGTTCGGAACGGTCCTTTTTCCGGTCCTGTTGCTGCTGATGAACTCATCCGTCTGGGGGTGGGCGAAACCGGTCCCGGTCATGCTCGAAAACGTCAACAAACCGCGCCGAGCACAGGTCCTGGTGGCGTTGGCGGGACCGGGGTCGAACTTACTGATGGCGGCTGCATCCTTGATGCTGCTCCTGGGCCTGGCGGGCGCCGTCGGAATCGTCTGGCCGGGGGCGGCCGTTGAGAACCTTTCCACCTGGGTTCTCCGGGAATCGGTTCAGGCGTCGGGGTTTCCCATGGCCGGCGCTTTCGGACCGGTGTGTACCCTTCTCAAACTTTCGTTCGTGATCAACGTGTTGCTTGCGTTTTTCAATCTCATACCGATTCCACCGCTCGATGGATCGTGGGTACTTCAGTTTACTTTTCCGCGAACGTTGGGCCTCCTTTACGAACGCATCCGCCCGTTCAGCATGTTTTTGTTTCTGGGTCTAATGTACTCTGGGGCCATGGCTTATCTGACGATGCCGGGTCAATTGGCCCTGCTACCCGGCTTCTTTCTCTTGCGGTACTGCACAGTTTTTTGAGCTTTCGCCGTGCCTCGACGGGAGACTGAACCCCTTCTAATCATGCGAATTATGAAAATCCGTTTCCCAATCGATTGACGCCACGGGGTTGGGCGCGGTACGATCGGTCCTGTTGCCACGGATCCCCTGTTCTCAATCGCCGAGAGCCAGGGCGAGAAAACCGTCTATTGGGGGGCGCCATGGGAGAGGGAACGCGGTTTGCGGAGCGGCTTCGAAAGATCCGCGACGCGTCGCAACGAATAAGCGATTCCATGCGATCGCATTCCCATTAGACGGTTTTCTCTCGCTTTAGGTTCACTTTTTCAACAGGGGTCGGCGGTTCCATCGACAAAGTTCCGGTTACTGGATTGCCGAGCATTCTTTTTGGGGAATTCGTCTGCACCAGCGACCTGTAAAGGTCGAGTCGTGGATTAACGACCAATCAATTTCTTCCGCGTCTCGCCGCGGAAAAGGACAAATCGACCACTCCAGCGATGGCCTACTCAACAAACCCTGCGTGAAAAGAACTCCGCACCAGCGGTGAGCCGAGGATTGCCGAGATTCAAGAACCCCGAAGGGTCGCTGAAGGGTCACCAATGCTGATTCGCTTTTTCGTCGTGTTTGCCAAATTCTCCTATTGACAGTGTCTTGAAAATCGCTAGGATGCCCGCCGTTTGCGGAAGAACCGTGTTCCTTTTTGACAGGAGGTCTTTGGTATGCAAAGGATTGCTTTCACTTCGACGGTTTGCCTATTCACGCTGGTAGTAACGGGCTGCGGGTTGTTCAAGAAAAAGGAATCTCAAACACAGATTCCGCCGGATCAGTATTACGCCGGCTCGCCGCAGGAGACCCAAGCCGCTCCCGCCGGCTTCGCGTCTACCCCGTCCGACGCGGCCTGGGCGAGTTCGGGCAGCGGTTCGCGCTCGCACGTGGTCCAGCGCAAGGAGACGCTATTCAGCATCGCGCGGCAATACTACAACGGGGATCAGTCCAAATGGCGTTCGATTTATGAGGCCAACCGCGCCGAAATCGGCGACGATCCCAACAAGATTCGGGTCGGCCAACGCCTGACGATTCCCTGAAAGCGCTGCGGCAACCGCAACCCGCTTTCCTCGGAAGTCCAGACCGGCACGCGATTCCGACTCCGAGTTCGCCGTGTTCGACAAGATCGGTCTGTATGCGTATTCCTTGCGCTGAGCTTTTTGCATCGGCCGCCACGGCAATCGATGCCCACCGAATAATTGCCAGGGGTCGCGTCGACCCGCGACGACTCCAGACTCCGCCCGAAAATCGATCCTGCGAGAATCGAAAACTTGGGATTCACCGTCCGGTCAGGCAGCAACTTCACGTACGGATGTACTACCCGCTGTATCCAGTCGCTGTATCTTGACCCGCAGCGCGACGGAACTCGAACTCCATTCGATCGAACCCAGGGCCGGCCGCCTTGGTCCGTTTGGATCGGAACGTCGGGGGATGAAATCCGGGTATTGAACCGTCCGCGAACGGGAAGACCGCCTTGGGTCGAATCGGGTTGGATGACGACGTACAGTATCTTCGGGGGGTCGGTCCGGCCCGCGCGCTTGAGCTCGCCCGGCTTGGAATTCAGACCGTCTCGGATCTGATTCATCATTTTCCGTTCCGATTCGAGGTGAAGCCGAAATCGCAACCCATCGGCCGGCTCGAACTGGGCAAGACGGCCACCGTGGTGGGTCAACTTCGCGGCGTCCGCGGCCGCCTGACTCGCAACGGCGATTTGATTTCCGCGCGGCTCATCGACGGCACCGGTCGTTGCAAGGTGCGATGGTTCCACTCGCCTTTTTTGAAAGAGACGCTGTCGGACGGCCGGGTACTTCGCGTCACTGGCACGGTGGAGGCCGATGAGAACGAGGCCGTCTTCACCAATCCCAAATGGACCTTGATCGCCGACGGCGCCGATCCGTTCGCGCACGACAGGGACGAGTTCGAGCCGGTGTATGCGGCCACCATGCGGCTGACCAGTCGCGAGATCGCCGCCTTCATCGGTCGGGCCTTGGACGAGGCGGCCACGCAAATCACCGACCCTGTCCCCGAGTGGCTTCGCGTTGCCCGAAGCCTGCCTCCGCTGCGCACCTGCGTGGAGAGGTATCACCGCCCCACCAGCGCCGTCGATGCAGAGTTATCCCGTAGGCGCCTGGCGTACGACGAGTTGCTGAACTGTCAATTGGCCGTCCAATGGAGGCGCGGAGCTCAAGCGTCCAAGACGGTTACGCGGCCCATTCCGGTGTCCGAGCAGCTCGATGCGCGGATTCGCAAACGATTTCCCTTTCCCCTGACGCCCGCCCAAGACCGCACCGTCGCAGAACTTCGCGCCGACCTCGCCGCAAGCCGCCCGATGAACCGCTTGCTACAGGCCGACGTCGGCGCGGGAAAAACCGTGGTAGCACTCTACGCCGCCCTCGCGGTGATCGCCGGCAAACGACAGGTAGCCCTGGCCGCTGCGACGGAAGTTCTCGCCGCTCAGCACTATCAAAAATGCACCGACTATCTTCGCGGAAGCCGCGTCCGGCTCGCCCTGCTCACCGGGGGAACCGGGAAGCCGCAGCGACTCACGATTCTTGCGGATTTGAAGGAACATCGGCTCGATCTGCTCGTCGGAACCCACGCATTGTTGGAAGAAAACGTCCGCTTTGCCGACCTCGGCCTGGCCATTATTGACGAACAGCACAAGTTCGGCGTCGCCCAGCGTGCACGATTGCAAGCCAAAGGGCCTGCCGCGCACCATCTCGTCCTGACCGCGACGCCGATCCCGCGAACGCTGGCCATGACCGTCTTCGGCGACCTTGACGTTTCCGTGATGCACGGGCTTCCTCCGGGTCGGCAGCCCGTGACCACAAGACTCGTCGAGCCAACCCGATCCGACGAAGCGTGGAGATTCATTCGAGCGCGATTGGCCGCCGGTGAGCAGGCCTACGTGGTCTATCCGCTGGTGGACGAATCCGACGCGGTCCCGCTACGTGCGGCAACGACGGAAGTGCGGCGACTGGCCGACTCCGTACTGAAAGGGTGTTCGCTCGCGCTTCTTCACGGGCGAATGAAGACCGAGGAAAAAGAGGAAGTGATTCGCCTTTTCCGGGCGGGAAAAACCCAGACCCTGGTGGCCACCACCGTGATCGAAGTCGGTGTCGACGTGCCCAATGCGACCATCATGGTGGTGCAGCACGCGGATCGATACGGCCTGAGTCAGTTGCATCAGCTTCGCGGGCGAGTCGGCCGTGGTCCGCGGAAGTCTTATTGTTTCCTTTTCGTGGAATCACCGAGCGAGGTCGCCCGCCAAAGGCTGGGGATCCTGTGCGAGACGAACGACAGTTTTCGAATTGCGGAGGAAGACCTCCGCCTCCGCGGCCCCGGCGAACTCATTGGCACCCGACAGCACGGTCTCCCTATGTTTCGTGCTGCCGATCTCGCACGAGACGCGGATTTGCTCGCGGCCGCGCGCCAAGACGCGGGCGAATTGCTCCGAATCGACCCTCGGTTGAGCCACATCAAACATGTCGAATTGAAATCACGATTGGCGAGGACGATCGGTCTGCCGGAATCCGCGACCGATATGGCGAAAGCGGTTGGCAATTCAAAGGTGGATTAAAGAGTGGACTTGAGTACCAAGTCGGTGTAATCCAATGGAGGAACGAAGCGTCCATGGGGCGATGCGCGGGAATTCTACTGATCCGTGGTCCCCTTGTGACAGGTGGTGGCTCGTGAACCGACCGCTCCAAACTGGTGGTGTTCTTTCGCAACTCTTCTGTCCATCCGCCGCATGGGCGCAGCCTAACCCGTGCCAAGTTGACTCGCAGAGCAACGATTGCATCCGATTTCGATGTGCGAACCGGGATGCCATCGACTCTTTTCCTCGGTTTGTCGTTTATTGTCGGCGATTGTTTGAGATGCCGGATCCTGCCTCCTACGATCGGCTGGCCTCGCGCGACCTAAGCGCTTGCCCGCTGTTGAACTGAGAATTTCCCGCGCCGAGCGGAGTGCATCCGCACCAATGAACCATCCTAGGACGCGATCTTTTGGAACACACCGCCTTCTTTGGACTCATCCACGAGACAACCCTCCGACGCATCACGAAAGGAAGAACCGATGCCGAGTTTGATTCTCCCCGCCATCGGAATCCTTCAGGTCATTTCAACCGGCTTCCCCATGTTTCCCATCAACGGTGAGACGCTAAGGTCCATTGAATTGGCCAGTGCTTCTCTGTTCAAGAAACCGCACGACACCATCAAGAACCCGTATCTGCCGCCGGACCTTGCGGTCCTTCGACCGGCCTCATCCGCTCAGCCGATTCCATCCCGTGTGCGAATTCCCTTCGGTCAATCGATCAGCGTTCAGGTCAACGTCGACGCCAACGGACTCAATATCCGCGGCGACGTGGCCAACGAGCCTTCGATCGCGATTGATCCCACGAACCGCCGTCGAATCCTGGTGGGTTGGCGGCAGTTCGACAACGCTCGCTCCGATTTTCGCCAGGCGGGGAGGGCTTATAGCACCGACGGCGGAGAGTCCTGGACATTTCCCGGGGTCCTGGAGCCTGGGGAGTTCGCGAGCGATCCGGTGGTGGAATCCGACCTGAGCGGCCACTTTTACTATCTTTCTCTCCAGCCCCAACGCCGGGCGGCGTGGGAGTGTTACCTGTACAAGAGCACCGACGGCGGGGCGACCTTTTTCTCCGGCGTCTATGCTTTTGGCGGCGACAAGGAATGGATGGTGGTCGACAAGACCCGCGGAATCGGCTCCGGCAACATTTACCACATCTGGAGTCCTTTTGCATCTTGTTGCGGCGGGGCGCTGTTCACCCGCTCGACCGACGGCGGCACCACGTTCTCGCAACCCGTCTCGATTCCTCGAAACCCGGCCTTCGGGACTCTTGCGGTGTCACAGAATGGCACGGTCTACGTGGTGGGCCGGACCGACGGTCAGGGCCGCGTTCCGGTCGCCCGATCCTCCAACGCCCGAGACCCCTCGGCCGCGCCGTCGTTCGACTTTCATACGCTGGTGCCCGTGGGGGGCGAGACGCTGCTCGGGGCGATCGTCAATCCCGACGGTTTGGTCGGCCAGCCCTGGATCGCCACCGACCGCTCCAACGGTCCGCAAAGCGGAAACATTTATATCTGTGGTTCGTTCTCGACGGGCAATCCGGGGGATCCGATGGATGTTCGTTTCGTGCGAAGTTCGGACGGCGGCCTGACCTGGAGCGCGCCGGTCCGCGTGAACGACGATTCCCCTCGTCCCTCTTCGTGGCAGTGGTTCGGGGCCATGTCCGTGGCCCCCGGAGGGCGCATCGACGTGGTTTGGTATGACACCCGCACCGATCTGAATGCGCGCCGTTCGGAACTGTATTACTCGTCGTCGTCCGACGGCGGTCGAACGTGGGAGCGAAACGTTCCCGTCAGTCCGCCCTTCGAGCATGGCCTGGGATACCCCGGAACGCCCCCGCAACGGAAAATCGGGGATTATTTTCAGATCATCTCCGACAACGAGGGCGTGAGCATCGCGTACGCGGCCACCTTCAACGACGAGCAGGACGTTTATTTCCTTCGTCTCGAGGCCGTGCTGGAACAGTGCAAACTGCCGGAGGCGACGGCCGCGCTCGGACTCGACTGCAACGGCAACGGCCAGGCCGACAACTGCGATATCGGCACGGTCAGCGTGGACCGCAACCCGCGGAACTCGATCCCTGACGAGTGCGAAAACGATCTCGACGGCGACGGACTATTCGATATTGACGACGCCGACATCGACGGCGACGGCTACCTGAACATCGACGATGCGTGCGATTACAACGACCCCGGCGTGCCCGGCCTCTCTCCCGATGGCCGCCCGCTTGGCGACGTGGACGCGGACTGCCGTGTCACCTTGGCCGAATACGCGCAATTCCAACTTTGCCTTTCGCAAGGCGGCCCCGGCACACCCGGTGCTTCGGAATTGTGCGAACCCAATTTCGATTCCGACCGCGACCGCGACGTGGACTTCTTCGATGCCGCCGCGTTCCTTCGTGCGTTCAACGGCGACGCGCTGGCGGATTGAACGATTCGCGAAGCAGCCGGATTGCCACGGCACAGCGTTTGATCGCAACCACAAGCTGCGAATTACGAATTTCAGATTACGAAAGCGCCACGCAGGGATCCGAGCCGGGAGCGCCGCGTCCGCGTCCCGATAGGGCGTCGCCCATATCGCGAGCGCGCCGGGACTTTCGCTTCGCCTCAGCGCGAGCGACCGGTCCCGCCTTCTTACGCCGCAGGGACCCCGAGGGAGGGACGGGCTGGAGGGAAACGCTGCCGACGAAGCGAAGGTCCCGATAGGGCTTTGTCCGTTCCGGAAGCGGGCGGGGACTGCTCCATTCGAAAGAAGCAGTGGACCGGAGCCACAGATGAACACGGATGAACGCGGATGGGCATAGCGCAGCCTTGGGAAGCAAACAAAGTCCGCGAGTTACGTATTACAATTGCCATAAAGCAAAGTGGTCGGTGTTTCACGCGGAGGCGCGAACCTTCGCGGGAGACGAAGAAATTGGCGGTCAGCAACGCAGATAGCAGCACGGATCGGCGGGTATCGGGCACATTTGCAAGAACTGGTCGTTGGGTGGCATGGGGTTTTCCCTTCGGAGGAAGAGTTTCCGCAAATGGGGATTGGAGCGTCAAAATGCAGCAACAATGGCTTGAATCTATCCGGCACAAATGGGTAAGATGGGGCGATTCAGCGGCCGATGTCCGGCAAGATTAGTTCGTAGAACGATCCGTGGGCGCCGGTGTAAGTAAGTACGTAGGCACGGACGAACCATTCAAGTGGTGTTGCGGCGGCACAAAGCCGTCCTCGAGGGCAATCAATGTCCGCGACGCAAATGGAAAGGGGACTCGCATGGCAGCAACCGGAGATTTCCATGGCAGATCGATTTTGGCAAGGGCGTGAAATCGCTCCATTCGAATTCGCCGCCGCTTTTCGCCCGGAGGGCGTTCGAAGGTTGCCAGGGACTTCAGTCCCTGGAAGCCAGGCCTCCCCTCCGTTTTTCTCTTTTCGCCAGGAGGGCGGACGAACCTCTCCTCGCCACCTGCGGTGTGCTCGGTTCATGGTTGGGTTACTCGCCGCGGTCTGCGGCGAAACCCTACTTGCCCAAGAGTACATCGAATCCGCCAAGCTGACGGCCTCGGATGCGGCGGCTGGCGACCTTTTCGGCGGCGGTTCGGTCTCCATCAGCGGGGACACGATGGTCGTGGGGGTGGCCACGGACGATTGCGTGGCCGGCGCCGATTGCGGCTCGGCGTATGTATTCGGCCCCTCCAGGGTTTATGTGAACGACAACGCGACTGGCCTGAATGACGGCACAAGCTGGACGAATGCCTACACGCGGCTGCAAGATGCCCTGAGCTACGCCTTGACGCACCCCGAGGTCACGGAGATTTGGGTGGCCGAGGGGACCTACAAGCCCGACCAGGGCATGGGCATCACCCCCGGCGACCGCACGGCCTCGTTCCAACTGCAGAGCGGCGTGGCCCTCTACGGCGGCTTCGCGGGGGACGAAACCAGCCTCAGCGAGCGCGACATCGTGGCCAATCCGACGACGCTCAGCGGCGACCTCAACGGCGACGATATGCCGGTCCCCTGTACGCTGGACTTGCCGGATTGCAGTTCCTTGGGTCGCATCTGCGATGACGGATTCTGCATCATCAGCGCCAGCAATCTGGAAAACAGTTATCAAGTGGTCAATGGCAGCGGGACGGGGACCACGACAGTTCTAGACGGGTTTACGATTACCGCAGGCAATGCAGACGGAGTTGCCCCTAACGATCGAGGGTCCGGAATGTACAACAACACCGGGAGTCCGACGGTTACCAATTGCATTTTTACCCGGAATGCGGCGAACGACGACGGTCCTGGGATGGACAACTTTAACAGCAGCCCGATGATCCGTAACTGCACGTTCAGCCGAAACGCGACGCAAAACGGCGGTGGGATGGTTAACGTCAGCAGCAACCCGTCGATGATCAACTGCAAGTTCAGTGCGAACTCGGCCGCGATCGGCGGAGGCATGTTCAACGAGAACAGTAACCCGACGCTGATTGGCTGTATCTTCCGCAACAATACAGCGAGTGCGATCGCGGGGGGAATCTACAATGAGTCGGGCAGCGGGCCCATGTTAACAAACTGCACATTCAGCCGGAATCGCGCGGTCGAAGGTGGCGGAATGTACAACACGACTATGAGTAACACGACGATCATGAATTCCACGTTTAGTGGAAACATGGCAGTGTCAGAGGGCGGGGGTATACGAAACGCCGGTGGAGCCACTGTCCTGACAGTGACCAACAGTATTCTATGGGGCAATAATGACCAGGGAGGAGCAGACGAATCCGCGCAGATCCACAACAACGGCACCGCCGTTGTAAACTACAGCATCGTCCAAGGCGGGTGGAGCGGGGCGGGATCTAACAACGTTCTGTTGAATCCGCTGTTCGTCGACGCCGATGGGCCGGACAACCTCGCCGGGACGGTGGACGACAACCTTCGTTTGCAGCCAGACTCGCCGGCGATCGATTCGGCAGATACGACGGCGCTTCCGGCGGACACGGCCGACTTGGACGGCGACATGAACACGGCCGAGCAGATTCCCTTCGACTTGGCAGGCAATGCTCGGCGCGTGAATGATCCCTTCACCTCCGACACGGGCGTGGGGCCGGCGCCGGTCGTGGACATGGGCGCTTACGAGTTCCAAGCCAACGTGGTTTTCGTCGATGCCGGCGCGACT
>Ga0187893_10009345_pt1 | contig 15092 bp, 8 predicted proteins | sample MA1701074metaG_FD_139574 | JGI IMG/M metagenome (GOLD analysis project Ga0187893, IMG submission 139574) | White microbial mat communities from a basaltic lava cave in the Kipuka Kanohina Cave System on the Island of Hawaii, USA - MA170107-4 metaG ... | reverse complement strand
GCGAGACTTCTTCATGGCGGCTCCTTCATTGGCGGGCTTTCGCCCGGGCTTAGTCACCACTCGTTGTACACGAGCAGTGAGGAGCCGCCGCTCTCAATTTTCAACAGCTACTGGGACATCCCCCTGCACCAATTTGGGTCAGCGCAACCATTCCCTGGAGTACGGCAAATCCTTTCGCGTGCTGCGGAGCGTGCGCCGGTACCACCACTCCAAAAGTGCCGTCTCCACGGCGTGCCCGCACGCCGCGAGTCGAACCTTCAACGTTTACAACGCACTTGCCAGCCTCGACTCGCTCGTTGAACTTGCTTGATCCAGCATGCTCCAGAAGATCTTCGTAGAGGTGCGTGGCGACAAAATTACCCAAGGTGGAAATGCGATGCTTGTACGGTTTACCGAAGAACAATGATTCAAAGGCGTCAAGCAGTCGAAAACCGCTTCCCGCGGACACTATCGAGGCTTCCTCGGTCCGGACTCTTCGAAGCTGACGCAAGCATTCCCAGGAACGGCCATTACGTTGAACTGATCCTTGCCCACTTCCCAGTATTCTGCAGCGATTTCGAACCCGATGCTACTGCGCTGCGTTTCGATGGCCGCGGCAGTTGTGGTACCGGTCCCCCAAAACGGGTCGAGAACCACGTCCTCGACATATGACGACATTCTGATGATGCGTGTTGCCAACGATTGTGGAAAGGGTGCTGGATGACCCCTCCGTCGAGACGCACCGGGGATGTCCGACCACACTTGGCGCATCATGGCGTTATAGTCCTTCGGTGGAATAAAACTTCCAGCGCGCTGCAACGGCGTGGGTTTTCGATAGGGACCATGTTTCTTAAAGCGGAGTACGAACTCCACGTCGTTCTTCACCACGCCATTCGGTTCATAAGGCTTTCCAAGAGTAGCCCCCGGACCGCTTACTTCGGTCGTCGCATTCGCGATCTTGTGCCAGAACACGGTCGCGAGCCCTTCGAATCCAGTCTGTCGGCATTGCACCGTAATGTCCGCGTGAAGTGGGATTACCTCGTGCTTTCCAAAGCGTCGCCTCGATCTGCATACGTCGCCGACAACAATAGCAAGACGGCCGCCCGGCACCAGCACTCGCATACACTCTCGCCAGACCTTGTGAATTTCATCGAGGAAGCGTTCGTAATTATGGACGTGACCCAACTGACCGCTTTCATTCACGTACTCAACCAAATCGAAATATGGGGGGGAAGTGACGACGAGGTGGACGCTTTCATCCTCGACATTTAGCATCGATCGAGCATCGCCATGGATAATGCGATGCGTGGTCTTAAAGGGGGCCAGCGCAACAACTTTTCGGTAGCTTTCGTGCTTGGATTCAACTGACGGCTCACGCCCGCCAGTGTTTTCGATGCCGATGTTTCGTCGCGCCTGAGCCATTTCGCCGCACGCAATTATACGAAGAGTGGGTAGCTCGCGAATAGGGGATCGTGCTCCGGCCCACGGCCGTGGGCGCGGACGAGCAAAGGCCGACTCGCGAGGCGTGAGGACCGTGACCTACTTGTAAAGTAGGTATTTCGCTCTGAGCAGGCGCCAGCGCGCTTCGTCGGCGCTGTACTGCGACGCAATCGTCGCGGGATCTTCTCCCTGTTTGATACGCGCCACGAGCTGCTCGGAGCCGACAAGCCGCCACATGTTGTTCGGTTCGTACTTGTCGCCGTACAGCGCGAACAAGGCGCTCGCAATCTCGAGGCCTAGTCGAACCGGCTGCAGGGCCGCGCGATTCGTGATCACCATGAACACGCCCTGGCACTGTTCCTTCGCGTACTTGCTGGCGGTCGGCGTAAAGGCGATCGGATAGAAGCGGATGCCGGCCAGCCGGCGTCCGTTCAGTCGCTCCGCAAGCTGGCGTCCGTCGATCCACGGCGCGCCAATCTGCTCGAACGGCTGGTCGGTGCCGCGGCCAACCGAGATGTTCGAGTACTCGATCATGCCGATTCCCGGATACACGGTCGCCTGGTTCAGGTTGCGCATGTTCGGCGACGGATTGATCCAGCCGAGCGCGGTCTCGTCGAACCAGTGGTCGCGCTTCCAGTTCTCCATCGCGATCACCGTCAAGTCGGCGTTGATCTTCCTTTCTTCGTTGTAGAGGCGCGCCAGCTCGCCCATGGTCATGCCGTGCCGAATCGGCATCGGCAAGTAGGCAATGAAAGTGTTGGGCGATTCGCCGGCCGCCGGCTCGCGCGACCATGCCCCTTCGATCTGCCAGCCGTTGATGGGATTGGGGCGATCGAGCACCATCACCGCAATCTTGCGCCTGGCGGCCTCTTCCATCGCGTAGCCCATCGCCAGCTGGTAGGTGTAGAAACGCGCGCCGACGTCCTGCAGATCGATCACCAGGGTGTCGATACCGTTCAACGAGCCGTCCTGCGGCCGGCCGGTGCCGCCCTTGTAGAACAACGAGTGAATGGTGAGGCCGGTCCGTTCGTCTCTCTCCGCCGGCACGTCGGAATCGAGCACGCCGCGAATGCCGTGCTCCGGACTGAACAGCGACACCAGCGTGACCCCGGGCGCCTTGTGCAGCAGATCGATCGTGGCGACGCCATCGCGCGACTTGCCGGTGTGATTCGTGATCAAACCAACACGCTTGCCGCGCAGCTGCTTGAAGTTGTCGCGGACGAGGACGTCGATGCCGGTCAGAACGTTCGGACGATCGTTCGGACGATCGTTCGCACGTACGTTCGAACGTACGTCTGAACGCCCGTCTGAACGTACGTCTGCACGTCCTCCCGAAATAGCCGCCGCCGCAACTGTCGAGACGCGCGCGCGGAGCGGCGTCACGTCGCCGGTGCCGTCCGGATGCAATCGGCTCGACAGGAAGATCACCCAACCACCAGATGAGGGATCAACCCAGATGCTCGTGCCCGTAAAACCGGTGTGGCCAAACGATCCAATCGGAAACAGATCGCCGCGGTTGCTCGAGAACTGCGTGTCGATGTCCCACCCGAAGCCGCGGACCGCGGTCATGCCCGCCGGCGTTTGCGGCGAGGTCATCGCCCGCACGCTCGCGGCCGACAGCACGCGCACGCCGTCGAGCTGCCCGTTGCCAAGTAACATGCGCGCGAAACGGGTCAAATCGCGAACGGTGCTGAACAAGCCGGCATGTCCCGCGATGCCACCCATGCGGCGCGCCGTGGGATCGTGCACGACGCCGCGCAGCGGCGCCGCGCCCGGCCGCTTGCACGGCCACGCGTCCTGGTCGGCACACCGTTCGGTCGGGGCGATACGGGGCACCAGCGATTTCGGCGGATTGAATCCCGTCTCCCGCATCCCCAACGGTTCGAACACCGCGCGTTTCAGGTAGGCATCGAGCGACTGCCCGGTGATGCGCGTCACGATGTCGCCCAGCAGAAAGAAATTGATGTCGCTGTAGACGAACGTCTCGCCGGGCGCCGCCATGGGAACTTCGTCCTTCGCCAGCTCGATGGCCGCGTCGTACCCCGACCACGGATGCAGGTCGACGTCAGGCCGCAGCCCAGACACGTGCGTCAGCAGGTGACGAATGGTGATGGGGCCCTTGCCGTACCGCTCGAACCCGGGAATGTGCAACGCCACCGGGTCGTTAAGCCGGACACGCCCATCCTCGATCAGCGTCATCACGGCCGTGGTCGTGGCCACGACCTTCGTCAACGACGCGAGGTCGAACACCGTATCCAGAGTCATAGGCTCAGCGGCGGGAACCACGGCGCGCGAGCCAAAGGCCTTTTCATACAACGTTCGATCGCCCTGGCCGGAGGCCACGACGGCTCCAGGGGTCAGCTTGGCGGCCATGGCGTCGCGAACAAGTTCTTCAATGCGCGAGAATGCGTCGGTTTGACGAGCCGAAATCGGGGCTTGGAGCGTCAGAAGAAATAGGACTGCCCAAGACCCAAGACCCGGGACCCAGGACCGTGCCTTTGGTGTAATCACCACAGGGCTAATATACTGATTCGGTTGTGGATCTATTAAAGGGAGATATAGGCAATGCGTGATTCGAAGATGTTCCTTTCGGCGGCGGCCCTGGTGGCGCTGGTGGCGGCGGCAACGCCGGCCTTCGCGCAGACCGGCCGCATCGGCGGCACCGTCAGGGATCAGAACAACCAGCCCCTGAAGGGCGCCACGGTCACCGCTGAGAATCCGAACGCGTCACCCTCGTCGTTCACCGCGACCACGGATGATCGCGGCCGATATTCGATCATCGGCCTGCGAACCGGGCCCTGGAAGATCACGGCGTCGGCGCCTGGCTTCCAGCCCTCGTCGGGGAGCGTGCCGGTTCGCACCATCGGCGCGCCGATGCCGCCGGTTGATTTCGTCCTTGCCCCCGGCGCGGCCGGCCCGGCCGGCGCCCTCGCCGGCGTGAACACCAAGGAACTCCAGGCCGAGCTGCAGAAGGCGATGGACCTCGCCAACGCCGGCCAGCACGATGCCGCCATTGCCGCCTACAACGCGATCCTGACGAAGACGCCGGCGCTGACGATGATCAACGGCCAGATCGCTGTCGTGCAGCGATTGAAGAAGGACTACGACGGCGCCATCGCGTCGTATCAGAAGGTCATCGCCGCCGATCCGAACAACGATCGCGCCAAGATCGACATCGGCATGACCTATCTCGAGAAGGGCGATTTCGCGGCCGCCGAAACGGCGCTGCTCGAAGTGTCGACGTCAACCAACGCCAACCGTGAAGTGTTCTACAACCTGGGCGAGGTGAAGTTCGCCAAGGGCGAGACGGACGAAGCGGTGAAGTACTACCAGCGCGCCGTGGACATGGACGCCAACTGGGGCAAGCCGCTTTTCAAGATCGGCCTCGCACGACTGCAGAAGGCCGACACCGCGGGCGCGATCGAATACATGAACAAGGTCATCGCGCAGGATCCGAACTCGGCCGAGGCCGCGCAGGCCAAGGGGCTGATTGAGCAGTTGAAGAAGGGTTAATCCTTCTTCCTCTTCTCACCTTCAGCGATGAGCTGATCGATATTGGGGTAAGAAGGCTCGATCGATCGGGCCTTCTTCCACATCTCCACCGCTTCGTCGAACTTTCCCTCGCGCGCCAGCAGCACGCCCTTCACGACCCACGGGAACGCATAGTTCGCCTCGACCACGGTCGCCTTGTTCAGGGCGTCACGCGCCACCGTCACGTTGCCGCGTTCCGCTTCGAGCCAGCCCTTCGCCGCATGGTTCGACGCCACATCCGGGAACGCGTCGAGACTGAGCACGTATTCTTCCTGCGCTTTGCGCAGCGCCTCGCCGGCCTGGCCGGGCAATTCGACAATCCCCATCGCCACCAGCACGTCGGCGGCTTTGGCCCGCACCACGCGGGTGCGATCGACCAGCCGGGCCAGCACCGGCGCGATCACGCGCTCGCGATCACCGATGGTGCCGAGCGCGCGCAGGGCGGCGGCGCGCACGATCGGCTCAGGGTCGTTCGCCGCGCCAATCATCGCGTTGGTAATCGCAGGGGTCACCACGGCAGGGACGTCCAGACGATCGTTCGGACGGGCGTTCGCACGATCGTTCGAACGTACGTCTGAACGCCCGTATGAACCACCGCCTGAACGTGTGTTGAACGACGTCTGACTCTGCTGTGTCGTCGTCGGCGCGGCACTGCCACGCTGTTCGGCGACGAGCCGCGCGATATATTCCGCGGCACTCGCCCGGATCAACAGCCCCTGCGATCGATCGACGGCGAGCTTGGCCAGCGCCGGAAGCGTGCTGCCGTCGCCCGATCCTGCACGATACATGGTGTCGGCCAGGAACTCCGCCGCGGCGCGGCGCTCGCGATCGCCCCACCACTGATCCATCTGCTTCGCTGCCCACTCCGGCGAGCGGTTGTCGTGACACGTCGTGCACGCATTCGGGATGCCGAACTGCGCCGTGTTCTCCGGCACCGGCGGCTGGAACGTATGATCGCGACGGCGGATCAGCAGCCGCCAGTTGACGTCGCTCATGTGGCAGTTGATGCAGCGCGATCCCGCTGACTCAGGCGCGTGAAACGTATGTGCCTGCAACCCTGCACCGGTGAACGACGACTTGATGGCCTGAAGGCCTGATGGCCCGATGGCCTGTTGGCCTGCTGGCCCGAGAGCCTTCGGCTGCGTGTGGCACTGCGTGCACAACGCATCGCCGTTGCGCCCCTGATTGATGTTCACCTTCAGCGAGAACTCGTTGCGCGATCCATGCGCGACGTGGCAGCTCGTGCAGGTCACCGCGCCGGCCTTGAAACAGCCGCTGAGCGTCAGCGCCTGCGGCCGGTTGAACCGGTTCGGGCGCCCGTCCGGCCAGAACTCACCCTGGTGATCGAACGCCGGCAGCGGCTCGCTGATCAGAAACGGCAGCGCGTAGTCGGCGTAGCTGTCGCCGCCTTTGAAGCCGACGAACACGTTGTTCTTGTTGCCGTGGCAATAGGCGCACGTGTCGTAGACCCGTCGCGGCTCGGAGCTGCGCGTCGAAAAGATCTTCAGCGTGTCGCTGAGCTGTCGATTCTTCGAGCTGCTGTCGTACTTCGGCTTCGATGCCGGGTCTTTTTCCCACGCCTCCGTCAAGGCGACGTGCTCGCGGCCGGGGCCATGGCACGCCTCGCAGCCGATCCCCATCTCGGTCCAGTGCGACTTGTATTGCTTGGCCGCGATGTCGTAGCCCTGCACGATGTTGGTGCCGTGGCAGTTGAAGCAGTTCTGGTTCCAGATCTGTCGAATCTCATGCGCGCCGTCGGGAATGGGCGTGATCTCTTTCCAGTCCACCCACCGCTTGCTGGCGACGTGCCAGAACACCGGCAGCACGTAGATGCGTCCCTCAGGCAGCGTCGACAGGTACCCCTGATAGCGCTTGGCGCCCAGCGTGTAATCGACGGTGAAGGTTTCCGGTGCGAGGTTGCCGAACGAGATGGCGATGAACGGCTTGCCGCCCTTCATGCCGAACGTATACGACCGATCGTGATCGGCGAACCTCGTGCCCTCGCGGAAATCGCCGGCGATGGTGGCTTCGGCGACGGGCTTGGTCATCTGAATATGAAGCGAGTTCTTCCACTGCGTGTGCTCGACGTCGTGACACCGCGCGCAAGCTGCCGACCCTAAATACTCGGTGGTTCCTTGCGCGCTCGACCGTGCCTGGTGCCTCGTGCCTCGTGCCTCGGGGGGTGCCTCGTGCCTCGTGCCTCGTGCCTCGTGCGCGTGGACAACGAGCGTCAATAACAGGACGCTCCCCGACAGGCTGATGAGCCAGTTGCCGCGCGACATTTGAAGGATTCTATCCGCCTGCGGGGCGAAGCCACCGGCCGGAGGCCGGGTCCAGAAAGACCGCGCGTACAAAAAACAAGGGGTCCTATTCAGGACCCCCTTGAGCCTATCCGGCCTAGTCAGCCAGGCTCAAACCTTCCGCCTTCGCCCCTTGGGCTACGGCGGACAAGACTGACTCCTGTGGGGTGAAGCCAAACTTCTCGCTCCGAAAGAGAGCAAGCGACGTGCCGGAAACCCACGCGTCAAAATGCGCAGATTTCTGGCCGGATTCGAGCTACCCGTGACGAACACCACCATATGAATCCAAGCGATTGAAACTCGAGACTTCGGACGCATGGATTTCCCACGACCCACGACCCACGACCCACGACCCACGACCCAAGACCCAAGACCCAAGACCCAAGACCCAAGACCCCATAAGCTGTAACCCATGACCGACCGATCCGTGACCTACGGCAGCTACCTGGCTGTCGACGAGCTGCTCGCCCTACAGCGCCCGCGCTCCACGGGGCCCGAACACGACGAAATGCTCTTCATCGTCATTCACCAGGTCTACGAGCTGTGGTTCAAGCAGGTGCTGCACGAGGTCGATCACGTCGTCGATCTGCTTGGCGCCCGCGAGCCGCATCGCGCGCAGCACACGCTGAAGCGAATCCTCACGATTCTCAAGGTGTTGGTCGCGCAACTCGATATTCTCGAGACGATGACGCCGCTGGAGTTCCAGTCATTTCGGGCGCGACTCGAGGCCGCAAGCGGATTTCAGTCGGATCAATTCCGGCAGCTCGAATTCGTGCTCGGCAACAAATCGAAGGCGGCCATCGAGCGCTTCGCCGCCGGCTCGCGCGCTCGAACGGCGCTCGAGCGACGTTTCACGCGGCCGACGTTGTGGGATGCCTTCCTGCAGTACTTGTCTCGTGAAGGATATGACGTGCCGCACAACGCACTCACGCGCGACGTGACGGCGCGGATCGAAGCGTCAGCCGAACTCCAGGAAACGCTGATTGATCTGTACAACCGCGATCCCAAGAACGCGGAAATGTGCGAGCGGCTCGTGGACCTCGACGAGGGTCTTCAGGAGTGGCGGTATCGCCACGTCAAGATGGTGCAGCGGACGATTGGCGCCAAGGCAGGCACTGGCGGATCGTCCGGTGCACAGTACCTCGCAACGACATTGATGACGCCGATCTTTCCCGACCTGTGGGAGATTCGCTCGCGGCTGTGAACGTTGTCGCGGCCCGCCGCCGCGATATTCAGCAGGGAGTTTCTGAAGAGCGTCGAAGAGCGGGGCTGCGAAGTGGTCTTCGCAGCCCCGCCTCGATAGAACGCCGAAACTACCAGAGGAACCGGAAGCCGACCCTTGCCGTGATCGGGGCAAGAATCGCCGACGGCTTCAGGTAGCCCGTGCCGGTGGCGCGGCTGATGGTCTCCGACGCGTGGCTGTTGGAGATATTGAACACGTCGAGGAACATGCGGATTCGCGCGCGATCCGTCATGTTCACGGTCTTCTCGGCGCGGACGTCGAACACCCAGATATTGTCTTCGCGGTTCGAGTTCGCGGACTCGAGATAGATCCCGGTGCCGGTGGCGGTGACGCCGGTCGGGAACGACAGCGTGCCGGTGCGGGCGAAGTTCACTCCCGACTGATGGCGCAGCACGGGCGACAGGCGCACGCCGAACGGCGCATCGTAGGAGCCGCTGGCCTTGAAGTTCCACGTCGTCCGATCCTGCACACCCGGCTGATTCGGGTTCTGCGGATAGCCGTTCGGGAAGTCCTGCAGCCATGTGTAGGCGCCGCCGATCGACGCCGACCACCGATTGCCGTAGCGCTTGTTGAGCGAGGTCTCGAACGTCTTGTAGCGCGAGAACTGCGGCAGATTCATCTCCACCTGGGTGGTCGGGAATACCGTCGCCGCGTTGGCGGAGGGCAGGCCGACCATGTTGAGCGTGCGATCGTCGCCCGTGCCGCGGACACCGTCGACGCCGATGTCGACGAAGGTGAACGGGACGCCGACGCGCTCGAACACATCGAGGCCGCGCGTCGGGATGTAGAGCGAGATCAGGTCGTCTTCGGTCTTGAAGACGAACCCGCTGCGCACGCCGATGGTGTCGGTGAGCTGCTGCTCGAACCAGGCCGACGCCTCGTGCGAGTACGGCGCCTTGAGGTTGGGATCGAGCATCGTCGCGCCCTCGAGCGTGGCCGACTGCAGCGTGGTGTGTTCACCAAGCTGGTAACGACGGTCGCCGCTGATGCAGCCGGCGCAGGCCGCCTGGTCGTTCCACAGATAGGTGGCCGACTTGGTGCCGGTATTGGGATTGACGTCGCTCGGCACGCCCACACCGGGGTTGTGCCAATACAGGCCGTAATTGCCCTTGACCACGGTCTTGCCATCGCCGCTGAGATCGAAGATCGCGCCAATGCGCGGCGCCACGACGTTCCAGGTGAAGAGATCCTGCTCGGGGAACGTCTTCGCCGCGACGCTGACCGGTCCAACGGTGGCTGCGAGCTGCTGTTGCTCGGGCAGCCAGCCGTTATAGCGGTCCCACCGCAAGCCGCCGTTGATCGTGATGCGGCCCATCGACCACGTGTCGTTGAGGAACACCGACACCTGATCGAGCGCGTTTTCAGTCGTGAGGTGGCCGTTGTCGTTGTCCTTGAGGCCGCCGACCTGGGTGGCGGTCGGGATGCGGAAGATCACCTGGTTGGACACGCCGTTGTTGTAGACGTGTTCGATATGGCCGCCCACGCCCTGGAGCACGCCGAACCACTGGTACTCCTTCAACATTTCGGCGCCCATCTTGAACGTGTGGCTGCCCTTCGCGGTGTCGAGGAAGTAGGTGGACGCGAAGTTCCACTGCTTGCGATCGCGATCGTTCTGGTTCTTCTGGTGCGAACCGGTGATTTCGAGCGTGCCCGAATCGCGGAAGTAGTAGGGCTCGGTGCCGTTGGTGATCTGCGGGAAGTAGTAGCCGAAGTCGCCGTAGCGCGCCTCGAGGTACAGCTTGTCGCTGACGGTGCCGTTCCACTCCGCCTTGTAGACCCAGCTGCCTGAATCCTGACGGTTGGTCGGCCCTTCATCACGGTAGGTGTAGGTGGCCTGCGGCAGCCGATTGGCCTGAATCTTCTGGCCCCACTGGTAGTAGCCGATCAGCTTGTGCTTCTGATTGATCTGGTAGGTGCCTTTGCCGACGGCGTTCCACAACTTGGTGTCGAACGTCTTGTCGAACTGGAAGTTCGGCTGCTGAATCGCGTTGAACTGCGTGCGATACGTGCCGAACCACCAGATCTTGTCGCGCTTGATCGGGCCGCCGACGTTGATCGCGGTGTCGTAGTAGCGATCGATCTCGTTGCTGTGCGCGCGAATCGGCGAGTTGCGGAACGCGGTCGGCACGGTATACGACTCGGGGATGTTCGCGCCCTGCAGCGAGTTGTTGTACCAATCGAGATAGTACTCGCCGTTGAACTGGTTACCGCCCGACTTGGCGATGAACTGGCTCTGCACGCCGGGGTTCGGCATTTCCGCCGACTGGCCCGAGGTGCCCAGGAACACTTCCTCGAGCGACGAGTAGTCGAAGTAGAAGCCGGCGCCGCCGGTGCCCTCGGTGGTGTTGATGCCCTCGATGAGCACGCGCACCTGGCCGTTCATGCCGTAGGCGGTGTAGCCGGTCTGTGTGCCGGCACGATTGCCGCCCACGTCGATGCGGCCCATCATCACCGCCGGCGTCACCGCCAGCAGCGCCCACATGTCGCGGCCATTCGGAATCGACTGCAGCTGTTCGAGCTTGAAGTTCTGCACCACGCGCGTGGCGGTGGTGTCGATCACCGGCGAGGCGCCGCTCACCGTGACCGTTTCCTGCAACGTGGCGAGCGCGAGCTCGACGTTGATGGTGGCGGTGAATCCGAGCGCGATCTGGATGCCGGCTCGTTTCAGGGAATTGAAGCCGGCGAGCTCGAACGTCAGTTCGTACTCACCCGGAGGGATCGCCGGGAAACGATAATTACCGGTCTCCGACGTCACCGCCGTCTGCGCGCCGAGCGCCGACGGGCTGGTCGCCGTCACCGTAACGCCGGGCAACACCGCGCCCTGCGCGTCGGCCACGCGACCCTGAATCGTACCGGTGCTGCTAGCACCGCCGCCCTGAGCAAACGCCGGAACCGAGAACGCCACGAGCGCCAGCGCCGCCAGGACTGCTGTTTTCAAACGCCTCATGCCAAACCTCCTCAAGTGGGAGCACAACCCAACGCAAGAACGAACCGGAAGCCAATACGAAACTGGGACACGATACCGGGAGTTGGGACAGGACGCAACGGGTGGGTTTGGTGGATGCCTTCGGCGGGAGCAATTCGTCCCAGAATTGGCCCCTTTGGCCCAGGCACCACCAGGCACGAGGCTCCAGGCACCAGGCACGAGGCACGAGGCACTAAAAAAGGCGGGGGGCGCCGGCGTAGCGCCCACCCGCCTAACGACTCCCCCACAGGAGTCGAGCTTTGGATCCCGACGGAGTATTTCCTGTCGGGAGGTGCATCCCGTCGGGAAGTGTAACCCGTCGGGAGGTGTTTCCCGTCGGGAAATGCTTCCCGACAAGAAGGTGCTTCCCGACGAGAGTCACCTCCCGTCGGGAATGCGTCAGAAAATAAACCGGAAGCCCACCCGGCCCGTGATCGGGGCGAGGATGGCCGACGGCTTCAGATAGCCCAGGCCAGTCGCGCGGCTGATAGTCTCAGACGCATGGCTGTTGGTGATGTTGAACAGGTCGAAGTACGCTCGGATGCGGACGCGCGACCCGATGTTGAGTGACTTCTCGGTGCGGACGTCGAGCACCCAGATGTTGTCTTCTCGGTTGGCGTCCATCGGCTCCGCGTAGGCGAGGTTACCGTTGCCTGCCGAGATCACCGTCAGGCCCAGCGCGGCCGGCGCGGTGATGGTGATGGTGCGGGCGTAGCTCGAGCCGGACTGGTGACGCAGCACAGGCGAGACGCGCACGCCGCCGGGCGCGTCGTACGAACCCGACAGCTTGAAATTCCACAAGGTGCGATCCTCCAGACCCGGATTGTTCGGATTGCGCACGTGGCCGTTCGGGAAGTCCGACATCATCGTGTAGCCGAACCCGGCCGAACCCGACCAGCGGTTGCCATAGCGCTTGTTCATCGAGACCTCGACGGTCTTGTAGCGCGAGTACTGATCGACGTTCCTGACGACCTGGTTGGCAGGGAAGTTCGCCGCCTGTGAATTCGGCATGCCGAAGAAGGTCAGCGTGCGATCGTCGGATGTGCCCGACCGGCCGTCGGCGCCGATGTCGACGAAGGCGTACGGCACGGTGAACGCCGACGCCGGCCGCCCGGGCTGGTCGCTGGTGGAGATCAGGTCGTCCTCGGTCTTGTAGACGAACCCGGCCCGCACACCCATGGTGTCGGTCAGCTGCCGCTCCAGCCAGACGCTGGCTTCGTGTGTGTACGGCGCCTTGATGTTCGGATCGATCGAGAGCGTGCCTTCGAGCGACGCCGACGAGAAGTTCGCCGCTTGCTCGCCAGGCTGCCAGCGCTGATCGCCGTTGACGTCGTTCCACGCGTAGGTGGCAGACTTGCTCGCGGTGTTGGGGTTGGCCGAACCGCTGATCCCTGCGCCGGGGTTGTGCCAGTAGAGGCCGTAGTTGCCCTTCAGCACCGTCCTGCCGTCACCCGAGAGGTCGTAGGTCAAGCCGATACGCGGCGCGGCCACGTTCCAGGTGTAGTAATGCGCCTCGGGGAATGTCTTGGCCTGCACCTGATCAGCCAGCGCCCGGAACTGCGGCGCCCACGCCGAGAGCGAACCTGCCAGCTGCTCCTGCTCGGGGACCCAGCCGTGGTAGCGGTCGTAGCGGAAGCCGGCGTTGATTGTCGCCCGTCCGAACGCCCAGGTGTCGTTGACGAAGAAGCCATCGTGGTCGAGCGCCGCGATCGCCCGCAGATCGTCATGGGCGCTGAGCGATCCCGCGTCGGTCGCGGTCTGGAAGTAGAACACCACGGTGTTGGCCACGCCGTTGTTGTAATTGTGGCTGATGTTGCCGCCCCGCTGCTGCAGGTAGCCTTCCCACGACTTCTCACGCAGCATCTCACCGCCAAACTTGAACGTGTGGCTGCCCTTGGAGGTGTCGAGGAAGTAGGTCGCGGCCAGGTTGTACTGTTTACGGTCGCGATCGAGCTGCCAGATCTGGTGCGCACCCTGCGAGATCGCGCGACCGGTGTCGTTCCAGAAGAAGTTGTCGTTGGAGTTGGTTAGCAGCGGGAAGTAATAGCCGAAGTCGCCGTAGCGCGCTTCGAGATACAACTTGTCGCTGAGAGTGCCGTTCCATTCCGCCTTGTACACCCAGCTGCCGGAGTCCTGCTTGAAGGTCTGCTCGGGGGACGCGTAGGTGTAGGTGGCAAACGGCAGACGGTTCGGCTGCTCCTTCTGGCCCCACTGGAAGTAGCCAATCAGCTTGTTCTTCTGATTCACCTGATAAGTACCCTTCACCACCGGGTTCCACAGCTTGGTATTGAAGGTCCCGTCGAACTGGAAGTTCGGCTGTGCCACCGCGTTGAACTGCTCGCGGTAGGTGCCGAAGATCCACATCTTGTCCCGCTTGAGCGGGCCGCCGATGTTGATGTCGTGATCGTAGTAGCGATCGATCTCGTTGCTGTGTTCGCGAATCGGCGAATTGTTGAACGCCGTCGGCACCGTGTACTCGCTCGGAATGTTCGAGCCCTGCAGCGCGTTGTTGTACCAGTCGAGGTGATACTCGCCCTGGAACTGATTCGACCCGCTGCGCGCGATGAACTGGCTCTGCACGCCGGGGTTCGGCATTTCCGCCGACTGGCCCGAGGTGCCGAGGAACGCCTCTTCCAACGACGCGTAGTCGAAGTAGAAGCCGGCGCCGCCAGTGCCTTCTGTGGTGTTGATGCCCTCGATCAGCACGCGCACCTGGCCGCTCATCCCGTAGGCGGTATAGCCGGTCTGCGTGCCGGCGCGGTTGCCGCCGACGTCGATGCGCGACATCTGCACCGACGGCGTCACCGCCAGCAGCGCCCACATGTCGCGCCCGTTCGGGATCGACTGCAGCTGCTCCATCTTGAAGTTCTGCTGAATACGCGTTGCCGAAGTATCGATGACCGGCGACTGGCCGCTGACGGTCACCGTTTCCTGCAGCGTCGCCAGCGCGAGCTCGACGTTCACGTTCGCCGTGAAGCCCAGGGTGATCGAGATGCCTGACCGTTTCAGGGTATTGAAGCCGGCCAGTTCGTAGGTGAGCTCGAACGTGCCCGGAGGCACCGCCGGGAAGCGGTAGTTGCCGGTCTCCGATGTCACCGTGGTCTGCGGCTGAATCAACGCGGGGCTGGTGGCAGTGACCGTCACGCCGGGCAGTACCGCGCCCTGTGCATCAGCCACACGGCCCTGGATGGTACCCGTGCTGCTCGCGCCGCCGCCCTGGGCAAATGCGGACGCGCTAAACGACAGCGCCACCAACAAGGCCAGAAGGCCCGTAGTCCAACGCCTCATGCTCTCCTCCTCAAGTGGGGGCAAAAACCGGAGCCCCTTCAACTACAACAACCACACCGATTCCGGCGACACACGAGATGTCACCGGAAGTAACGGACAAGCATACGGCTGAGTGGGTTGAATTGCAAGAAAACGGGGCTGAACAAGCGCTTGGATGGGGCGAAAATGTGGAATTCGTCCCAAGAAACACAAGAAGGCAAGAATAAGGGGCTCCCGAAGGAGCCCCCTTTCACGAGAAGCGCAGGAAACGAACTAGAAGAGGAAGCGGAATCCGACGCGCGTGGTGAACGGCGCCAGGATCGCCGACGGCTTCTGATAGCTCAAGCCCGACGCACGGCTGATTGTC
>Ga0187893_10009344_pt1 | contig 15092 bp, 7 predicted proteins | sample MA1701074metaG_FD_139574 | JGI IMG/M metagenome (GOLD analysis project Ga0187893, IMG submission 139574) | White microbial mat communities from a basaltic lava cave in the Kipuka Kanohina Cave System on the Island of Hawaii, USA - MA170107-4 metaG ... | reverse complement strand
TCTGGGGACGCTGCCGACCCTGGCCGCGGCCCTGGCGGGCGGGGAGCTCTCCTACGCCAAGGTGCGCGCCCTGACCCGGGTGGCCACCCCAGAGACCGAGGCCCGGCTGCTCGCGGTGGGGCGCGTGGGGACGGCGGTCCACGTGGAGCGCATCGTGCGGGGCTGGCGCCGGGTGGACCGGCAGGCCGAAGCGCGCGAGGCGGCACGCCAGCACGCGGGCCGGGCGCTCCACGTCTACCAGGGGGAGGATGGCACCGTGGTGCTGCGCGGACGCCTGACGCCGGAGGTGGGCGCGCTGCTCCTGCGGGCCCTGGACGCCGCCCGCGAGACGCTGTACCAGCGGCGCCGCGCCACCGTCCCGCCCGCATCCGACCCCGCCACGGAGGCTCCGACCCGGCCGCAGCAGCAGGCGGACGCGCTGGCGCTGCTGGCCGAGACGGCGCTGCATCACGAGCTCGATCCCGGAGTCCCGGGCGAGCGGTACCAGGTGGTAGTCCACGTCGATGCCGCGGTGCTGGCGGATCCGGAGCAACTCGGCCAATCCGTGCTGGAAGAGGGGAGCCACGTTCCCGCGGGAACGTCCCAGCGGCTGGCGTGCGACGCGAGCCGGGTGGTGATGCGGCACGACGCGGAGGGGCAGATCGTGGAGGTCGGAGCCCGGACGCACACGATTCCCCCGGCGCTGCGGCGGGCGCTGCAGCATCGAGACCGGAGCTGCCGCTTCCCGGGGTGCACCGTCCAGTTCGGACAGGGGCATCACGTGCGCCACTGGGCGCAGGGCGGCCCGACCACGCTGTCGAACCTCGCGTTACTCTGTCGCCGCCATCACCGCGCGGTGCACGAAGAGGGCTACCGGGTCCTCCCCGGGCCCGACGGCGCTCCAGTTCCGCCGGCCGGATGGCCGGCCGCTGCCCGAGGTACCACCGCCGCTGGCCGTGCCGGCTGATCCGGTCGCGGCGCTCCGGGCGCGACACACCGCGGACGGGCTCCGGCTCCATGCGCGCACGGGCCTCGCCCAGTGGCTGGGGGAGCGCCTGGACGTGGGCTGGGCGATCGACGTATTGCATCCGCTGGCCACGCGAAACGTCGAGGCCCGTAGACGCGAGTGCCCGCGCGGCGCAGCCGGGAGCTGATCCTACCTGGCGCCCGTGCTCTTCGCCTTCGACGGTATGTCGCCGCCCTCCGCGTCGCCGCCCCTCAGCTCGATCTCGTTGGCGACGTTCCGAAAACAGAAGGGGTGAAAGATTCGTTAGCCGGCACCCTCCGCGTTCTCACGCTCGATGGCCATCCATGTGATCAGGTGAATCTCCTCCACCTCGATGGGCGGCAGCGGATCGGGTGAATGGAACGGCTCCGCTCCGATGCGCTCGACTTCCTCGACCAGATGGCGGGCCTTCTCGGCGGGGGTTGCGAACTCCCGCTCCCAGGCCAGCCGCAACAGGTTCTCCTCGCGGCGCGGCCACGGCGACTCGACGGCGTCGAGGCAGCGGTGCAAGCGCTCCTGCTCGATGTCCGAGGGCACATTCGAGCGAAGAAAGGCCGCGACGTCCCGGTTGAGCTTGCGGATCTTCGGTTGCAGGTTGGCCGGGTCGGTCTCGAAGGTCCAGGCGTCGAAGATGCTCCGCTGCGCCCTCGCCCACGCCTCGTAGGCCGCGAGTGCCGTCTCCGCGCTCAAGACGCGCGGTGTCTCCTCAGTACACTCGAGGAGGCGCAGACAGGTTCCGAGCTCGCCGATGATCTCGCCGGCGCGCTCCCGGGGCACGAAACGGAGATAGACGCGCTCGCCGACCATGGCGCAGAAGAGGTGCCCCGCCCGTTCCCCCTTCCGCATCCCGGAGCCCGCCCGCCACGGCAGGTCGCGGATCGCGTCGCCGTACCTTGGGAGCGCCCGTCGGAGCTCCTGGCGATATTCCTCGCCAGTCTGGGCGGCCCCCTCGGTGCCGCCCGCCTCGTAGATCGAGGCGTCCGCGCGGTGGAGCTTCTCGATCTCCTCGCGTGTCTCCGCGAAGGACTGCTCGCCCGTCGCCCCGCGCTCGATCGGCGCCTCCTCCACGCCGACAGATGCCGCAGCCTGCGCGAGCTTGCGGCGCACCCGCCCCTCGAGGTTCAGGAGCGCGTCGAGCTGCGCGTCGGGGAAGAAGGTGCGCAGGAACACCTTCGGATGCAGGCTCCCGATCCGGTCCACGCGGCCGTGCCGCTGCACGAGGCGCATCGGATTCCAGGGCAGGTCGTAGTTCACGACGTTGCGGCCCTGCTGGAGGTTCATCCCCTCGGCGAGGACATCGGTGCAGAGCAGGAGGTCGAAGCGGTCCTCAGTGTCGGGTGGGAGTGCTCCGGTCGAGACCGGGGCGAAGCCGTGCAGCGCCTTCTCGCGGGCGATGCCGCCGCGCACCTCGGCCCCGCTCACCGACGCGACGCGACCACGGTACTCCCCGAGGCGTGGGTCCGCCGCGATCCTTTTCCGCAAGTGCTCCTCGATCCAGTCGATCGTGTCCTCGTAGTGTGAGAAGACAAGCACCTTGCGCTTCTGGCGCGCGTCCTCCTCGTCGATCGCCTCGCCGGCCGCCTGCTTCGTGATCGCGGCCAGCTCCTCGACGAGCGCCGCGAGCTTCGGATCGCCCTCAGCCTGAACCCTTGCCGCGTCCGTTGCCAGCTCGCGCAGCAGGGACAGGTCGGCCTGCACGTCGGCTGCGAGCCGCTCCACCTCGAAGGCGGATGCGTCCTCGGCGTGCTCGCTCGCTTCGAGGATCTCCTCGATGTCTCCCTCGTCCTCCGCGGCCGACAGCTCCCGGAAGAACTCCTTGCGCACGACGTACCCGCGCGCCAGCGCGTCGAGGAAGGCCTCGTGCTCGCGAATCATGCGGCCGGCGGTGCGCCGGAACGCCTCGGCCGACGACTCGAAGCGCTTGAGGAGCGCCGACCGAAGCAGCCCGACCAGCGCCGTGTCCTCGCCCGCGTCGCCCCCGCCCGCCGGGTAGCGCTCGGGCTGGTAACGCGCCATGCGCAGCAGCGGGTGCCCGTCCTCGGGCATCAGGATCTCCTCCAGGCGCGCGAAGAACCCGGGCAGCACCGCGTCCAGGTCGTAGCCGATCGACGAGGCCACGGGCTTCGGGAAGCGGATCGGCGCCAGGCGCCCGTCGGGCCCGCGGATCATGTCGCTCGCGTAGTGCTTCGTGATGAACCGCCGCGTGCGCTTGACCGTGGTGGCGTCGATGATCGGGTAGAGCAGGTCTGGGCTCAGGTTGAAGGGGTCGGCACGCATGGCGTGCTCGAAGCGCTCGCGGATCGAGAGCACCCCGCGGTCGGAGAGCCAGGCGTCCTGCTTCATGAAGAACCGCAGCAGATGGTAGAGGTCCCAGAGCGAGTTGTTGACGGGCGTCGCCGTAAGCATCAAGAGGTCGCGTCGCTTGCCGGCGAGGAGCCGGCGCAGGACCGCGGCGCGCTTGGCGGTGTCGGGGTTTCGGTAGTTGTGGGCCTCGTCCACGACGACGAGCGCGTAGTCCTCGAGCGGGTTGTTGAGGTGCGGCTTCTCGCCGCCGAGCTGGGCGTCATTCGCCAGCTCCTCGTAGGAAAGGCACTCGACGAGGAGCTGGTAGTCGTTCAGGAACCGCTCCCAGGTCGTGTCGCGCAGGCTGGCCGGACAGACGAGCAGCACGCGCTGGCGCCGCTCGCGGTAGTCGCGGATGATCTCGCCGGCCGTGAAGGTCTTCCCGAGCCCCACGCCGTCGGCGACCATGACGCCGCCGTACTTCGCGAGGATCTTCCGCGCCCGCCACACCCCGTGCTTCTGGAAGGTCGTGATCGGAATCCGGCCCGTCTCCTTCTCCTCCTCTTCCAGCTCGGCGTGGTAGAGGTGCCAGAGGACCTTGAGGTAGACGAGATAGGGCGGCACCTCCGCGAGCAGCTCCGCGTAGATGGCCGCGAGGTCGAACGGCGCCCCCGCGCTCCAGAGCGACTCGAACCACTCCTCGACGCGCGCGACGAGCGGGTCCTCGTGGTGGCCCAGTACCAGCTCGAGGTTGGTCCGGAGCCCGGCGCGCGTGAGGTTCGCGGACCCGGCGAGGATGCTCCGCTCGGCGCCGCGGAAGAGGAATGCCTTGGCGTGCAGGAAGTGTCCCTCGTAGCGGCGCACCTCGATCCGGCCCGAGCGCAGGAAGTCGAGGAGGTTCCGGATCGCGCGGTCCTCCTCCAGTTCGAAGGGCAGGAGGTCGCGGTCGCGCTTGAGTCCGCGTTCGAGCTGCGCGAGCTCCTGGCTCACGCGGCGGCGCGTGAACTCCGGCTCCGCCGGGTCGTAGGGCGTGCGCCGCGGGAGCAGCGCCTCGGGGGTCGGGTCCGCGCCGAGCAGCAGCCGGATGCGCGGGACGTGCCGCGCCTCGCTCGCGATCAGCTCCAGCCCCTGCGGGTTGAAGTAGCAGCTCGCCACACACAGCTCGGCGGGCGTGCGGCCGTCCCGCCGCAGCGCGGCGAGGTGCGTCGTGATCGCGCGGGCGAGCGTGTTCCCGTCGCGGTTGTCCACGAAAACGGGCTTGACGCTCTCAGCGCTGCGCTCCCGATCGCTCATGTGCCCTTTGGCCCCTTCTTGGTTCCTTTGGCAGTCAGCCGGTACTTCTGCCTGCTGCTGCGAGGCTTGTCCGGAATCGTCATCTCGATCAGACCGGCATCCAGCGCGGGTTGCAGATGGGCTTTCCTGAAGTGGTCGTCGTCTTTCAGTCCCAGCGCCCGCTGGAGCTGCTGCCGGGTCATTTCGCCGATCAGGACCTGCACCAGGCGGACTCCCGGGGTGACTTCCGGGGTGACTCCCGGGGTGACTTCCGGGGTGACTTCCGGGGCCGCCGCGGGCCGGGCCCGACCAAGGGTCTGGATGAACTGGCCACCGCTCTGGCGGAATTCGGGCGTGGGCAACCCGGCCTCCCGGCACCGCGCGATCATGTCCAGAATGCCGCTGCCCGCCTTCTCGGCGTACCGGGCCAGGAACATCGGCTCGGCGATCAGCGGGTTACGGGGGATCGAGGCGTGGGGCCGCCGCAGATCGTCCAGCGTGAGCGACGGCGGGAGCTCGCCGGGATTCCAGACCTCGAGCCGATCGGTGAACAGCATGACCTGCACGCTGGCGTTGCTGGTGTAGTCGCGGTGCGCCACGGCGTTGACGATGGCCTCGGCAACCGCCTCGCGTGGCAGCTCGTAGTCCACCGGCGCCTCGGGCCCCAGGGCGCGCGTCCCCACGCGGCGCGCGATCTTCGACATGACGAAGTCCACCGCCTGATCCACCAACTCGAACACCGTGCCCTTGTAGATCTGGTACGACGGGATCGGCTTGCGTACCTCCGTGCCGTGGAAGTGCAGGCACTTGACCTCGGAGGTCAGCAGGAACCTCTGCGGGTCGCGCCCGAAGAGCAGCACCGCGGCGTGACTGGGCTCACGCCCGTCGAGCAGATTGAGGTGCGCCAGCGCCGCCTCCATGGCGGTACCAGGCGGAAGCGGATAACCCCGCTGCGATTGGGCGCGAGAAAGAAACAGATCCAGCTTCTCCATGGAGAGATCATCGAGCGATGCATCCGGGCAGGCGGCGGCATCGAACGGCCTCGTGCGCAACCGGCCCGTGCGCTCGAGATGCTCGACCAGGCTCGCGTAGAGGGCCGCGGTGAGATCCGAAGTGCCCGTGAACCGGCGGCGGATCAACTGGTCGCCGGCCTTGCGGATGAGCGCCGCCATCTTCGGGTGGCGCGCGCGGTCGGCCGCGCCCTTGACGAAGATCAGCCGCGGCTTGCCATGGCGCGTGGCGCGGTCGAACTCCCGCTCGGTGGGCGAGAGGCCCTGCGCGTCCTCGAAACCGTAGTCGTTGCCGAATAGCCCCACGTAGAGCGCCGAGCGGTCCACCTCGTCGAGGTACACCGCGTCGGCCCGGGCATCCGCGGCGGGTAGGTCCTCGAACAGGAAGACCGTGAAGAAGCGGCACAGCAACGCGTCGCCCTCGACGAAGGCCTTCACGGCGCGGCGCTCCTCGGCCAGCTCTTTCTGGACGCTGCTGACGAAGATGGACGCGGTGGTCACGAGGCGCTTCTCCCTCAGCGAAGCGGGTGGCTGTTCGCCAGCCCGCGCAGCACGGTCCCATGCAGCACCAAGCCGGTTCTCACCTCGGATCCGACGAACAGGGAACGACAGGTGGCGGGCGCCCCGCCCTCGCTCCGCAGTGTGGGGAAGTACGTCTTGAGCACGCTGGCGAGCGCGTTCCCGTCGCAGTTGTCCACGAAGATGGGCCTGGCGCGGTCGAGAGGCCTTCTCACCGCACCCCCTCCGCTGGTCCACCGTCACCAGGCTCCGATCCGCTCTCCGTCTGTTTTGCTGGTTCTGTCGTGCCTGCCCACAAATCGGCGATCGCCTTCCAACCAACCGAGCGCGGCTTCTCCCCTGTCCAGACGTCCCAGAAGTCGGGGTCCGGCGAGTGCGGCCGGTGAGCTTCGGGAAGCTCCCGAACCTCCACCAGCACGGGGGCCGGGGCGCCCCATCCGAGGAGAATCGCCCGTCGCGACGGAAGGCTCGGCAGCTCGCGTAGGAGATCGCCGAGCGCGTCGGGCACCAGGCGCCGCACCAGGTCCTGGTCGCGATCGTTGACGATCCGATGCAGCAGGAACGTGTTGCACTGCGAGAGCACCGTGGCCGACATCTCGGATGGGCGCTGAGAGGCCAGGACGAGACCGAGCCCGAACTTCCGTCCCTCGCGGGCGATCCGCTCGAAGGTCCGGCAGCAGGCCCTCCCCGCCGGCGGCGCGCCGTCGGCGGCCAGGTCGTGGTGCACGAAGGTGTGCGCTTCTTCGAGAACGAGCACCGTGGGCAGCACCGAAGTATGCGCGCGCCGATAACGCTGCACGGCCTCGAACACCATGCGAGCCAAGACAGCCACGACAATGTGGGTGACCTCGGACGGCACGAGGGAGAGATCCACGATCGTGATCGCTCCGTTCGACGCCTGGTCGGCGCCGACGTGGTCGGTCAGCCACTGATCGAGGGCGATCGACGCCGAGTCCCCGGGATCGAGGACCGACGCCAGCGGTCCCCCGGCAAAGAGACCACGGATGCGGAGATTCAGCGAGTCCACGAACTGGGCGAGGTCGCGGCCCATCACGTCTGCGGCAAGAGCTTCTACGAACCCGGGCAGTTCCTTCGCCGGAAAGAAGCGCGGTGCGTCCTCACCTACGCCGGACTCGTCGTCGGACAACCCCAGGGCGGAGCCGACTTCGCCAAGGGCGGTTTGAACCGTTTCGAGGCTCGTCTCCGCGAAGTCGTTGTGCCAATGTCCACCATCGCGAGCCCTGCTTCGGGACGCTTCCTCAACCCTCCGACACGTCTCCGCCGCTGAACGCAACTGCTCTCTCAAGCCTTCATCAGAACACTCCGCGTCTCCTGCAAGATCCTCGAAGTCCTGCGTAGCATTCAAAAGGAGTTGGGCCACTCCTTCTCGCCTCCCGGCCTGGAGGTGGTCTCCTCCCTGAACCTTCAGCTTTAGCCCCGTCCGATATCTTCTGATCCGGCCGCGGGCGCGAGACTGAAACGCATCCGGCGTCCCGGCCCCAGACCGCAGGCGCCGGATCGCATCGAACAGGATCGGGCGCTGCACGCCGGGCGCCGCGCCCGTGAAAGCCGCCCACTCCTCTCCGTTCCAGAGCCATGCCGGCACCTTGAGCGGGCGCGCCCCTTCCTGAGGCGTGACTTGGAAGAGGCGGACGCTCAGGTCCGCGAAGGCCCGCGCGTACTCGCCGTTAGGATCGAGCACAATGAAGCGGGCGTTCGGCTCGCCGCTCCGATCAGCCCCCGTCCTTGCCTCGCGCGCGGCGTCGAGCGACCAGCGAATCAGTCCGGCGACCGAGCAGGACTTGCCCGCTCCGGTGTTGCCGAGGACGGCGAGGTGTCGGCCGAAGAGCTTGTCAGGGTCCACGTGCACCGGTGCGCTCGCACCCGTGGGGCACGTGCCGACGAGGATGCGCCGCGCCTCTCCGGCTCCTTCTCCCTCGACGATCGCCCGGAGCTGCGCCTCTGTCGGCAGGACCACGGGATCGCCGACGGAGGGGAAGACATCCACTCCACGGCGGACTTCGAAGGCCAGCTCTCCCCCAGTGCTTCCGGGCTTGGCCAGGAGGGTCCCGAGAGGCGTGAGCGAGACCTTCCGCGCCGGGAACGGCAGGTCCACGAGCCCGAAGTCCTGCAACCCTGGGCGTTTCGGATACGGGAGCCGCGCCACCTCGACCTTCGTGATCACCCCGACCGTCGCGCCGCCCTCGTTCGGAACGAGCAGATACCCGTTGATGCGTGGAAAGCCGGCCGGCACTCCCGTGTTGAGGGCCGTCGCTTGCGGGGCGTCGGGATCAAGGAGCACGGAGATGCCGCTCGCGGAGACCTCCTCCACGGTCCCGATCGCCCTGTCGCCCAGCGCCTCGACGAGCGAGCTCATTCCGGATCTCTTGGGCTGGTATCGTCCGGCCTACCGGCCTTCTCGCCGCCCCCGTGCGGCGTGCGGCGATTCACGAGCTCCACCATGCGCCACGTCGTCCGGTCGATCGCGGGCTTCGGCAGGTAGTTCTCGACTAGCGTCGCGAGATTACCGAAGTGGTCACCGACGAGCAGCGTGATTTGCTCGTCCCGGCCGGTCTCCTCGCAGAAGCGCGCGATCCGACCGGTAGCGCCGTCATACGAGAGAACCGCGAGGTGCGTGGATGGAATCGTGAGCATGTCCCGCACGACCCGGTTGATGTGGTCGTCGCCGAAGCCGTAGCCATAGGTCACGAGTACGGCGTTGGGCTGGCAGGCGGCCGCAGCGAAGTCCCGGAAGAGCTCAGCGTAGGGGAACTCCAGCGTCTCGACGTCCTTCGCGGGGTTCGGGTAGACGATCAGGCCATCGCGCGGGTGCTCGGGCAGGTCGGGATGGCTCTCCGCCGCGCCGAGCGGAAGCGCGGACCGCAGGATCCGCGGCGCGCCGGAGGCCCTCTCCTCCTGGCGCCAGTCGATCGAACCGTGAAGCTTCGTCAGCCGCACGACGCCCTCGAGGTAGCGGGGCTCGCCCCGGATGCCGGGCGGGTTGTAGTGGAGGTCGATCCCGAGCCGGGAGGCGCGGAACACGGGCTTCAGCCTTCCGACGAACCGGTCGAGGACGCGTAGGCCCAGGAGGTCGCAGCCGTACTCGACCACGCGGTCGTAGTTCGTCGTGAAAATGTGGAGCCGCTCACGCGAGGCGGCGCGGCTCGCGAAGGTGAGAAGGAAGGAGCCCAGGAGCCGTCGGATCCGGTTGGCGTCCGCTCCCGCGGGTCCGGCCGCTGCTCCGATTCCGCGCTCGGTCGCGAGGACAGCGCGCAGCAGCGCTCGCAGGCGCTCATCGAGGGCCGTCTCCCAGCGGGCAAGAAGCTCGCCAGCGCGGGTTGCGATCGCATCACTTCCGCCAGACGCGCTCAGGATTCGCAGTCCCGCGATCAGTTCCCGCGCGGCGCGGATCTGGTCTTCGAGGTTCGGCTCCCCACGCCCACAACGCTCGGCGCTATCTTTCGCAGCGCGATCCACCGCGTCGGCGAGATGGCAGCCGAAGGTTGAGGCCTTCATGTCGACGGCGGGAGCACCCGCCAGCGTCGCGATCGCGGTGGTGAGCCCGCTGCCGGCGAGGAGGTTGACGTGCTCGGCCTGCAGCAGCGCCGCGAGCCACGGCTCAACGTGCTTTCGGTGCACGCCGGGGTCAGTGGGCGGCTCGTCGCCTTCCCAGTTGTGAGAGCCAGCCCGCACTCGGTGAGGCTTCCACTGGCCGTTGCGGGAATCGCTTTCGCCCGCCCGCGATTCAGGGTTCACCGGGCGATCGTCGGCGGGACTCATGTCTCCGCCCTCCGCTTCCACTCGCGGAAGTGTTTCAGCGTCGCCCGTAGGCGCGAATCGTAGTCCCAGCCCTCGTGGAAGGTTTCGAAGAGGTGGACGAGGTGCTTCTCGGAGAGGCCGTAGAGGTGGGCGACGACGGCATCCAGCTCGTGGATCATGTCCTCCTTCTCGTCCGGGGCGAGCGGGCCGCAGGCGACGCCGACCTCCTTCGCCCACGCCCCGAAGCGGTCGTCGGGAGAGGCGAGGCGGCCCGCCAGTGCGATGACGCGGCGGCGGAGGGGATGGTCGGCAGGCGCGCGGGGGACGGGGAGGGGATCCAAGACGTGGAAGTCCATGTGTGTCTCGACGAACCGCCGCGCGTACCAGTCGAGGATGAGCGAAGCCATCACTCCCAGGAGATAAGCTTCGTCCGATGTCCGACCTCGCGGCCAAAGGAAGTACGGAGCGACGTCCGTGAGCACGAGCTCCGGCGGAACGAGGACAACACGGATCGTGCGGGTGTCGGTCGCCCGCGAGATTCTCCGAAATGCGATCCTCGCCCGCAGGCATGGAAGCGTCTTTGGGTCGCGCAGCACCCCCGGGTCGAATTCCGAGAACGGCGAGTTCCGGTTTCGCCCGCCGCGCAGGCGCTTCTGCTGGAGGTGCGGCAGCATCTTCTTCGGGTCGGCCCAGGCGTAGTAGGTGCCCGTGTCGGGCGTCCAGAGTTCGAACGACTCGCCCTTGAAGACGGGCCAGAAACCCGCTGGTCGCTCCTTGGACTTCACGTCCATGAGACCCTTGTCGGTGGTGGAGTCCAGCTCCCTGTGCGGCCGAGCGCGCCACGACGTCTCCTCGTTCAGGTCGAGCCGCGGGCAGTTGCGGAGCTGCGCGAAGACCTCGACGGACTCGTCGGTGGGAAGTAGAGGCAGCGACGCGGTGTCGTTCCAGCTCTGGATCTGGTCGCCGTAAAAGACGGCCGGCTCGCGGACGACACCGCCGGTGTAGCGATCGAGGCTCGGGTACGGCCCGCGCAGGGCGATGGGCGTGCGCCCGGCCTCGCGCCGGGCGAGGGCGACCAGGCCGATGGTGTACTGCGGGTGCACGTCCTCGAAGAACCACTGCTTATTGTTGAGCAGCATCGTGACGTCCACGCCCTCGGCGCGGGAAAAAACCTCGCGCCGGAACTCCGTCGAGCCCTTGGCCGCGAGCGCCGAGCGCGGGAGCACCACGCCGATCCGGCCGCCGTCCTCGCAGACGAGGTTCCAGAACCGCCAGCAGAATGCCTTGTAGAGGTCGGGGTCGCCGGTGCCCATGCCGGGATACGGCCCGGCGCTGAGCGCCCGCCGGAGCGCCTCGGCCTCGGCCAGCTCGCGCTCATAGGCCGCGACGAGATCGGGCCGTTCACGGCGGAGCCTTGCCTTCGCCGCCTCCTGTTCGCGCTGCGCCAGCGAGCGCAGCCCGGGCGAGTGCCGGGCCCAGAAGGCGTGTTCTTCAAGCCGCGCCTTCTCCCACGGCGGGTTCCCCACGATCACGTCGAACCCCGGCCGCTCACGCAGGAAGACCTCAGGGAACGCGACCGGAAAGTGGAAGGCGTGGAGTCCGTCGAGGCGCTCGCGTGCCGCCCGGTGCTCCTTCGAGCCGGGCAGGCGGTCGCGGACCTCCTCCCACTTGTCGAGGTTCACCGGCACCTTCTCGCCCGCGAGCCGCGCCGCCGTGACGAGGTCGCAGAGCGCCGCCGCGGGAGCGACCGCCGCGAGCGCCGCATCCTGCGCTCTGCGCGCCCGGGCGAGGTCTGAGGGGGTGGCGTCGGCGAGCCGGGCGAGGCGCTTCAGGGGCTCGGCCGCCTCGCCGAGCAGGTGGACCGCGTCGATCGGGAAGAGCGGCAAGCTGCCCTCCTCGAGCTTCTTTCTCACCTCCTCGAGCCGGCCGATGCCCACGAGCGAGTTGCCTCGCACCAGGTTGTGGTCGAGGAGCGAGAGCGGGAGCCCCGGCACGAAGGTGTGGATCCAGACCGACAGGCGCGCGAGCCGTACGGCCGTCGGGTTCAGGTCCACTCCGTAGATCGAGCGGCGCGCGATGAGCCGGCGCAGGAGCTGGGTGTCTTCGATCTCGACCTGGTCGGCGAGCGGCCCCAGCGCCTCGAGCGCCGCGGCGCGGAGGCTCGCCAGCTCGGCCGCGACGGCGGGCAACCGCCGGCGCGAGAGGTAGCCCGTGAGCGCGCGCTCGATCCGGTCGATCGCGGCGACGAGGAAGTGCCCCGAGCCCATCGCGAGGTCCGCGACGCGGAAGTCGAAGAAGCGCTCGCCCGCCTCGTCCTCGCCGAGCGCGTCGAGCCGCGCCAGGTGCTCTTTGAGCGCGGGTTCGAGCGAGCGTTCGAGCAGGTGCTCCACGGCGAACGACTTCGTGAAGTAGGAGCCCGTGGACTTGCGCGCGCCCGAGGCGTCGTGCAGGTAGACCTCGCCGCGCCGGACGAGCGGTTCCTCGCCCTTCTTGCACGGCCGCCAGGCGCCGCTCTTGTCCACCGCCAGGTCGCTCTCGGCGACCGACAGCTCGCTTTCGAGGAGACCCTCGTAGATCGTCCCGAATTCGCGCACGCCGAGGCTGCGGAAGTCGACGGGGCCGAGCCCTTCCGAGCCCTCGACAAGGAGTAGGCCCGCGAGCGCTGGGCCGAAGACCGTGTTCGGGAGCGTGACCCCGGCCAGGTGCGCGCCGACGGGCGAAATCTCCCGTTCCTCCGAGAGGAGCCCGCCGTCGTAGGCCGGCACGCCCCACTCGCGGTTGCCGCGGTCCACGGCGCGGCAGAGACGCGAGACCTCGTCCCAGAGCGTGTCGCCGGCGTCGAAGGCGGCGCCGCCGCGCGCCAGCTCGGCCAGCTCCTGCGCCTTGGTCTTGAGCGAGCGACGCTGGTAAAGGCCGTTCCAGCGGTAAGGCAGGAGGTCCTTGTCCTCGGCGTAGGCGATGAAGAGGAGCCGGAAGAGGACCGTGAGCGCCATCTCGTAGGTGTCGGCGAGGTCCTGCGTGCTCGGCTTCGTGAGGCCGCGCGCCTTCACGATCCCCTGGGCGAGGCGCGGCACGACCGACTGGTAGATGCGCTCGCGCAGGCGCTCGGCGAGGCCTCCTGCGAAGCGGCCCGAGGCCTCGAGGATCTGTTCGAGGCTTCCGCCCGGGCCGAGCGCGTCGGCCGAGCAGAGGAGCCACAGGTACGCGGCGTCGGCGTCGGGCAGGACCCCGGCGTGACACTCGACGTAGGTTTCGGTGCGGCCGCGCCGGCCCACGCCCACGCCGACGCGCGCGGGATAGACGCGGACCTTGGCGCCGTGCTGGACGACGACCCACGGCAGCCCCTCGCGGTCGGCGACCGTGAGCGCATAGGTGATCGGCGAGAGGCCGGAGAAGCGCTCGCCGGAGAGCTCAGGGGACTCGTCGCGAGTGAGGAGCACCGCGACGGCGATCTTGCGCTCGCCCGCGCGGAGGATCGAGGTCACGCCGTCACAGGGCTCGATGCCGAAGCCGAGCGCGCGCAGGAGATCCACCCCGCGTTTCGCGAGGGCCGGGCGGGCCCTGCCGCCGGCGCTTTCCCAGTCGGAGCGCTGGCGTGCCCCGGCGCGCAACTCGTGGGTCGCGAGGAAGCCCTCGTTCCGGAGCCCGGCCAGGTCCGACTCGAGCGAGGGCAGGACGTCGCGCAGGGCGCGGAGCGCCGCGTGGCGGTCGGGCTGCTCCAGCGCCTCGCGGCAGATTCGCTCGACCTGGCCGCGGTCGAGTCCGAGGTACGTCGGCGGGTCGTCACCGGCGGGTCCACACAGCGAGGCTCGGTCGGCATGGAGCACGACGAAGAGGAGCGGCGCGGCGCGTCCCGCGTTGCGGGCCTTCCACGCCGAACGGAGGGTCGTCGCGTTGGGCGGGGCCGCGCTCGTGGTGACGAGCAGCTCCAGAGGCGAGGTGCCCTGGCCGAGCGCCAGGCCGACGGCAGTGAGGGGTGCACCCGACGGCAGCGACACCGGGCGCAGCGAAAGCCCGTCGAGGAAGCGCGCCTCGGTACCGGCTTCCTGCGTGCTACGTGCGTTCTTGCGGGGCATCGGTCCTCATCGGGGTCTCTTCATCTTCGCAGCAGCGCGTTAGCTGCCAAACAACTGCGCCTCATTCTCGGCGCGTCTGTTCGGGTTCAGGTCCTGTTTGGACTCGATTGTTCTGAGCCACTCGATGTAAGGGTCTGGAAGACGGTGCTCCGTTGCCCCCGCGACAACGAGCGCCTTGTACCAATGGTACGGCCGCAGGGTCGGCTCCTTGGCGGTAGCGACGTAGGCCAGCGCCTGGCGGGTACCGAAAGACGTGACAATATCGACGCGCTCTTCACGATAGCCTTTGCCAAGGCCTTCCGCATCGTCAAGTCTGGTTTTCTCTGCCGACGGGATCTCAAAGAGCACGCCGTAGACACGATCGGTGGGGCTCTGCGTCGGCGCGATGTCGCATTTCCCCGAGCCATCGGTGCTCACCTTGTCAAAGGTGAGACGCCGATCGCTCGTATAGCCGACTCCTACGGCGGTTGCTGAAGGGACCCGCGCCAGCAGCCGACGCGACAGCATATTCGAGCCGTACGCGAAGTACAGCAACTTGGCCATCGCCTCGTCCGTCATCGTGCCGCTTGCCAGTATCTAGACCTGTATATCTCGGCGCACGCTGCGAGCCCGGACAGGCTAGCGCGTCTGCCCGTACCGTGAGCAGTACGCTCACGGCCGTAGATTCGCACACTTCCTGGCTATGGTCTGGATCCTTTCTCCAGGTACCCGGGTGTCAAGGTAGGCAAGGCCCTTGGAGCGTGAGCCGGGCGCCCGCTCACGGCACGCGCAGCAGCTTCCGGAACTCCTCCAGCTCCTGCTTCGGCACGTCCGGCCGTTCGCGCACCCGCGCGTAGACGTCGGCGGGGTTGTCCTCGATCGCCCGGCTCACCTTGGAGAACACGCGCAGGAGCTGGCGGGCCTCGCGGTCGGCTTTCTTCTGCACGAGCGGACCGCCCAGCCTGCCGAGGGCGCGGAGGACCGCGCTGTCGATCTGCACGAACGAGGTGAGCGCGGTGGCCACCTGCTGGCGGCCCTGCGGGGCGGGCTGGAACTTGTAGGCGAGCGCCACGACCGCGCGGCCCTTGATGTCGGGCAGGGCCGACTGGTAGGCGCCCTCGGCGTGCATCAGCCGCAGGCCCGGCTCGGCGTGGGCGAGGGCGAACGTCCCCTTCACGCCCCAGCCGTCGTCGAGCCAGAGCGAGCCGG
>Ga0187893_10009343_pt1 | contig 15098 bp, 16 predicted proteins | sample MA1701074metaG_FD_139574 | JGI IMG/M metagenome (GOLD analysis project Ga0187893, IMG submission 139574) | White microbial mat communities from a basaltic lava cave in the Kipuka Kanohina Cave System on the Island of Hawaii, USA - MA170107-4 metaG ... | reverse complement strand
GGAAGATGCGCGCCTGCTCGCGCGCGTACACGTCGGGGTCCGAGAACACCCAGTAAGGCGCGCGGCCCGGCCCTTCCTGCGGCCAGGCGCGTGCGGGCGGTACGGTTTCCAGGGTGGTCATTGGACAACCTCGCGCAATTCGCTCGGGTTCGCCCTTGAGGCGGCCCGGCGGGCTCACGTTCGGGCTCCGCTGCGGCGTCGGTCGCGTAATCTAGCACCGCGCGGCGAGCGGCCTGCTCGAGCTATGTGCCGGTACCGGCCGGCGGGGCGCCCTCGCCCATCCGCCCGCGCTCGATCCGCAGCCGGTAGCGGAACGCGTCGCCCCGGTAGCGGCTCGATTCGAAGTGCAGCGCCCGGCCATCGCGGGTGAAGAGGACGCGCTGCACGTGCAGCACCGGCGCACCGGCCTTCTGCTTCAGCGCCTTCGCGACGGCGGCGCCGGCGGCCTGCGCGTCGATCTCCACCTCGGCATGGCCGATCGCGAGCCCGAACTCCTGCTCGTAGATCGCGAGGAAGTCGCGCGTCGCGTGGCGCGCCTTGCGCAGCCGGTCGCCGAGCGCCCGGTCGACATAGGAAACGTTGATCGACAGCGGCTGCCGGTCGAGGTAGCGCAGCGTGGTGAGCTCCGTGACCGGCGTCCGGACCGGAACCTGCAGCCGTTCGGCGACCGCCGCCGTCGCCGCCACGTCGCGGGTCGAGAGCGCGCGACTGCGGACCTCGTGCCCGTCGCGCGCCAGCGCCTCGGCGAGCCCCTGCAGCCGCGTCACGTCCTGGGCGACCTGGGGGCGCGACACGAACGAGCCCTTGCCGTGGACGCGCACGATCAGGCCCTCCTGCTGCAGGTCGGCGAGCGCCTGGCGCACGGTGATGCGGCTCACCCCGTGGCGGGCGGTGAGCGCGCTCTCCGACGGGAGCTGCGCGAGCGGCCGCAGCCGGCCCTCGAGGATCCGCGCGCGCAGATCGTCGCGCAGCCGGGCGTAGAGCGGCTTGAGCGCCGCGTCCGCCCCGCCCGCGCCGCGGTAACTTGACATGACTTGTTATAACATGTAGCGTCCCGGCGGGCAATCGTGGCGGCCCGCGTGCCGCCCTCGCCCCCGGTCCACCCCACCCGGGTCTACCGCCCGGGTCTACCGCCCGGGTCTACCGCCAGAGGTCCCGCGATGCGCACCGCGCCGATCCGTCTCCTCCGCCCCGCCCTCCTCGCCGCCGCGCTCGCCGCCGGCGCCGCCGCGGCCCAGCAGCCCTACCCCAGCCGGCCGGTCACGGTGATCGTGCCGTTCGCCGCCGGCGGCAGCGTCGACTCGACCGCGCGGTTCGTGCTGACGAAGCTCGCCGACCGGCTGAAGCAGCCCGTGATCGTCGAGAACGTCGCCGGCGCCGCCGGAACCATCGGCACGCAGCGCGCCGTGAGCGCGACCCCCGACGGCTACACGCTCCTCTTCGCGGTCGCGAGCCCGATCACGATCGCCAGGCTCGTCTCGCCGAATACGGTCCGCTACGACGCGCTCAAGGACCTGCGCCCGATCGCGGTCGTCGGCACCTCGCCGTTCGTGCTCGTCGGCAAGCCCGATCTCAAGCCCGCCACCACCGCGGAGCTCGTGCGCGAGATCCGCGCCCGGCCGGGCAAGCTGAGCTACGCCACCGATGGCGTCGGCACCTCGCTGCATCTCGCCGGCGAGTTGATCAAGCAGCGCGGCAGCCTCGACATCGTGCACGTGCCCTACAAGCTCGGGCCGCAGATCCTGACCGACGTCTCGGGCAACCAGATCGACCTCGCCGTCCTGCCGCTCGTGCTCGTCCAGTCGGCGATCAAGGCCGGCAAGCTGAAGGGCTACGGCGTGACCTCGAAGAGCCGCTGGCCGACCGCGCCCGACATCCCAAGCCTCGCCGAGAGCGGCGAGTTCAAGGACCTCGACGTCGTGTCCTGGTACGGGCTGCTCGCCCCGGCGCGCGTCGATTCCGCCATCGCCGACCGGCTGGCGACGGAGATGGCGGCGGTGCTCGCCGATCCGGAGATCGTGAAGCGGATGGGCGATCTCGCGCTGGTACCGGTCACGATGACCCCGGCGCAGTTCGCCGCCTATCTCGCGAAGGAGCGCGACGACCTCGCGGCGGTGGTCAAGGCGGGCAACATCAAGGCCGAGTAGCCCCGTCCGGGACGACGCGGTCGTGTCGGTCCTCGCCGCCGCGCTCGTCCTCCTCTCCGGGCTCGCGATCGGCGCGGTGGCGATCGGCGGCGTGCTGGTCGTGCCCGCGCTCACCGAGGCCGCCGCCGTCCCCCTCGACCGCGCGATCGCGGCGGCGATGGCCGGGTTCGCGTTCACCGGCGTCGCGGCGCTCGCCTCCGGACGCGCCCGCGCGGATGCGCCCGTCGGCGGCGCCTGGACGCTCAACCTCGCCGCGCTCGGCGGTGCGATCCTCGGCGCCGGCGCCGTCGCGATCGTGCCCGAGTCCGCGATCCGGCTCCTCATCGGCGCGATCGCGATCGTCTCCGGCGTTCACGCGCTCGCCCCCGGCCCCGCGCGCGAGCGCAGCGCGGTCCCGGGCGGGCCGGTGCTGGCGGCGATCGGCGCGGTGGTGGGCTGCGGGTCCGCCCTCTCCGGCACCGGCGGGCCCGTCCTGCTGCTGCCGATCCTGCTGCTGCTCGGTTTTCCGGTACGCGGCGGCATCGCGCTCGCGCAGATGATCCAGCTCCCGATCGCGCTGTCCGCGACCGCGGTCAACGCCGTGCAGGGACGGCTCGACCTCGGCCTCGCCGCCGCGGTCGGCGGCCTGCTCGTGCTCGGCTCGCTCGCCGGCCTCTGGCTCGGCCCGCGGGCCGCGACCGCGACCCTGAAGCGGATCGTCGCGCTGGGGCTCGTCGCGCTCGGTTTCTGGTACGGCTACGCGAGCTTCGTCGATCGGGGAGGGGCAACGTGAGCGAAGAGAACCTGCGCGAGCGGCTGCGAGCGGCGGAGCTGCTGCTCGTGCCCGAGTACGTGATGCGGCCGGACGGCCCGGCGCGCGAGCTCTCCGTGCTCGTCGCGGGCGGCGAGTTCCGCGAGGTCGGCGACGCGCGGGTGCTCGCCGCGCGCCATCCGCACCTCGCGCCGGTGCGCCTCGAGCGCACGCTGCTGATGCCCGGGTTCGTCGACGCCCATCACCACCTGTCGCAGTCGTTCGGCAAGGCGCTCGCGTTCGGCGAGCCCTCCGAGATCTTCCGCCGCGTCTGGGTGCCGCTCGAGGGCGTGCTCGACGACGAGCTCGTCTACCTCGCGGCCAAGCTCGCCGCGCTGGAAGCGCTGCGCGGCGGGTTCACGACGGTGTGCGACGCCGGCACGCGCTCGGAGGCGGGCATCGCGTCGGTCGCGCGCGCGGCCGAGGACGCCGGCGTGCGCTGCGTGCTCGGCCTGATCTGCAACGACGCGGGCGGCGCGGACCGGACCGCCGTCCTCCGGCGCGCGGACGACTACCTCGGGCGCACGGGCGGCGGGCTGATCCATCCCTCGCTCGCAATTCCGATTCCGGAGGCCGCCACCGACGACATGCTGCACGACGTTGCCGCGCGGTGCGCCGAGGCGGGCGCGGTCTTCCAGATCCACGTGAACGAGCACCTCGCCTCGGTCGAGCGCTCGCTCGTCGAGCGGGGCCTGCGGCCGCTCGAGCATCTCGACCGCGCCGGCGCGCTCGGCCCGCAGACGCTGGTGGCGCACGCGACGCTCGTCACGCCGTGGGAGCTCAACCTGCTGCGCGAGACCGGCACCGCGGTCAGCTACAACCCGGTCGCGACCCAGTGGAAGGGCAATGCCGCGGCGAACGCCCACCTGATGGCGGCGCTCGGCATCCGGTTCGGCCTCGGCACCGACGGCACGCGGAGCGACGGCTTCCGCCTCATGGACGCGGCCGAGGCGACGCAGCGGCTCGCGTTCGGGCTCGCGACGGGCGATTTCTCCTGCGGCGGCGGCTGGCTGTGGCTCGAGCACGCGACCCGCGGCGGCGCGGAGGCGGCCGGGCTCGGCCGCCTGACCGGGGAGATCGCGCCGGGCAGGCGCGCGGACTTCCTGCTGGTCGACCTCGACGTGCCCGAGATGACGCCGTCGTGGGACCTGACCTGGGAGCTCGTGCGGCTCGCCGGACGCGACCAGCTCGCGGCGGTGTTCGTCGACGGCCGCCTCCGCCTGTGGCAGGGCTGGCCGGTCGACTGGGACGGCCGCGCGCTAGTGCGCGACGCCGAGCGCGCCGCGCGCAGCGCCGTGGCGCGCGCGCCGATTCAGCGCATTCACCCGCCGTCGGCGAAGCATCGCGCGCTCGTTCGCGCGCGCAACCGGGTGCGAAGCTAGCGCGGCAGCGGCACGCCGAGCGCCGCGAGCTGCGCTTCCGCCGCCTCGACCCAGCCGCGGTTCGCCGCCGGGCTGGCCGGGCTCGGGTGGAGGATCTGCCCGACCTCGATCCTGCGCGCGAGCGCACCGTCGATGAGGTCGCCTTCGAGCACCGCGCGAATCCGCTTCGCCGCGAACGCGCCGACGCCGAGCGCGAAGCGCGGCGCGAGCGCGGCGAGCGCGACGGCAAGGTGGCGGTCGCACGCGTCGTACACGGCGCGCAGGAGCGGCGCGGGCAGCTTGTCGGGCGTGAAATTGCGCCCCGATGCCTCGAGGAACGCGAGCGGACAGTAGTTCAGGACGAACCAGTCGGCGAAGAAGCTGTCCGGGGTGCCGAAGCGGAGCGCCGCCCAGCCCCAGAGCCGCCGCCCGCTCACCTCCGAGCGCTTGCAGCCGAAGCCCTCGATCGGCCGGCGCGGATGCTCGCGCTGCGGTCGCTCGACCGCGGCGCGGATGCCCATCCAGTCGCGCACCGCCGCGATCTCGCCGAACGGCACGCCGGTCTGCATCATGCCGAACGGGCCCGGGTTCATCCCGAGCAGCACGACCCGCTTCGGCCCTGCGCCGTAGCGTTCCACGTACGCCTCGTAAGGTGCCCAGGCGTAGCGGTGCGGGTCGTAGACGTGCGCGACCGGTGGCGGGAAAGCGAGCTTCGCGAGCGCGCGCGAGAGCGTCTGCGCGGCCTGCAGCAGCGCCGGGGCGCCCGGTGCGAGCGCAGCAGCACCCGGTGCGAGCGCAGCGGCGCTCAGTGGCCCTTGCCCCAGCGCAGCGCGAGCGGCTGAAGCTCCGCCGCGAGCGCGAGCAGTCCGGCGCGCGTGGCCGGGTGCATCGGCTCCAGCGGATGGCGCACCGCGTCGCTCCTGATCACGCCGCCTTCCTTCATCACGGTCTCGGTCGCGCGCAGGCCGCACTGCCGGTTCTCGTAGTTGACGAGCGGGAGGATGCGGGCGTACGCCACGGCGGCTTCCTTCCCCCGCCCGGCGAGGAAGTGCGCCACTACCGGGCGGATCAGATCGGGCAGGAGCGCGCTCGGCATCGTGCCGGTCGCGCCGGCCTCGAGATCCGCCAGCAGCGTGATGCTCTCCTCGCCGTCGAACGGTCCCGCGATCGCGGCGCCTCCGGCCGCGATCAGCGCACGCAGCTTCGCCGCCGCGCCGGGCACCTCGATCTTGAAATAGCAGACCTGCGGCACCTCGCGCGCGAGCCGCGCGAGGAACGGCACCGGCAGCGTCACGCCGCTCAGCGGCGCGTCCTGGACCATGAGCGGGATCGACACCGCCTCGGCGATACGCGCGAACTGCTCGAACACGCCCTGCTCGTCGGCGCGCAAGGTCGCGCCGTGGTACGGCGGCATGAGCATCAGCATCTTCGCGCCGGCGGCCTCGGCGCGGCGCGCGCGCTCGACCGCGATCCGCGTGCTGTAGTGGCTGCACGTCACGATCACGGGCTTCCGCCCGGCGACGTGTCCGAGGCAGAGCTCGAGCAGCGTGTCGCGCTCGGCGTCGGTGAGCAGGAACTGCTCGGAGTAGTTGGCGAGGATGCAGATGCCGTCGACACCCTGGTCGATCATGCAGTCGAGCACGCGCCGCTGGCCGTCGAGGTCGAGGTCGTGGCGGTCGGTGAACGGCGTCGGCGCGATCGGGAAGACGCCGGTATAGCGGGTGGTCATGGCGCGAGGCGCTCCGGGAGCGGAGCGGCGAAGCGTACCGCACGGAAGTCGGGTCCGTGCTCGGTCCCTGCCGAAACGCGGCGCGGCGATAATCCGCCTCCCGGGAGCCCCGCCGATGCGCTTCGACACCTATTTCCGCTTCGACGATCTCGCGCGCGAGCTGCACGCGCTCGCCGCGGCACACCCCGGACTGGTGCGCATCGAGAGCATCGGCAGGAGCTTCGAGGGCCGCGACATCTGGCTCGCGACCGCGACGCGCTTCGACTCGGGCGCCGACCGCGACAAGCCCGCGCTCTGGGTCGACGGCAACATCCACGCGACCGAGGTCGCCGGGTCCATGGCGTGCCTCTACCTGCTCCATCACCTGACGACGCAGTACGGGAAGGACGACGAGGTGACGCGCTGCCTGGACAGCCGCGTCTTCTACGTCTGCCCGCGCCTCAATCCGGACGGCGCGGAATGGGCGCTCGCCGACGTGCCGAAGATCATCCGCTCGAGCACGCGGCCCTATCCGTACGACGAGGAGGCGGTCGCGGGCCTCGTCCGCGAGGACGTCGACGGCGACGGCCGCGTGCTGACGATGCGCGTCGCCGATCCGAACGGGCCGTGGAAGGTGTCCGAGCGCGACCCGCGGCTCATGGTCCGCCGCGACCCGACCGAAACCGGCGGCCGTTACTACCGCCTGCTGCCCGAGGGGACGATCGAGGGCTGGGACGGCGTGACGCTAAAGCTCGCGCCGCGCCGCGAGCAGCTCGACCTCAACCGCAACTTCCCCGCGAGCTGGCGGCAGGAGCACGAGCAGCACGGCGCCGGGCCCTTCCCCGCTTCCGAGCCCGAGGTGCGCACCGCGGTCGGGTTCGTCGCGTCGCACCCGAACATCACCGGCGCGATCCTGTTCCACACCTACAGCGGCGTGCTGCTGCGGCCCTACTCGCACCAGGCCGACGACACAATGCCGGCCGAAGACCTCTGGACCTACCAGAAGCTGGGCGCGAAGGGCACCGAGCTCACCGGCTATCCGAACATCTCCGTGTTCCACGACTTCCGCTACCACCCGCGCGAGGTGATCACCGGCTCGTTCGACGACTGGGCGTACGACCACCTCGGCCTCTTCGCCTGGACGATCGAGATCTGGAGCCCGCAGCGCGCCGCCGGCATCGCCGACTACAAGTTCATCGAGTGGTACCGCGAGCACCCGCTCGAAGACGACCTCAAGCTCCTCGCCTGGAACGACGGCGCGCTCGGGGGGCGGGGTTTCGTCGGCTGGTACCCGTTCCGGCATCCGCAGCTCGGCGCGGTGGAGCTCGGCGGCTGGGACGCGCTCTACACCTGGGGCAACCCGCCGCACGCGGCGCTCGAGGCCGAGGTCGCGCGCTTCCCGCGGTGGCTCGTGTGGCACCTCCTCGTCTCGCCGAAGCTCGAGCTGGTGGAGGCGACGGCCGCCCCGCTCGGCCCCGATTCGTGGCGGGTGCGGCTCGTCGTGCAGAACTCGGGCTGGCTGCCGAGCTACGTGACGCAGCGCGCGCTCAAGAACAAGACCGTGCGCGGGCTCGTCGCCGAAATCGAGCTGCCGGCGGGCGCGCGGCTCGAGACCGGCGACGCGCGCGTCGAGCTCGGCCAGCTCGAGGGGCGCGCGTACAAGCCGGTCGTCCCGAGCGGCTGGGCCGGCTGGAGCGGCGATGCCACCGACGATCGCGCGAAGGTCGAGTGGGTGGTGCGCGCGCCGTCGGGCGGGACGGTGAAGCTCACTGCGCGGCACGAGCGCGCGGGCACGGTGCGGGTGGCGGTTCCCCTCGATCCGTCCCACCGATCATAGCGATCCGAACTTGCGATTGAAGGCCAGGCCGGCCGGGCCTATATTGGTGTTGTGCGATGCAACATCGTCGCGTACACGTCAAGAGGCCTTATATGAAACAACAAGTTAGCTACGAGCTCCTGGATCGCGTCCGGATGCACCCCGCCGATCGCGTTCGGGCGGAGGCGCAACTCGCCCGCGCCGAGGCAATTGCGAGCGCCGTCTACGGCGCCACCCAGGCGGTCCTGGCCGCGGCAGCGTTTCTCGCTCGCGGCGTACGCGCGCTTGCGCTGCGCGTCCGCACCCGATTCGCCTGACCGGAAATGTCACGAAGCGAGGGGCTACACCCCCTCGCTTTCCCTCATAGGTCAGGAGCCACTGCCCGCGCCAGCGTTTCCCTCTAGCGTCGCGGCACCCCGATTGCAACCGGCCGCACCGCCGAGCCGGCGCCGCCCTTCTCGAGCAGCGGCAAGATCATCGTGCACGAGGTCCACACCTTGTCGCGCGCCAGCTCGTCGAGGCGCGCGTTCTCGATGTGGTGGATGCCCATCTGCGTGAGCAGGTGGTGATGCACCGCGAACGGCAGGCCGGGCGGTGAGCCCGCCGCCGGGCCGCTCTTCCCCTCCAGCTGTCCCTCGTTCACCGGGTCGACGAACGGCGTGTCGAGCGCCACCGCGACGATCCGCCGCTCGCCGAGATGGCGCGCGGCGTCGTACGAGAGCCCCGGCGCCCTGGTGTAGTAGAACTTCTCGGTGTCCGGGTCGCGCCAGAAATCGCCCCAGCCGGTGTAGACGTAGAGCACGTCGCCGGGCAGTAGCCCGCGCTTCGTGAGGCCCTGCGCCTTCAGCATGCCCTGGAGGTCGGCCGTGGTGACGAGCTGGCCGGGCTTCATCGGCTCGCCCTTGCCGACGTAGGTCTTCGCGTCGAGCAGCACCGCGCTCGTGACGATCGGCGGCACTTTGTCCATCCCCAGCTTGAGGAGCGGCGAGTCGGGGGTCGGCTTGACATCGGCCTGCCGGTATCCGCCGTAGTACAACGCGCCGTCCGCGGGCGACTCACTCTTGCCGTCCCACGCATGGGGCAGGACGGCGAAATGCCCCAGCGCGTCGAGCTGCGTCCCCTGCTGCCCCGGGTCGCCGGTGAGCGAGTCCATGTTGAACGCGTGCTGGGTGCCGGGCAGGACCGTCGTGGCGTTGTACTTGTAGACGTACGGCCCGCTGAACGGCGAGAGCGGCATCGTGTTCGAGCGCACCCGCGAGACCTCGTAGACCTTCGCTTTCGGCTGCGAGAGATACCAGCCGCACCGCAGCCACGTGCCCGGCCCGATCGCGTTCGCCATGCCGCGCTCGTCGCCGGGCGGCCACGGCCCGGTCGGCACGAGGCGCGTCGAGCGTCGCGTGAGTTCGTCCTCGGTCGCCTGCGCCCACGCGAGTCCGGCGCCGCCGAGCAAGACCGAGAACGCGACCGCGCCGCCGATGATCCGCTTCATGAGCGCCTCCCTGTCGACGCGCGGGAATCTACCCCACACCGCCGCCTTCTGCCGGAGCCGGGCGCCGTGTTACCGTCGCACGCGGGCGGAACACGCGGGCGGAACACGCGGGCGGAACACGCGGGCGGAACACCCGGAGGAGAAACGCGCGATGCTGAACAGCGCCACCCGGTACGGAGCGATGAGCAAGATCCTGCACTGGATCGTGTTCGTGCTCATCCTGAACCAGTTCGTCGTCGCGGCGATGATGTTGAACACGCCGCAGGGCAAGACCACCGCCGGCTTCACCCAGGGCACGCTCTACAACTGGCACAAGTCGATCGGCCTGATCATCCTGCTCGTGGCGCTCGCGCGCTACATCTGGCGCAAGACCACGCCGCTGCCCGACTGGGCGCCCAACCTCTCGGCCGGCGAGAAGCGCGCGCTCGGCTGGATCGAGCCGACGCTCTACCTCTGCCTCTTCCTCATGCCGCTCAGCGGATTCCTGTTCGTGATGGCGGGCGGCTACGGCGTGAACTTCTTCGGCGTCTGGCACCTGCCGAACTTCATCGGCAAGCACGCCCTCCTCTCGCAGGTCGCCGAGTGGACGCACATCGTCACCGCGTGGGTCCTCCTCCTCACCCTGCTCGCCCACTGGACGCTCGGCATCCGGCACCAGTGGCGCCACGGCGACCGCTACCTCCACCGGATGCTCCCGTTCACGCACCAGAAGTAGCGCGAGGCAGGTGGATCGCCGCCGGTTCCTCGCCGCGCTCGCGGTCCTCACCGCCGCGCCCGCCCGGGCCGCGACGATGCCGCGCGCGGCGAGCGTGCCGGGCGGGGTCGCGCGGGTCGTGCTCGGCACCGCGGACTCGCCGCCGCGAGCGCGCGTCGGCAAGGATCGCGTGCTCGTCGTGCGCGAGGCCGGCGAGTGGGTCGCGCTCGTCGGCATCCCGCTCGCCGCGAAGGCGGGGTCGAAGGTGCGGCTCGACGTCGAGCGCGCGGGCGCGCCGCCGGAGCGCGTCGAGATCGCCGTCGCGCCCAAGCAGTACGCCGCCCAGCACCTCAAGGTGCCGGCGGGCCAGGTCGACCTCTCGCCGGAGGACCTCGCCCGCTACGAGCGCGAGCGCGCCCATCTCGCCGGGGTGCTCGCGACCTTCACCGACGGCACACCGGCGACGCTCGCGCTGCTCCAGCCCGCGCCCGGCCCGCGCTCGGCGTCGTTCGGCCTCCGGCGCTACTTCAACGGCCAGGCGCGCAGCCCGCACAACGGGATGGACATCGCCGCACCCGCCGGCACGCCGGTGATCGCGGCGAGCGCCGGGCGGGTGATCGACGCCGGCGACTACTTCTTTCCGGGGCGCACGGTGGTCCTCGACCACGGGCAGGGGCTGCTCACGCTCTACTCCCACCTCAGCGCGATCGAGGCGGGCGTCGGCGCCGCGGTGGCCGCCGCGGCGCCGATCGGCAAGGTAGGCGCGACCGGCCGGGTCACCGGGCCCCATCTCCACTTCGCGGTGTATCTCAATACGGTCGCGGTCGATCCGGCGCTGTTCCTCGCCGACTGATCAGTCCGCGATCCGCTGCCCGCACCGCAAGGTCCGCGCGCCGTCGGCGCCGCGCACCAGCACGCAAGCGGAGACCGTCGCTTGCGCCACGACCTCGCGCTTCGCCTGCACGTACTCCTCGCGGAACCACTTCTGGATATCCGGCGCGGATTCTGGCGCGATTCGGGCTGCCGTTGTTCGTTCCCGGGTCCGGGCCGGCGCCCCGGAGGGGGTGTCCCGGCGCCCGACTTGGGCGTAAGGTTCGAGCGTCCTGTCCCCGGCGGGTGCCGTCATGGAAGAGACGCGGATCGAGCTCCTGCAGCGCATGCCCGTTTTCGGCGGCATCCGGGCGGACGTCCTCGACTACCTGCTCGGCCTGTGCCCGATCGTCGTCGTGCGGGCGGGCGAGTTCTTCTTCCGCGAGGGCGCCGCCGCCGACTCGATGTTCGTGCTCGAGGCGGGGAAGGTCGCCGTGCTCAAAACCTGGCAGAACGAGGAATACGTGCTGCACGCGCTCGGCCCGGGCGACTGCTTCGGCGAGATGGCGCTGATGGACCTGATGCCGCGCAGCGCCGCGGTGCGCGCGACCGCGGACTGCCGGGCGATCCTGGTGTCCGCCGGGAGCCTGCTCAAGGTCTACGAGCGCGACCTCGAGCAGTTCGCAATGATCCAGATGAACATGGGGCGCGAGGTGAGCCGGCGGCTGAGGGAGGCCGACGAGCGGCTCTTCCGCGCGCGGATGGGAATTCCCGGCGCGGACCAGCAGCACAGTTTTCACACCGGCTGACGCCGCGTTCACACCGGCTGGCGCCGCGTCCACACCGGCTGGCGCCGCGCCCGCGCAGCGCGCGCGCTACCGCTTCGGCTTCGCCTCTTCGGAGCGGTCGGTCGCCGGCGGCGGCGTGCGCGAGAGCGCGGCGATCTCCGCGCGCAGCTCCGGCGTCATGTCGACTTTCACCGCGTCGAGCGACGCGCCGAGCTGATCGACGTTGCGCGCGCCGATGATCGGCGCGGTCACGCCGGGGTGGCTCCCGGTCCACGCGACCGCCATCGCCATCGGGTGCACGCCGCGCGCGCGGCAGAGCGCGGCGAACTTCGCCGCGGTCTCGTGCATCCACTCCTCGCCGTAGCGGGACGTGTACATCGGGTTCGAGACGAGGCGCCCGCCCGCCGGCGCGCCCTTCTCGCCGTACTTGCCCGAGAGCAGGCCGCCACCCGCCGGGCTGTACGGCACCACCGCGATGCCGTTCGCCTGCGCCATCGGCAGGATCTCGACCTCGGCCTGGCGCTTGACGAGGTTGTACATCGGCTGGATCGCCTGGAGCCGCGCCCAGCCGCGCTCTTCCTGCAGGTCGACCGCCTGCTGGGTCTGCCAGGCGGCGTGGTTGCTGAGCGCCGGGTAGAGCACCTTCCCGGCGCGCACGAGGTCCTCCAGCGCGCGGAGCGATTCCTCGAGCGGCGTCGCCGGGTCCTGCTGGTGCAGGTAGAACACCTCGACGCGGTCGGTCCCGAGCCGCTGGAGACTCTCTTCGGCGGCGCGGGTGATGTGGCGGCGCGAGAGCCCGCGCGAATTGACGTCGGTGCCGGTGGGGTTGAAGCACTTCGTCGCGACGACGAGCTGCTCGCGCTCGCCCTGCATCAGGCCGCCGAGCACCGTCTCCGAGCGCCCGCCGGCGTACTGGTTGGCGGTGTCGAAGAAGTTGATGCCGGCCTCGCGGCACGCCTTGTACATCGCGGCGGACGCGCTCTCGTCGGCGTCGCCGCCGTAGGCCATCGTCCCCGCGCAGAGCTGCGACACCTGCACACCGGTTCGTCCGAGCGGCCGGAACTTCATGCGCACACCTCGTCAGCGTTTGCGGTTGAGGAGCAGGAGGATCGTGCCGGCGGCGACCGCACCGACGCTCAGCCAGACCGGGATCGCGACCGATTCCTTCTCCTTCACCGAGAGCTGGATCGGCCCGAGCTTCGCCTGGTGCGTCTCCTTCGTGTAGGAGAAGCCGCCCCAGACGAGGCCGGCGACGCCGGCGGCGATCAGCAGCACGCCCAGAATCTTGACCGGCGCCATGCGCTCAATGGTACCCCGCCTCGCGCTGATGGCGGATGGCGAGGACCTCGACGCGGTCCGCGTGGGCCGAAACGCGATACAGCGCGACGTAGCCGGTGCGACCGTGCGAGATGACGATCTCGCGCAGTCGCCCACGGACGGGCCGGCCGATCTGCGGGTGGCGCTCGAGGATCTCGACCGCGTCGAGAATCGCTGCACCGGCCGCGCCTGCGGCGATCGGGTTCACCGCGGCCGGGAAATCGAACAGACGATCCAGATCCGCCAGGGCACGCGCGCTGCAGGAGACCGAAGCCAACGGCGATTCGCCGCCGCTATCGGCCGCGGGTCCGGCGCAACGGTTTCGGCTTCGGCGGCTTCTTTCCGGCGGTGCGCGCCACGATGTACGCGCGCACGTCTTCCGCGGCATACAGAGGTCCGCCGGCGTCGACCTCCGCGGCCGAGGCTTCGGCCGCGGCGACGAACTCTGCGCGCATCTCGGCAAGCGCAACCTGCGCCTCCAGCGCATCGACCATCCAGGCGTGCGCCGTCTTGCCCGCCGACTCGGCGAGCGGGACGATGCGCGCCTTGAGGGGTGCGGGAAGCTTGAGGGTGGTGGTAGCGGTCATGACGGCGCGCGTTGCCCGAGCGAGGTGACACCAAGGTAACACCGGAGCGGGGTTCGGTCAAGGCTCGCTACCCGATCGGCGACACGGCAAACGCCCGCGGCGATTCCCCGCGCAGCGCGATCTCGTGCATCGTCCGGTACGCCGCCTCGAGATGGCGCGTGAACCGCGCGGTGTCGAACAGCGGGTGCGTGGTCCGGTTGCCGGCGACACGCGCGCGGATCGCGGCGAGGCGCTCCGGGTCGCGCGCGAGCGCGATCGCCATGCGCTCGTACTCGTCCAGGCTCCGCGCGACGAGGTCCGGCGCGCCGATCGCGTGCAGGAGGCTCGCCGCCACCCGGCCCGCGAACGCCTCGCCGGCACAGGTCAGCACCGGCAGCCCGACCCAGAGCGCGTCGCTCGCCGTGGTGTGCGCGTTGACCGGCAGGGTGTCGAGGAAGAGATCGGCGAGCCGCTGGCGCGCGAGGTGTTCCGCCGGCGCGACGCGCGGCGCGAAGACGAGGCGCGCGGGCGCGACGCCGCGATCCGCAGCCGCCTGCCGGAGGTTGCGCGTCGCCGCGGCGTTGCCCTCGAGCAGCCAGAGCACGCTCCCCGGCACCGCCCCGAGCGCCCGCATCCACCGCTCGAACACGGGTGGAACGATCTTGTAGCTCTGGTTGAACGCGCAGAACACGAAGCCCGCTTCGGGCAGCCCCGCCGCGGACCGCGCCGGCGCGCGCTCCGGCAGCGCGCGCTTCGAATCGTTCGGCTGGTAGCTGTCCGGGAGGTACACGACACGCTCCGCGTAGCAGTCCCGGCGATGCTCCGGAATCACCGTGCGGTCGGCGACGATGTAGTCGATGTACCCGGCCCCCGTCGTCCCCGGGTAGCCGAGGAAGCCCGCCTGCACCGGCGCCGGCCGCAGCGCGAAGATCCCGGGCCGGTAGTCGCGGGTGAACCCCTTCAGGTCGACCGCGATGTCGATCCCGGCATCGCGCACCAGCCCCGCCACCTCGCGATCGCTGCGCTCGCCGACCTCGACGAACCGGTCGAACGCGGCGGCGAGCCGCCCGCGCATCGCGTCGCGGGCCGCCGGGCCGAACGAGAGCGCGGTGATCTCGAACGCGGGCCGGTCGTGCGCCTCGAAGAGTCCCGCCGCGAGCTGCGCGGTGGCGTGCTCGCGGAAGTCGGCCGAGAGGTACGCGATGCGGATCGGCCCGCCGGAGCGCGCGCGACCGGTCCGCGGCGCCGCGGCCGCAGGCGCGGGCGGATGCTTGTCGGCGACGAACGTCCGCGCGCAGGCGAGCTGCAGCGCCGGATCGTCCGACACCGCGACGAACTTGAACGGCCCGACGACGCGCCGCCCGGCCGCGACGCCCGCCTCGAGGCGGCGCACCTGCGCCGCGTAGTCGCGCCAGTCGCAGGCGTGCAGCCGCGCGCTGAAGAGATCGCCCGCGACGTAGTCGAGCGTCGGGTCGAGCGCGAGCGCGCGCGCGTAGCACTCGGCGGCCTCCTCCAGCCGGCCGAGCTGCTCCTGCGCGAGCCCCATGTCGCGCCGGACCACCGCCGCGTCGGGCGCGAGCGCGAGCGCCCGGCGCTGCCGCACGAGCGCCTC
>Ga0187893_10009342_pt1 | contig 15098 bp, 11 predicted proteins | sample MA1701074metaG_FD_139574 | JGI IMG/M metagenome (GOLD analysis project Ga0187893, IMG submission 139574) | White microbial mat communities from a basaltic lava cave in the Kipuka Kanohina Cave System on the Island of Hawaii, USA - MA170107-4 metaG ... | reverse complement strand
GCAATTCGTTGTGAATTTGCTGCGCTGGCGATTCGGTACAGGGGGAAGGCTCCACATGCCGGAAAAAATCGTCTCGAGCCAGCACGTCTAAACCGGAGTAGGTGCCGTTGGTGCAGTTCACGAAAGCACATGGTTGTTGTCGTGAATCTTGATTTAACGGGGAACACTGGCGCGGAGGTACACGGTGCGGATCTATCTTGCTGACCTGGGCCACAACCAGCTCACCATCAGTTCGGATGTTTACCCCTTGGGCGTGGCCAACTTGGCGACGTATATAAAAGCGCATGCCGCGCAACGGGAGACGATTGACGTTTCCATTTTCCGCGAACCGGAGTTGCTCAAAGAGGGTGTGGACCGTGCCGTCCCAGACGTTCTCGGCTTAAGCAGCTACTCCTGGAACCACAACCTGGCGCTTTCCTTTGCGCGCTATGTGAAACGGTTGGACCCCAGGACGTTGACCGTAATGGGCGGGCCCAACTACCCACTCACTGCCGATGTGAAGGAGAACTGGCTGCGCGGTATGCCGGAAGTGGACGTTGCCAGCCGTGGGCCGACGTATGAGGGTGAGCGGGCATTTCTAAACGTCATCAACCGTTTCATCGAAACCGGCCAGTCGCTGGAAGGCGTTCAGGAAGAATCCGTTCCAGGAAATGACTGGATCGATCGCCGCACAGGCGCTTTTGTACAAGGCAGCGAACTGGATCGAATCAGGGATCTGGACGAGATCCCATCTCCGTACCTGAGCGGATTGATGGACCCATTCTTTGCAACAGGATATTTGCCATTACTGCAAATCGCCCGTGGCTGCCCGTTCACCTGCACCTACTGCAATTCCGCGGTCCGGTCCAACAACAAGATTTACGGCCATTCCCTTGATAATGTCAAAGCGGATCTGCTGTATGTCGCCGAGCATGTGAAACATGAGGTGGCTCTCTCCTTTGCGGATGACAATTTCGGCATGTATCCGCTCGACGAAGAGGTGGCCGACTACATCGCTTATTTGCAGGATCGCTTCGGCTGGCCGAAATACATTCGCACCACCACCGGCAAAAACCGCGGCGAGCGCATTATCAAAGTCATGAGAAAGATTCGTGGAGCGCTGCCCATGACGGCGGCTGTGCAGTCGATGAATCTGGTTGTCCTCAAGAACATCGAGCGGTCCAACATCAAGCTGGATACGTACGCACAGATTCAGGAGGAAGTCACCGCGCAGGGTATGCAGTCCTACGGCGAGTTGATACTGTCCCTGCCTGGCGAATCCAAACAAACATTTCTTACCGGGATTCGCGATCTGATGAATTCGGGAGTGAAACGCGTTTCGGTGCATCAGTTGATGCTTCTGCATGGGGCTCCGTTGAGTAACCCGGAGAGCAGGCAGCGCTTTGGCATGCACACCCAGTTTCGTGTCGTGGCCCGGAACATCGGCAACTATTCCGGCGAACCTGTCATCGAAACGGAGGAGATGGTAGTCGAAACGCCCACCTTCAGCTTTCAGGACTACTTGGAGGTGCGGGTATTCCATCTGCTGTTGACGATCTATTACTACGAGGGAAACTTTGAGGAGGCATTCGAGTTCGCTCGTCAGAAGGGCATCACGGCATTTGATCTGGTTACGCGCATGCAGGCCATGCTCGATCAGGCGCCGCCGGAGTTCCGCCGCGTGATCGCCGATTTTGTGCAGGAAAGCCAGGATGAACTGTTCCCGACACGGGAGGCCTGTGTTGCCTGGGCCCGGGAGAACTTCGAAAAGCTTGTCAGTGGAGAGATTGGAGGTAATCTTCTGAGCAAATACTCCATGCTGGGGCGCTTCTACACAACCTTGCCCAGCCTGGACTTTCTCCTGACCGTTCTTGCGGATGCTTTGGGCCAGTCAGAGGAGCTGGATTCTGTGGTGGGTTATCTGCGATGCGTGCTGCTGAGCGCTCCCTTCCGGCTGAGCCTAGCCGAGTCCCCATGCTGGGAAACGCATCACGATATTGACGCGTGGGTCCGGGACAAATACCAGAGACCCGTATCGGCGTATCTCTACCAGGAACGGCGTGTGTTTCAAACGACCGTTGACGCGGAACGCAAGGCGCTGCTTCAAGTTCGTGTGGACACGTTCGGTGAGCACCCGTCCGGCCTTGGAAAGTTTACCCGAACCATGTTCGCACGCGACCTTCGCCGCAGTGTCTGCGTAGAAACAACGCTCGTGTGAGGGCCCGAGTGGGCCGAACAGCATAGCAAGCCTGCTAAGTAATTTGACCGTGCAATGCGCCGAGGGGAGTTACCGCCCCGCCGCTAAGGAACTGGCTGTACCAGGCGATTGTTTCAAGCAGGGCATCCTCAAAGGAATAGGCCGGTCTCCATCTCAGCGTGCCGTGAGCTTTGCTGGAATCGAGGAACTGGTGGAGAATCTCATGGCTTGCCTGGTTTAGGACGAGGGGGGTGAGATGCGTCTTGTTCATCAAGGCCAGCAGGACATTAACTACCTCCAGCACCGTCATCGGCGTGCCGGTTCCGAAATTGAAGGCTTGACCGGTGATTTCCTCACGGGCCATGTTCTCGGCCAGTTGCAGATAGGCGTTCACGGCGTCGCGCACATAAAAATAATCACGGACGAATTTGCCATCACTGCGGATTACGGGCGGCTCGTCGGCGAGCAAGGAACGGATGGTGCCGGGGATGAGGCGGTTGAAGTTGAAGTCGCCTCCTCCGAAAAGGTTGCCACAGCGTGTGATACACACCGGTGTGCGGTAGGTGTGGAAGTACGACATGCTGATGAGATCGGCGCAGGATTTGGAAACATCGTAGGGGAATCGTCCTTCAAGGGGCGTGTCCTCGGTATAGGGCAACTGATCGTGCGCGCCATAGGCTTTATCGCTCGAGGCCACCACTACGCGTTGAATCAGTTTCTGACAAAGCCTACAAGCTTCAAGCAGGTTCCATGTTCCCCGTATATTGGATTCAAAGGTAGAGATCGGCGAACGGGACGCCGTGCCGACGATGGTTTGCGCACCGAGGTGAAACACAGTCTGAATTTCGTATTCATTCAACGCACGCAGCAGCAGCGTGAGATCTTCCAGTTCGCCGCGAACCACGTGGATGCGGGACATCATAGCGGGGTCCAGCAGCCGGCTATGGGGAACCCAATCGCGCATCAGGCAAACCACCTGCGCGCCGCGGCGAAGCAATTCCTCGGTGAGATAAGAACCCAGCAAACCGGTTGCGCCGGTGACAAATACGGGATGTTCTTTCCAGGACATCAGTGCCGCCAACTCTTCCACGGCGCTGCGCCGGAAGCCCACAGTGATTCAAGAGATTGCTTGTCGCGCAACGTGTCCATCGGCTGCCAGAAGCCTTCATGGCGGTAAGCCATGAGCTGTCCTTGCCGCGCCAGGTTCTCCAACACTTCGCGCTCCAGAATGCTATCGTCACTCGTTATGAAGTCGAACACGGCCGGCTCGAAGACAAAATAGCCGCCGTTGATCCAGCCCTCTCCGGTTTGCGGTTTTTCTTCGAAGTGGTCGACACAGGAGCCGTTAAGCGCCAGCGCCCCGAAACGCGCTGGAGGGCGTACGGCGGTCAGGGTCGCTAATTTACCGTGGGAACGATGAAACTCGACAAGGCTGGCAATGTTAAGATCTGTGACCCCATCTCCATAAGTCGCCATGAAGGGTTCATTATCAACCCAGCCCTTCAGCCGTAGAATACGGCCCGCAGTCTGTGTGTCAAGGCCTGTGTCGATTACGCCTACTTTCCAGTCCATTCCGTTTGAGTTCACGACATCGAGCGAACCGTTCTTGAGATTGATTACGTAGTCGCAGTTTCGGATGAAGAAGTTGTGGAAGTACTCTTTGATAAGCTCGCTTTTATAGCCGCAGGCGATCAGAAAATCCTTATAGCCATGGCTGGCGTAGGTTTTCATGATGTGCCAGAGGATGGGTTTACCGCCAATTTCCACCATAGGTTTTGGCCGCGCGGCGGATTCTTCGGAGATGCGGGTGCCTTTGCCTCCCGCCAGGATTACAGCTTTCATGTTCAAACGATCCTCGGCTCTGGAATCGGAATAAGGAAACGGCCGCCCCGTGCCTGATAATCCTGCTGTTGCCGGATGATCTCGTCTGCAAAATTCCAGGCCAGAATCATCACACAATCCGGCTGGCATTCGACAAGGGCGCTTACCGGCTTCACGGGAATATGCATGCCGGGTGTATAAAGCCCCACTTTCATGGGGTTTTTGTCGACTGTGTAGGGAAGGAGGTCCGTATCAATTCCGCAATAGTTCAGCAAAGTGTTGCCCTTGGCGGGCGCTCCGTATCCGGCGACAGTCATGCCTTGACGGCGCATGTCGTCAAGGGCCGCCCGCACTGCCTGGCGATTCTTAGCCACGCGTTCGGCGAAGCGCTCATAAAGCGCGATGTCTTCCAAGCCTTGCCGGCGCTCCTGTTCGCGGAGAGCAACTACGGCGGCAGCATGCTCTTTGTAATGCTCCACGCGGCCGGCGTAGGCCCTCAAGGAGCCTCCATGAACAGGTACCTGATCGATGCGCACAATGACGAGCCCAACCTCATCGCATAAGCGCAGCAGACTTCCGCACGAAAAGTAACACAAATGCTCGTGATAGACGGTGTCATATTCGAGGCGATCCAGAAACTCGCGCACATAGGGAACTTCAATGACCGTCAACCCTTCGGCGGAGAGCAGATCGCGGCAGCCGAGCAGAAAATCCCGCGTGTCGTCGACATGCGCCAGTACGTTATTGCCAATGACCGCCTTGGCGGGGCCGTGAGACCGGCGTATTTCGGCGGCCGCTTTGGAATCGAAGAAGCGATTGATGGTTTCCACTCCGGCCGCCCGCGCTTTTTCGGCGATATTCGTTGCCGGTTCCACGCCGATGGTGCGAACCCCGTGCCGCTGGAAGCATTTCAAGAGGCTTCCATCATTGCTTGCGACCTCCACAATCAAGTCGGACGGTCCGGCTTGGAGCATCTCCACCACGGTTTTTGCATACTCTACGTTGTGCGCCGCAATGGTATCGGAAGTTCCGGTTACATAGATATAGTTGCGGAATAGGAGTTCCGGGTCGATCACGTCGAGCAATTGGACCAGCGAACAGATTTCGCAGAAGTACACATCCAGGGGATAGGAAGGCTCGGTTTCGAACTCCTCGGGCGAGCGAAGGAACGAGTTTGCCAAAGGCATGGGCCCCAGACGGAGAAACAGGCGGAAACGTTTTCCGCCGCAGCCTCGACAGGTAGTTCTCTTGCGGTGTGCCATATTCAGGGATTCAATATGCTAGCTCGTAGCGCTTTGAAAAGAATGTGCAATTTACATGCCCAGACGGATCCTCGTCCCAGACTGGTTCGGGACGGGTTTCGATGCATTATGAAGCTTTGCGCGTTTGAGAAGTGCAAAAGAGTGGGATTGAATACGGAAGTTTCATAAGAGGCTGTTCAATCATGGTTTTGGGAGAAGAATTCTTCCGGGGAAAAGGGCCCTTGAACACGATATCCGGCCTGGGTTCGACTGGGACCGTCGAGCAGCCATACTCTACGGTCCGGAAAGGCCTCACGCAGGCGGTTCCGAAGATGAGGTTTCCAGTGGGCGTACACAGTGCCTGAGCCACGACCGATATCGGTGGAATTATAGATCCAGGCGGAACTGTAGTCAGGGTGTACGTTGCCACGAATCAATACCAGATCTTTGCCAAATCCATACTTCTTGGCGATTGCAGCAATTTCCGGGCGCATCAGCAGGTAGTTGTAGTATTTGTCGACGGCACGCCAGGGGAAATAGTTCATGAGGCTGAGCAGGCACAAGGCAAGCACCGCCGGGAGGATGCGCGCGGCGGCGGAGCCGGAAACACGCTCCAGAAACCCAATGGCCCGCGCCGTCAGTGCGATCAACGGCACCAGCATCAGATACCAGTAGCGGGCCCCGAAATCCGGACCTCCGCTGTACCAGTAAAGGCTGAAAGCGGCAACTATGATGGCGATCACAACCAGCATGGCAACGTCGCCGCGCTGCAAGCGCCCGGAAAACAGGAAGAGCAGAATCAGCACCAGGGAGCCCGTTACCCAGCCGAATAAATCCGTGTTCAATGAGAACGTATTCAAAGCTCCGTTAACCAGAACATCGGGTAAACCGTGGCCGGGAAATCCTTCGAGGCCTCCGAAGTCCAGGCCGCGATTAGGGCCAAAACCCAGGCTGTTTCTTCCCGGACCGACCAACTTGTCCGCGTAGGCGTTGATTGGAAAGATAGTTGGTTTGCCGGTGAGGTAGGCATTGTAAGGACCCACCATTGCTCCGGCAAGTACGGTGGTGACGCCAAGGGCGCTCAGAGAGGGAAAGCGGAGAGGCCGCCCTGCCACGCCAATCGCCCAGAAACCAACCAGCACTCCCAGAACTAGGGCGTCAAGAGGCCGGATATGCGCAGTGAACCCGATGGCCAAACCAGCCAGCGCGGCCCATCTCGCCCGCCCCGTTTTCCGGCACAGAATGACCCCAGCGGCTGCAGTCAGCGCGCAGGTAAGGGTAAGTGTGTGCATCATGAAGTTCATCGCCATGAAGATGAACCAAGGGGATGTTGCAAACAGCACCACTGCCAGCCGCGCCGTTTTGGCGTCAAACACTTCCCTTAAGAAGTAGTGGCCGAGCAAGAGGTTGATTCCGCCAAGGACAGGATTGATCAGCCAGGGGACGCCTAACAAGAATCCAATTGCCAGAACCATTGACCAGCCCGCCGGCGGGGTGGCGAAGTATTTCCCGTCGCGGATGTCCATAAGATAGAGTTCGAAGGCCTCTGGAACCGGTGGAACCGGCAGCGCCAAGCGGGCTTCGGCCAAGTAGCGGGCGTGAAACAGGTAGGTCGCCTCATCAGCCAAGTGCGGATGGTTTTCGTAGACAAACAGGCAGAGCAGAGCGGCCAGCACGGTGACCCAAAGCGCTCCCATCAAAGCGAAGCGATTTCGCCGTACCCACGTGATTTCGCGGGGTTCCTCAAACATCTCTGCAAGCCGGCTGTTCCAGCGCTCGGCAACGGGAGCCGGCAAGCTGATCCCCGCCGCCAGGATCGAGAGCAAGGCAAGCAGTTGAAGGAAGCCTGCCAGAACCAGCTCCTTCCCATAATCGATGGGGTTGCGCGAAAGGGCGGCGCTGGAAAGCAGGAAGACGGCGGCCATCATCAACACCGCCCACAGACTATAGTGCCGCCTTATCCAGGCGACTATGGCGGGCAGACTAGCGCGCAGCTTCATGGCCACAATGCAGAACTGTGCGATCAGAAAAGCCAGGGTCCAGGGGTAAGTGGCTGCCAGCTTTTCCATCGAAGTGTAATGCTGATAGTGAATTAGCTTACCGGCATCGATCAATTGGAGGGAGGCGGCCTGGCCTAACGCGGCCAGCACCAACCACAAACCTGTACGAGTCAGGCGCGCTTGGACGGCTAAAGCCAGCAACAGGAGCGAAATGCCGCCGCTGATTGACAGACAGGCCGCAGTGTACAGCGAACCCTGTGCAGTGCGGAAATAGGGGTGCGTCAGTGCCGTGGCCAGAACCACCGTCCCTGCCAGCAGAAGGGCGCAGCTTAGCAGCGTCCGCGTGCGCGAATCGCCACTGGCACTGACGATAAGTGGCGCTGTCATAACGGCCAGCCGATAGTTTGTCGAACACCCTCTCGAATTGAAGTGGCAGGGATCCATCCTGTTATTGCCTTTAACCGCTCCAGCGTGACTTCCATGTGTTCGATCTCCTGAAATCGTGTATCAATCATCCCGAACCCCAGCAGATCCCGTGGCAGTGTGATCACGGAAGCGGCGATCTCAACAAAATCCCGCACGCTTGTCAGCCGTCCGGTGGCGAGGTTCACCACCGTGCCGGGTTGGGAGGGCGTCATGCCAAGCCTCAGCAATCCTTCGGCGACATCCGGGACGAAGGTGAAATCTCTTCTCTGCGTGCCGGCCGATAAGGGCAGAACACGATGGGAGCTTGCGGTTTCCAGCAAGGAAGGAAGCAGGCGGGCCGGATGTTCTCCTGGCCCGTAGACGGTGAACAATCGGGCCGTGATGGCTTTTAAGCCGTTGGAGGATGCGTAGCCGGCGAGCCAGGCAGTGCCGGCAAGCTTGGTTTGGCCGTACAAGGTTTCTGGTCTGGGGATGGACGTCTCGTCAAGATCCCCGCCGATGCTTCCGTATTCGAGCGCCGAGCCCGCATGCACCAGGGTCATGCCCGGCCAAGAAGCGCCAGCCGGGGCCTTTGTTAAGCAACGGCCGAGCTGCTGAACAAACCGTTCATTCACCCGCGCCGCACGCTCCGGGTCGTTTTCACCGTGGTCGACGCCATAACCAATGAGGTTGAATACGACCGAGGGGCGGATTTCATCGATCAATTGTTGCCATCCTTCTCCGGACTCTATTTCGAGACAGGCCATCCGTCCAGAGATTTGATAGTCGCGAAAGATGGCTTCGGCGCTTGAGGGATCGCGAACCACTAACGTGAGGCCGGCGCCGTAATGGGACAGCAGCCGCGCAACCCAGCGGCCAATAAATCCGCTTGCTCCAAGCACCAGGGCGCGCGTTCCACGATAAGCCTCTTCCAAATGCGGGCATCGAGCGTGGGAGCAAGGTGGCATAAACAATCCGCTGCTGGTGGTTGACTTCCGGTGTGCTAATCAAACAACCAGTTGGCCGGCCGGCCAAAGCGTCTGGACGCCGCTTGACTCTACCAGGTGCGGATAGGGCATAGGGAACAACAGCTTCCCCCCATCCTGCTCGAGATAGCTGCGCTCACGGATCAGCAGTTCGTCCTTGAAGAACCAGATGAGGACGAGCATGGCCTCCGGCTTCAGCACTCTGGCGCGCTCCTCGGAAATCAACTCAATGTCGGTGCCCAGCGTTCGCAGCCCCACCTTTTCCGGGTTGCGTTCGCTGATATAGGGAAGCAATGACCGGTCGATTCCGAAGTACTGCAAAAGGACATTGCCCTTGGTAGATGCCCCCAGGCCAATTACCAGTCGACCCCGGGCTACCGCGTCGCCGATGAAATCCCGAATGACAAGCTTGAGCGCCTGCGTACGTTTCATGAACGCGTGATAGGGGGCCGCCTCATTCCAGCCTTCCGATTTCTCGCGAGCCAGTAGATCGCTCACACTCTGCGAAACAGTTACGTTGCGCCCTGCATGCGTAGCGTGTACGCGCAGGCTTCCCCCGTTTACCTCGTTCAGCGAAACGTCGATGACCTGAAACCCGCAGCGCTCCAGCAGTTGCGACAGCGTACGCAGCGTGAAGTAGTAGAGGTGCTCGTGGCAGATGTCGTAAAAGCTAAGACTCCGCACCATATCCGGCAAGTAGCTGACTTGAATGGACCACAGTCCGTCGTCGGTCAGGAGGTGTCTCACATCATGTGCGAACCTCAGAATATCCTCCACGCTGTAGAGCATGGCCACGGAGGTCACAAGCTTGAACGAGCGTCCACCCGACAAGCGCCCGGCAAGCTCAGCGCCGAAAAACCCCTGATGGACGGTTATGTCGCCGGGCAGATGACGCCACGATATGTTGGCCGCCGGATCGATCCCGAAACGCCGGCAACTGGAAGGCAGGAAAGCCAGCATCGTCCCGTCGTTGCAGCCCGTGTCGAGCACGTGGTCTCCGGCGGCGAGCGGGGCTCTCGCCGCGCAGTCCCCAGCGAAATCGAGCAGCGCGCGGCGCATCATGGGATTCGTGCTCGAACGGTAGTGATAATCCGTGAACAGTGCGGGCCGGCGCACCGTCTGACCCAATTGCAGCAGGCCGCAGCCGCGGCACAAAAAGGTGGAAAGGGGAGCCTTCAGTTCATCTAGCGGAAGACCCTCGTTGGAGGGGACAAAGACCGACGCCAGATACTGATCGCCAAGATCGATGCAGGGCTCGGTGTCGGCGCTGCCACACAACCGGCACTCCGTCACGATCTGAAACAAACGCTGGTCACTCATCTCAACGGTTCCTCGCGCGGTTAGCGCGGCGTCGCTCGCGAAGCATTAGCATCAGGATCTCCCAACCCGTTTTAAAGACTCGCATTTTTCGTTGCCCTCCAATCCGCTCAGGTTCATCGCCGGGAACCTCTCCGATCCGGATCCCTGGCAGTTGCGCCATTCGAACGGCTTCTTGAAGCGGCCAACTGAGCCCGTCGGCATCCCAGCTCAGCCGCTGGAAGAACTCGCGGCGATAACCACGGTAGCCTACCAGCACGTCGGTGTAGTGAGTACCGAAGAGGAGGTTTGTGAGAAACGTGAACATCCGGTTTCCCAAAGCCGTCATGAAGTCGTCGTCGTAGCTCCGGGCGCCATCCTTATAGCGCGAGACGATCACGAAATCGTACCCGTCTTGAATCGCCTTCACCAGTGCCGGTATGCGTTCGGGAAGCGAATTGCCGTCCGGGGGAAATTCAATGACAATTTCACCTGTGGCGGCTGCGACACCGGCGCGAATGGCGCTTCCATATCCGCCGCTGTCGTGAACAACGCGATAGCCGTTGCTTTGGCACCATTCAACGGTGCCGTCGGTGGACCCGCCGTCCGCCACGATAATCTCATCGACCCATTCCTTGCGGATTGCTGGGAGCACTACCTGAACCGCGGTGATCTCGTTCAGCGTGCAGGCTATGAGTGACGTTTTCACACTACCTCACCATTGGATCGAATTTTCTCGTACCAGCTCAGCGAACAGCGGAGTCCTTCGCGCAGCGCAACTATAGCTTCAAAGCCTAGTTCATCCCGGGCGCGGCTGACATCACCAGCACGGCGGGGTTGCCCGTCCGGCCGGCTCGGATCTACTCGCAAGGCTACATCCCTGCCGCTCAACTCCACGATAAGCGCCGCCAGGTCCTGGATTGTGACCTCTTCGGGCGAGGCGAAGTTGACAGGCCCGGGGTAATCGGGATGCGCACCGAGAAGCAGCAATCCCCTCACAAGATCATCCACGTAGAGAAATGACCGCGTCTGTCGGCCGCTTCCCCAGACGACGAGCGGGTTCTCGCCATCGTAGAGCCGCCGGATAATGCCTGGGATGACGTGACTGCTCAGCGCGAAGAAGTCATCACGCGGTCCATAGAGGTTAAAGGGGCGTGCGATCCCTACATTGAGGCCGAACTCTTCGTTATAGGCGCCGGCGACGAACTCAAGCATGCGCTTGGACCAGCCATAGCCTGCGTTAGTCGGTTCGGGCACATCTCGAAAGCCGTCTTCTTCAGGGGTCGGAATGTTGCAGTGCCGTGGATACACGCACGCCGAGCTGGTCAGCACAACGCGTTGCGGCGGTGAAAGGCGCAGCGCCTCCAGCATGTGGATCGTGGTCAGCATGTTATCGCGGAACAACGACCCGTGATGCTGCATGCTATGGACGATTCCGCCCCCCTTGGCAGCCGCGAGGTGGAAAACGATTTCCTGATTATAGACAGCCACGCAGGCGCCTTTAGGCTCCGCCAAATCTGCGTTAATGATGCGCACCTGGCCGGCAACGGCGCTCAGATAGTCGAGGCGGGTAGTTGGCCGCCGTGGGACGGTGACCTCGGCGCCGAGAGAAACGAGCTGCTCTACGAGATGGCTACCAGCGAATCCCGCTCCGCCCGTTACCAAAACCCGCTTGCCGCGGTAGAACTCGGTGAATTGCGAATGACTCATCGCGTCGCCACCGGTTACCGGGTCGTTCCGGTCTGCAGAGCCGGTTCCCAACGGCGATCGCCGGGGACCCACAATTCGTCCGGCTGGCCCGCCATATCGTGTGTACCCATACCCATCCAGTGGAACCCGGCACGGTGCAGGATCCGTTCGCCTTCGCCCGGCGGATTGAGGCCGCGTGCGCGAATATCGGCGTCGACCATGATCTTGACCAGATCCTCGAATCCGATGCGCGGCTTCCAGCCCAGCCGTTCCCGAGCTTTTCGACAATCTGCCGAAAGGTGGTCGACCTCGGTGGGCCGGAAATAGCGTGAACTGGTCGCGACGTGATCGCGCCAGTCCAGCCCCACATAGCTGAATGCCTGTTCGATAAATTCCTGAACCGTGTGACTCTCGCCCGTCCCGATCACAAAGTCGTCGCCGGCTTCCTCCTGCAGTATGCGCCACTGGCACTCCACGTACTCCGGAGCGAAGCCCCAGTCACGCTTTGCGGCGAGGTTGCCCAGATAGATCTTCTCTTGAGCCCCAGAGAGTATCGCCGCGAGGCCGCGCGTGATCTTGCGTGTCACAAAAGTTTCGCCCCGGCGCGGGCTTTCATGGTTAAAAAGAATGCCGTTGGAGATGAAGAGATTGTACGCCTCCCGATAATTCACTGCGGACCAGTATGCGTACACCTTGGATGCGGCGTAGGGACTGCGGGGACGCAACGGCGTCTGCTCATTCTGGGGCGGCAGCGAGGAGCCGAACATCTCCGAGGAGGAGGCTTGGTACAACCGGGTGCGGATTCCGGAACGCCGCACCGCCTCTAAAACGCGTAATACCCCCATCCCTGTGACGTCGCCGGTGTACTCCGGTATGTCGAAGCTCACCCGAACGTGACTCTGTGCGCCCAGGTGGTAGATCTCATCCGGCTGGATGGAGTAAATGAGGTGCGTAATCTGGCCGGCGTCGGAGAGATCGCCATAGTGGATGAAGAACCTAACCTCGTGCTCGTGCGGGTCCAAGTATAGATGGCTCACTCGCGGCGTGTTGAATGTACTCGCCTTGCGTATGATGCCGTGGACCTCATAACCTTTGGCGAGCAGGAATTCGGCAAGATAGGAACCATCCTGTCCTGTTACCCCAGTAATCATTGCGCGTTTCATTGAGCACCTTTCTCATTGGCTTGTAGGGCCGCGGGTTCACTTCCAGTTCGCGGGACAAGAACGCTGATCGTGGATAGAAGTACGCTCGTTCCTCCGCGGTCGACGAAGCCTTCCGGCAGCGCCGAGGAAATGGTGCGTACTTCCCGATAGTTTTCAAGCAGCGCCTGGCGGATGCCGCTCGATCGCTTCCAGGAGTAGTAGTCGTACCAGAAATCAGGCTTATGCAGATTGCGCACCAAAATCTTGGAATAGGTGTGTTGCTTGATGCGGCCTCGAATGCCGGAAAAATCCCCTATCCCGCCATTGGCTCGATCGCCGATGCCTATCACGCGGTCCTTCATCACAATGCCATGGTTCATATAAATCCAGCTGCCGGCATCGAGCAACACTTTGCCGGGATCCTGCCCCTCGAACTCTTTCTCTATATCCTTGATGTAGCGGCTGGCTTGTTGCGGATAAGTCTGATATCCAAAGCTCACCGTACCCAGTCCAAACAGGCACACGACCACGGCGGAGAAAACGAGTCCCACACGAATCATGCGCCGTGGCTGCAAGGGCCACAGATCGGCGTCGCGCCATACCGGCCACGCAGCGGCAATCGCTGCGATCCCCCACACGCCGGCCAGCAGTGAGCCCGGCCCGATATGATTCATCATCCAACCTAGACCGCTGGTGTAAATCTCGGTCACAAAAATCGCCAGCCATATCAGCCATGGTCCGGCGAGGCGCAACCAATTGGCGCTGCGGATCAGCAAGAACGCCCCGGCAAACCCCACCAGGAAGAACGGCCAGACTTCGACGCCGTGTTCCAAGGCGCGCCGGATGGATACAGAGTGCCTGCTGATTACGGTGAAGGTCCAGAAGAAAAACGTTTCTCCCCATAGGAGCCAGCAAACACCCATCGCCGCCGCCAGCACGCCGGTCCAGCCCACGGTGAAGCCGGCGATGCGCTTCCAGCTACGAGGCCGGTCGAAAACGATCAAATAACCCGTATATATGCCGCCCCAGATGACGACACTTTGCTTCACAAAGAACCCGGCGGCAGGTAGGGCCGCCATGCACAAGAGCAGGAGGACGCTGCGCTTTTCGACATAACACAGCAGCAAGTAGAAGGCGGTGACGGTAACGAGCTGCGCCAATGAATCGTTATGAAGCAGATGAACGAACCAGTTTGCCTTGGTGTTTGTCGCGAGCAAGAACATAGCAGTAATCGCGAATGCGCCCCAGGCCACTCCCACCGGCCCACGCTTCAGCCCGGCGATCGTGAGCACCCTGCGTAGGCAGAGAAAAGCCATGAAAGCGGCGCCGATTGCATAGAGAATATGAATGAACCGGTAGGCGGGAATCGAAGTAGGATTCAAGGACAACCCGGCAAGAAAGTAGGTAAGCAGCTGCGAGCCCGGAGGATAAATAAAGGACTCGTTGTTCACATCCGGGGTATACAAAGGGTAGCCTGCCCGGAATTTCACGATGTCATTGACGTAATCGCTCTCCGACCAGATCCAGATATCGGCCGGGAGTTTTACCCACGGCGTTACCCAGTGGAAATAACCCGCTGCCAGCAGGATGCACACAGTTGCTAGCGTTACCAATAACAGCCGGTCCGCTCTCACGGCCCGGCGAAGCACCAGACAGTAGCCGGCCGGCATTAGAATCACAAGCATCCCGGCGGCAAGCACTGAGGCGCGAACATCCATTGCTGTGAAGACGAACGCCAATCCCGCTGCCAGCAGAAGAGCCGCCACCCCGCCAAGAATCTCATGCCAGGCCGCCCCCCTCCCCGTTTGCGCACTCCCGGATGCGATCTCTACGCTTCTTTGGATAGCACTTCCCTCTTCGCGGCGATCCTTCGATGGTGAAGATATGGCCATTTGTTGTGATATTTGAATAAGCAAGCAACCGGCGGGCCATTCGCGACCATTGGATTTCGGCACTTTCAAACGGTCACCCGCGTAGCTTCAGCGCTTTTCCGCTAGATGGGGGATTATTCACGGGTTGCTAAGGCTTCGGGCCACTCAGTAACGCGTTGATTTTAGTGAGCCGCGCGCAATGGGTTGTTTTCGGACTTCCACCAATGGATGTCAGAAACCGCCTCGCGTTCTTCGCCCGCACGGATGCCGCTTGAACCGTCTCAATATATCCGAAATTTTGGGACGCCCTGGGGCGGCCCGTAGCAGGTCCTGCTCAGAATTGCACGGCTTTCATAATCTTTTCAATGGTTTGGATGTCGTTGGCGAAGAAGAACATGCTGGCCGTGACAAAAATAAAAGTGATGACCACCGAGGCCGCGTGCACCCAACGGTTTTCGTGATAGGCCCGAT
>Ga0187893_10009341_pt1 | contig 15102 bp, 11 predicted proteins | sample MA1701074metaG_FD_139574 | JGI IMG/M metagenome (GOLD analysis project Ga0187893, IMG submission 139574) | White microbial mat communities from a basaltic lava cave in the Kipuka Kanohina Cave System on the Island of Hawaii, USA - MA170107-4 metaG ... | reverse complement strand
GAGGGATAGAGGGATAGAGGGATAGAGGGATAGGGGTGGGGCGGTTAGGGGGCCAGGGCCTCAAAGATGGTTTTGCTGTAGTGGCCGGCTAGCACTGGTCCGACACCTTCGACCGCCGCCAGAGCCCGCTCATCCGTCGGTGGACTGTCCGCGAGCCGGCGCAGCACCTCCGGCTCGAGCACGCAGCCGCCCCAGGGGGTCCCGCGGGTGCCCAGCGCGGCCCGGAGCCGCACCAGCCTTCGATCCGAGATCGCAGAGGAGAGCGGCCGGGGTCCTCCCCGTCCGCAGATGTCACAGCCCGCACAGCGCGGCAACCGCTCGCCGAAATACCGCAGGAGGGCCCGGCGCCGGCAGGAGCGTTCACAGGCGTACCGCTCCATGACCTCGATCCGGCCCAGGACCTCGCGGCGCCTCGTGTGGTCGGTGGTGTTGACGGTTCGGCGGAGGAACTCCCCATCTCCCTCCCGATAGAGCAGGACGCAGCGGGCAAAGCGGCCGTCGCGGCCGGCTCGGCCGGCTTCCTGGTAATACGACTCCGGTGTGGATGGCAGGGTCCAGTGGACCACCACCCGGACATCGGGCTTGTCGATCCCCATCCCGAAAGCACAGGTGGCCACGACGACCTGGAGGTCCCCTTCGAGGAACCGGCGAAGAACGTCCTTGCGAACCGCCGGCCCGAGCCCGGCGTGGTACGGCGCGGAGCGGAACCCGGCCTCGAACAGCACCCGGGCCAGCTCCTCGACCGAGCCCCGGGTCGGGGCGTACACGATCGCCAGCCCGTCCTTGAGCCTGAGGACGGCGAGGAGCGCGGCCAGCCGCTCGCGCTCACTCGCGATCCGTGCCACCCCGAACCAGAGGTTGGGCCGGTTGAACGAACCAAGCACCAGGCGGCTTTCCCGGGACTCCTTGCCCAAGCTACGCCCGCCAAGCCCGAGAGAGCGGGTTATGTCGAGTCGGACCGCGGGGGTGGCGCTTCCGGTGAGTGCGATGACCTGAGGCCAGCCGAGTGCCCTTCGCAGCCGCCGCAATCCCCGATAGGCCGGCCGAAACTCCGGCCCCCACTCGCTGATGCAATGGGCCTCGTCCACGGCCAGGAGCGACGGCCGAACGGCGAGGCGGTCGAGGTCGCCGGCAAGCCGAGCCAACCGTTCCGGCGAGGTGTAGACCAGGCGGACCTCGCCGCAAACGATCTGTCCGAGAACGTCGCGCTGCTCTCGATCGGAAAGGGCGCTGTTCACCGCCGCGGCTGGAAGCCCGCGTGCCCTGGCCTGACTCACTTGATCCTGCATCAGGGAGATCAAGGGCGACAGGACCACCGTGGGACCGGTCCGCATGAGCGCGGGAATCTGAAAGCAAACCGATTTCCCACCGCCCGTGGGGAGCACCGCGAGCACGTCCCGCCCTTCCGCTACCGCGGCAAGGACCCGGCTCTGGAGGGGGCGAAACGCAGGGTAACCGAAATGGCGGCGGAGCAGGACCTCGGGGGGATCGGTGTGCTCGGGGCGATCCATGGGTCAAGCTGCCCGCCTTGGGCGGGAAGCGATAACCGGATTACTGCGGGGACTGGGGACTAGGGACTGGAGACTAGAGGGAGCTGCCAGGTCCATCCGACGCCGTTGCTTTCCACGATGAACAGCAAAAGGGGCCTGAATCCCACGGGAAGAGCCCACGGGAGCGGGCCGGTCCTGGCGTGGAACCTCGCGGCGGCGTGACCGGCCAGATCAAAGGTGTCGCCTTCCCGCGCCGCAAGGACCTGCGGTTGGCTCGCGATCAGCCGGATCGTGACACCGGCCTTCCACCGCTCGCGGGTCGCAACGTCGGCAAAGCCCGGAGCAAGCACGATTCTCACCGTGCGCTCGGTGCTCGATTCCGGGAGCGGAACGATGAGCCGGGTTCGGGAGTAGTTGGCCGGTTCCTTTTCCAGGATTCGCCCGCTCTCGTCGAGGGCGGCGAAGCCGAAATCCGTGAAGCGAGGCCACTGCTCCCGATCGAACACCAGGTCAGCGACCACTTCGCTGGCCCATGGGGGAACGCGGACCGGGATCGCGACGTCGGCGCTGCCGCTCGTGTCGATTGCAACGCTGCGTTCGCCACCGAGAAGGCCGAACCGCAGGATCCCGGTCGCTGCCGAATCCTCCAGGGAGCGGAGCTCGATTCTGACCGAATCCGGCCGCCACGGCGCGACCGACAGAGCGACCGGTACCGGCACCATCCAAACCCGCGCCGTCACCGGTCCGTCGTGCGGCGCCACCGCGACCGCCTCGTACCAGCCATCGAGCGCGTCGCGGCCGTCCACGTCCCAGGTTGCGGCGAGGGTGTCGGAGCCGGCCGGAACACCGTTGTCTCCGAAGGCCGGCTGGCCGCCCGGCTGGTGCAGCGCGGCGACCAACTGCTCTCCCCGCCCGGCCTCGATCCGTACCGCGAACGGCCGCCCTGCCTGCGCCGGAAAGCTCACCCGGCGCTGCGCCCCGGGCCCGATGCTCCCCTGGTCCCGGACCGGCGCAACGATGGGCGAGGCGGGGACGATGACGGTACTGACGAGCCTGAAGATCGGCCCCGCCACGCCTTCCGCGTGAGCCCGGACGGTCGCGGTGTGGGTCCCTGGCGCCACGGGCGGCTGCTGCCGCAGCGTCAGCACGGTCACGGGCTGGTCGAGCCGCAGGGGACCGGGAGCGCGAAGCCACGAGGCATCGCTCGTGAAGGAGACCGCGACCGATCCGCTTCCAGCCGTGCGGGTTATGCGGAATGTGACCAGGCTGTCCGCGGCGCCCGGACCGCGAGCCAGGGCAGCGGTCGCACCAGGGTGGGCGGGAATGTCCACGGCAAACTCCGCCGATGGAGCCGGGCTCTGAAGGATCTGCCAGGCCGCACCGATCTCGGGGAGCCCTGCTCCGGCATCCAGCGGACTCTGTCCGGGAACGGGCCGCGCGCTCCCGACCAGCGCCCGCCGAACATCCGCGGCGGTGATCGCCTTGTGCTGATCGGCTGCGGCCGACAACAGGAGCGCGGCGAGTCCGGCAATATGGGGTGCCGCCATACTGGTGCCGGACTTGATCTCGTCGCCCTGGCTCCAGGCCGGCACGGTTGAAAACGCGGTCCCCGGCGCGGTCACATCGGGCTTGGCCAGCTCTCCTCCCCGGGCGCTGAAGAACAGCAACGGATTGGCGACTCGTGGATTACCGGGCAGGAAGACGTTCGCCTGGATTCCTCCCACGGTGATCGCCCGCCGGGCGCTCCCCGGAAACCCCATGGTCGAAAGTCCCGGGCCATCGTTGCCCGCGGAGGTCACAAAGACGACCTCGGGATGCGCGGCCAGGATCGAATCCACCAGATGGTCAATGCGGGCGGCGCCTTCGCGCTCGTTCCCCACCCCGAAGCTCATGTTGATCACCAGCGGAAGTCGCCGCGCTGCGGCGGCCCGAATCGCGTAATCCATCGCGGCGACCATGCTGCCGGTTGTGCTGACGCCGCCGAAATCATTCCGGGAAATCTTGAGCGCGATGAGCTGGGCACCGGGAGCAACGCCGTCGAACCCTTGCACCCCGCCGATCCGGCGCCCGGCTGCAATGCCCGCGACGTGGGTCCCATGGGCTTCGGTATCGAACACGAGATGGAGCGAGGGAGCCGACGAAGCACCCGCCGCGGAACCGCCTTCGGTCAGGTTCACTGCCAGCGACAGCGGCGCCGTTTCCCCTGCCTGGTGCCAGCCGAACGTCTCGTGCGCGTGGAGGTAATCCCGTACCGGGCGTTCGTTGCCCAGGGAGCCGTCGTTGTCCGTGTCCGCGAACAGGACCCAGCCATCGGTTCCCCGTCCCACCACCACGAGGAGCGAATCGGCGTCACGCCCGTTGCCATTGACGTCGGAAGCCGGCGGTTGACCGAGTGCGATCTCCGACAGGATGCCGGCGAACCACGGACCTGCGGTGGCACCTCGCACCCGTGACATCCCGGTCACCCACTTCCCCCCCCCCCCACCCCCGGGAAGCCCTACGCTGTCGCCCCGCGGATTGACTGGGAGCAATGGAATCGCTCCCTCACCCGAAAAATCCCGGATGTCCAGGATTTTCGCTCGCCCCGTCGAGGTCGAATCGAGGCCGGCCGCGCCGGGATCCACCCCGGTATCGAGAATCGCGATGAGCACGCCGCGGCCGTCCCAGGAAGGATTGGCGGCCAGGAACCGCGGCACGCCGGTAACCGCCAGGGGCATCCAGCCTCGGGCCCGCGCCACGGAGTACTCCGCCACCGGAGGCGGTCGGCGGGGGCGGCCGGAATCCGGGGGCGTTGCCTGGGCCGAAAGCAGAGTCGCCACCGCCGGCAGGCCGAGAACCCCGGCCCGAATCCCTCGCCACATCACTCGAGTGGTGGGAGGACGAAGGCGCCCAGATGGGGGCCGGAATACGAAGCGGCCACCCGTAGTAGAAACGACAGGACGGGCCGGGTTTCTTCCGGCGTCACGATCAAGTCAACGTGGCCGCGTGCTGCGGCATGGCGGGCGTCAAGGTCGCGGTCGTAGTCCTGCCGCATCTGCTCGATAGCCGCATTGGTTTCGGCGTCCGGAGCTCGCCCCTCCGCCTTTGCCTTGTCCAGGGACCGACCATGCACCGCAACGACGGCGGACTCGCCTTCCATCACCCCCATTCTTCCGGTAGGCCAGCTGAGGATGAAATCGGGATCGAAGCCCTGGCCGGCCATTGCGTAATAGCCGGCGCCGGACGCGTGATTCACCGTCAGCACGAGCTTGGGCACCGCCGCTGCCGCCATGGCTTCGACAAACCGCGCCCCAGCGCGGATGATGCCCGAATGTTCCGCCTCGGGCCCCACCATGAAACCGCTGACGTCCTGCACGAAGAGGAGAGGGATGCGCTCCCGGCTCGACGTCTCGATGAAGAACGCCGCCTTCTCGGCCGACTCGGTGTACAGGATCCCGCCGAACCGGGGCCGTTCGTCCGGTTTTCCCTTGACGATGCCCCTCTGATTGGCAAGCACCGCCACCGGCTGCCCCTCGATGCGGCCGTGTCCGCACAACAGCTCGCGGGCAAGGTCCGGCTGGAACTCGGTGAGCTCTCCACCGTCGAGCAGGCATCCCAGCACCTTGTGCATGTCGTACGACATCCGATGGTCGTGGGGGAGCAGGTCGTACAGTGCTTCAGGGGACTCGCGCGGAGGACGGGAGGACGGAACGACGGGCAGACGGGAGGACGGGAAGACGGGAAGTAAGTCGATGTACTCGCGGATCTGCTTCAGGCATTCAGCGTCGTTCTTCGCCCGATAGTGCGCGACGCCGCTCACCGCCGTGTGGGTCGCTGCCCCACCCAGGGTTTCTGCATCCACCTTCTGCCCGGTCGCGCCCGCGACAAGGTTGGGCCCCCCGAGACCCATGAAGCTCGTGCCCTCGACCATGAAGATGACGTCGGAGAGCGCCGGGAGGTACGCTCCGCCCGCCACGCAGCTCCCCATCACGGCTGCGATCTGAGGCACCCGGAGATACTTTCGCATCATCACGTTGTAGTAGAACAGGCGGGCGGCGCCGTACTGGCCGGGAAACACCCCACCCTGATACGGCAAGTTGACCCCGGCGCTGTCCACGAGATACACGATCGGAATCCGCTGGCGCATCGCGATTTCCTGAGCGCGCAGCATCTTGGCGATCGTCTCGGGCCACCAGGCTCCGGCTTTCACGGTTGCATCGTTCGCGACGACTACCACCGGCCTGCCGTGCACGACCCCGATGCCCGTGATCACGCCGGCGCCCGGGGCCTGGCCTTCGTACCGGTCGTACGCGACCAGCAAGCCGATTTCGACCCAGGGTGCGTCCGCGTCGAGGAGGGCCATGACCCGCTCGCGGGGCGGCAGCTTTTTTTGCTGCCGCATGCGGTCCGCGCGCTCCGCTCCGCCGCCTTCCCGAAGGCGGGCCGCAATCGCGAGGTATTCGGTGGTGAGCTCACGAAGCCGGGAGACCGGCTTCGCTGTGATGCGGTCAGGTGGCAAGATGACTGGCCGCCCAAGCCTTGATGTAGTCGATCAGCTCGATCGTCGGAGTCCCGGGCCCGAACAGCCGGCCAATGCCCCGCTCCTCGAGGGCTGCGATGTCGCCTTGAGGAATGATCCCCCCGCCGGTCAGGAGAATGTCCTTGCGTCCCTGATCGTCGAGGAGCTGACGAACCCGCGGGAAAAGCGTCATGTGGGCGCCACTCAGGATCGAGAGCCCGACGACATCCACGTCTTCCTGGATCGCCGCCGTCGCAATCATCTCCGGGGTCTGGTGCAGCCCGGTGTAGATCACTTCCATGCCCGCGTCCCGGAGCGCCGCAGCGACGACCTTGGCTCCACGGTCGTGGCCGTCGAGACCCGGCTTGGCGACGAGAACGCGAATCGGGCGGGTCACGCCTTAGCGAAACCGAAGCAGCGCGGCGAGGCCGTTGATCGTCTCGGCCGCGTCGGGCTCGAAGACCACATCCAGGTCGAGCCGCTGACGAAGGGCCTCCTCGATGGCGTCATCCACAACATCCGGAACCGGGACCGCATTGCCGAGTCCGCGGCATTCACCGGAATCGAGGGTGAGCCGGCCGGTCGCCGCGCAGCGAAACCCGGGAACACTGGCGTCGGCCCGCACCAACAACGTCCGGACCTGGCCCCGGTTGAGCGCCTCGAGCGTCGGAGCGATCCCGTTGACCGACCATCCCGACCCCTGGCCGAGGAGCATCTCGGCGACCTGGTGGCGTTCCAGCTTCCGCTCGTAGGTCTCGCGGGCATCCAGCACGATCGCGTGCACCGCGGAGAGCGACAGATCACGCCGGTTGGCCTTGACGGTTCCCATCACTTTGCCGGCGATGTACGGATGGAGGAACATCCGGAGCGACTCCGCTTCGTTCCCGATGGAGCCGAGGACCAGCCCGCGGACCGGCTCCTTGCGGTCCAGGTCGAAAATCACCTGGGCGACATCCGCGAACAGTTGTTCCCGATCGTGGCGAAGCCGATTGTGGTACCGGTGCTCCCCGACCCCCGGGGCGTTCTGGCGATCGCCGTGGTATCGCCGGCCTCGACCGGGGGACGCGGGCGCGGGAACCGTCTCGAGCACCCTGGCCTCGAAGGCGGTCAGCTCGTAGAGCGTCGCCCCGCCCTTGTCGATGAGTGCCGCGATGAGCCGTCCCACTTCGTCTTCCACGGCAGCCAGCTCCCGCACTTGCGGCGTCCGCGCCACCAGCAGGCGGGAGCGGTACACGCGCGGCAGGGGAATCACGTCGAACAGCCCAAGGGCGCGACAAGCGAATATCGCCAGCCCCTGGGTCGAGGGCAGGGCGTCGGGCTGGCGCAGCAAGTCCTGAATCCGATGCAAATCGCCGGTGACCTCGTCCATCTCGGTGCGGGTCAACCCCTCGGCCGGAAGGGCCTCGGTGACTTCGCGCACCCGGTTCTTGAGTTTGATCAGGAACTTGCCCCGCGCGCGGTCTCGCGGCTCGAGCTTGGTGTAGCAGCTCACGATCCAGTGCTTGCCCGACTGGAGGCGGGTGAGTCGCTGAAGCTGTTTGAGAACGTCGCTCAGGGGTCGAGTCGTCCCGCTCGAAGAAGCGGAAACGCGCCGGCGTTTGGCCCGATAATGCGACCGGGGCGAGGAGGCGATGGACATGCTAGAAGAATACCGGTTCGTGGTAGGCGCCGTAGACGCGTTCGAGCACCTCCCGAATCTCATAGAGGGTGCAGTAGCTGCGGGCACAATCGAGCATCGCGGGAATGACGTTCCGATCGGCGGCCGCGGCCTGCCGCAACCCCTCCAGGGCCCCTTCGACGGCGGCCGCGTCCCGCTCCGCCCGAAGCCGGGCAAGCCTGGTCCGTTGGGAGCGATCGGCCTCGTCACCGATGGTGAGGATGCCCACCGGAGCTTCGTCGGCCTCAACGAACTCGTTCACCCCAACAATGATGCTCCGGCCGCTTTCGACGTCTTCCTGGAACCGGGCTGCGCTCCGCGCGACCTGGAGCTGAAACCAGCCCGACTCGATGGCCGGGATGACCCCGCCCTGCGCCGCGATTTCCGCGAAGAGCGCCTCCGCCTCCCGCTCCATCCTGTCGGTCAGCTCCTCGAGGTAATACGACCCGCCCAACGGATCGGGAACACCGGGCACCCCGGTTTCATGGGCCAGGATTTGCTGGGTGCGAAGCGCGATCCGGACTGCCTCTTCGGTGGGCAACGCCAGGGTCTCGTCCAGGGCGTTGGTATGGAGTGACTGCGCGCCTCCCAGAACAGCCGCCATGGCCTGGTAGGCCACCCGCACGATGTTGTTGTGGGGCTGCTGGGCCGTGAGGGTGACGCCGGCCGTCTGGCAGTGAAACCGCATCTTGCAGCTGCGCTCGTCCCTGGCGCCGTACCGCTCCTTGAGGTGACGCGCCCAGATCCGCCGGGCGGCGCGCATCTTGGCGATCTCTTCGAAAAAGTCGTTGTGGACATCCCAGAAAAACGAAAGCCGCGGGGCAAAGCGGTCCACATCCAGGCCCCGGGCGATGCCGTGCTCCACGTAGCTGAATCCATTGGCCAGGGTGAACGCCAGCTCCTGAACCGCGGTCGCCCCGGCCTCGCGGATGTGATAGCCGGAGATGGAGATCGTATTCCACTTCGGGGTGTGCTCCGCCGCCCAGTCGAACAGGTCCACGATGATCTTGAGCGCGGGTTCCGGAGGATAGATCCAGGCATGCTGCGCCACGAACTCCTTGAGGATGTCGTTCTGCACCGTCCCCTGGAGCTTGGAAACATCCACGCCCTGCCGCTCGGCGGCCGCGACATAAAAGCAGAACAGCATCGCCGCCGGACCGTTGATCGTCATCGAGGTGGACACCCGGTCGAGCGGGATGCCGTCGAAGAGATCCTCCATGTCGCGGAGGCTGGAGATCGCCACACCGCACTTGCCCACTTCTCCTTCGGCACGGGGATGATCGGAGTCGTAGCCCATCAAGGTGGGAAAGTCGAAGGCGACCGAAAGCCCGGTCTGCCCTCGCTCGAGCAGGAACTTGTACCGGCGATTGGTGTCCTCCGCGGTGCCGAACCCGGAGAACTGCCGCATGGTCCAGAGCCGGCCACGGTACATGTCCGGGTGGATGCCACGGGTGTACGGATAGACGCCCGGCTGCTCGCGGTCGGTCATACTCTGGCGTTCTCCTTGAGGCCCGAGAGGATCTCCTGGGCTAGCTCATACGGGCTCATCCGCCCGGCCACGACGTCGTCGATTCGCTCTCGCACCATTTCCTCCGCGCGCGTGTCATGCCAGACGTACCGGTGCAGCGCCCGATCCACAACCTCCCGGGTCCGCGCGGCATGCCGGCCGCGGCGCCGTTCGGCGAGACCGCCTCGTTCCGTGAGCCATGCGTGGTGCCGATCCAGCGCTGCCGCAAGCTCGGCAATTCCAGTGCCGGTGGTCGCGATCATGAGGAGCACGGGCGGGGCCCAGGCGGCCGGTTCCGGCTTCACGCTTTCCGGAACTGGGGGCGGGGTCCGACCGGCCGCCGTTCCGTGATGCCCTCGCGTCCCCCGATAGGCCTTGCCCTGCCGAATGGCGATTGTGGCCTCGATGTCCCGGGCCAGGTTCGAAGCGCCGGGGCGATCGGACTTGTTCACCGCGTACACGTCCGCGATCTCCATCACGCCGGATTTGAGCGCCTGAATCCCGTCACCGGACTCCGGGACCAGCACGAGCACGGTGCTGTCCGCCATCGTGCCGACTGCCAGCTCCGACTGGCCCACACCGACCGTCTCGACCAGCACGCGATCGAACCCGGCGGCGTCGAGAACGTCACAGACCTCGCGGGTGCTCGTCGCCAGGCCGCCGACCGACCCGCGGGTAGCCATGGAACGAATGTACACGCCGCGGTCCAGCGCCACGCCTTCCATCCGGATCCGGTCGCCGAGGAGCGCCCCTCCCGAAAACGGGCTCGTGGGGTCCACCGCAACCACCGCGACCGTATGACCCTCGCCGCGCCAGTGACGGACCAGCTGCTGGGTGAGTGTGGATTTCCCGGCTCCGGGCGGGCCGGTAATACCGACGCGGCGCGCGTGACCGAGCCGCCGATGCACGGCTGCCAGCAGCTGCTCGAAGCCTTCTCGCCCGTTCTCCACCAGCGAGATTGCCCGTGCCAAACCCGCGGTGTTGCCGGCTTCGAGATCAGCCAGCACGGACTCGAGTTGCATGGCTGCAAGGTAACGGAGGACGCCCTACGTCGTTCCCCGATCGAGCACGGTGGACCGGGGCGATCCACGGCGAAGCAGGACCCGCTCGACCCGGGACGGCGTCGCGAGCAGAACGTCCACCTCGAGCCCGCGAATCAGGAATCGCTCACCGCTGGTGGGGAACCGCCCCGCCAGCTCGACCAGCCGCCCTCCGATCGTCGTCGCCTGCCCAGCCGGGAACTCCACTCCGAAACGGGCCTCGATGTCGGAGACCGAAACCGACCCTTCCAGCTCGAGGAGGTCGGGGGAATCGGACGGCCGGGCCGCGAGGTGCGCGCCGGTGTCCTCATCAACGATCTCGCCGACCAGCGCCTCCAGGAGGTCTTTCATTGTCACGATGCCCAGCGTGCCGCCGAACTCATCGAGCACCACCGCCACGTGTCTCCGTTCCCGCTGCATGTCGATGAGCAGGTCCCCGCACGGCCGGCTCGCCGGGGCCACCGCCACGGGGCGGATTGGCAGCACGTCGCCGGGTTTGAGGAGAAACAGGTCGAAGGAGTGGACCATGCCAACGATGTCGTCCAGGTTGCCACGATAGACCGGCAACCGGCTGTACCCGCTCTGCAGGAACGCCTGCCGGACTTCCTCGACCGCGGCCTCTTCAGGCAGCGCCATGAGGTCAGTCCGCGCGGTCATCACCTCTCGAACAACCCGCTGCGAGAAGTGGATCAGGCCACCCACCCGTAGCAAGCGCTCGTCGGGTGCGGCGCCGCCCGCCGCCCGTTCGCGCCACAGCTCGGTGATGAGCGACTCGGGGCGGAGCGAGGGCGAGGGGAGAATGGCCGATACGATCCGGGCCCAGGGGCGGAGAACGGGCTTCAGGCGTTCGGCAACCCGGTCCGCCCGGCGATGGGTGAGATATCGCGGGAGCACGTAACCGGAGAGGAGGACGAACGGAACGGCGAGCACAATGAGGAGCACGAGAAACCGGAGCAGGCTGGTCCCCGCAAACAGCGCCGGAAAGACGGCCCCCAGCATGGCAATGCCGAGGGTCGTCGTCACGGAGGCAGCGGCCAGGTCGCGCTCCATCACGGGAAGCCAATCGAGCGCCTCCGGCTCACTGAGCAACCGTCGTGAGGCAGCCTCGGTCAGCCGGCGCCGGCTGGTGGAGATGAGGGCCGCCGCGGCCGTCGCACCGAAGACGGTGATGAGCAAGCCGGCGAGAGCGAGGGGCCAGATCATGGCGAGGAGCTCCGGACCGCCTCGGGGGGGGGAGGGGCCGATGCGACGTCTTCCGAGGCGGACGCGCGGCGCACGGTGACCCTCCGGATGCGCCGCCTCACCACCTGATCCACGACGAGCCGGAACCCATCGACAACAACCGCTTCCCCCACCTTGGGAACCCGCCCGAACTCGGCGAGTACCAACCCGCCTACCGTGCTCACGTCCTCACGCTCGAATGGGTGATCCAGCTCTGATTCCAGCTCCGCCAGCGCGGCGCTGCCGTTTACCATCCATCCCCCATCGTCGAGGCGTTGGAGCGGTGCGACTTCCTCGGTGTCGTATTCGTCCCGGATCTCCCCGACGATTTGTTCCAGCACGTCCTCGAGCGTCACGATGCCGGAAGTCCCTCCGAACTCATCGACCACCACCACCAGGTGACTCGCACTGAGCTGAAAGTCTCGCAGCTGCCGGTCCAGCGTTTTTCCCTCCGGCACGAAACCGACCGGGCGGATCAACGGGTGCCAGTCCGAAGCACCCTGCTCCGTGAGGCCCGGGAGCAGGTCCTTGGCGTACAGCACGCCCGTGACCGAATCGGGATCGCCATCCACGACCAGCAGGCGCGAGTGCTCGGCCCGCCGGAATGTTTCGACCACTTGCTCCCGCGAGGTGGAGAAATCCGCCGAGGCGATGTCGAGTCGCGGGGTCATGATGTCCGCAACGGTCATGTCGCTGAGGCCCAGAAGGCCGGTAAGCATGTCGCGCTCGAGCGGGCGGCTGTCGGGAGCGTCACCAGCCGACGCGACGATCCGGGACCGCCGGAACCCGCGATCAACCCAGGCCACCGCGGAGAGCAGAGGCCGCAACAGTGTGAGCGTACCCTGAACGAATCTGCCTTCCGCGCGGATCAGGCCCGGCTCGTTCGCGGCCCACAGCCGGGGCGCCAGCTCACCCAGGATCCACACCAGCAGCACGGCGATGACAAAGCGGGTGACGGCGGCGGACGCCGGCCAGGCCCACCAGGCGAGGGCGGTCCCCGCGAGGGCAGCGGCCAGCGCCAGCAGGGCGAGGTGCACTACGTGCAGGCTGCGGGCGGAGGTCATCGGACCACCGCGGTGGGCATCGCGCGGAGGGGCCAGCATGCGCGGTACGCCCGAGTCGTCATGCTCCGCCAGCGCCACCAGCGCGGAGCCGAGTGTGAACAGCCCGGCGAGAATGGGGGCCACCCAGAGCTGGAGTGCGGCAAGAATGCCCCGGATCATGGCAGCTCGCTCACGATCCGCTCCTGCCGGCGCCACATCGGGGACCGCACCCGCTCCGGCCCCGCTGGATGATCCCACCCCAGAACGTGCAACACGCCATGCACCACCAGCCGGACAAGTTCCTCCTTGAGGGCAACCCGATGGGCTGCCGCAGCCCGAACCGCCTGCCAGCGACAAATGTAGACGTCGCCAGCCAGCGGGCCGCCCGGGGTGGGTAACGGGAAGGCCAGGACGTCGGTCACCTCGTCCCGATCATGCCAGCGCCGGTTGAGGGCCCGCATGCGGTCCCTGCCCACAAAGGTGATCGAGAGAAACGCCCGGCGCCGCTCTCCGCGAAGCACCGCCCGGGCCGCCCGCATCACCGAGGCGCGCGTGAGAGGAGCGTGCCGGCCCGCCACGAGGATGTCCCGGGGGGGGGGTGGAGGGCTAGCCGTTCTGGTCTTCGGCATAGGCGCGGATGATCGCCCGCACCAGCCGGTGCCGGATCACATCCGCTTCGCCCAGGTAACAGAACGCTATGCCCTCGATGCCGGGCAGGATGCGTTCGACCTGGATGAGCCCCGATTCCTCCCGCTTGGGCAGATCGATCTGGGTCTTGTCCCCTGTCACGACCACCTTGCTGTTCACGCCCAGGCGGGTCAGGAACATCTTCATCTGAAGCCCGGTGGCGTTCTGGGCTTCATCCAGGATGATGAACGCGTCGGAGAGGGTGCGCCCCCGCATGTAGGCGAGCGGGGCGATTTCGATGGTCCGCTGCTCCATCGCCTTCTGCACCCGCTCGGCGGGCATCATGTCCTCGAGCGCGTCGTACAGCGGCCGGAGGTACGGGTCCACCTTCGCGTGAATGTCCCCGGGCAGAAAGCCGAGCGACTCGCCCGCCTCCACCGCGGGCCGGACCAGCACGATCCGCCGGACTCGTTTTCGCGCCATTGCTTCGACCGCTTTGGCGACCGCGAGGTAGGTCTTTCCGGTCCCCGCAGGGCCGATGCTCACGACGATGTCGTGATTGGCTATGGCTTGGACGTAGTCGCGCTGCCCCTGAGTTTTGGGAACCACCGGGCGGCGCACGCCGGGCAGGACGATCTTGCCTTCTCCAGCCGCGAGTGGACCCTCGGGCGGAACCCCGTCCTCGGCAAAGCGGCGCACGTCGTCCACGCTGATCGACTCACCCATCCGCGCGAGATCGAGCAAGGCATTGGACACTCCGGCCGCTCGCTCGACTTGCTCCGGAGCACCGGTCAGGGTCAGCGTGTCGCCGCGGAGGGAGGCCCGCACGCCGGTTGCCCGCTCCAGCGCATTGAGGTTGGCGTCGTTGACACCCGCGAGGAGCAGGGGGTCGGCACCTTCGATGTTGAGCCGCTGGGTGTCGTCCGCCATGAATCCCTCCCTCTACACTCGGCGGCGCAAATGGAGCGTCGCCAGCTCGGTGTCGCCCACGGGCCCGGGCGCTCCTTCGAACAGCGCGCGCGCGGCGGTGGTCTTGGGGAAGGCGATCACGTCCCGAAGCGAGCTCGCCCCGGCCAGCAGCATCACCACGCGGTCGAACCCAACCGCGAAACCTCCATGTGGCGGCGCCCCGGCAGCCAACGCCTGGAGCAGGAACCCGAATCGGCGGTCTGCCTCCTCCTGGGTCATGCCGAGCAGTTTGAACACCGTCTGCTGAAGGGCAGGATTGGTGATTCGGATGGATCCGCTCCCCAACTCCACGCCGTTGTACACCGCGTCGTAATGGAGGGCACGGCAGCGGGCCGGATCGCTCTCGAGGTACCCGGCATCCTGCGCGTGTGGTGCGGTGAACGGATGGTGCGCGAACGTGAACGCTCCGGTCTCGGGATCCGGCTCGAACAACGGGAAGTCGGTGACCCAGACAAATCCGTGCTCGGTCCGCGCCGGCAGGGAAAGCCGGCGAATGGCAGCCAGTCGAACAGCGTTGAGACCGGGTGAGGTGGCCCGGTCGGGACCGGAGGCGGCGAGCAGCAGATCGCCTTCGTTCCCCGCGAGCGACTCCAGTCCAGTCCCGGCAATGGCCTTCGCCCCGGGTCCCTCCCATGTAACGGTCCTCCTCGCCCACAGCAGGGCTGCACCCAGCTCCCTCGCCTGAGCGCTCCACTCATCGAGATCCTTGCGGGAGAGGCCTGCCCCGCCCGGTACGACGAAGCCGCGAAGCCGGCCGCCGGCGCCAACGGATTCCTGAAGGAATGGGGCGGAGTCGGGGTTGATCCTCCGGGTCCAGTCGGAGATCTCGAGCTCGTAGCGAAGATCCGGCTTGTCGGTCCCGAACCGCTCCATCGCCTCGCGATAGGAGAGCCGCGGAAACGGCTTGGGCGGCGACTGGCCGGCTTCCTCCCAGAGATTCACGAGAACCGTTTCGATCACGTGCAAGACATCTTCCTGTCCCACGAACGAAGCCTCGACGTCAATCTGGGTGAACTCGGGCTGACGGTCGGCGCGCAGGTCCTCGTCGCG
>Ga0187893_10009339_pt1 | contig 15103 bp, 8 predicted proteins | sample MA1701074metaG_FD_139574 | JGI IMG/M metagenome (GOLD analysis project Ga0187893, IMG submission 139574) | White microbial mat communities from a basaltic lava cave in the Kipuka Kanohina Cave System on the Island of Hawaii, USA - MA170107-4 metaG ... | reverse complement strand
GAATCGCCTCGACATCGCCGGCGCTAAGCCATTTGCCGAACGCGGGCATCCCGCGCGCCGAATAATCGCCGTCCAGCACTATCTCCTTGTACAGCTTGAAGACCTCCGGCTTCGACATCGGCAAAGCCACGACCAGACCGCCGCCTCCGACAGCGCCCACGCCGTGACACACCGCGCACCACTGCGTGAACAGCGCGCCGCCTTGATCGGCCATTTCCGCCGTCGTGATTGACTCAATCGGCGCGAGCGCATTCATCGAACGCTTCGGCAACGCGGCCAGCGACTGTCGCGCATCGAGCGCGAAGGTCAATACCCTGCCGACGTTCTGCGTGTTGATGTCAGTCAGCGCGTAACCGCCGACCAGCGCATACGCGCCGCCCCAGCCCGCCATCACCGAAACATACTGCACGCCACCAACCTCGTAAGTCATCGGCGAGCCGATGATGCCGATGCCGACCGGCGACTCCCACAGCTTGTCGCCTTTGTCCGCGCTGTAGGCGATGAAGCGCCCGTCGGATGTTCCTTGAAAAACGAGATTGCCAGCGGTGGTCAGCGTGCCGCCGTTCCACATCATCTTGTACTGCGCGCGCCAGCGTTCCTTTTGCGCGACAGGATCCCACGCCAGCAGGTGTCCGGGCGAAAGTTCTGCGGGCGCGTCTTTCATTGGTCCGAAATCAACGCCGGTGTTCCACGCTCCGGGTTTGTATTTGAACTTCGCGTCGGACAGGTAAAATCCGGCGGCCTCCTGCGCCGGGATGTAAACCAATCCGGTTTGAGGATTGAACGACATCGGCATCCAGTTGTGACCGCCGAGCGGGCCGGGCTTCTGAACCGAATGAGCGGTCTTGAAACGAGCCTCTGGGTTTTCAATCGGCCGTCCGGCCTTTTTATCAACGCCTTTCGCCCAGGTGACTTCGACGTAAGGCTCGGCTGAGATCAACTCGCCGGTCGCGCGATCAAGCACGTAGAAGAATCCGTTCTTCGGCGCCTGCATCAACACTTTTCGCGCGCGGCCGCCGATCTGCAAATCAGCCAGGATCATGTGCTGGGTCGCGGTGTAATCCCACGTGTCGCCCGGCGTGGTTTGATAATGCCAGACGAGGTCGCCGGTGTCGGGACGCAGCGCGAGGATCGAGGAGAGATAGAGGTTGTCTCCGCCCTGCGGGCTGCGAATCTGCTGATTCCACGGCGAGCCATTGCCCGTCCCGACGTAAAGCAGATCGAGTTCTGGGTCGTAAGCGAGCGAATCCCACACGGTCCCGCCGCCGCCCATCTTCCACCATTCGCCAGTCCACGTCTTTGCCGCTTTCGCCAGCGCCGGTGACTCAAACGGTTTTGAAGGATCGCCGGGCACAGTGTAGAAGCGCCACGCCAACTTCCCCGTCGCAGCGTCGTAAGCCGAAACATAACCGCGCACGCCGTATTCCGCGCCGCCATTGCCGATGATCACCTTGCCCTTCACGACTCGTGGCGCGCCGGTGATTGTGTACGGCAGATTCCGATCAACAGTCGGCGCCTGCCAGACGACACGGCCGTTCGCCGCGTCGAGCGCGATCAATCGCCCGTCGAGCGCGCCGACATAGACTTTGCCTTTGTAAACCGCGACGCCGCGATTGACCACGTCGCAGCAGGCGCGCGCGCCATAAGACCGCGCGACTTGCGGATCGTACCTCCACAATTGCTGGCCCGTCTTCGCCTCGAGCGCGTAAACAACGCTCCAACTGCCAGTCGTGTACATCACGCCGTCAACGACAATCGGCGTGGCTTCCAGCCCGCGATTGGTTTGGGTGTCGAACGACCAGGCGAGGCCGAGCTTCCGGACGTTGCCCGAATTGATTTGTTTCAGCGGGCTGTGGCGGGCTTCGGAGTAATCGCGCCCATGTGTGAGCCATTCGCCGGCGCGCGCATCGGCTTGCCGCAAGACCTGGTCGTCAACTTTCTTCGCCGCATCAGCCTGGCTCTTCTTCTGAGCCTGATGCGCAGGGACAAAGATCGCGCACAGCGAAGCGAGCGTGATCAGGGCGAATTTGATTTGACGGTTCATCGGCATTGAAGACCTCTTGTTCATCTGTTGTTTTCTCCCGAACTTGATGGTTGAAGATTGAAGGCTGGTCGCGTGGGCGGAAAGCTACTCTGGCCTGACCCAATCGTCAAGCATTTGCCGCATCAGCGAACTGTTCCAGCAACCGGCGCGCGCCTGACCTGCCAATCACAAAGACGGAACAGGCAAAGGCTTTGAGTCCAAAGCACGGAAGTTTTTCCTCTCTTCCTTTCCGTCTGTTCCGTTATTTCCGTTTGTTCCGTCTTCTCAAACCTCTTTCATTGCCAAACCATTCCTGGGGCTGAGCAGTTAATCCTGCGTTGCGATGGCTGGACGGTCGAGCCTCCGCTGGCCGCCCGGCGCCGAAGCGGGCTTCGCTGTTTTCTATCGCCTTCGCTCCTGGCCGAAGCGGACTTCGTCGCGCCTGGCGAAAAATCAAGCATTTAGGCTGGCACGATTGATGCGTAGACAGAGACCGCCGCTCCGCAATCAGCGGTTGCGCCAATAACCGAAATCAACCAGGAGGAATCTATGCATAACATTGACCGCACCAACCAGGAGTCGAATTACGGCGAATACTACGGTGAATTCGAGACCGATGAATTCGGATACGAGTTTGAAGGCGATCACGAGTTTGAGACTTACGGCGAATACAGCCAGGAAGGCCCGTTCAGCGAAGCCGAAGAGATGGAACTGGCCGCTGAGTTGTTGACCGTTTCGAACGAAGCTGAATTGGATCAGTTTCTGGGCAAGTTGATCAGGAAGGCGGGCCGGGCCGTCGGCGGGTTTATCAAATCGCCGATTGGCCGCGCGCTGGGCGGAGCGTTGAAGGGCGTCGCCAAACAGGCGCTGCCGATGTTGGGCAGCGCGGTCGGCAACGTGTTACTGCCGGGCGTCGGCGGAGTCGTCGGGGGCAAGCTCGCTTCGGCGGCGGGCCGGATGTTTGGGCTGGAGCTTGAAGGATTGAGCTACGAGGATCAGGAGTTTGAGGTCGCGAAGGGCGTGGTCCGGCTGGCCGGCGCCGCCGCCAGTAACGCCGCTCAGGCCCCGCCGTCCGCGCCGCCGCAGCAGGTGGTTCAGGCCGCTTTGACGAACGCCGCTCAGCAGCAGGCGCCCGGATTGCTCAACGGCGTCAAACCCCAAGCCCAGGCTGGGGCCCGAACCCGCGGCAAATGCGCGCACAAATCCGGGGGCCGCTGGATCCGGCGCGGGAACGTCATTATCCTGGTCGGAGCCTGAACCGTGACACCCAAATCCGTCACAACGTTCCCAGCCCCTTCTCCGGCGCTGAGTCTGCTCGAACAGGAAGCGCGGGCGTTGCTCACCCGATTGGACAGAGTCCGGCCGTTCGCCGCGCACGAGACGATGGTCCCAGCGGCCGCGTTGCCGCCGGCCGTGCTCGGCGCGATTGACCGCTACCTGCTCGCCGGACGACGCGAGGTCCGCCGGAAGGTGCAAGACTTCATCGGCTGGCTGCTCAGCCCGGCCGGGCGAGCGGCGGCGATCAAAGTCGCGCACCGCCGCTTCAGGATGTTGCGATTGCATTTCAACGTCACGCTGTCGCAGTTCGACATCTTCGCCGACGCGCTGACTCAGCGCAGCGAGTCGGGGACCGGAGTCTGGCTGGCGGGATTGGATGTGGTCGCGGCGGACGCGCTGGCGCTCGACGGCGATTATTACCGCGCGCCGGGGCTGGTTTGCTATCTGGATCGGGGACACGGCGCGGCGATCCGCCGGGCGCGGACGCGGCTGCCGGGAGGCGGCGAAAATCCGGTGGCCATCGTTCGCGTGCCGCGCGAGCGGATGGTCGGCAGCGGGATCGCTTCGTCGCTGATCCACGAAGTCGGGCATCAGGCCGCGGCGTTGCTCGACCTGATCGAATCAATCAGGCCCGTGCTGCGCGGCCTTGCGCGCAACGGCGGCGCGGAGAGCGCGGCCTGGCAGTATTGGGATCGCTGCATCTCGGAAATCCTGGCCGATTTCTGGTCGGTGGCGAGAGTGGGCGTCACTTCGACGCTCGGGCTGATGGGCGTCGTGACACTGCCGCGCTACTTCGTCTTCCGGCTGAACCTCGACGATCCGCATCCGGTTCCGTGGATGCGCGTCAGGTTGAGTTGCGCAATGGGGCGCGCGCTCTTTCCACATCCGCAATGGGACAGGCTCGAAAGCGTCTGGCTGTCTTACTACCCGCTGGAGGAGCAGGCCGGCGGAAAGCGCGACTTTCTGGCGCTGCTTGAAAAAAGCATGCCGGGTTTGGCGGCGATCATCGCCCATCACCGCCCGAAGGCGCTCGGCGGCGCTTCGCTGCAAGAGGCGCTGCAAACCGATGAGCGGCAGCCCGCTCGTCTGGCCGCATTCTTTCGCTCCTGGCGCGCCGCGCCGGCGCGGATGTATCAAGCTTCGCCGACGTTGGTCTTTGCGGTGATCGGCCAGGCGCGCGCCGAAGGTTTGATCAGCCCGGAACGCGAGAGCCGGATTCTGTCCGGGATGCTCGAATACTGGGCGTTGCGCGATACGCTCGATCACCGCGTCAATTGCGCCAAACCGCGGCTGAGACGGTCAGCCGCGCCCTCGTTTTCCTTACTTACATCTTGAGGAGGTCGTATGAACAAAGGCAATGATGAACCTGAAAATGGCGGAGCGATGGGTGAAGGCCCGAGACCGCCGAAGGACGTGCTGGTGAAGATGACTCGGGCGTCGGGGATCCCTAGTCCGGGAGACCTGACCAACGACAAAGCCTTCTGGACGGCAATCCGCAATCGCACCGAGGCCATCGGGTTCGAGAACTATGCGAAGCTGATTGACAAGGTGCTCTGCGAAAAAGACGCCGGCGGAGGCGGAAAGGAAGTCTGCAAAGGCGACGAGACGCAACCGAAGTTGGAAGATGTGGGCAGCCCTTCCATCAAAGACCTGCGCAGAAACCTGCTGGAGAATTTACCCAGCATCTACGGCGTGGACGCCTACAATCTACTTAAAGTGACGACCCAGGCCTTCTTGCTCTTCGAGACCGGCGTGGCCATTGAACCGCCGCGCGTACTAATTGGCCGAGACGAGTTTCTGGAAGAAGAACGAATCCGTCAGGGGAGAAGCAATTTGACCTATGACACTCTGCGCGCTGAGCTGGAGAACTTCCTCGGCAAAGTCGGTGGCCATCTGCTTCCTCCGCCCTACCTGAGACGAATTGTGGATGCGCTGGTGGCAGATGGAACCCAGCAAGGATCGCCGTTTTGCGAAGGCCTGCTTCAGTACCGGTTCTCGTGTCCGAGCCTGCTCGAGCTGATCTGGTCTTACTGGCACGAGGAGGGAATGCTGGCGCAGACGATGAACGCCATCTGTTTCCGGTTCCAGAATAAACGCGGGCCGACCGACCGCGATCCGCTGGCGAACCTGGAAATTGACCCGCTTCGTCCGCTGAACAATCTGATCTGGGGTTACGTCCAGGACGAATACAACCGCCTGACTGTCCCCCGCCGGGCCTACGAATACGACCATCACTACGGATTGAAGCTCATCGGCAAGGCCGTGCCCGAATTGCGCTCAGCCGACAGCCGCTCGAAGTTCATCGAGGCCTTCCACAACCTGCTCTACCGCGCCGCGCTCTTCTATCGCGAAGACGCCGACACGACGGTCATCGCCGACGGCTTCGCGCTGCTGAATTCGCTGCGGGAAGTGCATCTGCTGCTGGCCGAAGGCGCGCACAACCAGTTCGGCGACCTGCCGTGGACGGCGCGGGCCGAGATGCTGATGATGGAGTGGATGCTGGCTCGGCCCGAGATGCGCGAATTCCTCCGCGGGCGCGCAATGGTTCCCTACCAGGAGCGCTGGATGGGACAGGTGGATACGATGAAGAAACTGCAGGGCTGGACCGACACTTCGATCACCCACTTCCGCAATCTGGCCGTGTATGGCGAGCAGATTCTGCTCTCGGCGCGGTACGGCGACTGGATCGGCATCAACGATCAGGAGCGCGCCAAAACCTGGGCGCGGTACTGGCGGCCGGAAGTTCAAGGCTACATTCACGCCTACCTGGCGGCCACTGGCGTGGACCTGTCGGAAGACATCGTGGACACCCGGCGCGCCGATGCCCGTTACGCGCAACCGGCGGCGTTGCTGCGGGATCGGTTGGCGAGGCAAGACTCGCGGGCTGAGCTTCCACCAGCTACGGTCACTGGAACACTGACAGCCGGAGTGATCGGCGCCCCAGCCTTGCCTGCTCCGCGCCGGCGCGCGCTCAATCCGTCCAAAAAAGGCTGACGTGAACTGACAATTCCTCGCGGGCCGCAGCGTCTCCTGCTACCAAGATCGCTGCGGCCCAAGCATTGTCGTCGCCGATTGATTTCATTCGCCTTTGGCGCAACAGGAAATCGTTGCAACCAGCCGCGTTCAGAAATGTGAGGCCAACCATGAATAACCGATTTGAATTTGACCTGGAGGCTTTCGGCGCCCAGCCATTTTTCTTCGAGGACGAAGAGGAGATCAAACGCAGAGACGCCAGAAGGATGCCCCCGCGCCGGCCCGCCGCAGCGCGCAAACCTGCCGGCGCTCGCCGGGGCGCCGCCGGACGCAAGTTGCGCATCCAGCCCTGGCCGCCCAAAAAACCACGGCCCCGTCCGAGCCGCCCGTTCCCTTTTCCGGTGTGGCCCGGGCTGTTGACTGAGCCTGTGAGAGAACCGCGCGATCAGGAGCCTCGGAAAGACTCTGGGCCATCTGGTACGCCGCCTCCGCCTCCCGACACTGATCAGGCCCGCGAAAGCAGCGAGCGTGTGCGCTGGGTGCAGGTCTCTTTAAACCAGGTTCTCAATCTGAACCTGCCAACGAACGGCGTAATGGACGCTGGAACCCGCGACGCAATCCGCAGCTTTCAACAACGCGAAGGTCTGCCGGCTACGGGCGTCGTTGGCCCGGACACAGAGCAGGCGCTGGTCGCGGCGACGCGCCGCTCCGCCAACGGCAAAGCGGCGGATGCGAGCCGCCCCGCCAGGGACGATGCGGCGGATGCGAGCGGCTCGGCCGACGACGTGGCGGCGGATACGAGCGAAGAGTTCTTTGAGTTCGAGGTCATCCCATCGGGGGTCGCCTACGACGTGGCGGCGGGAGAGACCTACGGCTCCAAATGGAAGACCCAGCGCCCGCCGGGGCTGCCCCAATCCGCGCGGCTGGCGAGCAGGCGTGGAGAGGCGCGGCCTTACATCGAACAGATCGCCGGCGCGCTTTTTCTCGGCAATGTCTTCGTCGCCACCGTCAAGCATCTGGCCCAGACCGAGAGCGGAGCCAGGTTTGCGCTGCCGGCGAACATCTTCGACGCGCGTCCCCAACCGCAACGGCCTGCCGGCAAGGCGTTGATCACGGCCTGGGGCGCGTTTCAATTCAATCGCGACGCCTGGCGCGCGCTGCCCGGCGTGGCGTCAACCGCCTTCCCCTGGGACAGCACGCCATACGAAGAGCTGTCGCGCCCGATCAACCGGTATGCGCAGTTGTTCCTCGAGGTGATTCGGGCGGGCGGTTCAAACATTGACGCGGCGCGCGGGATTAGACTGTGGCATCGCTCGCCCGCGGCTTACCGGCAGTACGTCAACACCGGGCGCAGCCGCGGCTTCCAGAATGCGTGGCGGCAGGTTGACGCCAGTCACCGGCTCCCCACGGACAAACACTTGCGCGATGCGGGCATCGCGAGCGAGTTGGAATGGGGCGGCGAAACAGAGATGGAAACCGAGCTGCTCCCCGAAGTTGCGGCGTTTGCCGAACCGGCGGAGTTCAGCCTCTCTCAATTTCCTCAATCGGTCTTGAACGTGTTGAACCAGGGGCTGTTCGCCCCGGCGGTGAAGCTGGCCATCGCCTTCGGCTACCGCAACGAGACCCAATTGACCGACTTGCTCTTCAACGCCCGCCACCCCGAACGATTCGGGCGGGCGATTACCAGAAGCGAGCCGGGATACCAGAGTCTGGTCAGCGAATGGATAAACATCCGCAACTCCATCGTTCGCCCGGCGCTGAGTTCAGCCGCGCCCACGCCCGCTGCGCCGTCCGGCACGACACCGGCTCCGGCTGGCAGCCCGGACATCGTGAACGTGCGCGGGATCAAAGTGGCGCGGCAGATTGCGCCGCAGATCGGGGCGTTGCTCTCGGCAGCCGAGGCGGACGGCGTCAGGCTTTCGGGTGGCGGCTACCGTTCGCCTCAGGAGCAGATCAGGCTGCGAATGAGTCACTGCGGCGCCAGTCATTACGACATTTACGAAAAACCTGCTGACCAATGCACTCCGCCCACGGCGCGGCCCGGAAGATCGAATCACGAACGCGGCCTCGCCATAGATTTCACCTACAACGGCAAGACCATCAAAAGCCACGACAATCCAGGTTTCCAGTGGCTGGCCGCCAACGCTGCGAGGTTCGGGCTGAAGAACCTGCCCAGCGAGGCGTGGCACTGGTCGGTGGATGGCAGGTAGTCATTCAATCAATCATTGGAGGGAAGCCATGCATTACAGACTCAATCTTGAGACAGAGCCGTTTGAATTCGAAGCAGAAAACAGCGGGCAGGATAATTGGTGGATGGCGCCCGAATTCGAACTACTGTATGAGACCGCGGCGGTAAGGCCGCTCCGCGCCGGCGAACAATACGTCGACACGTCGAGTTGGAACGTCAATCCGTTGCGCGAGCATGGAGGAGCCGGCGCCAACCTGCTTTTGCGCTGGAACGACGTGCCGGCCGAGACGCGCTCGATTGATGTCGTTGTGCACTTGCACGGCTACCACAGCCTGCCGCCGAACTCAGCGATGCTCCGGGCTGTCGCGGCGCGCAGCGGGCTGGACTTGTCAGGACGCCGGCGACCGACGCTCGCAATCCTGCCGCGCGGGCGGCGCATTACGCCGGAAGAGGTCCGGCGGAGGCAAGCGCACCTCGATGAGCTTGCGAAACGGTCGGGCAAGAAACCCGACGTGGCTCGCTCGGACGTCTATACGTTTCCGGCGCTGTGGCGGGACGGCGGCGCGGGGCTTGAATCGCTCATCACGGGAGCGTTGCAGTGGCTCGCCCGGCAGCGTGGCGGCGGCGCGGCATTGCCGATCGCGCGTTTGATCTTCACCGCGCACTCCGGCGGCGGCGCCGCGCTCGATCGCCTGGTCGCGCTCCATGCGCGCCGCAAGGTCTGCAACCCCGATGAAGCGCATGCGTTCGACGCGCTGTATTCACAGGCCGATGGCTTGAAGAGTTGGGCCAGCGCGCGGCTCCGGGCTGAGGGCGGCGGCGCCGGCATTGGCGGCGGTCTGCGCGTCCTCTACCGAAGTGGCCCAGGTGGAACGCAACGTTGGAGCGAGCATCTCGCGCAATCCTTGCCGGGCCGCGGTCACGCGCTTTCTCGCCGCTACCGCGCCGAATGCACGCGCGCCGGCCACAACGAGATCCCGAACGCGTTCGGCCCGGCGCTGCTCCGCGACGTAGCCGCCGATCTCGCGGCGCTCCGGCCTTGTTCAGGCGGCGCGCCGTCAAAGCCTGCGACACCGAAGATTTCGCAGTCCAAGCAGAGTCGCGGCGGCGCCGGCCCGCAGACTCCCGAACGCGCCCCGCTTCCCAGCGATGTCGCGGGTTGGATCCGCTCGACTGACCGTTCCGCGCTCGAGCTCATCGCCAACGAATCGCAGCGCCGCAAATTACTCCAAGGGGTTGATTGGAGCCGCGAGTACTTCCCCGGCAACCCGGACTCTCAGCAGAAGCCCGCCCCCGGCCGCCTCGCCGAAGAGCTGTTCCTGGCGATGGCGCGCGTCGTTCCGGAGCGTCGCGTGCCAGAGCACTACGCGCCAACGGGTATCCGCTACCACGACGTGACGCGCGTCGTGGCCAGCGTGCCCGGTCAGCCGAATTACAAGCTCTTCCCTGAAGCGCGCGACGCCTTCGTGCGGATGCGCGAGGCGGCTGCGGCCGATGGAGTGCAACTGCAGATCCTCTCCGCGTGGCGCTCTTCCGCAAGCCAGCAAGCCGGGCGGAAGCGACAAGCCAACCCCAAAGCTGTCGCACGCGGCGTCTCGGCGCACAACTACGGCCTTGCCGTCGACTTGAACCTGCGCGTCGCCGGGCTGTCATTGGTCAATGTCTCGACGCGCGCCGCGGACAAAATGGCCAACCTCGTCCGCATGTATCGCTCGCCCAACTACAAATGGCTGGCTCTCAACGGCAGTCGCTTCGGCTGGTTCCCCTACCGCCGCGAGCCGTGGCACTGGGAGTACAACCCACCGGGTTTCAAGCAGCGCTTCGAGGGCTCGACAGCGGCAAGCCGCGAGTTCGAATATCAATGGGAAGCCTTCGACGACGAGTTTGAAAACACTGAAGGCATGGATGAGGCCGAGAGAGATGATTATTGATTGCCACTGCCATGCCGGAACGGGCGACGGGCTGACCGGCCCGTGGGACACCAATGCGCCGCTCGAAAAATATCTGCGGCGCGCGGCGCGAGCGGGCATTGATCGCACGGCGCTGCTGGCCGCCTTTCATTCCGATTACGCCGTAGCCAACCGCGAAGTCGCGCGCCTGGTCGCCAGCCGGCCTGATCGTTTCTATGGCTTTGCCTTCGCGCATCCCGAACGGGATCGCGGACGCGTCGCCGCGCTGGTCGAAGAGGCCGTCACGCGCTTCGGCTTCGTCGGAATCAAGGCGCACCGGCACGACGCGCGGATCACGCGCGAAGTTTGCGAAGCGGCGCGGGCTTTCTCCTTGCCGGTGATCTACGACGTGATGGGCGAAGTTTCCGTCTGCGAGTTGCTGGCCGAAGAATATCCCGACGTGAACTTCATCATTCCGCACCTGGGAAGTTTCTCGGACGACTGGCGCGCGCAACTGGCTTTGATTGATCACCTGGTTCGCCATCCGAACATTTACACCGACACTTCCGGTGTGCGACGTTTCGATCTGCTCGAACAAGCCGCGCGCCGAGCCGGAGCGAGCAAAATTCTGTTCGGCTCCGACGGGCCGTGGCTTCATCCGGCGGTCGAGCTGGCGAAAGTGAAGGCTCTGGGGTTGCCGCCTGCGGACGAGAGGCTGGTGTTGGGCGGAAATTTTCTGCGGCTGATTGCGCGCGTCAAAGCCGTTCAGCGCCCGGGCGCGCAGCGCGCGTTCACTGCCCGGAGAGTCAGCGCGGTTGCGCCGCCGGGCGAACGCGACGATCCGTGGCAAGGCCTGCAGTTCCCGGCTTAGACCGCTGTGGCGGCGCCATTACTGTTCTGCCGGCGAGCGGCGCGGCGCATTTGCAGCGCGCGGTCGGTGACGCCGAGCCTGGCGGCGGCGCGTTGCAAATTACCCTGCTCTTCCTCGATCACAATCCTTTCGGCCAACTCACCGGCAACCCGTTCAATTTCCTTGAGGCTTACGCCTGACGCAATGGCCAGGCGAACCGCCGTCTCCAAACCTTCATCACACCAATCCTTCATTTCATCGTCTCCACGCGGCCTTTCGTCTTCGGGGATGTCGCCGGCGGTGATCGGTCCCGGGCCGACGTGATGTTGAACGATCCGCGTGATCAATTGTTTGAGGTCGCGCACATTGCCCGGATATTCGCGCATTAACAGGTAATCACGCACGTCCTCATCGAGTTCAGGCGGGTTGTCGGGCCGCAGTTGCTCGATGAAATGCTTCGCCAGCACGGGAATGTCTTCGCGGCGTTCGCCCAGCGCCGGCAATCGCCCGGTCCAACTGGCGAGGCGGTAATACAGATCGCGCCGGAACCGGCCCTGCGCCTGTTCTTCCAGCAAGTCACGGTTGGTGGCGCAGACCAGCCGGAAATCGGTCTTCTGCCACGTGTTGCCGCCGACGCGCTTGTAGGCGCCCTCCTGCGTCACGCGCAGCAACTCGGCCTGTAAAGCCAGCGGCAACTCTCCCACTTCATCGAGGAAGAGCGTGCCGCCGTCGGCCAGAGCGAAGGCTCCGTCGCGGGCCGAAACCGCGCCGGTGAAAGCGCCGCGTTCGTGGCCGAAAAATTCGCTGCCCGAAAGCTCCGACACAATCGTCGTGCAATCGGAAACGACCAGGTTGCGTTTGTGCGGCCGCGGATCGAGCGTGTGGATCAATCTGGCGACCAGTTCCTTGCCCGTCCCACTCTCGCCCGTGATCAGCACGGAGGCGTCGGTGAAGCGCCCCACTTCGACGATCTGCCGCAACGCCCGAACCCAGGCGGCGCTCTGCCCGGCGAGGTTGTTTTGCACCAGCGGCGACTCCACGATCCCATCAACCTGCGCCCAGCGATCGAACCGCGCCGCCACTTCCTGAGCCGGGTCGGGCGAATGATCCCAGGCGAAAACGTCCGAAGCGCCGGCCTGCAACAAACGCCAGGTTCCGTGATCAACCAGCGCCGAATGGGAGAGCGCAATGGCCAGCACGCGTTCCAAACCCTGGTGGCTCGCCTCGCGCAGAAAGCGGCAGAGGTCTGGAGTGAGCTGATCGAAAAAGATCACGCCCGGCCCGCGCGCCGCCGCCAGATCAACTGTGCACAAACCGACTCCCGCGCGCGACAAGGCGTCGAGGATCGGACTTTCAGGCATGATCTCGCCCTGCCCGAAGAAACAATGCCAAACTCCCGTCATAGACATGGCTGCCTCGCAAGCGAAAAGCGTCTGCTGGATTTATCAATCTGCCGGGCGGCATTGAGGTTCCCGGCGCATTTGAGGAAAAGGAAAATGTGATTACGACTCCGGGACTCCCACAAGGCCGAGAACTGAGAACGCCTGTCCCGGAGGCTCAATCAAATCAGATAACGTTGACGCGCTAACTGCGCGATGACCGCGATGTGTGTGTGTTAAGGCTCGGAGGGGCGCTCCGAGATTTCGGTTGTCGTTTTTTGGATGGCTGCCATCTTACTACTTCGAGGAGCGTGGTTGAAGGGAAAGTTGACCGGGTTGGCGACATTATTGCAGCCTGGTGTAATCAGCTTTGCGCTTCACCGGCTTAAAGCCTTCTTCGACGATCACGTTGACCAGCATCTGCTCGGTCGCTTTGTGATTCGCGCCGGCCTTCGAGATCACGTTCTCTTCGATCATCGTCGAGCCGACGTCGTTCGCGCCGAAATGCAATCCGCGCCGCCCGTCTCTCAACCCCACGGTCAGCCACGAGACCTGGACGTTCGGAATGTTGTTCAGGTACAGCCGCGCCAGCGCCAGCCACCGCAGATACTCCTCTCCGGGCATCCGGTCGGGAATGATTTTGCCGAGCGGCGTGTTGTCGGGCTGGAACGTCCAGGGAATGAACGAGACAAAACTGGCCGGGGCGGATTTCAACGACCGCTCCTGCAATTGCCGCAGCATTTCCAGATGTTGAATGCGGTGATCAACCGTTTCGCCGTAGCCGATCATCATCGTCGCCGTGGTTTTGACGCCGAGTTGATGCGCGGTCTCCATCACATCCAGCCATTCCTGACCGTTGCATTCGGTGCGGCGCCTTTTGCGAATCTCGTCAACCAGGATTTCGCCGCCGCCGCCCGGAATGCTGTCCAATCCCGCGTCCTTCAACTCGCGGAGCACCTGCTCGTAACTCATCCCGAACGTCTTCGACATCCCGTAAATCTCCGTCGGCGAAAAGCAGTGCAGGTGAATGCCGTAACGCTGTTTCAACTGGCGGAGCAGCCCGGTGTAATAATCCATCGGCAGGTCGGGATGCAATCCGCCCTGCATCAGAATGCCGCTGCCGCCGAGTTCGATCATCTCCTCGACCTTCTCGAAGATTTCGTCGTAGTCGAGCACGTAACCTTCGGGATGGCCCGGCTTGCGGTAGAACGCGCAGAAATTGCAAACCGAGAAACAGACGTTTGAGTAATTGATGTTGCGGTCAACGACGTAGGTTACGACGTTGTCGGGATGAAGCTCGCGCCGCAGATCGCCGGCCAACTGGCGCAGGTCTTCGGTTTCGGCTTCCCCGATCACCTGCATCCATTCGTCGTGTTCGAGGTGTTCGCGCCTGGCGATTCGTTCCAGAAGATCGGTAATGGGTTGAGTGATAGTCGCTGCTGTTGTCATAGGTTTTCGATTGAAGTTGATGATGACGATTAAGGCGCATTCTAAATCAGAGCGCGCAAGATTGGTACAGTACTGCGCGCGTGAGCAAGCGGTTGCCTGCGCAGCCTGCCGCTTGCTCACGCGCGCGGTACTGTACCAGTGGCCCAATTTGGTTATACTACCCGCGCTTTACACACTTCCCTCAAGGAGCAATCAAATGAAACCATCACGAGTCGCCGAATTCATGCAGAAGATGGAACCATCGAGCGTCGCCGTCTTCGCCAGCGCGCATGAGATCAAACGCAACCACGACACCGACTTCGAGTTCCGCCAGGATACGGACTTTTACTATCTTACCCGCTTGAACGAGCCGGATTGCGTGGCTGTGCTGGCGCCCGGCCATCCCGAACACAAATACGTCCTGTTCGTCCGCCCGCGAATCCGCGAAGAAGAAATCTGGACGGGCATCCGCGCCGGCGTGGAAGGCGCAATCTCCGAGCACGGCGCAGACGCGGCTTACGATATCAGTAAGCTTCCAGAAGTCCTGCCAAAATATCTGGAGAATGTCGAAAAGCTCTACTACCGTTTCGGCGCCAACGAACACTTCGATCACAAAATCATTTCAACCATCAAACGCCTCCGCGAGCAGGTGCGCAAAGGCATCTACGCGCCGACGGTAATCATTGACCCTGGCGTCGCCTTGCACGAGATGCGGCTGCGCAAAAACGAAGACGACCTGAAGAGCTTGCGCCGCGCCATCGCCATCAGCGCCGAAGGCCACGTCGCCGCGATGAAACACTGTAAACCGGGAATGTACGAGTATGAGCTGGAAGCCATCGTCGAATACGTCTTTCGCCGCAGCGGCGCGACGGGCGTGGGCTATCCATCCATCGTCGGGTCTGGTTTCAACACGACCATCCTGCACTACAACACCAACCAGTGCCAGATCAAAGACGGCGACTTGGTGTTGATCGACGCGGGCGCGGAATGCGACGTGTTTTCGGGCGACATCACTCGCACCTTCCCCGCCAACGGCAAATTCACCCGCGCCCAGCAGGCGGTCTACGAAGCCGTGCTCAACGCCAACAAAGAAGT
>Ga0187893_10009338_pt1 | contig 15104 bp, 9 predicted proteins | sample MA1701074metaG_FD_139574 | JGI IMG/M metagenome (GOLD analysis project Ga0187893, IMG submission 139574) | White microbial mat communities from a basaltic lava cave in the Kipuka Kanohina Cave System on the Island of Hawaii, USA - MA170107-4 metaG ... | reverse complement strand
GTCACCGCCAGATACCGGCAGCCGATGGCCGCCACCGTCGGCGCCGACGGCGCTGCCGGCGGTGAGATCCCCCCGAAGGCGTCGTAGAGGTACGTCTCCATCACCTCGCCCTGCGCATCCACGAATCCTTCTACAGTATACAGCGGGCCGGTGAGATAGGCGTAGTCTTTGCTCGCGAGCGCGTCGTGCATCAGCACGTGCTCGTCCACGTACAGCGGCCCGTCCACGAAGTACCGGGCCAGCGCCGTGGGACCGGCCCCCACCTTCTCGTACTCCGCGAACACCCGATCGCCGTCGTAGACGAAGTACTTGGTGACGCTGCCCTTCACCTCCCGCACCCGCCGGCCGAGGGCGTCATAGGAATACGTCGCCAGCGTGGCCCCGCCCGGGTCCTTCACCTGCGTGAGACGCTTGTTCTCGTCGTAGGTGAAGGTGTAGTTGTGCTCGTTGCGGATGAGGTTGCCGTCGGGGTCGTAGGCGAGGGTCAGGCCCGCGATGGTGGAGTACTCGTTGGCCGCGTTGTTGGCTCCGTAGGCCGTGCTCACGTCCGGGTTGGGACGCGTGTCCTGATACGCATTGCGGTTGCCCAGCGGGTCGAGGGTGAACGTCTCGACGCCCACCCGAGGGCCGCTGGTATGGTCCGAGGTCCGCAGCCGGCTCAAGTTGTCGTAGCCGTAGGCCACGTTCTCATTGGCGGCCGCGACGCCGGTTACGGCCGTGGTCTTGCGATTGCTCAGCCCGTCGAAGGTGTGATCGAATTCCGCGAGCGTGGTCGGCTGCCCGCCGATCACCTTGCGATTGCGGAGCTCGTCCACCCGCCCGTGGTCGTCGTAGCCCGTCTCCAGCTCGATGATCGTGCCGCCTACGCCGGTGAAGACGCTGCGCGTCGTGCGCCCGGTGGGGTAGTCATACTCGACTAAGTCCACGCCGTTGCGCTTGATGGAGATGAACTCGCTTACCTTGTTGTATCCGAAGTCCAGCCGGGCCACGGTCGGCACCGCGGGCACGTCCGGGCAGTCGAGGCACAGCCGGTACCCCGCCTGGTCGTACTTGAATCGAAGCGCGACCGTCGGCCCGCCCGTGCTGCTTTGCGTCTCCGAAACGAGGTGCGACAGAGCGTTGTAGCCGCGCGTCACGCTCGAAGTCACGCCGCTTCCGGTGCGGACCGCGCTCAGCAACCGGCCCAACCCGTCGTAATTGAACGAGTCGTCGAAAACGCCCGGCACCAAGTCGTGCCGCGAGTGGAGCAACCCGCGGTCGTCGTATCCGTATGCCGTGATCCGCCCCGAGGGATCCGTGCGACGAATGAGCCGCCCGGCGGAGTTATATTCAAGTTTCTCCACGTCGTTCTGGCCGGCGGTGTCCGGGTAGATCACCTTGATTCGGCGCCCGACGAGGTCGTATTCATACCGCGTCTGTTGGGCCTGGTCTGGCTCGGGGTCCGTGTCGGTCGCCGACTGGGAAATCAGTCGCCCGAGCCGGTCGTATTCGAACGTCGTGGTCCGCGCGTCGGAGGTCCCATCGGCCTCGGTCACGGCCGTGCGTCGCCCGAGCAGATCGTACGCATGTCGCGTCTGTACGTAGTCCGTCCCGGCCCGCCGCTTGCGGGCCAGCACGACGCGGTCGGCGGCGTCATATTCGAACAAGTCTTCCAAGTACGCGGGCGCGTCGCCTTCCACGGCAGAGATCGTACGGCCCAGACCGTCATGTTGATACTCAGTGAGCATCTGCGCTCGATGACTGTAGAGCACGCGGCTCTGCACGACATCGCGGGTCAGTCCATGGAGGCGAAGATCATAGGTTCCATCCGGTTCGATCACCCAGTTCGGCCTTCCGACGCCGTCGGTGTAGTACGTCGTCACATAGGGCCAGGGGTTGTGCACGCCGTACGTGAACATGAAGTCCATGTCCCCGTCAAAGTTGTAGGCATACGTGGTGACGTGGTCGATCGCCGCATCGGGCGGCACATTCACCGCGGTCATCGCATTGGCCATGCGTGAGCTTTTCATGAGCTTGCCGGTAGCGCTGTATTCAAACCGCTCCTGGCTGAGCGTCGTCCCGCCCAGGCCGTCTCTCTGCCCGGCATTCGGTTCCTCGTAGCTCACACGACGGATCACTTGCCCGCGCGAGTCGTAGACGATGTCGACATAGTGGCCCTTGGGATCGATCGTTTTCATAACCCGGCCCATCGCGTCGTATTGGTGTTGTGTCAGAATGGGCACTACGGTCGTACAGGTGGCTGTATTCACACACTCCCATTTCGCGCGATCAGTGGCGCCCTCATACACTCGCGAAGCGTATTCATAGACAGTCGCTTGGGTGGCGTCCTTATTGACCCGCGTAGTTAGGGTAAGCCGCCCGAGATTGTCGTACGCGAATCGGGTCACTTGGTCATTCGACTCATCGATTGTGCCGGCGGTGTTGTTCGATAGTTCCCGTCCGAGCCGCTTGACGCCTCCCGCGGCGTTGTATTCGGTGAGTGTCACTTCGTCCGCGACGCTGGTGGCACCGTTGTCGTCGTCGTTGACGGGCGGGGACTGATTGAACGTCGCCCGGCGTCGCACACGGTAGGGCCGGCCGTAATTGTCATAGTCGGTCCCCGTGTCGGACACTGCGCTGGACGGGTTAAAACCATCCCAAGTGTATTCGCGCACCACGTTGCTTGCGGTATCGTACTCATACGCAGTGTTATAAAGGATGTCACCAAAGCAGGCGACGTTGTCGCAGCGCATCCTATCCGACAATCGGCCGTGGACGTCATATTCGTGGACAACATAGGCGCCGTTCGCCTCGTGTACCCATTGGACCTGACCGTCCGGCCGATAGGCCGTTTCAGTCGTCAGCACGAAGATGGGCCACGACGGGTCATCATGGAGGATCGCTTGGGACACAAGACCGCGGCCATTGTAGACCGTACTCCGATACACGTATTCCGGCGAGGTGATCATCTTCACTCGCCCTTGGAGGTCGTAGGAGAAGAGCGTAGGGTTGAACGTCGGATCCGCCAGCACGGAGAGCAACCACTGTCCGGTGGCCGCATCGTAGGTGTTTACGGTGTCCGCCGTAAGGATCGGCGTGGCACTAAACGCAAAGGGAACTGCGTCGCTCAGCACAACCCGCTCGCGCGTCGTCTTGCCGGAAACCGAGTGATACTCGTACAGTCGATGCTCATAGACGTCTACGCCGGCGGGCGGCTGGGACGCATCGGCGATGGCATCCAAGAAGCCCTCATACTTGAATGTGTACTCGTAATCGACCTGCCCTTCGTCGTTGTAATGTCGAGCGCGCACGAGGTCGCCTAGCGCACGCGAAGCAATCAGTTCATCAAAGGCGTTGTACACAGATTCCGAGAGACGATACAGACCGATGAGATCATCGACCCGAGATACGAGGCGACCCAAACCGTCATAAGTGTTCTCGTAGACGACGCAGCCTGCTTCCGGCGTGGCCGAGCAGCCCGCAGGCCCGGCCCAATTCGGCCCCGGCCGCACCTCTTTCCAGACGCGCCCGGCGGCGTCGTAGACGAAGGTCGTTTTCATAGCCACGTTCGGGAATGATATGCCGCCTGGAGCAGATTTGATCTCCGACACGACCCGATCCGGCTGCGTGGCGTCATAGACGTAGGTCGTCGTCGAGCCGGTGGGTTCCGCAACAGTCTGCAATCGATAGTCGCCCAGAGTCGCATTGTATCCATAGGTTTCCACTCGCAAGTTGACGTCCGCGCCGGACGACGACTTTCGACTTGTCCAGTGAATGCGGGTGCTATTAGTTGCGTAAGGAGTCCCAACGAAGCCCCACGACGTGAAATCTCTATGGCCGCCCGGATATACGGCGGTCCATGTTTCGCTGGTGACGACGCCCGTAGCGCTGGTCAGAGAGTAAGAGTAGGTCGTCGTGGCGGTCCACGCTCCGGGCTCGGCGCACGAGGCCTGAAGGTCGTCATGCTCATCGAGCTGGACGAGTCGTCCAGCCGCGTTGTAGTGTTCCTTCCGAACTTCGAACTGCCCCGGCGCGACCGGGCGGCAAATCAGGGCCGTGTACGGGCCACCCGGCCCACCCACATACGCGCGTGTTTCGATTTCAGCGAGTATGCCTTGCTCATTGCGGCGTCGATGTACGGTGATGCGATCGTCGATGACCCCGTCAAGGTTGAGGTCGCCGGTGTCCACCCGATTTGGCCCACAGCCGTTGAGGACGCCGTTATCCTCCATGTATTCGAACGTCTCCAGGTCGATCGCTTCCGTGGCGTTCTCATGGGCGGTGGTGATGCGAACGACGCGGTTGCGGTTGTCCCGGTAGACAAACCGCATCCCGCCGGCGCATTCGCACCCGCCGCCTGACACGGTGCCCAACATCTTCTGCGGATCCTGGGGATCGTATGCGACCACGTAGCTCCGCGGGGCGGCCGTGCCGTCTTGTGGTGTGTGCGTCACGGCGACCAGCCGACCGGCAGCATAGTCATACGTCGTTGTCAGAATAGTCTGGGCACCGCTCTTCCGCGCCCGGGTCACGTCGCCGCCGGCATAAGTGAAGGTCTCCAGTTCCGCATTGGAGCGGTCGATGATGCGGACCAAGTTCTGAATCGCTCCATCCGCCGGGTCGCATGCATCGCCGATGCCGTCACCATCCGTGTCCGTCTGTGTGGGATTGGCTTTGTCACTGCAATTATCGCACGCATTCGGCTTGCCGTCGTTGTCGCTGTCGAAGTCGTCGTGGCCGCACGGGCAGTCATCGCACGTGTCGCCGGTGCCATCGCCGTCGATGTCGCATTGCTCACCTATCTGTTCACCGGCATCGATAACGTCGCCATCGTTATTGCAGTCGAATGGAACGGCGTGCCGAGGGTTGCCGTGGGCCTGACAGTTATCGCAGTCGTCTGGAGCGCCATCGTCATCCGTATCCACGACGGTCAGGCGCCCTATCTTCGTTGCTGGTAGTCCCCCTGCAAACGTGAAATCGCCCCCCACAACCAAGGTCGGCTGGGCCGTCGGCGATTCAAAGCGATAGTCAAGTAGAGCATTCACGGCTCCGGCCGTTCCGATGGGCAGCGGGCTGCCCGAACCCGGCACAGGCGACCAACACTCTCCGTTCCAGCGGGCGATGTAGTTGACCGTCGCGCCTGGCAGGTCTCCTTCGAACTGACTAGGCGGCACGATGACGAAGTCGCCTCCCGCATACAATGACGGCCCCTCCATCGAATCGTCATCGAAGACCGCCAGGCAGCGCACTTCACCCTTACTCCAAGTCCCCACGCCGCCCCCGACTTGCCTCCATCCGCTGATAGGGTTCCAGCGGGCGATGTTCAGCACCATTTCATCGCCAGCAAAGCTGAATCGCCCACCAGCGTACAGTTCAGGACCGGTAACGGGGTCGCTCTCATACACGGCCAGCGCACGCACCGACCCACCTTGTCGCAATGACTCCTGACTCGTGCATGGAATCCAATCTGGCTGGCTCACGCCGCCACTGACGGACGACCATTCGACGCCGTTCCAGCGTGCAATGCCTTGCAACACTTGCGAACAGTTCTGCGGCGACTCGTACGCGACGTCGAAATCGCCGCCGGCAAAGAGCGAATTGTCGAAAACGGCGAGCGCGTAGACGCGACGCGGCCCCCCGATCAGGTCGAAGCCCTGTTGCAGTGAAGAGAAGCCTCCGCTGTACGCGGCGATTCCTCGGACGGGAAGCCAGTCGCTGGCACTGCCGGAACTTGCATCAAAAAAGGCGCCTCCAATGTAGAGTTTCTCGTCGAACGGAACTTCCGGATTCGGATCAAATACCGCCAGTGCATGGACCGTCCCATCGACGCCCGGCTTCTGACTTCCTGTGAACGGGTCGTGCAATTCATCCCACGCAGAGCCGTTCCATCGTGCAATGTTGCTGACCCTTACGCCGTCGATTCCTCCAGCGCGATCAAAATCGCCGCCTACATACAGGACGCCATTGTAGACCGCAAGAGCGTTGACACCTCCGCCGGTATTATTGCCGTAGTCGACGCCCACGTCGAGAGCGACCCATTCTTGCGCACTATGATCCCATCGCGCAATACCCTTCGCAGTATTGCCGCCGGCGAGGTTAAATCGCCCTCCAACGTAAAGATCGCCGTTCCACTCCACCATCGCGTTCACTTCATTGTTCAGTGGTGGTATGTCATTTCGCCACTGTGGCGTGCATCCACATTCAGCGTATACTCGTTGTGCGCGATCACAGAGCGTCAACAGCGCGACACATACAAGCATGCCTGATGGCCTGAGCATGTTCTGACTCCTTCTCAAAGCAGACAACCTCTAGCCGAGCGGCTTCTTCCTATCGTGAGCAAGTGCTACTGGCCAGGTCCGAACTCATAGCCGAGACGATCCGGACCGGGGTTCCATAATGTGCTGCCATCCAATCGCCATCCCTTCGCGTGACCGTCTATAATGGGCTTGGTTACCGGATTAGCGGGGAACGTCACGAACCACTCGCTCGTGTCGCCGGGGACGCACGCCTTGTCCTCGGAACAGTGTGGGCAGCATGGTACTCGGAGTTCGACGTGTCCGTCGGAAGCGGGCAGCCGAAGATGGGGCACGGCTGGGTCGCGGCCCGTGGGTTCACACGTCAAGGGCAGAGCCTCAATATCCAAGGTCTCAACCTCGTGCTGAATGCAGCAAGTGTCGTCCTCATCCCAGCGATACCAGTGGAAGGACACCCTGAACTGCGGCGTATAGCCACGATATGTGCGTATGCTGAAATCGTATTTCGTGCCGGGTGACGGAGTTTGCGTCCACCAGACTGTCTTGTGGTCGACAATCTGGGATCCACTGCGAGTGTATCCGTTGAACCGCCCACCACCCCATACGTCGACTGCGTTCGTGGAGACGGACAGCTCGATGACCAACTGTCCCGCGGAGGGAACTCGAAACTCACCGTTCACCGTTTCGCCGAAGGTAGCTTCGCTCCATTCGTCTTGCAGCGTGTAGAGCCGCGCGCGGCCGTTCTTAACCGTCGACTTGTGTAGAACTACTCTACCGTGCGAAGCCTGCGGCTTTGGCTCACAACTGAGGCAATCCAGCTCCGCCTTGGTAAGCGTGCCATTGAGAGGCGGAGGAGGTACTTCCAGCGTCGTAGGGCCTGCGCCCGATTCCTGCCACGCAATCTGGCAAGTTTCCGGCTCGTTGTAATTCGGGCGGGCGTAGGAGTTGATGCCAACCACGCGAATCGCGGTTGGAACCCGGCCACATACTCCAAAGGTGAACTCTTCAGATATATCCTCCTGTGGAGGATTCTCCCCGCTGCCGGATTCGCAGCTTGGGCCGTCGAGCCGGCGAGTTTCGGTTTCGATCACTTCACCCCGGCAGTCCACTAGCTCGGCCCGAATTTGCGGGGGAAGAGCATTACACGGCCCCTCATCGCAGGGATCCGTGGGCGAAGGTATCCCACCGCCGTTAACAGTGAAGGTCAGACAAAGTGGGTCGCCACAGTCCAGCGGTCCGCCGGGCGGGCCGTTTGTGTACTCTGGACAGCCCACGCCCACGCAGGGGGCCGGGCCGGGACCGTCCGGATCTCCTCCGCCGATCACTAAGTTCTTAGCGCCAATCTGTTCAGCCACGACAGTCGCGCTGCGATCTGTTATGACTGCTAATTGAATACAAACCAGCGCCCATTTGACCCACGACAAGCCACTCTTGTGCGAAACCGCGTGCTGCTTCCAGATCATCATCGACGGATTCTCCATGCCAATGCTGGCCGGCCTGCCCGTTACTTGATTCACAAAATACATTCTGTGTGCCTGCCGCGCTCCTTCACTCCGCACCGATGTCTGCCTCGCCGCGCCCATGTCCCGGCGAGTACCAGCTTGAACACAGATTCGATCCACTGTTACGCCGCGGTCGTGTCTCGACACTGCCGACATTGGATCATGGGTCATGGCGTCGGGCGACGCCGGCGCACTGTGCTTAGCTTGGTTAGGACCTTACCTTCGAAGGTGCAGCGGCGAGCTGCTCACTCGCTAAACACCGAAGCCTTCGCGGTGGTCACCTCAGCTACAATCCGTTCCGTTGCACTTGCCGCTGACAAAAGTCGTGCCCCTGGGGCAACCGGCGGCTTTCACTAAATCGCAAAAATCGGAGATTGTCCCAGTACCCCCGCAGTACATGTTCAAGGTGCTGCCGTCGGAGCACTCGTACTCACACTTGGTGCCGGTTGTGACTAGATGACGTGGCACGACCAGATTACCCTTCACCATCCGGACCTTGCGCGGTCTCCACCCTCCGCAACCGCCACAAACAAAGCTCAGCAGGGCCACGGCGATAATCGATACACGTCGCACGTTCTTGCTCCTTATTGCCACGTCGAAAAAGTCCTAGCCGGAAGCACGCGCTTCGCCGCGCCGAGTGAAGGACAACGCACGCGAGTAGCCCGGGAGCGCATTCCGCTCATGCCACGGGACCGTGGGGTGCACGGAAGTCCACACGCTTGGCGCGAGCCGGAAGCTCGCCGGGCGCCTCGGAATCCGAACTCCACGCGGACTGAAGTCCGCGGCTCGCACGGGATAAGCCTCTATTTTAAAAACCACCGAGCCGGATTTCCGGCCATCTCTATAATGGGGAAACTAGGCGTTCATGTACGCGGAAAATGTTTTTTTTCTTCGTCAACCACGAAAGGTCGAAGAGGGTCGTTGTTATCGACGACGATTGAAGCCCAGCGCTCCGGCTGTGCCTCGGCCAAGTAAAGCCGCTGGCCGGGTACGTAGCGCTCCTGGTAGCGGCGGCGAAGCTCCTCCAGGCCGCCAAAGAGGTGGGCGTCGCGCACTTCGGCGCGTGCCACGGTGACGGCGAAGTCGGCCTGTAGAAAGATCGAAAAATCAAAGTAGTCACGCAGCTCGCAGCGCAGCAGGAATACGCCGAGGCTGCTGAGTTTCTGGGTGTCTCCCCGTGGACCCTACGAAACTGGGACAACTCCGGAAAGCTCAAGCCCGTTCGCCATCCACTGAACGGGTACCGAATCTACCGACGGCAAGAACTCGAGGCGCTTGCACCAGCCGCGACGCTGCTAGGCAAGCGGAACGGGGCCAACCTAACGACTATTAACTGGAGCGAAATCGGCGACACCGAGCATTTTGTCCAGTTTTACGAGTCCGATGGCTACTTAATCGAATCGGTCAGCGCCTATGTCGCCACCGCCCTCGCTGCCGAAGAGGGCGTGGCCGTCATCGCCACCCCGGCCCATCGGGATCGTATTCGCCGCAAGCTGAAGGAGCAGGGCGTGGACGTAACGGCTTCCCGCAATGGCGGTCGCTACGTCGCTCTGGACGCGGCGGAGACGCTCACGAAATTCATGGTGGACGGCTCTCCAGACGCTGACCTGTTCACGGAAGTCGTGGGCGGAGTCATTCGCGAGCTTGCGCAGGGAGGGCGGCGGGTTCGCGCTTTTGGCGAGATGGTGGCCCTCCTTTGGGCGGATGGCCACCGCGACGCAGCGTGCCGCCTGGAGCAGCTGTGGAATGATCTCAGCCGAAAATACTCTTTCGCCCTTTTCTGCGCGTATCCCATCGATGAATTCGATGATCATACAGATGGAGAGTGCTTGAGTGAAATCTGCGCCAGCCACTCACGAGTCCTGCCTGCGGAAAGCTTTGTGCGACTGTCCAAGCCGGACGAGCAACTCCGTTTCGTCACTCTCCTACAGCAAAAAGCACAGTCGCTGGAGGCGGAGATCGCCAAGCGGATGCTAGTCGAGAAGGAGCTGTCGGATTTCGTTGAGAACGCCTTAGAGCCTCTGCGCAAGGTTGGCCCCGACGGAAGAATCCTGTGGGCGAACCGGGCCGAGCTTGATCTTTTTGGGTATAGCCCAGATGAGTACGTCGGTCATCACGTCAGCGAATTCCACGTTGACCAGAGGGAAGTCAACGACATCCTCGGCAGCCTCCTGAAGGGCGAAAACATCGTCGATCGCGCTGCTCGGCTCCGTTGTAAGGACGGTTCCATGAAGCACGTGCTCTGCAGCTCGAACGGGTACTTTGAGGATGGCAAGCTGGTCTATGCTCGATGGTTTACGCGCGACGTTACCGAAAGCAAAGAGGCCGAAAGGGCCTCGGCGCTTCTCGCGACAATCGTCGAGGGCTCTGACGATGCCATTGTGTCCAAGGATCTCGATGGCATCATCACCTCATGGAATGGCAGCGCCGGACGATTGTTCGGGTACGCGGAGTCGGAGGCGGTTGGTCAGCCGATCACGCTGATCATTCCGCTGGACAGACGTGGCGAAGAAGGCGAAATCATGGAACGGCTGCGGCGGGGCGAGCGAATCCAGCACTTTGAGACCGTCCGCGTGTCCAAGAGCGGTCGCCTCTTGGATCTCTCCCTGACCATCTCGCCCGTCAGAGACCGCGCGGGGAATATCGTGGGCGCCTCCAAGATCGCCCGTGACATCAGTTTCCGCAAGCACGCGGAGAAGGCATTGAAGGAAGCGGCCCGGCTAAAGGATGAATTTCTGGCAACGTTGGCCCATGAGCTTCGCAATCCATTGGCGCCGATCCGCAACAGCCTGCACATCCTGCGAATGGCCCATCCGACCGGCGCGGCAGCGGAGCGTTTGTACGAGACAATGGAACGGCAGGTGGTTCATATGGTGCGGATGGTTGATGACCTTCTCGAACTTTCCCGCATCAGCCGCGGCCAAATCGAAATCAAGCAGGAACAAATCGAAGTGGCGAGCATCGTGCAAAACGCCGTGGAAACCAGCAAGCCGCTGATCGATGGCGCCGGCCACCACCTCGAGATATCCCTTCCGGCTGAGCCCGTCACGGTGAATGGCGATCTAATCCGCTTGACTCAGGTGTTTTCCAACCTGCTCAACAACGCGGCCAAATACACGAACAATGGCGGCGTTATCACGCTGACCGCGAAGCGCGAGGGTGATTCCGTGGTCGTATCGGTGCGTGATACGGGCATCGGAATTCCACGTGACAGGATCCATCAAGTTTTCGAAATGTTCGCGCGTGTCGAGAACTCGCTTCAGCGTACGCAGGAGGGCCTGGGAATCGGCCTCAGCTTGGTGCGCACCCTTGTTTCTATGCACGGTGGCACGGTCGAAGCACGAAGCGCCGGACTCGGGCAAGGCAGCGAGTTTGTCGTCCGTCTTCCGGCCGCAAACACACAATTGCTCGACCCTAACGCCTCGACGTGCGGTAAGCCAGGTGAACTTCGTTCACGAGCGGTTCTCTCCGCGCGCCGCGTTCTCGCAGTGGATGACAACAGAGACTCAGCCGAGACGCTGGGAATGCTGCTGAAGTTGCGTCGGGCGATGCGTCGCCGCAACGAAGGTCATGTTTTGCAAGGACTTGTGGAGGTGGACGAGACGTACGTGGGCGGCGAGGAGCCGGGGCGTCCGGGCCGACCGGGACGCGATTCGCAGAAGAAAGTACCGGTGGCCGTGGCCCTGGGGATTTTGCTCGGGGTGCGGCTGCGATCCTCAGCGGTCAGGGGCCGCGCCACCTGCCTCGGTTCCCCGAACGAGGCCGGCCATTGTTTGATTGAGCAAATCGCGCGCCTGTTGCAAGCGTTCCGCTTCGAATTCATGCATTTCCAGTATCCGGACGGCTTCTTCAAGGTGGGTTCGAGCGGCATCGGTATCGCTGAGCGCGAGCCGTGCCTGACCCAGGAGCAAGTGCGTCACGCCATGATACTCATGCGTTGGCGCTAATGATTCCTTGGATCGCGCTAGAGCCCAGCTAAGCTCTACCACGGCCTGGGCAGGCTGCCCCAACGAGATTAACACCTTTCCCAGCTCTCGGTGCGAAACGAGACGTAGGGGGTCGTTAGTTGCCTGGCCATCGGTTAGCTCGACACATTCTTTGAGATTCCGCTGGGCCTCCTCAAATTGGCCCAGCTCATATTCCACCTCGGCCAGTATAATCAGGGCCATCGGCAGCAAGTACGGTGATCCGTTAGGGACTTGGCGGATAACCGACAGCGCTTGCAGTGCATGTTCCTGGGCGAAATCAAAGCGCCTTAGGTGGGTCTCCGCATCGGCGATGCTGTACAATAACTCACCGATGAGCTGGTGTTCGTGTGGATGAAAGCGCTGGCAATTCGTCAGACACTCCTGGAATATGGTCAACGCGCGTTCGTACTCGTGGGCATTGTGGCACAGCCAGCCATTGTCAAGCAAGACCTTGAGATAACGCTTGTCCGGTTCTCCGGACAGCTTGCTCCAACTGACGAGTGCGGCGTCCATGTGTTGTCGGGCCGCGACATAATCGCCCAGATCACTGTATGTGCGTGCAATCGTCGACCGAACGATGGCTTCGCTTTCCTGGTCGACGAATTTGTTAGTAGGCCAATCAGCGGCAAAGTCATCGAGCATCTGGCGTACCGAATAGTCCGTGTTTGGTCTCACCGACGGGCCCGCAGAGGCGAGCATCTTTGTCAGCACGTCCGAAATGTTGCTTGCGATGCTCGCCTGCCGCTCTGCGCGCGCATAGAAAAGAGATAGGGCAACGACGGAAGATGTAAGGAGCACCATGATGGTTGCCGAGAAGGCTGCGGCAGCGCGGTGACGGGCCACCAGCTTGGAAAACTGATAGACGTCGCTGGGTGGACGCGCGGCGATTGGCTCCTGATTCAAGAATCGCCCGATATCCTCGGCCAAAGCGTGGGCGCTTTGATAGCGGCGCGAGGGCTCCTTCTCAAGCGCCTTGGCAATGATGGTCTCCAAATCGCCCCGTAGGGCGGGCACGAGCGCGCCGGCCTTCGGCGGAGTTTCGTTGCAGATGATATCGATGGCCTGCGGAAAGGTGCGCGTGCCCAGATCGAACGGTCGGCGCTGGGTGAGAAGTTCAAAGAGGACAACGCCCAGCGAATAGACGTCACTGCGGACGTCGATGTCGGAACTCGAACCTTTGGCCTGCTCGGGGCTCATGTACGACAACGTCCCGTGCACCTTGCCGAGGGCGGTGCTCACCGTGATGATGTCGGGCTCCATCAGCTTGGCCAGCCCGAAGTCAAGCAGCTTGGGCCGTCCGCTTTCGCCGACCAGAATGTTGCTGGGTTTGATGTCGCAGTGAATCACGCCCTTCTGATGGGCATAGTGGACTGCATCGCAGATGCCGGCGAAGAGAACCAAAACCTGCCGCACCTCGAGCCGGTGCTCGCGGGCATAGTCCAGCAGGGGCAAGCCCTGCACCAGTTCCATCGCAAAGTAATGCTGCCCGTCTTCCGCGCTGCCGGCCTCATGGAGGGCGGCGATGCCCGGATGCTGCATCCGCGCCAGACTCTGCACCTCGCGGCGGAAGAGTCTGAGTTGATAAGGACTGGCGTGGAGTCCGGCCGGAATGATCTTCAGGGCCACCTCGCGTTGGGGATTTTCCTGCTCGGCGCGGTAGACAACGCCCATCCCCCCGTGGCCCAAGATTGCGGTGATTCGGAACTTGCCGATATGCCGACCGACGACCGACTCGGCGCGGTGTTCGCGCAGAGAGTGAGCGACTCGCTCAGAGTCAGGGACGGCGAGGAAAGCATCGTTGTCCTGCTCCCGCAGCAGGGAGAGAACCTCGGCCACGAGCTCCTGGTCGCCGTCGCAGCGTGCTCGTAGCCATGCGTCCCGCGCCGAGTGATCCTGCTGGGCGGCCTCAACCAGGAGGCTCTTGATTTCAGCCCAACGTTGCGGCTGCATGCGGCCTACTCCGCTCTCATCTCCCGGGCCAGCCACAGCCGCGCCGCCTGCCAGTCCTTCTCCACGGTTCGTTCAGCGATGCTGAGGACCTCGGCCGTGTCGGCCACCGAAAGCCCCCCGAAGAAGCGCAGCTCCACCACACGAGCGCTACGGAGATCGAAGCTCGCCAGGTGAGTCAGGCAGTCGTCCAGCAATACCAGGTCTTTGGCGTTCTCCTGAAACACGGCGACGGCGTCATCGAGGGAAACGCGCTGCCCGGTTCCGCCGCGTTTCTGTCTGGCCTTATCGCGGGCGTGGTTCACAAGGATGTGGCGCATAGCGATGGCTGCCACGCGAAAGAAATGGGCCCGATCCTCCCACTTGCCGGCACCTTCGTGGGCCAGCCGGAGATAGGCCTCGTGGACCAGCGCGGTCGCCTGCAGCGTGTGCCCTCGCCGCTGCCCTTCCATCAGGTCACCAGCGAGAATCCGGAGCTCGTCGTAGACGAGCGGCAACAGCTCGGCCGCAGCGACGCAGTCCCCGTCCCTGAGCGTGGCCAACATGCGAGTGATTTCAGTTGGCGCCAGGCTGCTCACGTCCGAGCTCGCGAAGAAATCCCATCCTCTAATGCGCCGACGCGGCAAAAAAAGTGTTATTCCCAGTAGGCCGGAAAAAAAGCCCCTTGGGTTTGGCCTCATGGTACCAAAACACTGGTTGTGCGTCAAGTAAGACACGACCGGAAGGGGATGGTTTTTGCCCGCACAGAGCAGTTGCCCATCAACGGCACCGGACACCGGCTAAGGGCGACAACAAAAACATGGGTTCTTAACTTTGTATGGTTACTTCAGTTACGACCAACCAGGAGACATTCAGATGTACAGGAAGGCGAGATCGGCACCGAAGCTGTGTTATGTGGTTGCGTTTTTCAGCGCCGCAGCGCTTTGCTTCGCGGCGAGCGTTCCGATGTGGGAGCGATCCGTTTATCCGCCGGCGGAAGCGGTCGCTTGGCGGGACTCGGATGCGGATGCCGAAACCACGACGCCCGCCGTCCAAGGCCGACAGGATGGTGCGCCTACCACCGCTGCCACGGTCGGCCTCAAGGGGAAGGATGAATCCGCAATGGTGAGCAACCATTCGGCGCCGACGACTTCCGCGGAATCGCCTACGGAGGCGGTGGCCGAGGCGCCGACCGGGAACGAGATCGGCTACCAGGGATTCCTCAAACAAGACGGCCACCCCGTGAACGGCTTGGCCGAATTTAAGTTCTACCTTTTTAACGCGGAGACCGGAGGAAGCCAGGTAGGTTCGCTGGTGGAGGAAACCCTCAACGTCGTGAACGGGCAGTGCGTGTTGGTAATGGGCGTGCAATCTGGACCCACCTCGGGCTGTTAAATTCTCTGTGAAATGGGCGCGCAAACCGGGCCCACCGTAGCGACCCCCTTTTCGGGGGTTTCTGGAACAGCTTGACCTTC
>Ga0187893_10009337_pt1 | contig 15104 bp, 17 predicted proteins | sample MA1701074metaG_FD_139574 | JGI IMG/M metagenome (GOLD analysis project Ga0187893, IMG submission 139574) | White microbial mat communities from a basaltic lava cave in the Kipuka Kanohina Cave System on the Island of Hawaii, USA - MA170107-4 metaG ... | reverse complement strand
TGAACACCTTGTCCTCGAGAAAGCGCGGCTCGTCGCAGAACTCCGCGCAGAGGGCGGCGTTCACCTGGAACTCGTCCGTCGCCAGCGCGATGTCCACCGCGGGCTTCGACGCGTCGAACTCGATCCGCGCGGGGGCGAGCAGGAGCGGCGCGCAGATCTGCGTCCCGCGGCCGTCGCTGCCGACGAGCACGCCGTACCCGTAGAGCAGCTCGCGCTCGTACGGGTTCGCGGTGTACGCCTGGTAGATGCGCAGGAGCTTCTCGAACGCCTGCGTCTCGGTGGTCGCCTCGGGCACGGTCTCGACGTCGACCGCGCCGATCGCCGTCGCGGCGGCGGGCTCCGGGGCGCGCGGCTCCGAGAATCGCGCGGTGCCGTCGCCGGCGCCGATCCGCTCCTCGGACTGCAGCAGCGAGAGATCGAGCCAGTCGTACGCGGCGCCCTTCGCGCGGAAGTTGAACGCCCAGCGGGTCGCCGCCGAGCGGATCTGCTTGAGCAGGTCGCCGTAGTAGCCGGCCAGTCGCTTGATGTAGTCGGCGCTCATGTCGGACGCGTGGAATTATAGGGTGGACCCTCCACACCCGTCGTACAATCCGCAACCTTCAAAAGGAGACCCGCATGCGCACTCTCGCCGCCCTCGCGCTCCTCCCGTTCCTCCAGGACAAGGACACGGGCGAGCAGTACTACAAGTTCAAGGTCGGGACGAGCTGGACGCTCGCCCAGAGGGACACCCAGGGCGAGAATGTGAAGGAGACGACCATCGACCTCAAGGTGCTCAAGGAGGACGGCGGGAAGATCCACCTGGAGTCGAAGGAGACGAAGGCGGACGGAAAGACGAAGGACACCACGCTCGTCTGGTGGAGCGAGGACGGCGCGCTGCTCTGGGGCGAGATGAAGGGCGACGAGGTGAAGGCGGAGCTGCGCTTCTACAAGCTGGGCTCGAAGAAGGGCGACACGTGGGACGCGAGCGCGGGCAGCGGCGGCCCGCCGAACGCGAAGGCCACGCACATGGGCACGACCGAAGTGAAGGTGCCCGCGGGCACGTACAAGGACGCGCTCCACGTGCAGATCACGATGGAGGGCGGCGTCATCAACATGTACTGGGGGCCGAACGTCGGCATCCTGAAGATGGAAGGCGAGATGGGCGGCGGCATGGCGAAGCTGTCGATCGAGCTCAAGGAGTTCAAGGAAGCGAAGTAAGCCTCTGAACCTCCGCCCGGCGTTGTGGTTTAATCGACCCTGTGAACGACGACGTCCGGAAGATCGCCGAAGCCGTCCGCGCGGCCGGCGGGCGGGCGCTTCTCGTGGGCGGCTATGTCCGCGACCGCACGCTCGGGCTCGAACCGAAGGACCTGGATCTCGAGGTCTACGGTCTCGAGATCGACGCCCTCGAGCGCACGCTCGCGACCTTCGGCGAGGTGAAGCAGGTCGGGAAGTCGTTCGGCGTGCTCAAGGTGCTCCACCTCGACGTGTCGGTGCCGCGGCGCGATTCGAAAACGGGCGCGGGCCATCGCGGGTTCACGATCGAAGCCGACCCGACGCTCTCGTACGAGGAGGCGACGCGCCGCCGCGACTTCACGATCAACGCGATGATGCTCGACCCGCTCACGGACGAGATCGTCGACCCGCACGGCGGGCGCCGGGATCTCGAGGCGCGCGTGCTCCGCGCGGTCGACGCGCGGACGTTCGTCGAGGACCCGCTGCGCGTGCTGCGGGCGGCGCAGTTCGTCGCGCGGTTCGACCTCGAGCCGGCGCCCGAACTGGTCGCGCTCTGCGCGTCGATCACCGGCACGCTCCGCGAGCTTCCGGCCGAGCGCCTGTGGGAGGAGTGGGTGAAGCTGCTCCTCAAGGGGAGGACGCCGTCGCGCGGCCTCCGCTTCATGCACGCGGCGCGCGTCGACGAGGCGCTCTTCCCCGAGCTCCAGGCGCTCGTCGGCTGCCAGCAGGAGCCGGACTGGCACCCGGAGGGCGACGTCTTCGTCCACACATGCATGGCGCTCGACGTGGCGGCGACGATGCGCACGGGCGATCCCGCGCACGACCTGCCGCTCATGCTCGGCGTGCTCTGCCACGACTTCGGGAAGCCGCCGACGACGCGGTTCATCGACGGCCGCTGGCGCTCGCGCGACCACGAGACGGCGGGGATCGCGCCCACGCAGGCGTTCCTCGAGCGGCTCAAGGTGTCGCCGGACCTCGTGCGGCCGGTATCGGCGCTCGTCGAGTTCCACCTCGCGCCCGCGCATTTCGCGCACCCGAAGTTCCAGGCGACCCCGCGCGCGTATCGCAACCTCGCGCGCAAGCTCGCGGCCGCGGGGACGTCGATCGAGATGCTGCACCAGGTGTCGACGTGCGACCACTTCGGGCGGACGACGGCGGACGCGCTCGCGCGGGCGTTCCCGGCGGGCGATACGTTCCTCGCCGAGGCGATGGCCGCCCAGGTGGTGGCGAAGCCGCCGACGGACGTGGTGATGGGGCGCCACCTGATCGGGCGCGGGATGCCGCCGGGCCCGAAGATGGGCGAGATCCTCGACCGCTGCCGGCAGGTGCAGGACGAGACGGGGCTCGAGGACCCGGAGGCGATCCTCAGGATTGTCCTGGGGGAGCGCGGCGGGTAGGCTGGCCGGTCACTAGAGGAGACCCGCATGATCGTCGCCCTTGCGACCCTCCTGTTCGTCCAGCAGGACACCGGCGAGCAGTACTACAAGTTCAAGGCCGGCTGCGCGTGGACGTACAAGCTCCTCGAGCGCGGCACGGAGAAGAAGCTCGTGATGAGCGTCACGAAGGTCGACGGCGACAAGGTGTGGGTCGACTCGAAGGAGTACGTCGACGACAGGGAGGACAAGGTCGAGAAGTTCACGTGGAGCGTCGACAAGCAGATCGTGCAATGGTCCAAGGAAGTGGAGGACGGGAAGTACGAGCCGATGTTCCACATCTACAAGGCCGGCACGAAGAAGGGCGACACGTGGCCGGGCGCGCCGGAAGGCAGCAGTCCGTTCAAGCTCACCGCCACGCACTCCGGCACCGAAGAGGTGAAGGTTCTGGCCGGCACGTACAAGGACGTGGTCGTCGTGAAGCTCGGCGCCGAGGCCGGAATGGACGAGGTGCCGAAGATCTCGATCACGTTCTACCTGGCTCCGAAGGTCGGGGTGATCAAGCTCGTCGTGGACATGGGGGACGACAAGAACTCGTTGGAGCTCCAGGAGTTCAAGGAAGGCAAGTGACCGCGGCGGAGTTGCTCGACCGGTTCCGCGCGTTCCCGTACGAGAACGCGACGAAGCTCGTCGCGGGCCGCCGCCGCTCGCCCGACGAGATGATCCGCGACCACCGCGCGCACGGCGCGGGCGGCACGTGCTTCGACCTCGTGAACCTGTTCCACCGCATGGCGCGCGACGCGGGGCTCGACGCGCGGCTGGCGCTGGCGGACCGGACGTACGGCGCGGACACGCACTGCGCGGTGGTCGTCGGCGACACGCTCTGCGACCCGGGCTACATGCAGTTCCAGCCCCTGCCGCTCCGGGACGTCCCCGTCGAGGTGGACACGCCGTACAACCGCGTCCGGATCGTGCCGCGCGCGAACGGCTGGGACGTGTTCACGAACGGGGCGTTCCGGTACCACCTGAAGCGCGGCCGGGTGAGCGGGGACGACTTCGTCGATGCGTGGGAGCGTTCGTTCGAGTGGGAGATGATGAATCACCTCGTGACGATCGTGGCGCGCGGCGACCGTCTGATCTACCTGCGCGACGGCCACTGGCACGAGTTCACGCGCGCGGGCCGCGTGAAGCGGGAGGTGCCGCCCGAGGCGGCGAACGAGCTGGGGCTGTCGCGGGAGATCGTCGCGCGCGCGCTGGCCGTGCTGCGGTAGCGCCTCACCGCTTGAGGGGCGCGGCCACGCGGCCGTCGATCTTGACGTCCCAGGCCCCGGCCGTACCACGTGAACTCGATGTCCCTGATCACGTCGCGCGCGTCGTTGGCGTCGCCGCCGAGCAGGATCAAGGCGGGCCTGTGGAGGAGTCCGTCACGCTAGAATGCCGGCATGGACGAAGCGTCGGCGGCGTTCGACCGGGGACAGGCGCACCTCGACCGCGACGAGTACGCGGCGGCGATCGCGGAGCTGACGCGCGCGATCGAGCTGGACGCGTCGCGGGCGCGCGCGTGGTACAAGCGCGGAGTCGCCCGCTGCCTCACGGGCGACGCCGACGGCGCGATCGCGGACTGGAGCGCCGCGCTGGAGCGCGACGCCGCGCTCGTGGACGCGTGGTTCAACCGGGGCACGGTCCGGCTCGGGCGGGGCGAGCTCGACGCGGCGATCGCCGACTTCACGCGCGCGATCGAGTGCGACCCCGCCAACGCCGACGCGCTGATCAACCGCGCGGCGGCGCGACGCCGGACGCGCGACTTCGCCGGCGCCATCGCGGACTGCGACCGCGCGCTCGAAGGCGCACCGTCCCGCGTGGAGGCGGTCGTGAACCGCGCGGCCGCCCGGCGCGACGCGGGCGACCTGGCGGGGGCGCTCGTCGACGGCAACCAGGCCGTGCGCCTGGCGCCCGACGATCCGCAGGCGCTGTCCGCGCGCGGGGCGGCGCGCTCGGACACGGGCGACCTGGACGGCGCCATCGCCGACTTCAACCGCGCGCTCGACGCGCAGCCCGGCTTCGCGGAGGCCGTCGCGAACCGCGCGCTCGTGCGGTCGAGGCGCGGCGAGTGGAAGGAGGCGGTCGCGGACTACACGCGGCTCCTGGAGCTCGGCGTGCGGGACGTGGACACGCTGGACGGACGGGGCGCCGCGTTCGCCAACCTCGGGGACGCGGACTCGGCCGTCGCGGACTACGCGGCGGCGCTGGCGATCGCGCCGTCCGCGCCGCTCTACTACAAGCGCGGCTGCTGCCTGGCCCAGCGCGCGAACCGGGGGATCGGCGGCGATCCGGCCGTTCGCACGGCCGACGACGTGCGCGCGGGGATCGAGGACATGAACCGCGCGATCGAGCTGCGGCCGGACTACATGGAGGCGTGGCGAAACCGGGGAGTGCTGCGCGCGGTGCTCGTGATCAACGGGCTCGGCGGGACGGAGGACGACCGGGCCGCGGCGCGCGCCGACTTCCGACGCGCGATCGATCTCGATCCGACGGCCGGTGGCGAGCTCCTGGACTTCATGGAGCGGCTCGGGTAGCGGCGGGCCCGACCGGTCGCTCCATGTGCGGGTGACCCATGCGGACATTCAGCGGGAACGCCGGCGCGGCACCGGCCGCCGGGGGCGGACCCGTACAATGGAATCGGCCGCTCAGCGGTTTCTCCGATAGGAGGCTGTGTCGCGTGAAGCCCGCGCCGCCCGAACCCGTCAAGCTCTTCGTCGCGGCGATCGTCGGCCCCGACGCGCCGGTCGACGACGCGCGCGCGCGGTGCGTCGAGCGATTCGGGCCGATCGACCACGAGAGCCCGCGCATCGCGTTCACGTTCACGGACTACTACGCCGACGAGATGGGAGCGAACCTCGCGCGCCTCTTCTGGTCGTTCGAGCGCACGATCGATCCGTCCGCGATCGTCGAGGCGAAGCTCGCCACCAACGCGATCGAGCAGGCGCTCGCGAAGAGCGGCCGGCGCACGGTGAACCTCGACGCGGGATACCTCGACACCTGCAAGGTCGTGCTCGCGACGGCCAAGGGCGCGGGCCAGAAGGTGTACCTGCGCGACGGCATCTGGGCGGACCTCGTGCTGACCTTCGTGAAGGGGCGCGTGCGCTTCTTCGAGTGGGGCTTCCCCGACTTCAAGAGCGGCGCGTACGACAAGACGCTGCTCAAGATCCGGGAGCTCTTCAAGGCTCAGCGAAGAACGCCTCGGTGACTCCGGCTATCCCGCCATCAACCGCCGGAACTCCGCCCGCACCTCGGACTCGTCGTCCACGTACTCGCGGATCTTGTTCCACAGGATCTCGCGGAGCTGCGCGCGGCACCGCTCGAGGTGCTGGCGCACCGTCGACTCCGTGAGCCCGAGCCGCTCGCCCACCTCGCGGTACGTCTTGTGGCGCCCGTCGCCGTCCTGCTCGAGGCAGTAGGCGCGGAAGGCGTCGAAGCAGTGGCCGGCGCCCGACAGCCGCATCCGCTGCTCCAGCTCCCCGATCGCCGCCTGGCAGACCACCGAGTCCCACTCGTGGTCGAACACCTGCTCGGGCCCGGGCTGCTCGGCCGCGTCGCCCTCGACGAGCGCGACCGGCGTCCCGTGCGCCTCGTCGCGGCGCATGACGTCGATGACGAAGTTCCGCACCGCCCGCTTCAGATAGCCGCGGAAGCTGCCGAGCTCCGGATCCACCTTCTCCAGGTCGCGCCGCTCCAGCAGCCGCGTGAAGAACGCCTGCGTGATGTCCTCCGCGTCGTCGCGCGTGTGGCGCACGAGCGCGGTCACGTAGGCGTGCACGGGCGCCCAGTAGCGCTCCACGAGCCGCTCGAGGTTCGTGCGCGCCGAGCCCGCCTCCGCGCGCCCCGCCCCGAGCACCATCGTCCACATCGTCGTCGGGAACGGCGCTCCGCCGAAGTTCGTCATGAGCCACCTCCACCACCCAAGAACAACACAACCGGCCCGCCGGTTACACCGCACCCATAGCCGGCCCCATATGGGTTTACCCTCCGAAGCCTCGGCTCTTTCCTTGTCCTCCTATGCGGACGCCGCGCGTGGGCCAGTAGTGCGCCGCGAAAGAATTTCCTGCCGACGCCCGCGACCTTCGCGCGTACCGCCCAGCAAGCCGGACGACCCGGCGATGGTTTTGTGGAGGTTGCCCATGGTTGCGAAGATCGAAGAGAAGGTGCACGACATCCGGCCCCGCCGCCGCGAGCGCGGAGACGGCATGGTCGGGTACCTCATCGTCCTGGCGCTCGTCGTGCTCGCCTGCGTGACGGCCGCGACGAACCTCGGAACGTCCGTGAAGGACCTCTTCCAGAGGAACCAGGACAAGATCGACACGGTGCAGCCGTAACGGTGCATCGATGCGGCGCGAACGCGAACGCGGGACCCTGGTGGAGATCGTCCCGGTCCTGATCGTCGGGATCCTCCTGATGATCGGCGCGCTGCAGATGTCGCTCTACATGACCGGGAAGCACGGGGCGGAGCTCGCCGCCTTCCGCGCCGCGCGCGCGATGGAGATGCGCGCCGGCTCCGCCCTGGGCCCGGTCGAGGCCAGTTCCGAGGCGCAGAAGTGGTGCCGCGTGGGCTACCCGTTCACGCGCTCCGCCACCTTCGCCCCCACCGGAAGCGCGTCGGCCGTCGTGTCGATGCGCATGACGCCGCTCTTTCCTTCCTCCTCACTCCAGCCGTTCACCGCGCTCCGCGTGAACGGCCAATATCCCCCGCGGATCGCAGGGAGGTGACCATGAGAACCTCCCTGCCCGCGGCCCTCCGTAGCCCGTCGAGCCCGCTCCGCAGTCGTACGCTCGGCGAAGGAGGGCGGCCTGCGGCCCTCCGACGCCAGTCAGGCCATGCCTACGTCTGGATGCTCATGATCATCCTCATCATGATCGCCGCCGGCGCCGGCATGGCCCGCGTCGGCCGCTCCACCGGCGACCACGTCCGCCGGCAGATCACGGCGGACGCGGCCGCGCGGTCGGGCGCTCGCGTCTTCGCCCAGCGCCTGCGCCACGTCGGCCGCATGCAGGACCGCGGCATGTTCGCGCTCCGCTTCTTCGACAAGGCCTCCGCCGAGGCCGCCGCCAAGACCGCGTGGCTCATGACCGCCATGCACCCGCTCGCCGTCAGCCAGGAAGTCGACCGCGTCGCGGACGAGAACGGCGCCACGGGCGCCTCCTGCCTCAGCGCGTGGGGCCTCTACGGGCTCTTCAAGCCGGTCAAGAAGCGCGCGTGGTTCTTCGGACCCAGCGTGACCTTCGTCGGAATCAACAAGCCCCTCTTCCGGAACTACCTGCTCCGCGTGTCGATCGACCAGCCGTCGACCGACGGCCGGACGCGCCGGGCCAACTCGAGCGCGTGGGTCGAGACGCGCGGGAGCCTTCCCGAATTCATCGACAACGACGACTGGATCGCACGCCTGAAGAGGTGGCCATGAGAAGCAGAATCGCCCGGCAGCGCGGCGACGGCGTGACGGGATATCTCCTCGTCATGGCGATCGTCATCCTCGCGGGCATGCCGTGGATGGAGGCGCTCGCCAACTCCATCGCCAAGCTCATGGACAGCACCGTCACGATCGACAACGTGCAGCAATGAAGAAGCGCACCGACAAGGGAGCGACCACGATCGAGATGCTCGTCATGCTCCCGATCGCCGTCTTCGTCGTGCAGGGCATGCTCGTCCTCTTCGGCGCGAACATGGCCCGCCAGCAGACGTACGCGTCGTGTCCCGAGGTCGCGCGCCGCACGTGGACCGGCTCCACGCCGTCGACCTTCGCGCCGACCGGCCGCTCCGTCTGCCGCATCGAGAACCTGTCGGTCAACAACGACAGCGGCCTCTTCATCTTCGAAGAGATCCCGTGCTGGTTCGCCGTCCCGTACCGCCCCTACTTCCCCTCGAAGGAGCTCGTGCGGACGCGCTTCAACGCGAGCACCGATTACGTCGCCCCCACCGTGCCGGGCCTCTCCCCACGGACCCGCACGCGCACGCGATATTCCGAAACCGGCCTGAAGGATTGAGGTGACTTGTGACGCTCCTCCCGTTCGTGTTGCTCGGCACCCTGGTCGTCGGCGTGACGTTCGGACGCATGCTGGCGAACCTGGCCGACTGACCGCCCCTCGCTGATCCGGAGGTCCCATGAAGAACGGAACCGCTCTGCTCGTCGCGTTCATCCTCGGAAGCCTCGGCTTCGTCGCGATGTACATGGTCCTCTCGCGCCCGGCCGACGGCGGCCCGCGCGAGGGACGCGTGCGCATCGTCGTCGCCGCGCGCGAACTCAGGGCCGGCGCGAAGGTCACGCCCGAGGACCTCAAGCTCCGCGAGTTCCCCGCCGCGGGGCTCAGCTATGCGCACGTCGAGGAAGCCCAGGCCGCGAACCTCCTCGGACGGACGCTGCGCGTGCGCGTGCCGGAAGGCGAGCCGATCCTCGCGCCGGCGATCGAGTCCGACTCCGCGTCCGGCGCCGTCGAAATCGAATCGCAGCTGCGTCACCCGGACACGCACGCGGTGTCGATGGAGCTCGACGCGCCCGGCAGCGTCGCCGGCCTCCTCAAGCCCGGCCAGAAGGTGGACGTCATGGCGACGATGGACGTCGACGCGCTGCGCATCCTCGCCCCCGCGGGCGCGCGCGACGCGTGGCAGACCGCGATGACCGGCAAGAAAGAGGAGGACGGGAAGGCGATCACGTGGACGTTCCTTCTCCTCCAGAACCGCACGGTGCTCGCCGTCGACGTCCGCGCGAGCTCGCGCTGGGAAGGCGATCCGCGGGAGACCGAGAGCCACGTCGTGACGATCGCCGTCACCGCCGAGGAGGCGCTCAAGGTCGCGCAGACGCAGGCGAAGGGACGCATCCACCTCATCATGCGCAACCGCATCGACAGCGTGACCGTGCGCGCGAACCCGAACCCGATCTGCGCGGGCGACCTCTTCCCCGCCGGTCACTGGTACGAGAAGCGCCTGGAGAGTGCTCGAAAGTAGGCCCGTGCAACCCGGAGTGACGCCATGGTTACTCTGCTGATCCGCGACATCGATTCTGGATCCGAAGCGACGGCGGATGTCTCCGCAGGCCTCGTCACCGTCGGCAGCGATTCCACCAACGACATCGTGCTCGAGTTCGACGGCGTCGCCGGCCATCACTGCGAGATCGAGGGCGACGGCACCCGGTGGATCGTGCGCGACTACGCGACGACCAGCGGCACGCTCGTCGCCAACAAGCGCGTGCAGGGCGAGGTGGCGTGGCGCGCGGGCCAGGAGCTGCGGATCGGGAAGTGCGTTCTCACCCTGGTGGAGGACGCTCCCGAAGAGCTTCCCGCTCCCGAACCCGAGCCGGAGCTTCTGGCCACGCCCAGGCCGGCCGTCGACCGCGCCGCCGTCGCGTACAAGGCGAAGATCCGCGAGTACCTCGTCGACCACCCGGACGTGAAGCGGCTCATCCACGCGTCGCTCGACGACGCGAAGATGCGCGAGTCGCTGAAGCGCCTCATCCGCGAGGCCGCCGCGACGATCGACGTCCCGCGCCCCAAGAGCCTCTCGGACGCCTCGCTCGACAACGAGATGGTCGACGAGATCCTCGGCCTCGGCCCGATCGAGGACTTGATGCGCGACGAGACGATCACCGAGGTGATGGTCAACCACTGGGACACCATACTCATCGAGCGCGCGGGCCATGGCATCGAGCGCGCCGAGCGCGCGTTCCTGGACGAGGATCACCTGGTCGAGACGATCCGCCGCATGCTGGCGCCGCTCGGCCGCCACCTGAACGAGAGCTCGCCGCTCGTCGACGCGCGCCTCAAGGACGGGACGCGCATCAACGCGGTCATCCCGCCCGTCGCGATCAGCGGCGCCGTGCTGACGCTCCGCAAGTTCTCGAAGCAGCCGTTCACGATGGAGAAGCTCGTCGGCCTCGGCAGTTTGCCGCCGACGGCGGCCGAGCTCCTGCGTACAGCCGTCCGCATGAGGCTCAACATGGTCGTTTCCGGCGGGACCGGCACCGGCAAGACGAGTTTCCTGAACGCGCTCGCCGCCCTGATCCCCGGCCACGAGCGCATGGTCGTGATCGAGGACACCCACGAGCTGCGCTTCGACGCGCACCCCAACTGCGTCTACCTCGAGGCCCGCCCCGCGAACCTCGAGGGCAAGAACGCCATCCCCATCCGCCGCCTCGTCATCAACGCCCTGCGCATGCGCCCCGACCGCATCATCGTCGGCGAGTGCCGCGGCGACGAGACGTTCGACATGCTCCAGGCCATGAACACGGGCCACATGGGCTCGATGACGACCGTCCACGCGAACTCGCCGCGCGACGCCCTCCTGCGCATCGAGAACATGACGCTGATGGCGGGCTACGAGCTCCCCGCGCAGGCGATCCGCACGCAGGTCGTCTCCGCGCTCAACGTCGTCGTGCAGCTCTCGCGCTGCGGCTCGAAGGGCGAGCGGCGCGTGAGCTCGATCGCCGAGATCGGCGGCATGGAGGGCTCGACGCCGACCATGCAGGACCTCTACCGGCTCGACGGGACGCGGCTCGTCCCGACGGGCGCCGTCCCGCGCTTCCTCCAGAAGGTCGACCAGCGCGAGCGCACGCGCCTCATCCGCGCGTTCGGGATGAACCAGTCATGATGATCGTCGCCGTCGTCGTCGCCGCCGCCGTGGGGATCCTCGGCTTCGCCGCGGCGCACTGCCTCGCGGCGATCGCGCGGCGCTACGAGGAGGACTACGTCGCGCGCGCCGGCAAGGCGCTCGACGCGATCCAGGCGGACGTCGCCCCCCGCGCCATCTGGCAGGCCAGCCTCGCTACGGCCGCACTCGGACTCGTGGTCGGACTCGCGATCGCGCGGAGCGTCCCGCTCGCGACCGTGCTGGCCGCGGCGGGAGCGGTCGTCCCGCTCGTCTACCTCCGCGTGGTCGACGCGCAGCGCCGCCGCCTGTTCCACGAGCAGCTGCCCGACGTCATCTCGCAGACGCGCACGGCGGTGTCGTGCGGCTACACGCTCCCGATGGCGCTCGCGATCGCGCAGCGCGAGATGCCGGCGCCCGCGTCGCAGGAGCTGCGGCTGCTGCAGGGCCACCTGCGCCTGGGCGTGCCGTTCGGCGAGGCGTGCACGCGCCTCCAGAAGCGGATGCCGAACGACGACGTGGACCTCTTCGTCGGCGCGCTCACGATGGCGGAGCGCGCGGGCGGATCGCTCGGAGCGGTGCTCACGAACATCGAGCAGTCGGTGCGCGAGCGGCTGCGGCTCGAAAAGAAGCTGAAGACGATGACCTCGCGCGGCCGGATGGAGGCGTGGATCATCTCGCTGCTGCCGTTCGGCCTCGGCGCGGGCATGTACTACCTCAACCCGCCGCTCATGTCGGCGTTCCTGGGCCACCCGGTCGGGATGGGCCTGTGCGTCGGCGCCACCGTGTGGATGGCGATCGGGTTCCTCGTCATCAAGAAGATCCTGACTCCGGACTTCTAGCCATGGTCATCCTCCCCGCACTCATGATCGGCGGCGCGCTCGGGACGGCGGCGTTCTGTCTCGCGCGGATGCGCCTCCCCGATACGGGGGACCTCGGCGCCTACCGGCGGTCGCTCTCGCCGGTCGAGAAGTTCGGCGTCGCGTACCTGAAGTGGATCGGCCGCGGCGTGCTCGACCTCGTCGCGCTCGTGCACAAGTCTACGGCGCAGCGCATCGAGAAGTCCGCCGACCGCCTCGCGCAGCTCGCGGACCGGCCGTGGAGCGCGGCGGGCGTGGAAGTGGTGGGCGCGACCGTGATCCTGCCCGTGGTCGCCGCGATCGTGCTCGCCTTCTACTTCCAGGCGTTCGCGCCGAAGAAGCTCCTGTCCGGCGTGGTGTTCGGCACCGGCTTCGCCGCGATGCTCCCGTGGCTTTACCTCACCGACCTCCGCAAGGAGCGCTCGCGCCGCATGCTGAAGGCGTTCCCGAACGCGCTCGACCTGCTGACGCTCTGCGTCGAGGCGGGCATGGACTTCACGGAAGGCATGAAGATGCTCGCCAACCGCTGCGCGGGCATGCCGGCCGCGGTCGCGCGAAAGCGCCTCGACTACGGGATCTGCAAGCTCTTCTCGGAGATGCTCTCCGACATCCAGATGGGCGTCCCGCGCGCGCAGGCCCTGCGCCGGCTCGCGGAGAAGACCGACCTCCTCGAGATCCGCTCGTTCGCGACCGTGCTCTCGCTCTCCGACGAGACGGGCGGCAACATCGGCGCGAACCTGCGCCAGCTCGCGAGCGACATGCGGACCACGCGCGTGATGCGCGCCGAGGAGTTCATCGCGAAGGCCCCGGTCAAGATGCTCCTCCCGACGGCTCTCTTTCTCTTCCCCGTCGTCTTCCTGATCGTCTTCGGCCCCATCGGCCTGTCCATGCTGAACTCGATGAGGAACCTATGAGCGGAGCCCCGCTGATCCGGTTTGCGCCCAAGACGACCGACCGCAAGCAGGCGCTGACGGCGCTGTTCGACTTCGCACCGCCGACCCCCAGTCCAAAGTCCAAGGTGCAGGCGCCCAGTCCCAAGTCCCAGGTCCCAGGTCCCAAGTCGCCGGCTCCCAATCGACCTTCCTCCGCTGCGGCCTCTGAGTCCTCCGCGTCCTCCGCTGTTCAGTCCGCCGGGGCTCCGTCACGGAGCGTTGACGCCCCCAAGTCCCTCAACGTCAAGCTCCCGAAGCCTCTGAGAATCCTCATCCCCGCCGCCGCTCTGGTCCTCGGCCTCGTCGTCCTCGGCTTCGCCGCCTCCCGCCCCGCCGAGGAGGCCCGCGAGCCGATCGGCATCACGCTCGACGAAGCCGAGGCGCGCATGGTCACGATCCCCTACAAGGCCGGCACCGAGCCGTCGTTCGACATCCGCGGCGGCGACGCGGCCGTCGTCGACACCGCGATCTACCTCGCGCAGAAGGACAAGGGCCTCCTCCATGTCCTCGTCACGGCCGTCGCGCCGGGCGAGGCGACGTGGGCGATCGGCCCGCGCGCGTACCGCGTCCAGGTCCGCGCCTCCGCCCCGCGCACCGGCGGCGGGGACGCCGACCGCGCGGCGGCGCTCAAGAAGATGGAGGAAGGCGAGCTTCTCGAGCGCGAGGCGCAGCGCGACCTCTCCAACACGTTCCACGCGATGACGTGCTTCCGCCAGGCCGCCGCGCTCCTGCGCAGCATCGAGTTCGGCACGCACGACGACGCGTACGGCAAGGCCGGCGCCCGCCACGAACAGCTCGCGCGCGCCTGGACCGAGCTCTACGCGCGCGCCGAGGGGGAGCTCGCCATCGCGCGCATGAACGGCGACGCGAAGGCGATCCGCCGCGCGCTCAACGCGCTCATCGCGATCGCCCCCGACCCGAAGTCCCCCGAGTACCAGAAGAACACGACGATCGCCAACTACGTCTACGCGGAGAAGAAGAAGGAGGAGGATCGTCCATGAGACGCCTCCTCATCGGACTCGTCCTCCTCGGCGCCTGCTCCAGGGCTCCCGAGACGAAGCGTCCCCCCGACCCGAAGGTCCGGCTGCAATTCATCACGGCGCATCTCGAGATGGGCGACTGGGCGGAGGCGGCCGCGCACGCCGCGCGGCTGGCCCGCGAGCAGAAAGGGATCGCCGACGTCGTCGCGCTCACCGCGAGCGTCCGCGCGATCGGCGACGAGTGCCGCCGCCATCCCGACCCGGCGAGCTGGGACTACGCGCTCGTCGTGCGCGAGTGGAAGAAGATCGCCGAGTCCCCTGCGGCGCCGCCCGCGCTCAAGCGGCTCGCCGCACGCCGCGTGCCGGCCCTCGCGAGCGAGCGTGACGCGCTCGCGATCACCGCGGCCGCCCTGCGGGAATCGCGGCCGCTCGCGGCGATGCGCCTTCGCGCGGGGCTCGTCGAGCACCACGCGCGGAGCCTCGCCTTCTCCCGCGAGTCGGCGCGGCTCGACGCGGTGCGCGCGCGCTTCGAAGCGGCGCTCCGCGACGACGTGAAGCGGCACCTCGCGCAGGTCGAGCCCGACTGGGATGCGATCGCGGCGACGCTCGACGAGGCGTCCACGCTCCTGGGCTCCGAGGCGGGCTTCCGCGAACTGCGCGAGGCCTGCCGCGCCGGACTCGACGACCGCCGCCTCATGGAGCGCGCGATCGAACTCTGCGACGCCGGCGAGTGGGGGCGCGCCTCCGAGTCGGTCCGCACGCTCTCCCCCAAGTCGCACTACGAGTCCGCCGCGCGGACGATCGGCCGGTGGGCCGCGCTCCAGGAGCGGCTGCGCGAGGCCGTCGAAGACTATCGCGCGGGCGACACGACGGGAGCGCTCAAGCGGCTCGCCGCGCTTCGCGCCGAGTGGCCCGCCGGCCTCCGGAACCGCGACGTGCTCGACGCGCTCGCGCGCGAGATCCCCGTCGTCGCGGCCGACATCGAGGAGGGCGACCGCCGTCGCGTGGTCGGCGAATACCGGCTGGCCATCGACGCCTACCGCCGCGCGCTCGACAACCGCGTGTGCGACGGCCGTCACCGCCGCGACGCCGGGGAGCGGCTGGCGACCTCCCGC
>Ga0187893_10009334_pt1 | contig 15106 bp, 17 predicted proteins | sample MA1701074metaG_FD_139574 | JGI IMG/M metagenome (GOLD analysis project Ga0187893, IMG submission 139574) | White microbial mat communities from a basaltic lava cave in the Kipuka Kanohina Cave System on the Island of Hawaii, USA - MA170107-4 metaG ... | reverse complement strand
CGGGCTTCGCGACCGCGCGGTCCTCGAGACGCTCTACGCCGCAGGCCTGCGCGTGTCCGAGCTCGTCGGGCTCGACGTCGACGACGTCGACCTGGAGGAGGGGCGCGTGCGGGTGCTCGGGAAGGGCGGCAAGGAACGAGAGGTGCCGTTCGGGCGGTACGCGCGCGAGGCGGTCGGTGCGTACCTGTCGCGGGTCCGGCCGGCGTACGCGACCGGGCGCTCGCGTTCCGCGCTCTTCCTGAACCAGCGGGGCGGGAGGCTGACGCGCCAGGGGTGCGCGGGGATCGTGTCGCACCATGCGGCCGGCGCAGAGATCTCGAGGACGGTGAGCCCGCACGTCCTGCGCCACTCGTTCGCGACCCACCTGCTGGAGGGTGGAGCCGACGTTCGCGTCGTCCAGGAGCTGCTCGGACACGCGAGCGTCGCCACGACCCAGGTCTATACGCTGGTCACCGAGGAGCACCTCCGGGAGGTCTACTTCGCCTCCCACCCGCGGGCTCGGGCCACGAGGGCCACGAGGGCCACGAGGGCCACGAGGAAGGACACGATGTGATCGAACAGGGCAAGCTCGACGAGCTCCGGCTGGCCCTCGTGGAGCAGCGCGAGAACCTCCGAAAGGAGATCGAGGAGCAGGGAGGCGACCCCGACTCCGACGACGCGTCGCTCGACGTGGAGCACGGCTTCGCGGACAGCGGGCACTCCACGGCGGAGCGGGCCCGCATGCTCTCGGTGATGAAGGCGCTCCGCTCGAACCTGCGATGGGTCGGGCGGGCGCTCTCCAAGATGGAGCTCGGCACGTACGGGACCTGCGAACGGTGCGGCCAGCCGATCGCGATCGAGCGCCTGGACGCGCTCCCGTGGGCGATCCTGTGCATCGGCTGCGCTCGCCTTGGCGAAGGCCGGTAGCGTGAGCGGGGATGCCCGCTCGGGAGCGAAGGTCCCACGCGCCCTGATCGTGGTGTGTGACTCGTTCGGGGTGGGAGACGCTCCCGACGCCGAGGCCTATGGCGACGAGGGCTCGGACACGCTCGGGAACACCGCCGCCGCCGTGGGCGGCCTGTCGACCCCCAACCTCGAGGCGCTCGGGCTGGGGATGCTGACGACGATCGAGGGCGTCGAACCGCGGGCGACCCCGGGGACGGCGCACGGTCGTCTCACCGAGCGCTCGGCCGGGAAGGACACGACCACCGGACATTGGGAGATGACCGGGATCGTGCTCGACGAACCCTTCCCGCTGTATCCGGACGGGTTCCCGCCCGAGGTCATCGAGCCGTTCGAGCGGCGGATCGGGCGCGAGGTCCTCGGCAACGTGCCCGCGTCCGGCACCGAGATCATCGCCCAGCTCGGCGAGGAGCATCTGCGCACCGGCGGTCCGATCGTCTACACGAGCGGGGACTCGGTCTTCCAGGTGGCGACGCACGCCGACGTGGTGCCGCTCCCCACGCTGTACGAGTGGTGCCGTGTGGCCCGACGACTGCTCGTCGGCAGGCACAACGTGGGCCGGGTGATCGCGCGACCGTTCGACGGTGCGCCGGGATCGTTCGTTCGGCGGCCCGAGCGCAGGGACTTCTCGGTCCCGCCTCCGGGCCCGACGCTGCTCGACCGCTGCATCGAGCACGAGGTCGCCGTGTACGGCGTCGGCAAGATCCAGGACATCTTCGCGCAGCAGGGGCTCACCGAGGCGCGGTACTCGGACTCCAACGCGCATGGAGTGGATCTCACGATCGACTACCTCCGCCGTCCCGGTCCGTGCCTCGTATTCAGCAACCTCGTTGACTTCGACAGCAAGTACGGGCATCGGAACGATCCTGCGGGATACGCGGGGGCGGTCGAGGCGTTCGACGCGCGGCTCCCCGAGCTCGTGGACGCGCTCGGCGGCGGGGTGCTGTTCCTGACGGGCGATCATGGATGTGACCCGACGACGCCGTCGACCGATCACTCGCGCGAGCGGACCCCCTTGCTCGCCGCCGGTCTGCGGGGTGGCCCCTACGACGTCGGCGCGCGCGCGACGTTCGCGGACCTCGGAGCGACCGTGGCGGAGCTGCTCGGAGTGCCGTGGGACCTCGAGGGAACGAGCTTCGGTTCGGAGCTCGGCCTGTGACCTCGGATCCGGGTCGGGCCGCCGGCGACCCGCGCGACGTCATCGCGGCCAAGCGCGACGGGAGGGCGCTGTCGGCCGACGAGCTCCGGTCGTTCGTGCTCGCCTACGCTCGGGGGGAGGTCCCCGACTACCAAGCGGCGGCCTTCGTGATGGCCGCCTTCATCAACGGCCTGGATGGGCAGGAGACGCTCGCCCTGACCCGTGCGATGGTCGACTCGGGCGCGACGCTCGCGCTCGACGCGATCTCGCGTCCGAAGGTCGACAAGCACTCCACGGGCGGCGTGGCGGACGGGGTGACGCTGGCCTTCGCCCCGCTCGCCGCCGCCCTCGGTCTGGCGGTCGCGAAGCTCTCGGGTCGCGGCCTCGGCCATACGGGCGGCACGCTCGACAAGCTCGAGTCGATCCCGGGGCTCCGCACCGATCTCGAGCCGGCCGCGTTCGAGCAACAGGTCGAGCGGGTCGGCTGCGCCGTGGCGGCGCAGACGGCGGACATCGTTCCCGCGGACGGGGCGCTGTACGCCCTGCGGGACGCGACCGCGACCGTGCCCTCGATCCCGCTGATCGCGGCGAGCGTGATGTCGAAGAAGCTGGCCGTCGGCACCGATCTGGTACTGCTCGACGTGAAGGCGGGGAGCGGCGCCTTCATGAAGACCCCCGAGGACGCCGCGGCGCTCGCCGAAGCGTGCACGACGCTCGCCGCCGACTGGGGCCGACCCACCCGGGCGGCCGTCACCGACATGTCACAGCCCCTGGGGGACGCGATCGGCAACGCGATCGACATCACGGAGGCGGTTCGGTTGCTCCGGGGCGAGATGCACGGGCGGCTGCGCGACGCGGCCGTGATCTTCGCCGGCGAGGCGCTCTCGCGGTTATCGGGCGAACCGATGGGGGAGGGGCGTGCGCGCGCTGCCGCATCGCTCGACTCGGGCGAGGCGCTCGAGGCGTTCCGGAAGATGGTCGAGGCGCAGGGCGGTGATCCCCGCGTTGTCGACGATCCGGAGGCCGTGCTGCCCGCGGCGCCGATCCGACGCACGATCGTCGCCGATCGAACGGGCACGTTGGCCGCGGTGGAGGCGGAGCAGCTGGGGCGGGCGAGCGGCGACCTGGGAGCGGGCCGGAAGAAGAAGGGCGATCCGATCGATCCGGGGGTAGGGATCGTGTTCCGTGCGAAGGTGGGCGATCGGATCGAGACCGGCCAGGAGCTCGGCGAGATCCACGCGCGGACCGATGCGGACGCCGAAGCGTGCCTGGCGGCGATCCGGATGGCGATGACGGTCGGGGATGCACCCGTGGAGGCGCCTCCGCTGATCTACGGGTGGTACGGATGAGTGCCGAGAGCCTGCGTTTCGCCGCCTATCTGGCCCTCTCCTTGGTCGTCGCGCTCGTGGTGCATGAGTACGCGCACGCGTTCGTCGCGACGCGACTGGGTGATCCCAACCCGAAGCGATGGGGCCGGCTCACCCTGAACCCGAGGCCGCTCGTCGATCCGTTCGGCACCGTCATCCTGCCTGCCCTCGCCCTCATCCTGGTCATCGCCCGCAGCGAGCTGCTGCTGCCGGTGTTCGCCTACGCGAAGCCGATGCCGCTCGATCCGTCGGCGCTGCGCAACCCCAAGCGCGATCAGCTGTGGGTCGCCGCGGCGGGGTTGATCGCGAACCTGGTCCTCACGATCCCCGCCGGGTTGCTGATCCGCGCGGGGGCAACCGGGGAGATCCGGCTGTTCGCCGTGGCCTGGGTCATCGTGAACGCGTTCATGTTCGGCCTCCAGCTGATGCCGGTTCCGGGCCTGGACGGCGCGAGGCTCCTCGCCCCGTTCCTGTCCCCGAGACCGCGAGAGGTATTCCTCGGCCTCGAGCAGTACCTCGTGCTGTTCATCCTCGTGATCTTCTTCCTGCTCTCCGGGCCGTTGCTGAGCATCGTGAACGCCTTCGGCAACATCGCCTGCAACCTGGCGGCCGGCACCGACTGCCTCTGACCGCCGGCTCCCGGGCCGGGCATCGGGCGGCGATATCATCGGCCGCATCATGAGCGACGCGGCGACCCGCGCGGGCGGGCAGATCAGGATCTTCTCGGGGATCCAGCCGACGGGCAGCAAGCATCTCGGCAACCTCATCGGTGCGGTCCGACAGTACGTCGAGGGCCAGGACCGCGGGGAAGGCATCTTCTGCCTCGTCGACCTACACGCGATCACCGTCGATCACGACCCAGAGGGTCTGCGGCGGCAGGTTCATGACACGGTGGCGATCCTGCTGGCCGCGGGGCTCGACCCGGATCGATGCATCCTGTTCCGGCAGAGCGACGTCGCAGAGCATGCCACCCTCTGTTGGATGCTGGCCAACGTCACCGCCCTCGGAGAGCTGCGTCGGATGCACCAGTTCAAGGAGAAATCGGCGGAGCAGCGTGACTTCGTGTCCTCGGGGCTCTTCTTCTACCCGGTGCTCCAGGCCGCGGACATCCTCGCGTACCAGACCGACGAGGTCCCGGTCGGCGAGGACCAGAAGCAACACATCGAGCTCGCGCGCACCGTCGCCGAGCGTTTCAACGCTCGGTTCGGCGAGGTGTTCACGGTGCCGCGCCACCGGATCCCTGAGGTGGGCGCGCGAGTCCTCGACCTCCAGGATCCGCAGAAGAAGATGTCCACCACCGGGGCTGCCGAGCTCGGTACGGTGTACATCCTCGACCCCCCCGAGGCGGTCGCTCGCAAGTTCCGCTCCGCGGTGACGGACTCGGGCAGGCAGATCCGGCGGGGGCCCGACAAGCGAGGCATCTCGAACCTCATCGAGATCATGGCGGTCGCGCGAGGCATCTCCCCCGAGGTGGTCGAGGGCGAGTACGCGAGCGAGGACGGGTACGCTCGGTTCAAGGACGACGTCGCGCTGGCGGTCACGGAGTACCTCCGGCCGATCGGGGTGGCCTACGAGGCGATCCGTCCGAATGGCTCCCACCTCGAATCGATCCTGCGCGACGGGGCCGCGAAGGCTCGTGCGATCGCGGCCAAGACCGTCGAGACCGCGGCCGACCGGATGGGCCTCGGTCCGGGGCCGGGCTTCGGATGAGGCCTGCCGGCGCTCCCGGATCCGAGGGTTCGGAAGGCGGCTCCGGCTCGTTCGCGGTCGAGCTCCCGATCTTCGACGGTCCCTTCCGCGTGCTGGCGGACCTGATCTTGGACCAACGGATCGACGTCTGCGACGTCCCGGTCGCCACCGTGACCGAACGGTTCCTGGCGCACGCGGAACGGACCGAGTCGTGGTCGCTCGAGGAGGCCACGTGGTTCCTCGCGGTGTGCGCGCTCCTGCTCGAATTGAAGGTCGGCCGGCTGATGCCTCGGCACGAGGTCGTCGACGAGGAGGACCTGCTCGGGGTGTCGCCCGATCTGGCGTACGCGCGTTCGATCGAGCTCGCCGCGTTCCGAACGATCGTCGTGGAGATCGCTCGACTGCTTGAGGACGAGCGGCTGCGGTTCGCGCGCGAGGCCGGTCCGCCGCCCGAGTTCGAGCACCTGTACCCGGACGTGCTGGAGATGATCACGGCCGAGGATCTCGCCCGGATGGCGGCCGACGTGCTCCGCCCACCCCCGATGCTGGACCTGTCGCACGTCACGCCGATCCGCTACACGATGGCCGAGGCGGTCGAAGCCGTCCAAGGCCAGCTCGGCAGGGTCGGACAGGCCCGGTTCCGCGATCTGGTGGCCGACTGCGAGGAGCGGATCCAGATCGTGGTCCGGTTCCTGGCCCTGCTCGAGCTCTACCGGGAGGGCAAGGTCGACCTCGCGCAGGCCGAGACGTTCGGCGAGATCGAGGTCCGTTGGGAGGGGGAGGCGGCATGACGAGGAGGCGGACGTGAGCGAGCGCGGGTCGCTGCTCCAAGCGCTCGAGTCGGTCCTGTTCGTGTCGGATGAGCCCGTGGCCTCGGTGGTATTGGCGCAGGCCCTCGGGGTGGAGCGAAGGCAGGCCGACGAACTCTGCGCCGCGCTCGCGAACGACTACGAGGAGCGTGGGAGCGGCATCACGCTGCGCAACGTGGCGGGGGGATGGCGGCTCACGACCCACCCGGACGCCGCGCCCGTCGTCGAGCGGTACGTCCTCGCCTCGAGGCACACGCGGCTCACGAAGGCGGCGCTCGAGACCCTCGCGATCGTGGCCTACAAGCAGCCCGTCACGCGCCATCAGATCTCCGGGATCCGGGGCGTGAGCTCGGAGGGGGTGCTCCGGGCGCTCGTCGACCGCGGGCTGGTCGCCGAGGTCGGTCGCGAGGAGACGCCCGGACGACCCGCGTTGTTCGGCACGACGCCGGACTTCCTGGAGCGGCTGGGGTTGCCGTCCCTGTCCGCGCTGCCGCCGCTTGCCCCGCTGCTCGGCCGCGCCGCCGTCGAAGCGAGCGTCGAGCCCGATGGCGATGCCGGTGTGGTCGTGGTCGACGACGTGGACGACGTCGACGCGGGCTGAGTGCGTGTGGCCGTCGAACGACTCCAGCGTGCGCTCGCTCGGGCGGGGTTCGGTTCCCGCCGCGCGTGCGAGGAGCTGATCTCGGCCGGAAGGGTCGTGATCGGCGGTCGGCGAGCCACGCTCGGAGACCGCGTGGACCCCGCGACCGACGAGGTTCGGGTGGACGGTCGGCGGATCAGCGTCGACCCGGAGCTCCGGTACTTCGCGCTGCACAAACCCCGCGGGGTCACCACCACGATGCGCGATCCGCATGCAGAGCGCGACCTCTCGGGCCTGCTCCCGAAAGGGCCGCGCGTGTTCCCGGTCGGTCGTCTCGACCGCGACACCGAGGGTCTGCTCCTGCTGACGAACGACGGCTCGCTCGCGCATCGGCTGACGCACCCTCGGTTCGGGGTCGAGAAGGAGTATCTGGCCGAGGTCGACCGGACGCCGTCGAACCGCCAGCTCTCGCGACTGCGGCGGGGTGTGGAGCTCGACGACGGCGTCGCTCGGGCGGTCGACGCTCGATCGGCGGGAGGGGCGGGCGATCGCGGCGGGGTGCGGCTGATCATGGTGGAGGGTCGCAAGCGCGAGGTGCGCAGGATGCTCGATGCCGTCGGTCTGCGAGTGCGACGCCTGGTGCGCGTCCGCGTCGGCCCCGTGCGGCTCGGCCGGCTGCGACCATCCGAGCTGCGCGAGCTCGACCCCGCCGACGTTCGCGCGTTGTACCGAGCCGCCGGCCTGTAGGGAGCGGAGCGACCCGGCCTGTAGCCTTGCGTCGACGACGCACGGGAGGGCGGGTGAGCGAGATCCGGGTTCGGGCCGCGCGCGGCGCGATCCGCGTCCAGCGGGACGCCTCCGAGGTCGTGCTCGACGCGACCGAACGCCTGCTGCGTGAGCTGCTGTCGAGCAACGACGTCGAGGGGGACGACATCGTGAGCGCGTTCTTCACGGTCACCGAGGATCTCCGCTCGGCCTTCCCCGCCGTCGCCGCCCGCCGGCTCGGGCTCGGGCGCGTCCCGCTGCTCTGCGCGCAGGAGATCCCGGTCGAGGGCTCGATGCCGGGTGTGGTCCGCGTCCTGCTGCAGTTCCACACGGCGCGTCACGCCTCCGAGGTGGTTCACGTCTACCTGGACGGGGCGGAGAGCCTGCGCGATGACCTCGTCTGAGCGGGTCGCGGTCGTCGGGACCGGCATGATGGGGACCTCGATCGCGATGGCGGCGATCCGAGCGGGGGACGCCGTGCGTGGGTTCGACACCGATCCCGAGGCGCTGGCGACCGCCGGCGCCAGGTCGGAGCTGGTTGCGGCCGGCTCGTTTGCGGAGTGCGTCGAGGGTTCGACCTTGGTCTTCGTCTGCACGCCGGTCCCCGCGGTCGCAGACGTCGTCTGCGAGGCGCTGCAGCTCGCGCCTGGGGCGGTGGTCTCCGACGTCGCGAGCGTGAAGGAGCGGGTGCGATCGAGGGTCGCGGGGTCGGCGCGGGCCGCCGACCTCGGCCGCTACGTCGGCGGGCACCCGATGGGGGGATCGGAGCGCTCCGGGCCCGAGCACGCCTCGGCCTCGGTGCTCGACGGGATCGTCTGGGTCATCGACGAGCGATCCGAGGCCGATCCGGCCGATCGCGTCGAGGCCTTCGTCCGCAAGGTCGGGGCCCGCCCCGTGCGGATGGACGGGGACCGCCACGACCGCCTCGTCGCGATCGTGAGCCATCTGCCACAGGTGGCCTCGACCACGCTCATGGGGCTGGCGGCGACGGAGGAGTCCGGGGAGCCCGAGATCCTGCTCCTGGCCGCCGGGGGCTTCCGCGACCTCACGCGGCTCGCGGCCTCGAGCCCGCACCTGTGGGGTGACATCTTGTTGGCGAACGGCGAGGCCGTCGGGAGGGCGATCGACCTGTACATCGCCCGCCTCGGGGCGTTGCGCGAGATGGTCCGGGCGGGCGATGCCGCCGGCGTCGAGCAGGCCTTCGGGCAGGCGAAGGATGCGCGCCTGTCGCTGGCCGCCAAGCCGACCGTCCGCGCGGGGGTCGCGGTGCTCCAGGTGCCCGTCCCAGATCGGCCTGGTGTCCTCGCCGAGGTGACCGCGACGATGAGCGACGCGGGCGTCAACATCGAGGACCTCCAGATCGTGCATTCCCCGGAGGGCGGCCGGGGCACGGTGCACCTGACCGTGGCCGCGGAGGCGGCTCCCGCTGCCGAACGCGCGCTGCGAGAGCGCTGGTTCGAGCCCCTGCGTCTGGCGTAGGTGGTTGTCGTGCGTCTGACGGTGCAGCCCGGTGGCTTCGAGGGCGGACGTGCGAGGGTGCCGGGGGACAAGTCGATCGCCCACCGGTGGCTGATCCTTGCCGCGACCGCCGACGGGCGGAGCGAGCTGCGGCGGCTCCCCGCAGCCCTCGACGTGAAGGCGACGGCGAGGGCGCTCGCGCGCATCCTGCCGCCGACGATCGGATCTCCACTCGAGGGTTGGGCTTCCAACCCCGCCCCCGCCGGAGACGGTGACCGTTCCACGAGGAACGACCCTGAACCTCGAGCGGCCGCGCATGCAGGCTCGGCGGCGGCGGTCGAGATCGAAGGTGGAGGTCGAGGTGTGCTTCGCCCCGCAGATGGCCCGCTCGAGTGCGGGAACTCGGGCACGACGATGCGCCTGTTGTGCGGGCTCCTGGCCTCCACGTCGTTCGCGACCGTCCTGCAGGGCGACGCCAGCCTGTCGAGCCGCCCGATGGAGCGGGTCGCCACCCCACTCCGCGCGATGGGCGCCCGGATCCAGACCGAGCGGGGACACGCCCCCGTAACCGTTCGGGGCGGAGGGCTGCGCGGGGTGGACCATCACACGGAGGTCCCGAGCGCTCAGGTGAAGAGCGCAGTGCTCCTCGCAGGCCTGGCCGCCGACGGGGAGACGAGGGTCACCGAGGATGCCGCAACCCGCGACCATACCGAACGTGCCCTCTCGAGCCTCGGCGCGCCGATCCGCCGCGAGCGGGGGACCGTCAGCGTTCGAGCGTTCCAGCATCCCGGGTTCGAGGCCGAGGTGCCCGGCGACCTCTCCTCGGCCGCGTTCCTGGTCGTCGCGGCGGCGATCACCGGCCGTCCCCTCGTGGTCGAGGGTCTTGGGCTCAACCCGACACGGACACGCTACCTGGAGGTGCTGGAGAGGATGGGGCTTCGTACGCGTCGCGAGACCCTGGACGTCGAGCTCGGAGAGCCGGTGGGTCTCCTCGAGGTCGAGCCCTGCGACGGGTTGTCCGGAACCGTCGTGGACGCGAGCGAGTTGCCGCTCGTGATCGACGAGGTGCCCGTCCTGGCGTTCGCGGCAGCGCACGCGACGGGCGTGACCCGGTTCGAGGGGGCCGGTGACCTTCGCCAGAAGGAGAGCGACCGCCTGGGCGGGTTGGCCGAGGCCATCCGATCCCTCGGTGGGTCTGCGGCGGTCGAGGGGGAGGACCTGTGGGTGGCGGGGGAGGGACTGCACGGAGGGACCGCCGACGCGAGGGGCGACCACCGCATGGCGATGGCGATCGCCGTGGCCTCCATCGCCGCGCGGTCGCCGACGACGATCGACGGCGTCGACGTCGCGGACACGTCGTTCCCGGGATTCGTGCCGACGTTCGTCTCGCTCGGCGCGAGGTTCGAGGTGTGAGGGTGCATGCCCGGGTCGTCGCCATCGACGGTCCCGCGGGTGCGGGCAAGAGCACGCTCGCCCGCCGGCTCGCCGTCGAGCTCGACCTCCCGTACCTCAACACAGGTCTCATGTACCGCGAGCTGGCGCTCCGGGCTCTTCGCTCCGGCATCTCGCCGAACGACGCGCACGGGCTCGGCGAGCTCGCTTCCGCGATCGGGTTCGAGCTCGACGAGAAGGCTCGACCGCCCGAGCTCCTGATCGACGGTCGCCCGCCCGCGCCGGACCTCACATCACCGGAGGTCGAGGCGAACGTGTCTGCGGTGTCGGCGCATCCTGCGGTTCGGTCGGTCTTCCGGGCCGAGCAGCGCCGCCTCGCGGCCGGCGGTGCGGTGATGGAGGGTCGAGACATCGGCTCAGTCGTCGCGCCGGACGCATCCCTCAAGCTCTACCTCGTGGCCCACCCAGGCCTCCGGGCGGGTCGCCGGGCGACCGAGCGAGACGAGCAGAGGGAGCGGGTCGCGGAGTCCCTGGAGGTGCGCGATGCACGTGACGCGCACACGAATCCGTTCGTGCCGGCACCGGACGCAAGGCTCCTCGATACCACCGACCTGTCGGCGGGCGAGGTCTTCGAGCTCGCCTTCGAGCTCGCCCGAGGGCGGGGACTCGTCCCATGAGCCTTCCGGCGGTTGCGGTGGTCGGTCGCCAGAACGTGGGCAAGTCCACACTGGTCAACCGCCTCTTCGGGCGCCGGGAGGCGATCGCGCACGAGATGCCCGGGGTCACGCGCGACCGGGTCGAGCTGGAGGCGACCTGGGGAGGTCGCAGGTTCCGGCTCGTGGACACGGGCGGATTCCACCAGGGGGCGAGCGGGATCGAGGCGCTCGTCTCCGGACAGGCCGAGCGGGCGGCGAGCGCCGCCGACGTCGTGCTCCTCGTCGTCGATGCGAGGACCGGACCGGTCGAAGAGGACGCGATCCTCGCCAAGCGCCTCCGTCGCGCGCGGGCGCCGGTGCTCGTGGTGGTGAACAAGGTGGACTCGGACCGAGACGAGGCGGACGTGCCCGCGTTCCACGCGCTCGGGCTCGGCGATCCGGTCGCGGTGTCCGCGCTCCACGGCCGCGGCGCGGGTGACCTGCTCGATCGCCTCGTCGCGGTTCTCCCGCAGGCCTCGGGAACGACGCCGGGGGCCGACGCGGAGCCCAGGTTCGCGATCGTCGGGCGCCCGAACGTGGGCAAGTCGAGCCTGTTCAACCGGCTCGTTCGACAGGAGCGCTCGGTGGTGTTCGAGGAGGCAGGAACCACCCGCGACACCGTGGACTCCGTCGTCGAGTGGCCGGACGGTCCGGTCCGGTTCGTCGACACCGCGGGGCTCCGGCGCCCGACGAGGACGCAAGGTGTCGAGTACTACAGCCTGCTTCGAGCGGAGCGGGCGATCGAGCAGGCCAGCGTCGGCGTCCTGGTCGTCGACGCGGACGAGGGGTTCGCCGGCGAGGACAAGCGGATCGCTGCCCGGGTGATCGAGCACGGGGTCGGTCTCGTGGTCGTGGCCAACAAGTGGGATCTGGTGCAGGAGAAGGATCGGGCCTTCAAGCGGCTCACCGAGCAGATCGCGCCCTACGCTCGGGCGCCGGTGCTCCGCACGTCCGCGCTCGTCGGAACGGGCATCCATCGCCTCCCGCCGACGCTCCGCGACGTGAACGATCGGTGGATCCGGCGCGTCCCCACGTCGCGGGTGAACGAGATCGTCGAGGCCGCACAGGCAGAACAACAGGCACCCGGCGGGGTCCGGTATCGCTACGCCACACAGGTCGGCGAGCGTCCGCCACGGTTCGTGCTCTTCGGCGCCGGGCCGCCGGCAGCCTCGTATCAGCGGTTCCTCGAGGGGCGCCTGCGACGTGCGATCGAGCTCGACGGCGTGCCGATCCGGCTCCGGTTCTGGAAGGGGCGGAGTTCCCGCAGGCGGTAAGGACCCGGTCGCGGCGCGCGCCCTCGGGTAGCATCGAGCGCACGGGCCGTGGCGCAGCTTGGTGAGCGCGTCTGACTGGGGGTCAGAAGGTCGCCGGTTCGAATCCGGCCGGCCCGACCACGATGGTAGGTTCGCGAGGCGATGAGCGGGCCTGCCTCCACCGAGAGACGATCCGCCCGTTCGCGAGCGACAGGCGAGCGCCGGATCCTCACCGTCCCGAACCTCATCTCGTTCTCGCGCATCGCGCTCATCCCCGTGTTCGTGGTCCTCATCGTCGATCCGGACACGACGCTCGCGGGCCTGGTGGTGTTCGGCGCCGTCGCGGCCACCGACTGGATCGACGGCTTCATCGCGCGGGCGACCGGACAGGTCACCGAGCTCGGGAAGGTCCTCGACCCCGTGGCGGACCGGCTGGCGATCGCCGCCGGTCTGATCGCTCTCGTCGTGCGAGGGGCGTTCCCGTTGCCGGCCGCACTGCTGATCCTCGTGCGCGACGTCGCGGTCTTGATCGCCGGGGTCGTCCTGCTCGTGCGGAGGCGGATCCGCGTCGAGGTTCGCGCCCTCGGCAAGGTCGCCACGTTCGCGCTGATCTTGGCGATCTTCCTCATCTCGTGGGGTGAGCTCGGATACGCGCTCGCGCCCGCGGCGCTCGCGTGTGGTTGGGCGTTCTACGTGGTCGGCATCGTGGAGTACTACGTCGCGACCGCCCTGTACATCGGCGACGCGCGTCGAGCCCTCGCCGGCGCCGGGACCCCGCAGGCCTGAGCGAGACTCGGACACGCCTGCCGACGTGCTAGGTTCCCGCTCACCGCTTCGTCCGTTCGAGGGAGACCCCGATGGAGTACCCGGATGACCTGCGCTACACGAAAGAGCACGAGTGGGTTCGCGACGAGGGCTCGGGGCGCGTGCGCGTCGGGATCACCGACTACGCGCAAGATGCGCTCGGCGACGTGGTCTACGTCGAGGTGCCCGAGCCGGGGACCCGTGTCTCGGCGAACCAGCCGTTCGGCGAGGTCGAGTCGACCAAGTCGGTCTCCGATGTGTACGCCCCCGTTTCGGGATCCGTCGTGGAGAGCAACGGATCGCTCCAAGATCGACCGGAGCTGGTGAACGAGCAGCCCTACGGCGACGGCTGGCTGGTCGTCCTCGAGGTCGCCGAACCCTCCGAGCTCGGTGGTCTACTTCTGGCGGCGGCCTATCGAGCGTTCGTCGAGCAGCAGGCTGACTGACCCTCGACCGACGAGCGAGGCGGCACGCCTCTCGCGGCTCGACCGGTCGACGGGTGCGCCCCGCGGTGCACGGTTGCCTGATGCGATCCTCGACCCACAGGATCGGCTCCGGTCGAGGCTGGCCTGTTCCCAAGGTTGACCCTGCCCCGGTCCAGCGGTAGTTTCGAGTGTCCATCGAGGTCGAGGTTGAGGCTTCGACCCACACGGTCGAGGCGAGGCGAGGGCACCGAGGGAGTCGAGCGTGTACTGCACCCGTTGTGGACATCCGAACAAGGACGAGGCGCGCTTCTGCGCGAACTGCGGCGCAACCCTGCAGGAGGACACCACCTTGGGGCTCAGTCCGGTCGAGGTCGAGGGCGACGCCTCCGACGACTTCCCGTTCCCTGAGGACGAGCTCGAAGCCGGACAGGCTCTCCTTCTGGTCAAGCACGGCCCCAACGCGGGGACGACGTTCATGATCGCGGAGGAGGTGACGAGCGCCGGGCGCAACCCCGAGAGCGACGTGTTCCTCGACGACGTGAGCGTGAGCCGCAAGCACGCGGAGATCCGGCGTCAGGCCGATGGCTTCTACATCCACGACCTCGGCAGCATGAACGGCACCTACGTCAACCGCGAGCGCGTCGAGTCCACCAAGCTCGCGCCCAAGGACGAGGTTCAGATCGGCCGGTTCCGACTGCTGTTCTTCATAGGAGAGTGAGCGACGTGCCGACGCGGAACTACCAATCGATCGGTGAGGTCCTGGTGTCCGTCAAGACCGAGTTCCCGGACATCACGATCAGCAAGATCCGTTTCCTCGAGTCCGAGGGCCTGATCGATCCGGAGCGAACGCCGTCCGGTTATCGCAAGTTCTACGGAAAGGATCTGGACCGGCTGAAGTCGATCCTGCGGATGCAACGCGACGAGTACCTGCCGCTCAAGGTGATCAAGGAACGCCTCCTGGAGCTGGAGGCTCCCGATGGGCAGGCGGGCGTGGCGCCGATCCCCGAGCCTGCCGAGTCCGACGAGGAGCTCGCGGAGCCTCCGACGGGGCTCCAGATGTCCATCGAGGAGATGAGCGCCGCGACCGGGATCGACCGCGACCGGATCCGCGAGCTCGAGGGGTTCGGCCTCGTGTGCTCTCACGGCCCCGAGGGCGCCCGCTACTACGACGGCGACGACTACATCGTGCTCTCGGTGGTGAAGGACTTCTTCCGTTTCGGCGTCGAGCCGCGGCACCTGACGATGTACAAGCACTTCGAGGAGCGAGAGGCGGCGTTCTTCGAGACGATCGTCATGCCGCAGCTCCGGCAGCGGAACCCGGAGGCTCGGCGAACCGCATCGGGGTCGCTTGCCGAGCTCGCGAAGGCCTCGAGGAAGCTGAAGCAGGCGCTCCTGCGCACCAACCTCCGGCAGCACCTGTCGTGAGCCGCCGCCCGCGCTCGCAGCGTCGCGTCGCGTGACCCGGCTCCGCCGCGCGCACCTGCGGTCGGCGGTCGTCCTCACCCTCGTGGTCGCCTCGCTCGGTGTCGGGCTGTTCCGCGCCGCGCTCGCGCAGTCGCCCACCCCCGAGCCACCGCCGCCGACGCCGGTCGTCGGGCCCGGCGGGCAGGTCTCGCCCTCGCCGTTCCCGTCCACCCTTCGGACCCCGCCACCGAGCACCGCCGTCCCGCAGGTCCGAGCAGCGGCCGCGATCTTGGCCGATCTCGATACCGGCCGGGTCCTGTTCGCCGCCCACGCTGATCAGCGCCGCCCGGTCGCGAGCCTGACCAAGATCATGACCGCGCTGCTG
>Ga0187893_10009333_pt1 | contig 15107 bp, 13 predicted proteins | sample MA1701074metaG_FD_139574 | JGI IMG/M metagenome (GOLD analysis project Ga0187893, IMG submission 139574) | White microbial mat communities from a basaltic lava cave in the Kipuka Kanohina Cave System on the Island of Hawaii, USA - MA170107-4 metaG ... | reverse complement strand
TCCTCGATCGGGTCCGGCGCCGCTTCGCTCGTCACGGTTTGCGGGCAACGACGACGCGGTCGCGCCCCGCGAGGTCTCGCTCGACGCGGACGTCGGTGTAGTCGCGCCCGATCATCTCGGAGATCTCGACGCCGTGGCGAGCATCGATCTCGATCACGAGCGCGCCGCCGTCGCGGAGCCAACGGGCGGCCTGGGCGGCCAGGCGTGCCGCGAGTTCGACGCCGCCGGCGAGCGCGAGCTGCGGGTCGGCACGTACGACGGCCGGGAGGTCCTCGAGCTCGTCGGCCGGCACGTACGGCGGATTGCTGATCACGAGATCCACCCAGCCTCGCAGTTCCCCAGGCAGCGGCTCCAGCAGGTCGCCCTCGAGGACCGTGAGCCGGAGCCCGAGACGCTCGGCGTTCGCTCGGGCGAGCTCCACCGCCTCCGGGGACAGGTCCGTGGCGAACACGGCGGCGTCCGGGCGCTCGTCCTTGATGGCGAGCGCGATCGCTCCCGTCCCGGTGCCGGCATCGACCACGACCGGATCCTCAGCCTCGCCGAGCGCCTCGAGTCCATGCTCGACCAACACCTCGGTCTCGGGACGGGGGACGAACACGCCCGGCCGAACCTCCACGACGATCCCGCGGAACGCCTGCTCGCCGGTGAGGTGCTGCACCGGGGTCCCCGTGCACCGCTGACAGATCGCGCGACCGTACATCCGGGCCTCGCGGGCATCGAGGCCTTCGACCCTCACGTACAGCTCGGCCAGCTCCATCCCGGTGACGTGCATGAGGAGGACCTCGGCGGCGGATCTCGGCGCCTCGACCCCGTGACGCTCGAGGTAGGTGGTCGCGCGCGCGAGCACCTCGGTCGGTCGCATCCCGTCAGCTCCCCTCGGTGAGCTGTTGGGCGCGTTCGGCGGCGAGCAGCGCATCGATGAACGGGTCGAGGCTGCCGCCTAGGACGTCGCTCAGCTGGTGGATCGTGAGCTTGATCCGATGGTCGGTCACACGGTTCTCGGGGAAGTTGTACGTGCGGATCTTCTCGGCGCGCTCCCCGGTTCCCACCTGCGAGCGCCGGGTCGCGGCCTCGGCCACCGCCGCCTTTTCCTGCGCCTCCGCGAGCAGGCGGGCACGCAGATACCGCATCGCCTTCTCGCGGTTCTGCAGCTGAGAGCGCTCCTCCTGCACCTCCACCTTGATGCCGGTCGGAAGGTGAACGATGCGGACCGCCGAATCGGTGGTATTGACCGACTGGCCCCCAGGGCCGGAGGACCGGAACACCTCGATCCTCAGGTCCTCGGGACGAACCTCGACCTCGACCTCCTCGGCTTCGGGCAGGACCGCGACCGTCGCCGTCGAGGTGTGGATCCGGCCCGAGGACTCCGTGACGGGCACGCGCTGCACCCGATGCACCCCGGACTCCCGCTTCAGTCGTGAGTACGCGCCCTTGCCTCTGATCTCCAGCACAACCTCTTTGAACCCGCCGAGATCCGACGGCGATGCGGAGAGCACCTCGCTCTTCCAGCGGCGGAGCTCCGCGTAGTGCTGGTACATCTCGAACAGCGTCCCGGCCCAGAGCGCCGCTTCCTGTCCCCCGGCACCGGAACGGATCTCCATGACCACGTTCTTGCCGTCGTTGGGGTCCTTCGGGACCAGGAGCTCCTCGAGCCGCGTTCGGAGCTCCTCGGCCCGCGCTTCGGCGGCATCGGCCTCCTCGCGCAAGTAGGCCGCCATGTCGGCATCGGCCTCCTGCTTCGCGAGCGATCGGCCCTCGTCGACCTGCTGGCGCGCCGCGCGGTACTCGCGGAAGGGCACGATGATCTGGCCGAGCTCGGCGAGATCCTTGCCGAGACGGCGGAGACGGTCGGGATCGCGAGCGGCATCCGGAGAGGCCATCTCTGCCTGCAGCTGCTCGTATCGAGCCTCGACCTCGGCGAGCCGGTCCGCGAAGTCCATGCCCAGATCATCCTAGGCATGGGGACGGTCGATCGCGGACGGATCGGTCGTCCGGGCGCGATCAGTTGTCGGGGGTCAGTCGTCGGGGTCAGTCATCGGGGTCAGTCGTCGTGCGCGTCCGGGGCGTCGCCCCAGTCGAGATCGAGCGAGGGGATGTCGGGGAGCTCGATCCTGATCGAGTCGGTCCCCTCCCACAGCTCCTCGTACGCGGGATCGAGCATCGTCGGGTCGTCGTCGTCGGCCACATCCGCCTCCTCCCCCACCCCCGCTCCCGCTCCCGCGAAGGAGAACGCGCCGAGCGCCGGCTCCTCCTCGGAGCTGACCGAGGGAGCGGCGTCCGTCACGAGGTCGGGCATCGACGGGAGGTCGGGCATGGTGATCTTGACCTCCATCGCGCTCTCGAGGTCGCGAGCCACGCCCAGGATGCGCTCCTGCATGGTCGCGAGCTGATCGACGAGCGTGTCGCGACGGGTCGCGAGCGTGGCGATCGTGCGGTTCGCCTCCTCGCGGGCGGCGCGCACCGCGGTATCGGCCTGGGCCTTGGCTTCCTCGGCCTTGGCCTGCGTGTCGGTGCGCATCCGATCGGCGTCCGCTCGAGCCTCGCGCGTCAGCTCGTCGGCCTCATGGTGGGCGTCGCGGCGGATCCTGCCGGCGGCTTCGTCTGCCTCCCGGATCACGCTCGCGACCCGGGCGCCCAGCTGCTCGTACGGGTCGGGATCGGTCTTGGGTGCGACGTGGACGCGGACCGGAGCCTGCGTCTGCGTCTGCGATCGGGCATCCTGCAACGACGACCGCAGCAGCTCCATCTGCTCGGCTACCTGTTCGAGGTACGCGCGGACCTGGTCCGGATCGTAGCCGCGCCGGATCGTGACGAATTCCCGGCGACGGATCTGGTCGGCGGAGATCAGGACCGGGAGATCGAGGTTGGTCGAAGACATGGGGAAGCCTCCTCGAGCACTCGGGATGGGACCTGCACGCTACACCCGTGGGGTTGCGATGCAAGCACCTGCCGCTTCCGGCGGGCGTTGGCGCACCTCCCGGCTACTCGGCTCCCGCGGTCATCTCCGCCTCGCGACGGAGCACCTCGTTGAACGAGGCGATCGCGATCTCGATCTGGCTCCGGTCCGGCGGCTTGGTCGTGATCTTCTGCAGCCACAGGCCCGGCACCATGAGCGCGTGGATGAACCTCGACCTCGGGAAACGAGCCCCGAGCCGGAGCACCTCGAACGCGATCCCCGCGATGATCGGGATCGCCACGATCCGGGACCCGATCCTCCACCACAGACCCGGGTTCCCGAACAGCGCGAACACGAAGATCGTGATCACCATCACCAGCAGGAGGAAGTTCGTCCCGCAGCGAACGTGGAGCGTCGAGTAGTCGTCGACGCGTTCGGGTTCGAGCGGTGTCTCGTGTTCGAACGCGGCGATCGTCTTGTGCTCGGCGCCGTGGTACTCGAACACCCGCCGGATGTCCTTGGTCCGACCGATCAGCAGCAGGTAGCCGAGGAAGAGCGCGACGCGGAACAACCCCTCGAGCGCGTTCACCAGGACGCTCGAGTCCACGCTTCGACCGACCCATCGGAACGCCACCGCCGGCAGGACGATGAACAATCCGAGGAAGACCGCGATGGCGATCGCCATGGAAAGACCCATCTGCCGCGAGGACAGGCGGTCCTGCTCGGGAACCGACTCGCGGGCCGAGACCGAGAGCGCGCGGAAGCCGATCGCGAGCGCCTGGCCGAGCGCGATCACCCCACGGACGAACGGCCTGGCCAAGATGGGGTGACGCTTGGCGACCGAGTCGATGTCGTGCGACTCGATGTGCACGTCACCTGCCGGCCGGCGAACCGCGACCGCCCACACGTCCCGGCCGCGCATCATCACACCCTCCAGGACGGCCTGGCCGCCGTAGAAGTGGTTCGGCTTCGTCGTCGCGTCGGCCATCGGCCGGACCGATGCCGGCGTCAGTCTTGCTCGGGTTCGACCGGCTGGGTCGTCGTCGCGTCGGCGTCCGGCCGGGGTTCCGCGGCCGGCTCAGGCTCGCCCGTCGCTCGCGGCTCCGGCGAGGGCAACACCACCCGTGCCGCCTCCCGACGCGCCTTGACCGCGACGGCCTGGTCGGCCTGCTGCTTCGCGTACCGCCGCTGGAACCGCTCGACGCGCCCACCGGCGTCGACCAGCTTCTGCTTGCCCGTGTAGAAGGGATGGCAGTTCGAGCAGATCTCCACGCGGAGCTCGGAGACCGTGCTCCGGGTCGTGAACGTGTTGCCGCAGGAGCAGTGGACCGTCGCGACCACGTACTGCGGGTGGATGTCGGCCTTCATCGTGTCGTTCTCCTATCCGTCGGCGTCCCAGCTTACGAGGCCGGCGCCTTCGCGATCTCGCGAAGGAATTGCTCGTTGGACTTGGTCGCCCGGATCTTGTCCGTGAGCAGCTCCAGGGCCGCCGCCGGCTCGAGCGCGTGGAGCACGCGGCGCAGGCGCCACACGAGCGCCAGCTCCTCGGTGGGCATGAGCAGCTCCTCCTTGCGTGTGCCGCTCGCTTCCACGTTGATAGCGGGGAACAGACGCTTCTCGGCCAGCTGCCGATCGAGCCGAAGCTCCATGTTCCCCGTACCCTTGAACTCCTCGAAGATCCCGTCGTCCATCCGGGAGCCCGTCTCCACCAGGGCCGAAGAGATGATCGTGAGCGAGCCGCCCTCCTCGATGTTGCGGGCTGCCCCGAAGAACCGCCGGGGCGGGTACAAGGCGGTGGAGTCGATGCCGCCCGACAGGATCTTGCCCGACGCCGGCGCTGCGAGGTTGTACGCCCGCGCCAGCCGCGTGATGTTGTCCAGCAGGATCGCCACGTCCTGGCCCATCTCGGCCAGGCGCTTGGCCCGCTCGAGCACGAGCTCGGTCACCTGGATGTGCTGGTCCGGCGGCTTGTCGAACGTCGAGTAGACGACCTCGGCCGCCTGGACGGTGCGCTGCCAGTCCGTGACCTCCTCCGGCCGCTCGTCGACCAGCAGGATGATGACGTGCATGTTCGGATCGGCATTGAGGAAGCCGTTCGCGATCTGCTTGAGGATCGTGGTCTTTCCCGCCTTGGGCGGTGAGACGACCATCCCCCGCTGGCCCTTCCCGATGGGGGCGACGAGGTCGATGATCCGCTCGCTCACGGCCGTCGAGTCATGCTCGAGGCGGACGCGATCGTTGGGAAACAGCGGCGTGAGCTTGTCGAAGATCGGCCGCTGCTGCGCCTCTTCGGGGCTCTGCCCGTTCACCGATTCGATCTGGAGCAACGCGAAGTACTTCTCGTTGTCCTTCGGCTGACGGACCTTCCCGGTGACGGTGTCGCCCTTCCGGAGCATGAACCGGCGAACCTGCGAGAGCGAGACGTAGATGTCCTGCTGCCCCGGCAGGTATCCGGAGGTCCGCAGGAAGCCATAGCCCTCCGGCAGGATGTCGAGCAGGCCCGTGGCCGTCGGTGCGGTCGCGAGCTCCTCCTCACGCATCTCGACCTCGCGCTGGCGACGCTCCTCGCGCTGGCGGCGGCGCTCGTCTCGTGAAGGCCGGCGTCGACCGCCGTCACGATCTCGCTGCCCGCCGTCGGAGCGCCCACCCTCGGGACGGCCACCCTCGGGACGGCCACCCTCGGGACGGCCACCCTCGGGACGGCCACCCTCGGGACGACCACCCTCGCGACGACCATCGGTGCGGTCGTTCCGCCTGTCGTACCGATCCGGCCGCGCCGGTCGCTGATCGGTCGGGACGCCGTCGCCGCCTTGCGAGCGCTGATCGACGTACGCCTCGGTCGCGCTCGCCTGCTCCGGCGGCGTCGCCGGGGCCTCCTCCCGGCCGGCTCCTTCGGCCGGCGCCTGGGCGGGCGCCGAACCCGGTCGTCCGCCGTTGGTGTGGGTGAGGATGGCTTCGACCAGGTCGGCCTTCTTCAACCCCTTGTGTCCTTCGATCCCGAGATCGGTCGCGATCTGGTGCAGCTCTGCCGCGACCTTGCCCTCGAGAACGTCTTTGTCCGTAGTAGCCACTCAGGCTCCTTTCTCCAGCTCCTCCTTCAGGGACTTCCAGTCCTGGAGGAACTTGTCCAAACCGACGTCGGTAAGCGGGTGCTTCACGAGCTGCGTGAAAACACCGAACGGCATCGTGGCGATGTCCGCCCCCGCGAGCGCGGCGTCGACGATGTGCATGGGGTGCCGCAGCGAAGCCGCGAGCACTTGGGTCTCGTACCCCTGGATCTCGTAGATGTCGCAGATCTTCCGGAGCGCCTCCATCCCGTCGGAGGCCACGTCGTCGATCCGACCGAGGAACGGCGACACGATGAACGCGCCGACCTCGGCGGCCAGGATCGCCTGCGCGGGCGAGAAGACGAGCGTCACGTTGATGCGGATGCCGTCGGCGACCAGCCGCTTGCCGGCGACCAGGCCGTTCGGCGTCATCGGCACCTTCACCACGGCGTTGGGCGCCATCTGCGAGAGCTCGACACCTTGCTCGAACATCGGCTCGGCCTCGAGCTCCGTGGTCTCGAGCGAGATCGGCCCCTCGACTGCCGACAGGATCTCCTTCCAAACACGGGCGGGATCGTCCGCCTCCTTCGCCACGAGCGACGGGTTCGTGGTGACCCCGCCGAGGACCCCCCACCGGTTGATCTCGCGGATCTCCTCGATGTTGGCCGTATCCAGGAACAACTTCATCTGCTTCCTCCTTCGGATGCCGTCACTGGCACCCGACGCTGCGCCGCGCGTTCGGTCGCGCGGTCCATGACCAGGTCGATGACCGCGGCGAGCGCGCGGTCGAAGCTGTAGTTGGCGATCACCGGGACCCCGTGTGAGAGCGCCTGGGTCTTGATGTATCGCTGCACGCGTCGGATGTCCTCGAAGTGGTCGAGGTACCGCTGCGCCGGGCGTCCGGAGTGCTCTGAGGCTCGCATCGAGAAGTGCCCCCGATGCAGATCCTCCTCCTCGATCGTGACGACCAGCGGGACCGCCAGGATCCGCTCCGCCCACGGCGCCAGCTCGACGAATCCGGGGACGACGTGCGCGCCCTCGATGATCAGGTGCGTGCCCTCCATCGCCGCTCGTTCGACGAGCGCCTGCACGCCGACCGCGACCGCGGCCGTCTGCTCCCGGAAGCCGACCACGACCGCCTCCCGCGACGGCGGCTCCCGCAACACGGACCCGGCCTCGAAGGAGGATGCATGCAGGGCCGGCATGAGCTCGTGCGAGAAAAGGGCTCGCATGACCTCGCGGATCGCATCGGTCGCGACGACGCGAACGATACCGAGGCGTGTCGCGAGCTGCGTCGCGAGCGTCGACTTCCCCACGCCGGTCGTGCCGCCGATCAGGACGACGAGCGGGACGTCGAGGCGCTCGAGCTCGCGCCAGCGCTCATAGTTGCGGGCGTAGCGCTCGCCCGCCAGCTCCTCGAGCACCGAGACGGCGATGTCGGCCAGCTGGACGCTCGACACCGATGGCTCGCCGAGGGCGTGCAGCCGCTCCTCGACGGCCTCGGCCACCTGATAGGCGCGAACGGGCGACAGGCCGGTCACCATGACCTGTGAGGCCATCAGGCCCTTGGAATACGGCAGACCGGGGTCCTGATCCGAGATCAGGATCTGCGTGCTCTTGGGATCGTTGGTCATCTGCGTGCTCGTCGCTCTCCGGCGAGATCGATCGTTTCCCTCAGCGCGGTTGGGAGATCCGTGTCTCCCTCGACCGCAACGGCGCGGTTGTCGACGAACACCACATCGGCGCCTCGAGCCAGCGCGCGGTCACATGCCAGGTCGACCGCCGCGGCCTTCAGCTCCGTGAGGAGCACCTCGTAGGCCTCCGCACCGTCCAGGTCCTTCGCAAGGCCGGCCCGATCGGCCAGCCGTGCGCTCCACCCCACCACGCGACACCCGTGGGATCGCTCGAGGGTTCGTACCTGCCTCTCGGCAACCGCCCCCGGCGCCGTCGTGGTGAAGAACGCATCCCTGCCTCGCACATCGCCGATGGGTTGAGGCTCGAAGTCCGTCACGATGAGCCGGGCATCACCGCGCAACCGTTCGACGTGGGATCGCAGGGTAGGGATGTTCTCGGGCCCGGCTGGGCTGTAGCCCATCGTAACAACGACCAGGTCCGATAGCAACAGTCGAAGCGGGCCGAGGTAGCCACCCAGGTACTCGGGGGGAAGGGTGGCGGGCACGGCCAGCACGGCCGCGTCCCACGGCACCGGCGGCACCGCCGCCCCGCTACCGTCGATGATCACCGTTCCGGCGCCGGAACGGACGGCGACCTCGGCCGCGTCTCGGACGTTCGTGATCATGGGTTTGCCGCCCAGACCACCACCGGCCCGGCGAGCTCCGACGGCGGTCACGCCGCTGGTGAGCGCGACCTCCAGGTAGTCGGAGGCCGCGTGCTCGCCGCGGCGCACCTGCTCCAGGAGCAGGTCGAGCGTGACGGTTCCCGCCCATGCCACCTGCGGATCGGCGGGTCCTCCCCGCCCCATCGCCACCACCATCGGCGTCGGCGCGACCGTCGCGGCCACGCGGGCCAGCTCCGCAGCGATCGCGGTCTTCCCCACACGCTTGCCGGTGCCGATGACCGCGATCGTCGTGACCGGGAGCGGCGGGCCGTCGATCGGCGGATCGAGCCGGAAGTCCGGTCCCAGGTACACCACCCCGCGCGAGAGGGCGACCGCGACCAGCTCCATCCGCTCGCGGTAGCCGAGCACAGGTTCGTCCGACAGATCGAGTACCCCTTCCACCTCGGTGGTCTCGATGGCCTCCGCCAACGAAGCCGGAACCGAGGCACCGGCGCGACGGAGCGCGACCCCGAGATCGGGGTCGCGGTCCGGGTCCAGCTTCTCGGTGCCCCCGATGAGCAGGGCCAGCACCGGCTCCAGCCCTCGCGTCCGCGCGGCGTCGATCCCCCACCGGGTCACCGGGGGATGATGCTCACCGTCGACGAGGACGAGGACCTTCACGCTCGATCGTTCCGCTCGGTTCGCTGGGTTCCGTCGGCTCCGTTGGAGGGTGGCGCCGGCCTTACTCCCCCTGCTGGGCAGCCGGGGTACGCCGCTGCTGCACCGGAGGCTCGAGCTCCCGATGGTACTGCTCTCCGGTCGACAGGCGGAAGTGCGCGATGACGCTCCCGCCCCCGAAGGGGTACCGGCGCGTGATCTTCACCACGTCGTCCTCGAACTCGAGCACGTTGTAGCAGGGCTTGGTGTGTCCGCGCAGTCGCAGCGATGCGACCGTGCCCGCGTTGGCGACGTACAGATCCTCGAGCCTCCAGACGTACGGCACGTGTTTGTGGCCGGAGAGCACGATATTGACCCCGGCTCCGATCAGCTCCTCGAGCAGATCGCCGGCGTCCATCACGGTGCTGCGCTCTCGGCCCGTTCCGGGGATCGGCAGGAGGTGGTGGTGCAACACGAACACCTTGAGGTCGGCCGGGGTCTCGAACCGTTCGCGGATCCACGTGTAGCGCTCGCGGCCGACCTGACCCTCGTTGATGTCGGGCTCGCTCGAGTCCACCCCGACCAACCGGACGCCCTTGACGTCGACGCTCCAGTGACGCGGGCCGACCAGCTCCTCGAAGTGCAGGTAGCCGACGTTGCGAGCGTCGTGGTTGCCGGGGACCGTATACATCGGAGACTGGAGCCGATCCGCATACGCGACCCAGTTCTTGTACTCCTGCCGATACCCCTCGTTCGTCAGGTCGCCGCTGCAGATCACGACGTCCGGTTCGAGCTCGTTCAGCTCGACGATCACCCGGTTCATCAGGTTCGGCACGAAGTAGGGCGAGCCGACGTGCGGATCGGAGATGTGGGCGATCGTGACCACGTCCGTTCCAGTGTATCCCCGCCGACGCGCCTCGATCGGTGCGATGGAATCGGTTTCGCGGTCCGGCACCGAAGCCACATGCGACGATATGCCGCGCCGATGAACGCCCTGGACCTGTTGCTCCTCGCCCTCCTTGCCCTCGCCGGGATCACCGGCTATGGACGAGGGTTCGCCCTGCAGGCGTTCGGGTTCGGCGGCCTCCTCGTCGGGCTGTTCATCGGCGTGCTGATCGCCCCGGCGGCGGCCGGCCTCGTCGATGGCCTTCATGCGCGTGCCGGGATCGCCGCCCTGCTGCTGTTCGGGATCGCTGGCCTCGGCAACGCGATCGGCTGGCTGATCGGCATGCGCATGCGCGAACGCGTCAAGCCCAGGTTCGGTCGCGCGGACGCGGCCGCGGGCTCGGCGACGGCGGTCCTCGCGTCACTGCTCGCGATCTGGATCCTCTCGGTGAACCTCGTGCACGGACCGTTCCCGACGGTCGCGTCGCAGATCCGCGGATCGGCGGTGGTCCGAGCGCTGGATGCCACCCTGCCGGAACCGCCATCGCTGCTGGCGCAGGTGCGCCAGCTCTTCAGCCGTTTCGGCTTCCCGGATGTGTTCTCGGGCATCCCGCCCCTGCCGGCCGATCCCGTCGACCCCCCCACGCAGGAACAGGCGCTCGCAGCCGTCGAGGCCGGGGCGGCGAGCACCGTGCGGGTGGTCGGGCGGGCGTGCGATCAGATCCTGGAGGGTTCCGCGTTCGTGGTCGACCCTCGCTACGTGGTCACGGCCGCGCACGTCGTCGCGGGCGTCGCGGACCCCTTGGTGCAGGTCCCCGGCGCCGGTTCCATCGCGGCGCGGACCGTGCTGTTCGACCCGGGGGTCGACCTCGCGATCCTGCTGGTCGAGCGGTCAGCCGGGCCGCCGCTTCCACTCGCCGCAGGAACGCTCGAGCGCGGCGCCGTGGGCGCGATCCTCGGCTACCCGGAAGGAGGGCCGCTCGACGGTCGACGCGCGGCGGTTCGCGGGACCCTCTCCGCCCTCGGCAAGGACATCTACGGACAGCGCCAGATCGACCGGCTCGTGATCGAGCTCCAGGCGAACGTCCGATCGGGCAACTCGGGCGGACCGTTCGTCCTGGCGGACGGCCTGGTCGGAGGGGTGGTGTTCGCGGCGTCGTCCACCGATCCGGACGTTGGGTATGCGATCGCCGCGCCCGAGGTTCGCGTGGCCGTCAACGACGCGGTCGGGCAGACCGACGAGGTCGACACCGGCCCGTGCCTGCGCTGACCCGGAGGTGTCGGCCACTCGGCCGAGCGATCTGGCGTTCGACTCAGGTCGATGGTCGGCTTCGGCTCCGGACCCCTGAACGCATGAGGCGGTCGATCCGATACCCGCTGCGTGAAGAACGCGGCACGACTCACGATCGCCGTGCTGCTCGCGCTCGCGGTCACGGCCGGCGGGAACGGTCTGTCGCCCGCGGCGGAGCGGCCGCGTCTCGGGCCGCGGTCTCCACGGGCCCCCATCCCCCGCATCGAGATCCCGCGGCCGCAGGCTCCTCGCACCGACGTCCGACACCACCTCGTGGTGGTCGAGCGCGCGATGCGACTGACGCGTCGACCGGGGGCGGGCCGGGTCGTCGGCGTCGTGCCCGCGAGCTCTCCCTACTACGGCGTTCCGAGCCGGGCGTGGGTGCTGGGTGTGAGCCGCGATGGGCGCTTCGGGCGGGTCCCGATCCCCTATGCGGGGCGCGCCGCGACGGGCTGGCTACGGCTGCGAGGTCTGCGGTCAGTGGCGACGCGGATCAGCGTGGTCGCCGACCTGTCTCGACACCGCGTCTTCGTCCGGCGGGGCGGTCATGTGATCTTCAGCGCCCTCGCCGCGACCGGTGCGGCGACGACGCCCACGCCCGTCGGCCGGTACGTGGTCTCCGACCGGGTCCCCTTCCCGGGCGGGGGGATCTACGGCACCTTCGCGTTCGGGATCTCGGGGATCCAGCCGAACCTGCCTGCGGGGTGGACCGGCGGGAACCAACTCGCGATCCACGGGACGAACGACCCCTCCTCGATCGGACGCTCCGCGAGCTACGGGTGTCTCCGCGTCTCCGAACGCGTGCTCGACCGTCTGCGTCCACTCCTACGGCTCGGCACGCCGGTGACCATCCGTCGCTGAGGACGGACCCTCAGCCCTCCATCACCACGCGGAGGTTGCCCTCGCGCGACAGCACGGAGAACGAGGTGATCTCCGCCTCCCGACGGAACACGATGCTGATCGTGCTGTCGCCGACCTTCAGGTTGCGCACCTCGACGGTGTTCAACCACGTCGGCAGGTGCGGGAGGTTGACCGTCAGCAGGTTCTCGTGCGCCCGGGCGGAGAGCCCGAGGATCGCCTGGAGCATCAGGAACGGCGCCCCCGCGGCCCAGGCTTGGGGGGAACAGGCGATCGGGTAGCTCACGGGCCGGTTCGGCGTTCTCCGCGTGAACCCGCAGAAGAGCTCCGGCAGCCGCGAGTCGTCGGCGGCGACCGCCGCATCGAACAGCGCCGTCGCCAGTCGGTTGGTCGATCGGGCGAACCGATATCGCTTCAATCCGGCCGCGATCAACGCGTTGTCGTGCGGCCACACCGAGCCGTTGTGGTAGCTCATCGGGTTGTACGCGACCGCCGAACGGCTGAGCGTCCGTACCCCCCACCCGGAGAACATGTCGGGGGCGAGCAACCGTTTCGCGAGCGGCATCGCCTTGTCCTGATCGATGATGCCGCAGTACAGACCGTGCCCCGGGTTCGACATCACGCTCCGCACGGGCCGCTTGTCGCCGTCGAGCGCCGCGGCGAAGAACTGCTCCTCCTCCATCCAGAAGGCCTCGTTGAACCGGAGCTTCAGTAGATCCGCATCGTCTTCGAGACGCCGTGCGTCCTGCGGGCGGCCGAGCGCACGGTAGACGTCCGCCATGCGCGTCTTCGCGAGGTAGACGTACCCCTGGACCTCCGACAGCGCGATCGGAGGATCGGCCAGGCGACCGTCCGCATGCATGATCGCGTCGTGGGAGTCCTTCCACCCCTGGTTGCGGATCCCGCCGCTCGAGCGGCTCACGTACTCGACGAACCCGTCGCCGTCGAGGTCGCCGTCCCGGTCGATCCAGGCCAGCGCCGCCTCGGCCGCCGGGAGCAGCTGCCGCGCGAGATCCAGGTCGCCCGTCCACCGCAGGTATTGCGCGAACACGATGAGGAACCACGGCGTCGAATCGACCGAGCCGAAGTACGCGGCGTGCGGGATCAGCCCGGCGCGGGCGAGCTCGCCGTCGCGGACCTCGTGCAGGATCTTGCCGGGCTGTTCGTCGCGCCAATCGTCGACCTCGACGCCCTGGCGGGCGGCGAGCAACTGGAGCGCCTCCCGCGCCGGCCGGGTGTTCACCATCAGGATCTGATGCGAGGCGATCAACGAGTCACGACCGAAGATCGCGACGTACCACGGGATCCCGGCCGCGAGGACACCCCCGTCGCCCACCTTCGTATACAGCGCCCGCAGGTCGCGCAGGCTCCGATCCAACAGCTCGTTGAACAGCTCGTTGTCGGTCACGATCTCCGTGGATTCCCGCTGCCACGCCTCGTAGGAGGCGCGGAGATCGTGGATCGCGTGATCGTATCCGGGCGTCGGCGCCGCGTCTTCCTGGAGCTGGACGGGCTCCACCGAGAGCGTCAGCAGCTTCGTGTGGCCCGCCTCCAGGTGCAATCGGAACGCGGCGGTCGCCTGGTCCTGCTCGACGTCGATCCGATCCGGCGCCGTCCCGAACCGGATCCGTGTCGCCCTCCGGACGCCGTCCCGCCCCTCGCGCGCGAACTCGATCACGCCGTCCCGAACCGCCGGGGGGTTCGAACCGTCGGGACGTTCGCTCGCCATGCCACGGACTTCGAAGATGTCGGCGAAGTCCGCTCCGAACCGCAGCTCGACGTCCAGGGACACCTCGAACGTGTTGTAGTTCTTCACCCGGATCCGCTCGAACAGGTGTCCGTGGATCGCGCGGACACGGCGCACGTTGATCGTCTGCTGCGGGGCGCAGACCACATCCCCCTCGTACAGATCCGGGTTGGTGAGATCCACGTGCGCCCGGTAGACGCGCTCGGAAGACAAAGAGAGCAGGATCGGCCGGCGGCCGTTGATCGTCATCTGGAACAGTGAGAGGAACCGCGTGTCTCTGGAGTAGAGCCCCAGTCCGTAGTCGTCACCGTGATCGAGATCGCCCTCGAGATCCGAGTACAGGAACGTGTGCCCTTCCTTGACCGCGAGCGTCTTGCTCGCCAGATCCGTGACCAGGACCGGTGCCGCGGCCGATTCGCCCTGCTCGCCCGGCGGGCGTGGTTCGGCCAGGCTCCCCGTCGGGGAGCCCCGCGATCCGGACCCGTGCATCGGTTCGCTCACCATCGCCCCCTCAGACCATCGTCGAAGGTCGCTCGGCGCCTTAGACCTCGAGGATCTCCACCCCGGTCGGTCGGACGGGAACGCGCAGCACCCGCCACCCATCAGTCAGCTCGGGAACCGAGTCGCCCGGTGCCGTGAACGCCAGCAGACTCGGCCCCGCTCCCGACACGCACACGGGAAGGCTCCGGCCGAGCTCGTCGAACGCGGCTCGAACCTCCGGCACCATCGCCAACCGCACCTGTTGATGGAGCCGGTCGTGCAACGCGACGCGCAGCAGCTCGAGATCGCCGGTCACCAGCGCATGGACCACCAGCGCGCCATGCGCGACGTTGAACACGGCGTCCGCTCGCGGAACCTCATCGGCAAGGGCCTCGCGCGCACGTCGCGTCGAGAGCCGGTCCGAGGGGATGAGCACCACCGGGGCGATCGCATCCGCGACGTCGAACCGGTGAACGACGCCGTCGGTCACGACGGTGAGGCCACCGAACGCCGCCGGAGCGACGTTGTCGGGATGCCCGTCGAAGCGCGCGGCCGCGTGAGCGAGGTCGGACGCGGAGGAACCGTCGCTGGGACCCGCCAGCAACCGGCGGCCGAGCGCTATGCCCGCGACGGCGGCCGCCGCCGAGGAGCCGAGTCCTCGTTCGAGCGGGATGCGATTGACGCCGTGCAGGTGGAACGGCTCGAGCTCCGCACCCGCCTCCGCGGCCACCGATCGCACCGCCCGACTCACGAGGTCGCTCCCGTCGGTCGGGAGCTCGTCCGCGCCCTCCCCCTCCCACGACACGCCGGGTTCGCCCTCCGGGTCCACGGTGACCTCGTTGCACAGGTCGAGCGCCATCCCGAAGCAGTCGAACCCGGGCCCGAGGTTGGCCGCGGTCGCCGGCACCCGTGCGAGCAGGCGCACGGCTAGAGCCCCAGCTCCGACGCGACCGCGTCCGGGTCGGCCG
>Ga0187893_10009332_pt1 | contig 15108 bp, 16 predicted proteins | sample MA1701074metaG_FD_139574 | JGI IMG/M metagenome (GOLD analysis project Ga0187893, IMG submission 139574) | White microbial mat communities from a basaltic lava cave in the Kipuka Kanohina Cave System on the Island of Hawaii, USA - MA170107-4 metaG ... | reverse complement strand
GTCGACGCGCAATCACGAGCCCGAGCGCGCCAGCCGGCCGTTCGATCGTGGCCGCGACGGTTTCGTCATCGGCGAGGGCGCCGGCGTGCTCATCCTCGAGTCGCTCACCCGAGCGCGCGCGCGGGGGGCGGAGATCTACTGCGAGTTGGTCGGCTACGGCGCCAACGGCGACGCCTATCACATCACCAGCCCGGCCCCGGACGGCCGCGGCGCGGCCGAGTGCATGCGGCTGGCGCTGGCGAGCGGCGACATCGACCCGCTCGAGGTCGACTACATCAACGCGCACGGCACCTCCACTCCTTACAACGATGCCAACGAGACGCAGGCGATCAAGGCGGTGTTCGGCGAGCACGCGGCGCGCCTGGCGGTGAGCTCGACCAAGTCGATGACCGGACATCTGCTCGGTGGCGCCGGCGGTGTCGAGGCCGCGTACACCGCACTGGCGCTGCGCCGCGGGTGGATCCCGCCGACGATCAACTACGAAGAGCCCGACCCCGAGTGCGATCTCGACTACGTCCCCAACACCGCCCGCCAGGCGAACCTGCGCGTCGCGCTGTCCAACTCCTTCGGTTTCGGCGGCACGAACGCGTGCGTGGCGTTTCGGCGGTGGGGTGGGTGAGGCGCTCGCTCGAATCGCGCGTTACGGAGCAATCGGCACCGATGGATTGGACCAAGGGGCGTGACCGGTGACCAGCGACCAGTGGGCCCGGCTCGTGGGCGGCATACCGGTCACCGGTCACCGGTGACTGGTCACGCCTGAGTGATGATGAACCTCGACCAGCTCTTCACCCGCCGCCTCCTCGTCGTCGCCGGCAAAGGCGGCGTCGGCAAGACGACCGTCGCCTGCGCCCTGGCGCTGGAGGCGGCGCGGCGCGGGCGCTCAGTGTTGCTCTGTGAGGTCGACGGCGTGGCGCGGGCGCCGCAATTGCTCGAGGCCGAGCGCGGCGCGCTCGGCCAGGCGGTCGCCGCGCGTCCCAACATCTCGCTGATGGCGATCGAGGGCAAAGCGGCGCTGGCCGAATACCTGACCATGATCATCCCGGTGAAGCGCCTCCTGCAGGCGGTCTTCAAGAGTCAGCTCTATCACTACTTCGTTGCGGCGGCGCCGGGTCTGAAGGAGCTGATGACGATCGGCAAGATCTGGTACGAAGCCGAGCGGGTCGACGACAGCGGGGCGCGGCGCTGGGATCACGTCATCGTCGATGCGCCGGCCACCGGGCACGGCTTGCAGTATCTGCGCATGCCGGCGGCGGCGCGCGACGCCTTCGAGGTCGGCCTGGTGCACCGCGAAGCGACGCGGCTGGTGGAGCTTCTCACCGATCCCGCCCGCACGGCCATCAACCTGGTGACGACCGCGGAGGAGATGCCGGTCAACGAGACCGTCACCATGTACCGTGCGCTGCGCGAGGACCTGCACATGCCCACCGGCCTGCTGTTCGTCAACCGCCTGCACGACGGCGGGCTGGCGGCGGCCGACGTCGAGCGGCTCACCGCCGCCGCCGAGCGCAGCCGCGATGACACCGAGCGCCGGCTGCTGCGCGCCGTCGCCGCGCGAGCCCGAGAGGAAATCGCCTGGACTGCGCTCAACACGCGTCACCGCGCGCGGCTCGCCGGCGCGATCGACATGCCGATCATCGATCTGCCGTTTCTGTTCGCCGAGGAGTTCGGCTTCGCCGAGCTCCGCACGCTGGCCGAGCGCATGGCGGCGGCGCGGACCAGCGCGCCGGTCCAGCGCGCCGGGCGGAAATGAAGACGATTGCGGAAGTCGTGGCGCGCCACAACGTGGTGGTGTGCGCCGGCAGCGGCGGGGTGGGGAAGACCACCACGGCGGCGGCGCTGGCCGTACACGGCGCGCTGCAGGGTCGCCGCACGATGGTGCTGACCATCGATCCGGCCCGCCGCCTGGCCGACGCGCTCGGCCTGCGCGCGCTCGGCAACGAGGCGCACGTCGTGCCCCTGCCGGGGCCGGGCTCGCTCGAGGCCATGATGCTCGACCAGAAGGGCGCCTGGGATGCGCTGGTGGAGCACTACGCCCCGTCTGCCGACGTGTGTCAGCGCATTCTCGCCAACCGCTTCTATCAGCATCTGTCCGAGAGCTTCGCCGGCTCGCAGGAGTACATGGCGATCGAACAGCTCGCCGAGCTGCAGGCGAGCGGCCGCTACGATCTGATCGTGGTCGATACGCCTCCCACCCGGCACGCGCTCGACTTTCTCGATGCGCCCAAGCGCATCGCCGCGTTTCTCGATCGCGGCGTCATCCGCTGGTTCATCAAGCCGTATTTCTCCGCCGGCTGGACGACGTTACGCGTGGTCAACCGAGCGGCCGGCAGCTTGCTGCGCCGGCTCGAAGAGGCGACTGGGGTGACCGCGCTGGTCGAGATCTCGGACTTTTTCAACTCGATGAGCGGCCTGTTCGACGGCTTCGAGCAACGGGTGAAGTCGGTCGACAAGCTGTTGCGCGCGCGCAGCACCGCGTTCGTGCTGGTCGCCACCCCGGAGGCGCAGGTGCTCGACGAGGCCGAGGAGTTCGGCCGCAACCTCGCCGAGCTGACCATCCCGCTGCGCGCGATGGTGTTCAACCGCGTCCATCACGAAGCGGCCACCGACTTGCGCCGGTTGGACGAGGAGTGGCTGCGCGGGCTGGTGGCCGGCGCGGTGCGCGGCCGCGAGCGGGCCGGCCGGCTGGTCGACAACTTCCTGCGCTACGAAATGCAAGCGCGCGGCGATCACCTGCGCATGGAGGCGTTTCGCCGCCAACTGCCCGGTCGCCCCGCCGTCGCCATGGTGCCGAACTTCGAGGAGGACCTCCACGATGTCGCCGGGCTGCGGCGGATGCTACCGCACTTGCTCGCGGCCTGATGGGCGCCGCCGTTCGGCGGCGCCCATCAGGCTGCGAGCGTTCAGCGTTCAGCGTTGAGCGTTTGCGAGCCGTAGTGGCTCGACGTGTCGGTCGGGCTGCCCAGCGCTGCGCTGGTTCTACGTTGCAGCCAGCGGCGGGACTCAGATGTGGTAGGCAGCGCGCGCGGTGGCGGAAGGTGTGACGTAGGCCAAACGCGCAACGCTCAACGCTCAACGGGCGGCGCAGCCGCCCTCAACTTGGCGGAAGGTGTGACGTAGGCCAACGCGCAACGCTCAACGCTGAACGGGCGGCGCAGCCGCCCTCAGCGCTGAACGCTGTCCGAAGCGCCCGCAGGAGCGGGCGCTTCGGACAGCTCCGACCCCGAGCGGTATGTGTCCCAACGCTCGCAGCCGTCGCAATATCCCGTCCACGCCTCACTGTGGCGGCCGCACTCGACGCACCGGTGGTCGGTGGCGAGCGCGCCGAGATGGTCGGCGGCGCGGCGGAGCGCCTCCCAGGCCTGCACGTGCTCGCCGCGCCGGTGCAGGATCTCGGCGCGGGCGCGCTGCACGGTCGGGCTGTCCTGGCGGCCGACCGCGGCGAGCTCGGTGGCGGCGCGCGGCAGGTCGCCGTCGCCGAGGGCAACGCGGGTGAACAGCAGCCGGACGCTGTCGGGGTCCAACTGGTCGCGGTACTTGCCGAGCAGCGTCACGGCCCGCGAGCGCGGCGAGGCGTCCTGTTCGAGCATGCGCTCGATGAACACCAGGCGTGGCTGGTGCTTGAACGCCTTCTCCCAGAGCTTCAGCGCTTCGTCCGCACGGCCGCTCGCGACGAGAGCGTCGCCCAGGCTCACCAGCGCCGGGACGAAGGCGCGGTCGGCCTGCACGACCGCATCGAGGGCATTCAGTCGGGCGGCGGAATCGGGCAGGGCGAGCGCCGCCTGATAGCGAAAGCGCGCCAACCGGTCGCGCTCGCTCCCGCGCGAGTCGTTGGGCAGGGTCTGGAGGTACGCCTCCTGGACGTCGGCGGCCTCCGACCAGGCGCCTCGTTCGCGATAGAGCTCGCGCAGGCTCACCAGCACGCGCGGTGCCCGCGGATGCTGCACGCGGACGGTCTCCAGCATGCGGATCGCCTCGCCGCTGTCGCCGCGCCGGCGCAGCGCCTCGCCCAGCGCGTAGCGCAGGTCGGGATCGTTGGCATCCGCGGCCACCGCCGCGCTCAGGACCTCCTGCGCGGCAGCGTACTCGCCGGTGTCCATGTACGACGAGGCGAGCGCCAACGCCGCGGCGCCGTTGCGCGGCTGGCGCTTCCAGGCTTTGCGCAGCAGCGCACGGCTCCGCTCCAACTCGCCGCCCCAGCCGAGCTGCTCGCCGGTCTCGTGCCACTCGCCGGCGCGCGCCGCCAGGCGCGCGGCACGCCGCGCCCGCCAGTTTGCCAGCGCGCTACCCAGGGTGCGCATCGAGCCACCCAGCACGGCGATCAGCAAGCCGGCCGCGAAGGTGAAGATGACCAGCAACCCGAGCGTCGGGCGGAACGAGTGGATGTGGGTCGGGCGAAACTCGACTTCGCCGGGATTGAGCAGGACGACGGCGCCGAAGACGGCGACCAGCAACGCCGCGCCGATGACGATGAGGACGCGCTTCATCGGACGGAGCGCGCTCAGCGCGCCCCGCCGGCGAGCCGCAGGTCGCGCGCCTGGCTGCGGTAGGGTTCGGGCAGCGTTACCTGCGGAGCGCGCGCCCACAGGCGCTCGAGGTCGTAGAAGTCGCGCACCGACTCGAGGAAGATGTGGACGACCACGTCGCCGTAGTCGATGAGCACCCAGTGTCCGGTGCGCATACCCTCGACGGTGCGCGGCTTGCGCCCGAGCGCGGCGAGGTTCTCCTCGATGCTCTGCGCGATCGCCTGCACCTGCGTGTCGGAGCGGCCGGTGCAGATCAGAAAGAAATCGGCCAGCGAGGTGTGCTGGCCCACGTCCATGAGCACCAAGTCGTACGCCTTCTTGTCGAGGGCGTAGCGGACGCACAGCAGCGCGGTCTCGCGCGGATCAGGCGATGTCAAGATGCGCCGCGCCTCCGCGGGTAGAGCCGATGGCGGCTCAGGTAGCGCTCGACGAGCGCCGGCACGACATAGCGGATCGAGCGCCCACGCTGCAGGCGCAGCCGGATGGCGGAAGCCGAAACGTCGAGCGCGGTCACAGTCACCAAGCGAATATGCGTTCCTGTTCGATGCCGCAGTGTTTGACGGTTTGGACCGTAGCAAAAGTCGGCGCGCGCGGCAACGGGGAGGAGCGCCCGCAGGGCGCCGAGCCGATACGCCGGGCGTGCCCAGACGGCCATGTCCGCGAGGGTGAACAGCGTGCGGTACTCCTTCCAGGTCCCGATGTCGCGAAACGCATCGAGCCCGAGCAGGAGGGTGAGTGCCGTCCCCGCGGGGAGTTGGGCGCGCAGGGCGCGCAGCGTGTCGACGGAATAGGAGCGGCCGCCACGCGCGACCTCGATCGGCGAGACGCGAAAGCCCGGGTTGCCGCGCGTGGCCAACCGCACCATCGCCAGCCGATGCGCGGCCGGCGTGATGCGCCGTGTCTTGTGCGGCGGATCGGCGGCGGGAACGAACAGCACGCGGTCGAGCCGCAGCTGTTCGCGGGCCTCCTCGGCGGCGCGCAGGTGGCCGATGTGGATGGGATCAAAGGTGCCGCCGAAGACACCGATGCGCTGAGTCACGTGCGGATCTGCCCGCTGCCCTGGATCACGTACTTGTACGTGGTCAGCTCGCGCAATCCCATCGGGCCGCGGGCGTGCAGGCGGTTGGTGGAGATGCCGACCTCGGCGCCGAAGCCGAACTCGTAGCCGTCGGTGAAACGGGTCGACGCGTTGACGTACACGGCGGCGGAGTCGACTCCGGCGACGAAGCGCTGCGCGTGCGCATAGCTGTCGGTGACGATGGCGTCGGAATGTCCGGTGCCGTAGGTGTTGATGAAGGCGATCGCGGCGTCGAGCGACTCGATCACCTTCACCGACAGGATGAGATCGAGATACTCGGTGCGCCAGTCGTCCTCGCTGGCGACGCCGATGTCGGGGAGCACCGCGCGGGTGCGCGGGCAGCCGCGCAGCTCGACGCCGGCGGCACGCAGCGGCGCGGCGACGCGCGGCAGGAAGCGCGCGGCGACGTCGGCGTGGACGAGCAGCGTCTCCATGGCATTGCACACCCCCGGCCGCTGCACCTTGGCGTTGACGGCGATGCGCTCCGCCATGGCGAGGTCGGCGGCGTCGTCGACGAACACGTGACAGATGCCGGCGTAGTGCTGGATCACCGGGATGCTGGATGATTCGGTGATCGCCTGGATGAGGCTCGGACCGCCGCGCGGCACGATCACGTCCACCACGTCACGCTGCGCGAGCAGTGCCGTGACCGCGCGCCGATCGGTGCTGGGGATGAGCTGCACGGCGGCCGGCGGCAAACCGGCGGCGGAGCTGCCCGCCGCCAGGCAGGCCGCGATCGCCGTGTTGGTGGCAAACGCCTCCGAGCCGCCCTTGAGGATCACCGCGTTGCCCGACTTGAGGCAGAGGCCGGCGGCGTCGGCGGTGACGTTGGGACGCGACTCGTAGATCACCCCGACCACGCCGAGCGGGACGCGCACCTGGCTGATGTCGAGCCCGTTCGGCCGCCGCCACCGCGCGATCGTCTCGCCGACCGGGTCGGGCAGGGCGGCGATCTCGTCCAACCCCTGCGCCATCGCCTCGATGCGCGCCTCGCTCAGGCTCAGGCGGTCGACCAATGCGGCGCTCAGCCCATTCTGCGTGCCGGCAGCCACGTCACCGCGATTGGCCTCGAGCAGCGCGCCCGCCTCCGCGCGCAGCCGCGCCGCCGCCGCCGCGAGCGCCGCATTCTTCACCGCCGGCGCCGCGGTCGCCAGCAACCGCGCTGCCTCGCGCGCGGCGCGGCAGAGCGCGACGACCGTGTCCTCGATGTTCATGCCCGTCCTATACAGGATCCATTTCAATCGGGCACGGGCACGGGCACGGGTCGAGCTTGATCAATCTGTAACCACCACGCCTCGCCCTTGCGCGCTCAACTGAGATTGTCCCGACTCCACCTGTGCCCGTGCCCGTGCCCGAATAAGACGACTCCGCATCAACCATCCCAGTCGTGCATCCTCCTCCGCCGATTCTCCCGGAAGTTGGTGATCTCCAGCCGGATGCCGTCGGGGTCGTCGAAGAAGGTCGCGTAGTAGTCTGGCGCGTACTCGGGGTAGTAGCGCGGCTCGCTCGCCTCGACCCCGATCGCGCGCAACTCGGCGGCGGCGCGGTCGACGGCGCGTTCGTCGACGACACGAAAGCAGAAGTGATGGAGGCCGGGGGCGTAGGGGTCATGCGCGGTGTTGGAACGAGCCGGGCGCAACGAGAAGCCGAACTGGCGGTTGAAATAGTGGACGTGCGGATCGCCGGCGATCGTCGAGTGGGCTTTGCGATACCCAAGCACCTGCAGCATGACGCGATCGTAGAACGCCTTGGCGCGCTCGGGATTGCGCACGGCGATGTAGATGTGGTCGATGCCGATCACTTCGACGGGCATTTTCCCCCCGCCCTCACCCTGACCCTCTCCCTGCGGGAGCGGGTACCTTAGGTGGTGGCCCTTCCGGATACTGGGGCAGCTGGTCGGTGATCTCGAACCACGGCGCCTTGGCGCTCACCCAGCAGTGCGCCAGCGAGCGGCGCCCGGGGTCCTGATCGAGCAGGCCGAGGCGGATGCGCAGGATGTCGGGGTCGTCCCAGCGGCTGTACACCGGCGATCCGCAGCGCGAGCAGAAGGCGCGGAATTTTCCCGGCGACGATTCGTATTCGGTGATGGCGTTCTGACCGGACAGGAAGTCGATATTCCCGCGCCGGACGTTGGCATTGGCCGCGAACGCCGTGCCGTTCGCGCGCCGGCACATCGAGCAGTAGCAGTAGACGACCGGGCCGATCCGCCCGCTGATGCGGTAGCGAACCGCGCCGCAGAGACAGTGGCCGGTCAGTGCGTCCGTCTCACCCATCGTCGCCTCCATCCGGCGACCACCCTGCGCAGCAGCGCCCGTAGGGTCAACACCGCTCCACGACTTTGGAGTGCGGCAGCTTGCTGCTGCTTTGGGGTGGGCGGGGCGGCGGTAAAATTCCGTTCATGAATTCCACCCACCACCCACTCCAAAGCGGTGGCAAGCCACCGCACGCCAAAGCTAGCTAGCTAGCCCAGCAGGACGAGGTCGTCGCGGTGAATGATCTCGTCGCTGACCTTGTACTGCAGCGTCGCTTCGATGGCGCTGGAATGCAGGCCCTTGATGCGCTGCAGATCGGCGGCGCTGTAGTTGACCAGCCCGCGGGCGAACTCCGTCCCGGCGGGGCTGAGGCACGAGACGCACTCGCCGGCGCCGAAGCGCCCGGCGACGGCGGTGATGCCTTTGGGCAGCAGGCTGCGCCCGCCGCGCATGATGGCCTCGTACGCGCCCTGGTCGACGGTGATGCTCCCCGACGGCTTGAGGGTGTGCGCAATCCAGTGCTTGCGCCGGTTGAGGCGGTCGTCCTTCGGCAGCAGCAGCGTGCCGACACTGTCGGCCGGATCGAACACGCGCGGCAGCACGCCGGCGTTACGGCCGTCGGCGATGAGGCAGGCGATGCCGGCGTCGTTGGCCTTGCGCGCTGCATGCACCTTGCTGGCCATGCCCCCTTTGCCGAGCGGGCCGGCGGCGGCACCGGCGGCATACGCGCTGGTATCGACCGCGCCGGCGTCCACGAGCGGCACCAACGCGGCGGTGGGATCGGCGCGCGGGTCGGCGGTGTAGAGACCCTCGACGTCGCTCAGGATGACGAGCAGGTCGGCGCTCACCAACGTGGCGACCAGCGCGGAGAGGTTGTCGTTGTCGCCGAAGTTGAACTGGACTTCCTCGACCGCGACGGTGTCGTTCTCGTTGACGATGGGCAGGACGCCGGCGCGCAGCAGCTCTTCGAACGTGTGGCGGGCGTTGATGTAGCGGCGGCGGTTCGCCAGGTCGTCGTGGGTGAGCAGGATTTGCGCGACCGGTTGGCCGAGCGCGCCGAAGCACTCGTCGTAGAGGGCCATCAAGCGGATCTGGCCGACGGCGGCGGCGGCTTGGCGGGCGGGAACCGTTTTCGGCCGCTCGCCCAGGCCGAGGCGGGTGGTCCCGGCGGCGACCGCACCGGAGCTGACCAGCACGATCTCGTACGGGCGCGCCCGGAGCGCAGCGAGCTCGCCGGCGAGGCTGTTGATGCGCTGCCGATCGATGCCGTCAGGGCCGGAGAGAATGCTGCTGCCGACCTTCACCACCGCGCGGCGCACGCGCGGCAGCAACGCACGCTTGTGCGCGAGTTGCTTATCCATGACCGCTCTCGACGGCGGGAGACTCGGCGGCCGGCTGCTGGCGCGCGGCGCGAACGCGGGCGGCGATCTCGCGGACCAGGTCGGCGACGCCGGCGCCGGTCGCGGCGGAGATCTGCCGCAGGGCGATGCCGCGCGCCGCGGCACGGCGCTGCAGGTCGGCAAGGAAATCGGCCGGAGCGGCGTCGACCTTGTTCGCGGCGATGATCTGCGGCTTGGCCGCGACGGCGGGGTCGAAAAGCGCCAGCTCGCGGTTGATGACGTCGTAGTCGTCGAGCGGGTCGCGCCCGCTCGCGCCGCTGGCGTCGAGCAGATGCAGCAGCAGGCTCGTGCGCGAGACGTGGCGCAGAAAACGGTCGCCGAGACCGTGCCCGGCGTGCGCGCCCTCGATCAGGCCGGGGATGTCGGCGAGCACGAAGGTGGCGTCGTCGTCGACCCGCACCACGCCGAGGTGCGGCACCAGCGTGGTGAAGGGATAGTCGGCGACGCGCGGCCGCGCGGCAGAGACGCGGCGGATGAACGTCGACTTGCCGACATTCGGATAGCCGAGCAGACCGACGTCGGCGACGAGGTGCAGCTCGAGCCGGAGCCGCCGCGCTTCTCCCTCTTCGCCCGGTTGCGACTGGCGCGGCGCCCGGTTGGTAGAGGTCTTGTAGCTGGTGTTGCCGCGCCCGCCGCGGCCGCCGCGGGCGACGACCACGCGCGCGTCGGGCGCGTCCAGATCGGCGAGCAGGTCACCGCTCTCGGCGTCGCGCACCAGCGTGCCGGGCGGCACGCGCGCCACCACGTCGGCCCCGCGGCGGCCATGCTGGTCCTTGCCGCGGCCGTGCGCGCCGCGCTTGGCGCTGAGGCGCGGTTGGTACTTGAAGTCGAGCAGGGTGGTGAGGCTGCCGTCGACAGTCAGGACGACGTCCCCGCCGGCGCCGCCGTTGCCGCCGTCGGGACCGCCGCGCGGGCGGTACTTCTCGCGCAGGAAGCTCACGCAGCCGGAACCGCCGTGTCCGCCGCGAACTTCAATCTCCGCTTCGTCGACGAACTTCATGCTCGCGGTGCCGCCGTGCGCCACCGCCGTGGAAGCCGGGTCTACCGCGGCGGCAGGACGTGGACCTGTCTGCGGTCCTTGCCCAAGCGGGCGTAGGTGACGATGCCGTCGATCTTGGCAAACAGCGTGAAGTCGCGCCCCATGCCGACGTTCTTGCCGGGATGGATGCGTGTGCCGAGCTGGCGCACGAGGATGTTGCCGGATTTCGCCCGTTGTCCGCCGTAGACCTTCACGCCGCGGCGCTGGCCGGCGCTGTCGCGCCCGTTGCGTGTGCTGCCCTGTCCCTTTTTATGCGCCATGGCTGCTCGCTCCTGCCTCGATGGCGGTCACCCGCACGGTCGTCTGGTACTGCCGGTGGCCTTGCCGCTTGCGGTGGTTCTTGCGCCGTTTCTTCTTGAATACCAGGATCTTCTTGGCACGTCCCTGCTTGATCACTTGAGCGACGACGCGGGCCCCGACGACGGTCGGCGTACCCACCTGCACCGCGCCATCGTGCGCCGTCATCAGCACTTCGGTGAAGGCGTAGTCGGTGCCGGGCTCGACATCGAGCTTCTCGATCTGCAGGACGTCGCCGGGCGACACCCGGTACTGCTTCCCACCGGTCTTGATCACAGCGTAGTCCATCGGGGTTTCTCCGCGACTGAACCGGTACTGCTAATAGAACACAGTGACTGAGTCAACCAATGGGTTGGACGGACGGCGCGGCGCCCTCCAAAAAGCCCGCCTGTCCGTGATAGTCCCGCATCGATGCGACTCACCCTGATCACCCGGCATGACTGCCACTTGTGCGAGGAAATGGCGGCGGTGATCGCGGAGGTAGGCCCCGCGTTCGGCGCCAGCCTGGAGGTGCGCGACGTCGACGCCGAAAGCGAGTTGCAGGCGCGCTATACGGAAGAGGTGCCGGTGCTGCTGGTGGAAGGGCGCAAGGCCTTCAAGTACCGGGTGACGGCGGCCGAGCTGACGCGCCGCCTGCGCGCCGAGCAACGCCGCGCGTAGGGGCGCCCTTCGACAAGCTCAGGGTGAATGGAGGAATCCGTTCGTGCTGAGCTTGTCGAAGCACGCCCGTACGCTTGAACCGAGTAACCTCCGAATCTTATGCTCGCCGCGATGCCGGCGATCGCGGTGGATGCGATGGGGGGACAGCATGCGCCCGAGGCGGTCGTGCAGGGGGTGGCGGATGTCTCGCTGCACACCGGCATCGAGTGCGTGTTGGTCGGTGACAGCGCTCGCATCCAGTCGATTCTCGACGGGGTGGCCTACAACCCCGAGCACATCGACATCGTGCACGCCGGCGAGGTGATCGGGATCGACGAGGAGCCACGCGAGGCCGTGCGACGCAAGCGCGATGCCTCCCTGCTGGCCGCCCTGCGTTTGGTGGCGCGCGGCCGCTGTGCCGCGTTGGTCACCGCCGGCAACGCCGCCGCGGCGGTCCTGGCGGCGCGCGAGGAGCTGACGCTCCTGCCGGGGGTGCGTCAGGTGGCGCTCGCCAGCGTGTATCCGCGCAACGTCGATCACCCCGGGCAGGACCGGCTGGCGCTGCTGCTCGACGTCGGCGCGACGGTGCGCTGCACGCCGCCCGAGCTCGTGCAGTTCGGGTTGATGGGCGCCGCCTATGCGCGCGTCATCTCGAAGGTCGAGGCGCCGCGCGTCGCCTTGCTCAACATGGGACACGACCCCGCGCAGGGCGGCGCCGATCTCGCCACCGCGCATCGCCAACTGGCGGAGCACGCGGATCTGCATTTCGTCGGCAACATCCTCGGCAACGAGCTCACCAGCGGCCGGGCCGACGTGGTGCTGTGCGAGGGCGTGCTCGGCAACATCGTGCTGCGGCTGCTCGAATCGGTCGGCAGCATGGCGGTCGATCTCAGCGTCTCCACCGCGCAGCGCAACTGGCGCTGGCGCGCCGGCATGGCGATCATGGCGAGCGGGGTCGACCAGCTGCGCGCCCTGGCCGACTACGCCTCGTACGGCGGCGCGCCGATCCTCGGCCTCGCGCATCTGGTCATCAAGGCGCACCGGCGCTCGAACGCGCTGTCGATCGCCAACGCCGTCAAGGTGGCCGCCAAGGCGGTCCGCGACGACGCCGCGCGCGCGGTGGCGGGCGCCGTGGTCGGGGCGGGCTAGCCCATGCTGTGGCCGCGCCGCCCCCAGCCACCGCCCGCCGCGCCGCTGACGTTCCGCTGGGACCTCGACAAGACCTATCTCAAGAGCGAGTTCGAGAGTCTGCGCGAAATGATGCGCATCCCGTTCGAGAAGGCCGAGGACAAGGTGGCCGCGCCGGGAGTGGCGGCGCTGATCCGCGGGCTGCGTGAGGCGGCGTTGAGCCACGGGCGCAAGGTGCGCGTGTACTTCATCTCGGCCAGTCCGCCGCAGATCGGGCGCGCCGTCCGGCGCAAGCTCGAGCTCGACGGCATCGTCCACGACGGCATCGTCTTCAAGGACCAGCTGCAGCGCCTGATGCGCGGCAAGTTCCGCCATCTGCGCGAGCACATCGGCTACAAGCTCACCGAGCTGCTCAAGGGGCGCCGCGCCGAGCTGCCGGCGGCGCGCGAGTATCTGTTCGGCGACGACTGGGAGTCCGATCCGCTCATCTACTCGCTGTATGCCGACGTCGTCGCTCGCCGGGTCGGTGGCGTCGAGCTGGCGGCGCTGCTGCGCGCCATGCGCGTCGATCCACCGCTGATCGCCGAGGCCGGCGCGCTCGCCGCCGATATGGCCCCGGCCGAGGCGGTGGCGCGCATTTTCATCAATCTCGAGCGCCGCACCCCGCCGGCGCAGCTGCGCGTGTACGGCGCGCGGCTGGTGCCGGCGTTCAACTACCTGCAGACGGCGGCGGTGCTGTACGACGAGGACGTGCTCAGCGCCGCCGGCGTGATCCAGGTCGCGCGCTCGCTGCTCGAGGACTCGGCGTACACTCCCGAACGGCTCGCCAACTCGCTGGCCGACATCGAGCGCCGCGGACATCTGCGCCCGGCGGCACTGGCGTCGTTGGCCGACGCCCTGCGCGGCGCCGCCATGCTGCCGGCGCTGCCGCCGCCCACGCTGGCGGCGCGCCTGCGGCGCTGGTGGGCGCGGCCGCGCGACCATCGCCCGCCAGTTGCGCCGCCGCCGGCGGTGATCGATTATCGCGCCATGGTCGGACTCGAGCTCCCGGCCGACGCGGCGACCGAATGAGCGAGGCGCTGATCGTCTTCTGCACCGTCGGGTCGCGCGCCGACGGCGAGCGCATCGCCGAGGCCGTGGTCGGCGAACAGCTGGCGGCGTGCGTCAACATCCTGGGGCCGGTGCGGTCGATCTACCGCTGGCAGGGGGAGATCAATCGCGACGACGAGCACCTGCTGCTGATCAAGACCACGCGCGCCCGCTACGCCGCGCTCGAAGCCCGCATCACGGCGCTGCACCCGTACGACGTGCCCGAGGTCGTCGCCGTGCCCATCGAGATGGGATCGGCGGCGTACCTGGGGTGGGTCACCGACGAGACCGGCGGCTCGTAGACGGGACGGTCTGCGGTTAGGCCGGGGGCTTCGCCTGCGCGGGACGCGCTGGCTTTGTCGGTTGACTCCGTGTATCGGCCTTGCGGGCGACGCATGCGTCGCCCCTACGCGAAGGAGGGCGCATGACGCGGGCGCTTCGACTCTTGGTGCTGGGGCTGGCGGTGGGGACGGCGTGGCCGGCGCGGCGGCGATCTTCATGGTGACCAACACCGGCGACGCCGGCATGGGGACGCTGCGCAAGGCGATCGATGACGCGAACTTGAACGTCAACGTCGTCGACGAGATCCGCTTCGCGATTCCCAATCCGCCGTTCACGATCAAGCCGACCTCGCCGCTGCCGACGATCACCGACCCGGTCACCATCGACGGGTACACGCAGAACGGCACGTCGGAAAACACGCTCACCGGCATCCTCGGCTCGGGGGGCGGTACCAACGCCGTGCTGCTGATCGAGATCGACGGCTCGATGGCCGGCGATACCGACGGCTTCCTCGTCGAGCACCTCACCAACCTCGGCGCCCGGACGACGATCCGCGGGCTGGTGATCAACCGCTTCGCCAACAATCTGCGCGCCGCCATTCGCATCAACGACGACGGCAACAACCTGATCGAGGGCAATTTCCTCGGGACCGACGTGGCGGGCCTCCTGGCGCGCGGCAACTTCGACGGCGTCTCGGCCGAGCTCCTCGCCGCCGGCAACCAGATCGGCGGCACGACGCCGGCGGCGCGCAACCTGATCTCGGGCAATACCAACCGCGGGGTGGTGCTCAACACCAACGACAACGTCGTCGAGGGCAACCTGATCGGCACCGATCGCACCGGCGTGGTCGGACTCGGCAACGGCGCCGCCATCGTGCTGTTCAACTTCGCCGCCAACAACGTCATCGGCGGGCTCGGACTGTTCTCGCCGGCCTCGAACACCATCGCCGGCAACCTCAACGCCGGGGTGGTCATCGGATCCAACTCGATCGGGCACGACATCCTCGGCAACCGCATCGGCATCGGCGCCGACGGCCTGACCGTGCTCGGCAACGGCACCGGCACCGGCGTCCAGGTGAGCGGCAGCTTCACCACGCTCATCAACAACGTGCTGGGCGGGAATACCACCGGCATCTCCATCGGCAGCGTCACCGACACCATCGTGCAGCAGAACCTGATCGGGCAGCTGGGGGCCGGAAACACCGGCAGCGGGATCACGATCGTGGAGGGCAACAACAACCTCATCGGCGGCAACATCGCCGACGGCAACATCATCGCCGGCAACGGCGCCGCCGGCGTCCTGGTGGCGCGGCTCAACAACCCGGCCGACGGCAACGCCATCCTGACCAACTCGATCTTCGCCAACGGCGGCCTCGGCATCG
>Ga0187893_10009331_pt1 | contig 15110 bp, 11 predicted proteins | sample MA1701074metaG_FD_139574 | JGI IMG/M metagenome (GOLD analysis project Ga0187893, IMG submission 139574) | White microbial mat communities from a basaltic lava cave in the Kipuka Kanohina Cave System on the Island of Hawaii, USA - MA170107-4 metaG ... | reverse complement strand
GTCCGGTTTCCGCTTGCCCATCGCCATCTTCGTCCTCCCTGACGTTCCTCGCCCTCCAACTCCATCTCTTATATCATCGGCGTCAAGGAACTTTCACCACGGGCTGCTAGCCTATAGGGGGTGCGACTCATGGTAATACGAAACGTATCAGGCACAACCACTTTCAATGAGTTCCTCGAGTTGATCCGCGAGGATCAAAAGGCGGACCCTCTCGACGGTTTGATTTTCATGGCATCGCCGGTAAACTTGGACCACAATGACGTCGTTTCTTGGCTAAGCGCAAATATGCGAATGTTCGTCGAGGAACGCAGACTCGGGAGGTTCACGATCAACAAAGTCGCCTATTGACTGTCGCATCACACCGCCCCGGAACCGGACCTCGCGATTGTGGCCGCCGCTAGGATCGACAAGATCAAATCGGGGTACGTCGACGGTCCGCCCGACCTTGCCGTCGAGATCGTTTCACCCGACAGCGTGGAGCGCGATTACGAGAACAAGCGTCGGCGGTACGAAGAGGCAGGCGTGAAAGAGTACTGGATCATCGACCCGCTCGAATCCTCTGCCACCTTCCTGGTGCGCGAAGGGAAGGGGTTCGTTGAGAAACCGCCAAAGGATCACATTTTTCACAGCAACGAGTTGCCGGGTTTTGACATCAATGTTCGCTGGCAATGGCAGCGGCCGCTTCCCGCCACCCTGCCCATCATTCGTCGCTTGCTCGACCTCCGCTGAACCTGGCCTTCGACGAACGCCTCATCACGTCCCCGTTTTTCCGGTCTTGTTTGGATCCGCAGGCGCGGCCTTGAGTTTGTCCTCCACGCCCATGCCCAACGTCTTGACCAGGAACGCCCAACGATCGGCCGCCTCTTCTATGCGCTTGGACGTCGGCTTGCCCGCGCCATGACCGGCCTTGGTTTCGATGCGGATCATCACCGGGGCGGGACCGGCGTGCGCTTCTTGCAGCGCCGCCGCGAATTTGAAACTGTGTGCCGGAACCACACGGTCGTCGTGATCGGCCGTGGTGATCAGCGTTGCCGGATACTTTGTTCCGGGCTTCACGTTGTGCAGCGGGGAATAGGCGTAAAGGGCCTTGAAATCCGCCGGATTTTCGGAGGAACCATAGTCGGAAACCCACCCCCAACCAATCGTAAACTTGTGAAACCGCAGCATGTCGAGCACGCCCACCGCGGGAAGTGCCGCCGCGAACAGGTCAGGCCGCTGCGTGATGCAGGCCCCGACCAGCAGCCCGCCGTTGCTTCCTCCGCCGATCGCCAGTTTCGAGGGCGACGTGTACCTATTTTCGATCAACCACTCCGCAGCGGCGATGAAATCGTCGAAGCAATTCTGCTTGTTGAGCTTCCGCCCGCCGTCATGCCATGCCTTGCCGTACTCCCCGCCGCCACGGATGTTCGGCTGGGCGTACACGCCTCCCATTTCCATCCAAACCACGTTGGCCACGGAAAACCCAGGCGTAAGCGAAATATCGAACCCGCCGTAGCCGTAGAGAAACGTGGGGTTGTTCCCATCCAGTTTCGTGCCTTTTCGCGAGGTGATGAACATCGGCACCTTGGTTCCGTCCTTGCTCTTGTAGAAAACCTGTTTCGTTTCATAGTCCTCGGACTTCACGTCCACCTTCGGTTTGCGGAAAACCTTGGATTCGCCCGTTGACACGTCAAAACGATACACCGTGCTTGGATCGACAAAACTCGTAAAGGTGAAAAAAGTTTCCGGATCGCTTCTTCGTCCGCCGAATCCGAACGCGCTGCCGATTCCGGGAAGCGGAATTTCCCTGAGAATCGTGCCGTCCAGATTAAAAAGATGGACCTTCGATTGGGCGTCCTTAAGATATCGGGCGATGAACTTCCCTCCTACCGTGGATACTGATTGCAGCGTGGCCGTCACCTCCGGAATGAGTTCCTTCCAATTGGCTCGGGCGGGGTTGGCAGTATCGACCGCGACGACCCGGTTCTTCGGCGATCCCAAATCCGTCTTGAACCAGAACACCGTCCCGTCGTTGTCTATGAAATCGAAGCTCGCCTCGAACTTGTCGATCAGCTCCACCACCTTGCCGTCGGCGGCCTGCAAATCCTTGTAGAAAAAGAGGTTTTCACGCTCCGTGCCCTTCCACACGCTGATTACCAGATATCGCCCGTCATCCGTGACCATGCCTCCAAAGCCCCATTCCTTCTGGTCTTTTCGCTCATAAACAAGTTGATCCTCCGACTGGGGCGTACCGACTTTGTGATAGAATAACTTCTGGAAGTAATTGACCTTCTGGAGCTTTTCTTCCTCCGTGGGTTCGTCGTAACGACTGTAGAAGAACCCTTTCCCATCATGCGTCCATGACGCCCCGGAGAACTTCACCCACTTCACCAAGTCGTCGCGGTCCTTCCCCGTTTCCACTTCTCGGACGCGCCATTCCTGCCAATCGGAACCGGCCGTCGAGACGCCGTAGGCCATCAACTTTCCGTCCTCCGTGATGTCGTATCCGCTCAGGGCCACCGTGCCGTCCGCGGAGAGTTTGTTGGGGTCCAGCAAAACTTTCGGCTCGGCGTCCAGCGACGTCATGGAGTAGAGCACGTCCTGATTCTGCAGGCCGTCGTTCTTCTGGAAGAAATACCGGCCGCCTTTCTTGCTTGGCGTGCCGTAGCGCTCGAAGTTCCACAGGGCCGTCAAACGGTCCTTAATGCGGGGACGATCGGCGATTTGGTCGAGAAAACCGAAGGTGATCTTGTTTTCGGCCTCGATCCATTCGCGCGTTTCGGTGGCGTCGGAATCTTCCAGCCAGCGATAGGGGTCGGCAACCTTCACCCCATGGTATTCGTCGACCTGTTCGGCCTTTCTCGCTTTGGGATACGAAAACGGCTTCGCCGGATCGGCGAATACACCGCCCCACGCGCCGAAAAACAACCCCGCACAAACGACCGCGATTCCATTTCGTCGAATTGCCATCGAACTGACTCCTGCCTGATCCGCCCACCCAGCCCATTTCGGCGCTTGCCGAACCGGGCCGTATGTACCTGTTTTTTAACGCCGATTTCCCGTTTCTTCAAGAATCCCGCGGTGGTTCCGACAACTTGCTACGAACATGCCCAAGGTCATGGGTCTCAGACGGAGGGGCGGAACATGAAATAGGCTGCCCCCGCCAGACATAGACCGGACCAAAGAGAATCAAGCTTCAGGCGTTCACCCATGTATATAACGGCGAACCCCGCGAAGACCGTCATGGTGATAATTTCCTGAATGACTTTCAGTTGGGCGAGCGAAAAGACGCTGAACCCGATCCGATTGGCGGGCACTTGCAGGCAATACTCGAAGAACGCGACCGACCAACTGGCCGCAATCGCCCAAAGCAGCGGGCGGCCTCGCAAATCCTTCAAATGACCGTACCAGGCGTAGGTCATGAATAGGTTGGAACCGACCAACAACAGGACCGTCGTCAACCTCGGCATTCGAGAGACTCCTTTATTCATCCTTCCTGCAAGCGGCGCACATTGTTGAAGTCGGGGGGACCGCTCCCAGGAACCTCAATGCGCCAATCCTAACAAACACCATACTCCGGCCTAAGTGTCCCACGGGGGTCCGAATACACTTTTTTACATCGGGGATGAATCCCGGGACCCCGCCGCTCGAATAAGACCCGGAAGAGGGTAGGATGGGTAAATGGATTTCGCTAATGAACTCCCAAGGACCCCCGCGGTTACCGGGGGCGGATTAACGCCGAAGGCGGGAACCGATTCCAGGGGGCCATTAACCGCAGACCAACTATTATTCGGCGTTATTGCAGTCGTTGTTCTTTCGCTTTTGACCCTTGGGCTGCACCTTGGGGACGGTCCGCCGTTGGGGGATCACGAGGGGATTAACGCCCTCGCGGCCCGCCGATGTCTGCAAGTCGGAGACTGCCTGATTCCCAGCGACGGTGAAACGCCTCGAATTCGCAAGATGCCGCTGGGCATCTGGTTGATTTCCGCCGCGGCGTACGTGACTGGCGACAAGACTGGAGATTTTCCGGTGGGCGATATCTCCGCGAGATTGCCCTCAGCCGTCGCCGGTGCGTGCACTGCGCTCCTCTTGTGCTGGTTCGGAACCCGACTCTTCGATTCCCGAATCGGGTTGATCGCGGGTCTCATCTGGGCGAGTTGCGCCGCGGCGGTTTTCTACGCGCGAAACGCCCAGGTGGACATGGTGCTCACGTTTTTCACAACGCTGGCCTTCGCCTTGTTCTGGCGGGGCACAAACTGCGATCCTCCGGACCGACGATTCCTTGCAGGGTTTTACGTCGCCTTCGCACTGGCCATGCTTTCGAAGGCCCCGCTCCCGCTTGCGATTGTCGGCTTGCCGCTGGCGGTCTATTGGCTCCTAGGCGTGCCGATTCTTGGCGACGGAAACCACGGCGGACCCTATTCGTCAAACTTTGTTTCCCGTTGGGCGCAGGGATTCGGCACTCAATTCCGCCGCATCGGGCGCCTTTGGTTGGTCCCCGGTGTCGTGCTTTTTGTACTTCTCGCGGGCGCCTGGCCGGCGTATGTCTATTTCAAGATCGACAACGCGCTAGACCTTTGGCGCTTGGAATACTTTGCGAGGTATTCTGGAGGGCTTGGTAAAAAGGCCCAACCCTTTTGGTACTACGGTCCGATCGCTTTCGGATTGACCGCCCCATTTTTCCTGTCACTACCCGAAGCCATCGTTTCCCCATTCCTGACCCGTTACCGATCCCACAGTCGCGGACTCATGTACGTGTGGATTTGGGCGGTGGTCGGCACGGTCTTTCTAAGCACGTCCGCGTTCAAGCGGCCTCATTACCTCTTGTCGGTCGTACCGGCCCTTTGTTTATTGCTCGCCCCGGTGGTGGATCGGCTCTTTTTCGGGGCGATCGCGGCCGGGCGACGACTCGTTACCTTCAGCGCCATTTTGCTAACCGCGGGATTGGCGGCATTCGCGGTCGGGGGAGGCTTCTGGGTCAACAAGACTTATCCTTCCCTATTGTGCGATTTCATTCCCGCGATTATCGCGACAACGCTTGTTTGGTGTCTGGCAACCTGGGTCTTCGTCGCGGGCCGCAGACTTTCCTCTTTCGCCCTCCTCAACCTTGGCGTGCCTATTCTCGTCTGGACGCTCTGGCCCGCGTCTGCCCATGCTCTGAATCTAAACGCCGAAGCGGTAACGCTGGCCCGCAAACTACATGAGCACGGAGTGAAGGACACGGACGCGATCTATTGGGCCGACAAACGTCCAAACTCAACCATCGAGTTCTACACGGGGCTGCCCGTTCGCCGGCTTGTCGACGAGATCGAATTGGCCGCAATTCGGGAGGACCGTTCGACGATCTCGGACAACCTGGCCATGGAAATCGTTGATCGAGCGAAGCGAAGAATCGAAGAGGTGAATCCCGTGTATTTCATCCAGACGCGAGATCGCTACGAACGCTGGGTCCGGGCGGGAGCGGTTCCGGCGGACGTCCTTTTCCAACTGGAAGGGTTCAATGCCGATCTGGGCGATGAACTCGTGGTTCTCATCGGGCGAAAAAGCAGTTCACGCCAAGGAACGGATACGCCGGAATAATTCGAATTTCATGGTTGGGCCGCGCGAACGACGGTGCTCCGCGGAGAACTATGACACCTGACCCGCACATCGTGCCTCATGAGTTTCAAACAGTAGGCGAACCGCAAGTTTCAGCATGCGCGACACGAGTCGCGCGGACTAATGTCCGCAGCTTGCTTCGTTTTGCCCATTACCCGCTCGTACGCGCGATTGAAGCGCCGGTTGCCATTCGCCCGCCGCGACGCAAGGCGGTATGATGCGGGCGGAGTGCGGATGACAATGTCATGGCCCTGCCCATCGTCGCGATCGTCGGTCGTCCCAATGTCGGCAAGAGCAGCTTGTTTAATACGCTTGCCGGACGGCGGATGAGCATTGTCGAGCCCACGCCGGGGGTCACGCGAGACCGGGTCAGCGCCATATGCGACATAGAGGACGAATACTTCGAGCTGGTCGACACGGGGGGCCACGGCGTCGTCGACCGCGACGATCTGGGCGAGCACGTCGAACGACAAATCGCGTATGCGATTGAACAATCCTCGCTGGTCCTGTTTGTCGTTGATGCCCGCGAGGGTCTCTCTCCGCTGGACCGAAGCACGGCTGAACTCCTCCGCCGGCACGCCGAAAAAGTCCAACTTGTGGCCAACAAGGTCGATGAACCGCACCTTCGAAACGGACTGGGCGAATTCGTGAAACTGGGGTTCGGCGAACCCATCCCTGTCAGCGCCGTCAACGGAAGCGGGAAGCGCGCCCTTCGGGAATTCATCAAGAAGGAGCTTCGCGGTCCGGCGACGAAAGCGCCTCCGGAACCGGTCATGAAGATCGCCCTCGTGGGCAAGCGCAACACGGGCAAGAGCAGCTTCCTCAACGCCATCGCCGGCGAGCCGAGAGTCATTGTTAGCGAGATACCGGGAACGACGCGGGACAGCATCGACGTTCGGTTTGAAAAGGACGGGCGCGTGCTTGTCGCCATCGACACGGCCGGGGTGAGGAAGACGACGAAACTGGCGGACGATATCGAATTCTACGCCTATTCACGGGCGATGGAGTCGATCCGCCGGGCGGATGTCGTGCTTTTTCTCATCGATTCGACGGTTCCGATCGGACAAGTCGATAAGCGTCTGGCTCATCTTATCATGGAAGAGTTCAAGCCGTGCGTTCTGGTGGTCAATAAATGGGACCTCGCCGTGGGGAAAGCGTCTGTGGACGACTACGGCGAGTACTTGACAAAGACGCTGTCCGAAATCAGCTTCGCGCCGATTGCGTTCACGTCGGCGATCACGGGGCGAAACGTGAATTCGACGATCGACCTAGCGGCACAGTTGTTCAAGCAGTCGAAGTTGAAGGTATCGACGGCGGCGTTGAATGAAGCGCTTCAAAACGCCCTCGCGGTTAACGCCCCCAAGGCTAAGAAGGGTCGAAAAGCGCCGAAATTCTTTTACGCGACGCAGATCAGCGCCCAGCCCCCCACGCTACTGGTTTTCGTCAATGCGGCCGAAAGCGTCACCGTTGATTATCAGCGGTTTCTGCTGAATCGTTTCCGCGAGCGATTGCCTTTCCGGGAAATCCCGATACGATTGGAGTATCGATCCCGGACGCGGCGGGCGCTGCCGGCGATGGTCGGGGGCCGGCCTACTGCGAAGAGACGCCCGATGCGTGGGAAGGGGCGATCATGAGCATCGAACTCCACTGCCCGCAATGTGAAAAACTGATCCGCGCCCCCGATAACGCTGGCGGACGTCACGGCCGCTGCCCGCATTGCAACGCCGAAATGTATATCCCCATGCCCAGCGCTGAGGACGACGTGATCCCCCTTGCTCCGGTCGACGAGCAGGAGGAACGGCGGGAAGCGGAACTTCACCGTGAGGCGGTTCGATACGCAGCGGCGTTTGACAAAGATATGGCCAGCGCGGAGCCGCCGCCGGAGTCAGAGCCGGGTGCAAAGGGGGCTCGACGTTCCGCGTCCGCTCCCGCACCGGGAGAAGTGGTCGATATCGGCGACGAGGTCGAGCGGTACGTCGAGGCCATGCGGGATTCCAAGCTGGACGAGGCCGACCGCGTGGTCGCCGTTCTCAAAAGAGTGCATACTCGCGCTCATGATTACGTCGAGGGATTGATTCTCGATCCCGCGCCGCCGCCCATCGGAAATGTCCCCAAGCCGCTCATGCAGGGGTTTCTCAAGTCGCTGTTGCACAGGTTGAAGTAGCGCCGCACCGTCTTACGATGGGTTCATGACCGTCGCCGTCGTCGAGCGCGTGGACGTGTATCCGCTGCGGATTCCGCTTCGTGGGTCCGTTCGCCATGCCGCGGCGGAGCGGACGTTCGCCGATCCGCTGGTGGTCGCATTGACTCTTCGCGGAGGAATCGTCGGATACGGCGAGACCGTGGCGAGACCGTATGTTACCGGCGAGTCGGCGGATTCCGTCGTAAGTTCCGTCGGGGAGGTGTTTGTCGCCCCGCTGCTCTCGTTTCACGCCGATTCGTTGGGAGACGCCCTCGAGGCGATCGAAAACCTGCCGTGGACCGATTCAGCCGGGAAACCGTTGCCCGCTGCTCGCGCTGCCGTCGAATTGGCATTGCTGGACGGTGTGCTGAAACTGTTCGAGCGTGATCTGGACGCCGTGGTCCGCTGGATGGGACTGACCTCATTCGGCAAGCCCGGAAGCCTGAGATCGGCTCGTTATAGCGCCGTTCTGACCGCGGCGGACCCGGCATTGTTTCGCCGACGCGTGAGACTCTTCTGGTGGGCGGGATTTCGACATTTCAAAGTTAAAGTGGGAGTGCCCGGCGATCAGGATGCCGTTCACTGGTGTGCCAAGAAGCTCGCGCGGCCGCTAACGACTGGACGATCGACTCTGCGGATCGACGCGAACGCGGCGTGGACGATGGAGTCAGCTAGGGCATGGCTGGACAGGGTTCGAGATGTTCCGCTTTCGTTCATCGAGCAGCCGTTGCCGCGCGGGGAAGAGGAGTCCTTGCCCGCGTTGCGGCGGGATTCTTCTATTCGCGTCATGCACGACGAGTCCGTTCAAACGATGGACGATGCCAGGGGGCTGGTCGAGTTGGGCGTCGCCGACGGGTTCAACGTTCGCATCGCCAAGTGCGGTGGATTGCTGCCGTCCATTCGTTTGGTTGAATTCGCCCGCAAACACAACGTAGCCGTGCAGGTCGGTTGCATGGTAGGCGAGACGAGCATTCTTTCCGCCGCGGGGTTGAGGATTCTCGAAGTGTGTCCGGAGCTCCTCTGGGCGGAAGGGTGCTTCGGGCGATGGTTGCTTCACGGCGATGTGGTCGCCCGACCGCTCACCTTCGGCCTTGGCGGACGACCGCCGAACCCGCCCGGAATTGATTGGAGCTCGCGAGTCCTATCCGACCGGCTGGACGAGCTTTGCGAGCAGAGGCAATACACCTGGAATCTCTAAGGAAGGCTCTTGCACAGACCCTCTCTGAGTCGTCGAAGGATTCCGCTCCCTCTCGGTCGCGGCGCTGTTAAGACGACGCACTTCGGGCATCGAGCAGCGCAACCGCGGCACGCTCGACGCGCGAAATGATCGGCTTCAAATCGGTCCGTGGGTTTTGTCGCTATCGGCAAGCCGAACATGGACGGCCGGCAGTTTGATGTGAAACGTGGTGCCCTCGCCCTCGGCGCTTTCGACCTCGATGTTTCCGTTCAGTTCCGCGACGATTTTCTTCGCCGCAGCCAGGCCGAGCCCTGTCCCGGCGTGACCCTTGGAAGAGTGGAACGCATCGAAAATGCGGTCGCGGTCTTCCCTGGCGATGCCCGGACCGTTATCGGAAATGGACAATGTGACGAGGGCAGCCATCGGCTGATAGCGCGTGGCAACGTTGACCCGCCCGCCCGATTTCGGACAGGCCTCGACGGCGTTCAAGAGGATGTTATGCGCGACCTGGTGCATGCCGTCGGGGTCCATGGGAATCGCGGGCATTTCCTCCAGATCCGTGAGGATCATCACTCCGTGGTCGTCGGCCTTGTTCTGCACGAGGACGATCACGTCGTCGACAATTCGGTTGAGCTGAGCGCTTTCGATCCGCGGCTGGCGGTCCTTGCCGAAGGTGAGCATGTTCAAGGCCAAAACGAAAATGCGATCGAGATTTCTTTTCACCAGCGACCATCCGGACTGCACGTTCTCCCAGGCTTGACGCTTGATCCCCATTTCCATAACGTCGGTTCCGCCCTGCATGCCCTGCAAGATGTTGCGGATGTGATGGGACAAGTACGCGACGGTCTCCCCCGCAGCGGCGAGCCGCTCGGTCTTCACGCGGGACTCCATGAGGCGCATGTTTTCCATGGCCATGCCTGCCAATCGGCCGATCGCCACCACCAAGCGAAGCTGCTCCTGCGTGTAAGTGTGGTGCGACATGGAGCAATCAAGGTAAAACATCCCGTGAACCTGGTCGCGGGCGAGAATGGGAACGCAGATGATGCTGCGGAGTCCTAGTCGGTGGATGCTGTCCTGGTTGTTCTCGCCCTTGAAACGATCGTCGGTCAGGGCATTAGCGCAAAGGACGCCGTCCTTCGTCTTCAACACGTGTTGAATAATGGATTTGGACGTTTGAATTCGGGGCCTCTGGTTCTTATCGCGCGAGCGAAACCGGACCAATCTCGCGGCGAGCTTCTCGGCGTCCGGCTCGCCCATGAGCAGGACCAGGTGATCTACGGTGATGTGCTCAAAGAGAATATCCGTGATCCTTTCGAGAAAGGCGTCGATCGATCCAATCGTGCCCAGCGTCTCGGCGATTTTATAAATGACGTTCCAGGCGACGACAGCATCGGCGGTCTCCGGGGGCTGGAGGATGACGCTTTCTTCCGAGGCGTCGACCGTGGAAAGAATGGACGATTCACCGGATCCGCTTGAAACGTCGAAATCGACAAGGTCGCGGGTCAGCGCCGCGGGACCGAAACCTCCGCCGTGGTCCTGACCGTTGAAAACCAAGAGCGTCTGGCCGACCTTGATCTGGTCGCCGTGTTTAAGGGCCACGGGGCTTTGGATCCGCTGCCCGTTGAGATACGTCCCGTTGGAACTCCCCAGGTCCACCAGAACCCAGGAACCGTTCGAAGGACGAAGTTCGGCATGGCGGCGCGACGCGCTGTGGTCGGAAAGGTGAATCTGTTCCGCGGAGCGCCCGATGAGGGCGGGTTCGGTGGGCGTCTCATAGACACGGCCCTTATCCGGACCTTGTAAAACGTGCAGCGTCGGCACGGTCGAATCTCCGGGGTACGGATGTGCGGAAGATCAAATGGCCGGGACCACGCAATCGCACGCGATGTGTGGCGTCGCGGACCGCATCCATCAAGGCCGGAATCGTCTCGCAGTTCCACTCCATCCTAGAAGAATGCGTCGTCACCGTCAATCCGCCCGATAAGAGAGACCGCCTTCGGGCTATCGGACTTCGTTGGGCAACGCGACGCGCTCGATCATTCCTTAGGTCTGCGCCGCGAATCGTAGAGTTAAGCGCCGCGGCTCGCCTCAAGTGGGTGTATCTCCGGACCGAAAGGAAAGCGGACGATCGCTTCGTCGGACGCGCCGGGGCCGCCGCAACTATCATCGCGGGGTTCGGTTGTGACGACGCGACTTCGAAACACAGAGTACCGACAGATGGTCGAAAACCTGCGACCGCCGACAGCGCCGCCGCGCAACGTTGAAAGCGAACTCGACGCCCTCCTGGAGGTCATTCAGGAGCGTCAACAGCAGGAAATCCTTCCGGGCGACAGAGTCACCAAACCCATCGACCGCCTTCGCGAGCTCATGGTTAAGGAGTTGGTCCCGGTCTTCGTTGAGCTGTCGGAAAAATACGGGAAATCGGGAATGTCGATGCAGATGGACGCTTCGAATCTCCTTTCCGGCGGGCGGGAAGTCCGTTTCGAATTTGGAATCGGCGGTCACCGCTCGGAACTCCAGGGCACCGTGACCAGCGACGCCATCGCTTTTCACGAAGTTCGTTTTTCGCCCGACATTCACGGTCAGTTGCTCGCCGGGCCCATGTTGAGGCTGAAAACGCTTTCCGCGAACACCTTCCGCGAATTCATCTGTGAACGGCTTACCATGGTTTTGCGACTCGCCGCGCGTCGAAAATAACCGACGAACAAAAGCCGCATCGTCCCAACGGAATACCTCGCTGGTTCCCGGCTGGAATCGCGGACCCTCCTGCGATACAATGTCTCCGCACGACGCGGTCGAACGCTCGATCGCCCAGGGAGCCTTTCCACGAGCCGCGAATATCGCGGCGGACGGATCGGCCTTGAAGAGTTTATCGCCATGATCGCCAGACGAAACGTCATCCGCGCCCAGCCAGGATCGTTCAATTCCATTCGGTTTATACCTTTGACCGTTTCGGGAAAATCGGGTCCCAATGGCAACTCGACGCGCATCGGGGAATCCAATGCAACCCTAAGTCCCCCGTCACGCCGGCGCTCATCATCACCGGCGCCATTGCCCATGAACATGGAGGAGGCCCGGCGTCGCGGCTGGGAAGAAATCGACGTGGTATTCGTCACCGGCGACGCTTACATCGATCATCCGAGTTTCGCCATGGCCATCCTTGGCCGCGTGCTCGAAGCCTGTGGTTTTCGCGTGGGCATTATTGCGCAACCTGATTGGCGCGGCTGCGAGCCGTGGAAGGAGTTCGGACGTCCGAGGCTCTTCTTCGCCATCAGCGCGGGCAACATGGACTCGATGATCAACCATTACACCGCCAATCGGAAAGTCCGAAATGATGACGCCTATTCGCCTGGCGGTCTGATCGGGCTGCGACCCGACCGCGCGACTCTCGCCTATTGCCAGCGGGCCCGCGAGGCCTACAAGGGCGTGCCCATAATCGCCGGCGGCGTCGAGGCGAGCCTCCGGCGACTGGCCCATTACGACTATTGGAGCGATACGGTCCGCCGATCGATTCTTCTCGACTCCAAAGCCGACCTCGTCGCCTTTGGAATGGGCGAAACTCTCATTGTGGACATCGCCGGGCTGTTGGCCGAGGGAAAATCGATCACGGAATTGCGAGACCTTCGCGGCGTCGCATACGCCCTCGGCGCCGAGGAATCGAGAAAGCTCCGGGAATCGATGCCCTTGTCGCCTTGTGACGCGGAAAGCGCATGGGTCGATTGCCGATTACCCATTGTCGATTGTCGATTGGAGGGCGGCAATGAAAGAGTGAGTTCCGGCGATTCCGTGCAATCGAGAATCGGAAATCAACGATCGAGAATCAATGATTTCGTCGAACTTCCCAGCTTCGAGGCGGTCCGATCTGACAAGCTCGCCTTCGCCGAAGCCACGCGCCTCATCCACATGGAAACCAACGCCTACAACGCCCGTCCCCTGGTGCAATGGCACGACAAACAAGCCGTGATCTGCAATCCGCCGCGCCTCCCCGAATCGCGCGAGGCCATGGACTTTTTCTACGACTTGCCCTACACGCGAAAGCCGCATCCGCGTTACATCGACCCGATTCCCGCGTATCAGGTGGTGAAGGATTCCGTGGTCATCATGCGCGGCTGCTTCGGCGGATGCACTTATTGCTCGATCACGACGCACCAAGGCCGCATCATTCAATCTCGCAGCAAGGAATCCATCCTCCGCGAAATCAAGACGATGGCCGCGGATGGGTTCTTTAAGGGCGTGGTCAGCGACCTGGGCGGACCCACCGCGAACATGTACGAAATGCGCTGCGTTCGCCCCGAGATTGAAGCCATCTGCCGCCGCCTTTCGTGCGTGCACCCGAAAATCTGCCCCCTTTTGGGGACCGATCACGGCGCCTTGATTGATGTCATGCGTGAATCGCGAAGGCAAAAAGGAGTGAAGAAAGTATTCGTCGCCAGCGGCGTGCGCATGGACCTAGCCCGGTTGTCGCCGGAGTACATGCGCGAACTCGCCGCCCATCACGTCGGCGGACACCTGAAGGTCGCCCAGGAACACAATGATGACAAGACTCTGGCACTCATGAAACGTCCGTCACCCGAGACATTTCAGGATTTCGACCGCAAGTTCCGCCGGGAGTCGAAAAAGGCCGGCAAGGAGCAATACCTGGTTCCATACTTCATTTCCGCCCATCCCGGTACCGACGTGAATGCGATGATCGAACTTGCCGTCTTCCTTAAAAAAAACGGCTACAAACCGGAGCAAGTGCAGGATTTCATACCCGCCCCCTTCGACATCGCCGCGTGCATGTACCACACCGGACTCGACCCCATTACCAAGAAGAAGGTTTACGTCGCGAGGCACCTTGGTGATCGAAAAGTGCAACGGGCATTGATGCAGTTTTTCAAACGCGAGAATTATTACGCCGTTCGAAGAGCCCTCTTGGAAGCGGGCCGTGGTGATTTGATCGGCGGAGGCTGCGATTGTCTCATTCCCGCGCACCCTCCCCAAGCCGCCATCAATGCCCGCCGCCGCCGCGCCGCACGAGAAGCCCGTTCCGGCGATCACGTCCATTCCACTCGGCGTTTGCCCGGAACCGGGTACCGGCCTCATCGGGCGAGCCGAAAACACGACAATTAATACCGGAGTGCTTCCAACAACCATTGACCATCGAGTTCACGATTTTGGTCCGAGAATTAGGATAAGTTTCGCCACGCGGAATTGACTATTCCCGCCTCCGCAACTAGACTTTACGTTCGCTCCGCTTCGTCCTAAATCATTGAGGAGGCGAGAGTTACGAGAAACGCACCCGCCGGCGGACGAAAGGGGAACTCTCGTCAATGGGAGGTGGGGTGGCCATGTTTGGGTGTCGAGGTCGTACCGGGGATCGATGCCGGGCCGGCGATTTCGCAATTTACTTGCCGGCGATCTTTTGTTTATCGGCGGTTATTGCGGCCGCGAGCGACCCCGCTGACGTCAAGATTCATCGTTCCAAGACCACCGGTTTGGCGACCTTGATCACCGCTGGTGGGAAGCCCATTCCCACCAACGGGCCCGCTGCTCAAGGGAAACCGACTCCGAACGATTTTTTCCGGGAGTACGGACACCTTTTCGGAATCCTCGACGCCGACTCGGAATTGCGCCCTGTCGGAACCGAATTCGACTCGCAATTGAATCGTAGTCGCACTACCTTTGAACAGCACCATCGCGGCGTGCGCGTGTTTTCGGGTGTACTGCGAACCCATCAAAACGCGGCGGGCGATATCCTCGCCGCGAGCGGGCGATTCCGCCCGATCCCCGCGGTCTTCACGATTACGCCGCGCGTCACTTTGGAGGACGCCGTCGCGGCGGCGAAGTCTGAATTCGCAACGCCGAATTCCGCCGCAAGAGTCATGGAACTGGTCATTGTGGATCCGGGTTGGTATGGCGATCCACCGCGCGGTGCTCGGCTTGCGTACTATATTGAATTGAGCGAGGCCGCCGCCGGCCTGGCCGACGCGTACTTCATTGATGCGGGAAGCGGCGAGATGCTCGACCGCTGGTCGATGAACCATGAGTCCCTCGTTCGAAGAATATTCAACGGCAACGGCGGCGCGACGATCGGCTCGCTCGCGCGGTCAGAAGGCGATTCGCCGGTTCCCTCGCCCGCCGACGTCAATCGAACCTATGACTATGCGGAAGACTTTTTCGGCTACTTCAGCC
>Ga0187893_10009329_pt1 | contig 15111 bp, 13 predicted proteins | sample MA1701074metaG_FD_139574 | JGI IMG/M metagenome (GOLD analysis project Ga0187893, IMG submission 139574) | White microbial mat communities from a basaltic lava cave in the Kipuka Kanohina Cave System on the Island of Hawaii, USA - MA170107-4 metaG ... | reverse complement strand
TTTCTGTTCGAGGCGCTGCATGCGACCGGGTTCGCCAACCAGCCGACCTCGATCCAACGCGGCGACGGCCTCGCGCTCCGCGCCGCGTTCATGGCGCCGATCTGCCGCTGCGCCCCGCCCGCCAACAAGCTGCTGCCACAGGAGATCCTCAACTGCCGGCCCTACCTGCTCGAGGAGCTGTCTCTGCTCGGCGAGCTGCGCGTCGCCGTCGCGCTCGGCAAGGTCGCCATGGACGGCTTCCTCGCCGCCTGGTCCGCGTCCGGCCATCGCGTCCCGTCGCCGCGACCGCGCTTCGGCCATGCGGCCGAGCATCGGCTCGACGACCGCATGACACTCCTCTGCTCGTACCACCCCAGCCAGCAGAACACCTTCACCGGTAAGCTGACCCAGACGATGCTGCGCGCCGTGTTCGCGCGTGCGCGGCGGCTCATCGGGATGGGTCGATGAGCACGTCCTTCACACTGTACGCGACCCCACTTTCTGCCAACGGCCGAAAAGTGCTCGCGGTCAGCCAGCACGTGGGGCTGACGCCAGAGATCCGACTCGTCGATGTGTACCGGGGCGAGGGCCGCACCGCCGAGTACCTGGCGATCAACCCGTCGGGGAAGATCCCCGCGCTGGTCGAGGGCGACTTCACCCTGACCGAGTCGAACGCCATCCTGCAGTATCTCTGCGAGGCGCACGGCGATTGCCGGCTGTGGTCGCGCGAGGCGAAAGCGCGCGGCGCGATTGCGCGCTGGCTGTTCTGGGAGTCCGCCCATTGGCAACCCGTTCTGACCAGTGCTGTCGGGATTCGTCGGGCACCGGCTGCTGCCCAACGTCGTATGGCCGCCTCTCGCCGATCCCGACTGGCGCTCCGCATCGTTGACGCCGCTGCTCGCGACGCTCGAGACGCGGCTGAGGACCAACGCGTTCCTCGCTGGACCGCACCTCACCATCGCGGACTTCTCCGTGGCGGGGATGGTGACCTATTTCCGCAGCGCCGAATTTCCATTCGACGCGTATCCGCATCTGGCCCGCTGGTACGGTGCGATCGAGGCGCTCGACGCGTGGCAATCGACCGCATCGCCACTCTGGACCCCGTAACCGGATTTTTTCACCACAGAGAACACGGAGGACCACAGAGGACACAGAGAGGGGAGACGTGAGACCGGGGGTGCCGATCGTCGCGCGTTCAGGCACGGCGGGATCCGCAAGCGGCACCCCCGGTCTCACGTCTCCCTCTGTGTCTTCTCCGTGTTCTCTGTGTTCTCTGTGGTGAAAACACCCGGGTCGCGCCAATCAGAACCGGCGCTTGCGTTGAACAGTTCTTTCGGGATCGACTGTCGGAATGGTCGGGATACCGGACGGGGTCGGCAGCCGAGTGCTGGCGCTCGCCGTGCTGCTGGCATTCGGTGTGCCCGGACCGGCGTCGGCGCAGCGATGCGCCACCGTGTGCGCCGGCGATTGTGACGGCGATGGAGCGGTCACCATCGTCGAGGTGTTGAAGGCGGTGCGCATCGCGCTCGGCGAGGCGGACCGCGACATCTGCGTCGACGCCGATCGCGACAGCGATCGCCGCGTGACCATGGATGAGCTGATCGGGGCGGTGGAAATCGCGTTGTCCGGATGCTCGACCATCGTACCGGCGCCGCTGCGGCCGTCAGCAGCGGACCCGAGCCTCGACGACACGCCGATCGACCTGGAAACCCGCCCGCTTCCCAACTGGTACGCCGACGCCAAGCTCGGGATCATGATCCACTGGGGTCCGTTCGCCGTTCCGGCCTGGGCCGAACGGACGCTCGATCCGGAGCGCCTCTTCACCGATCCGAGCTATCCCTACTACTTCTTCTCGGCGGCCGGCATCGAGGCATTCCTGCAACACAATCCCTACAGCGAGTGGTACATGAACTCGATGTCGATCGAAGGCAGCGGCACCTGGCAGCATCATCGCGATGTGTGGGGCGCCGACTTTCCGTACGAGGGCTTCGCACCGATGTTCGAGTCGCTGCTCGATCGCTGGCACCCCCGCACATGGGCCAAGATCTTCCAGCAAGCCGGCGCGCGCTACGTCGTGCTGGTGACCAAGCATCACGACGGCTACACGCTGTGGCCGAGCGACGTTGCCAACCCGCAGCGCCCGGACGGGTGGGGCGCGCGCCGCGACGTGGTCGGCGAGCTGTCGGAGGCGGTGCGCGGCCGCTGCCTGCGGATGGGACTCTACTACTCGGGCGGGATCGACTGGACGTGGGCGGTGCCGCCGTTCCAGACCCTGCTGGACGCGTTGCGCCTGACCCCCTCGCAGCCGGAGTACGCGCAGTACGCCGACGCGCACTGGCGCGAGCTGATTCGGCGCTATCAGCCCTCCGTGTTGTGGAACGACATCGGGGCCCCGGCGGCGCAGGACACCGAGCAGCTCTTCCGCGACTACTATGCGGTGGTGGGGGACGGCGTCGTCAACGACCGCTGGAGCAACGGCATGACGGCGCCGCCGCACGACTTTCGCACCGCCGAGTTTTCGATCGACGCGGCTATCTCGCCCGACCAGTGGGAATCGGTGCGCGGCATGAGTCGCGGCTTCGGCTACAACCAGAACGAAGACGAGTCCGACTACGGCGCGCCGGAGAAGTTCGTCCATCTGCTGATCGACGTCGTGTCGAAGAACGGGAACCTGCTCCTGAACGTCGGCCCGCGCGCCGATGGGACGATTCCGGATCCACAGCTGCGCATTCTCTCCACCCTCGGCACCTGGCTCGCCGCCAACGGCGAAGCGATCTACGACACGCGTCCCTGGGTTCGCTTCGGCGCGACGACCGACCGCGGTGTCGAGGTCCGTTTCACGACCGACCCGGCGCGCCACGTCGTGTTCGCGATTCTCCTCGGTACGCCCGCGGCCGGCGCGCTGACGATCGAGGGGTTCCACGAGACCCCGACCGGTGTGCGCCTGCTCGCGAATGGTGCGCCGATCGACTGGAGCATGAGCGAGGCGGGGTTGCGCGTCACGCTGCCGGCGCTGCCCGCCGATGGCATGGCGCACGCGCTGGCCATTGATCTTGCCGCGGCCGTTGCCGGCCGGAATTCGAACCGGTGAGCGATCGGTGTTCGAGCCGGCGCCGGGTCGCCACCCCGGTCCGCCGGCGGCGCCGCGGCACGTTCGGTGTTTCCGCCGCGACCTTGGCCATCGTGCTCCTGGGCGGCGCTCCCAGTCTCGCCTGCCCGGGCGATTGCAATGGCGACGGCGGCGTCGCCGTCGCGGAGATCATCCTCGCCGTCCGCATCGCGCTGCAACAGACGGCGGTGGAGGCGTGTGCGGCCGCGGACGCCGATCGGTCCGGCGGCGTCGCGATCGGCGAGCTGATCGCCGCGGTGAATGCCGCGCTCGACGGTTGCGTGACCGGCGTGGCGTTCGAGCCACCGCGTCGCTATCCGACCGGTGATTCTCCCCGCTCGCTGGCGGTCGGCGACCTCGATGGCGACACCTGGCCCGACATCGCCGCCGCGAACCACATCTCGCACGACGTCTCGGTCCTGTTGAACGACGGCGCCGGCGCGTTTCTTCCCCACCAGTTGCACCCCGTTGGAAGGATCCCGCTCGGAATCGTCATCGCCGATGTCAATGGCGACCGCCTCGCCGACCTCGCCACCGCCAACGGCGGATCCCACGACGTATCCATTCTGCTCGGCCGCGGCGACGGCTCGTTCGAGGAGGAGCGGCGCTACCCCGCTGCCGACTCCGCCCGGACCATCCTGGCGGCGAATGTCGACGCCAACGACACGGTTGACCTGCTCGTTGCCGCCCCTGGAAGCTCTGGAGTGGTGCTGCTGCTCGGCCGTGGCGATGGCGCCTTCGATCGCGCCGTGATCGGGGCGGGTTTTCAGCCGTGGTGGGCGGCGCTCGGCGACGTGACCGGAGATACGATTCCCGACGTGGTCACGGCCAATGCCGAGTCGAGCGACTTGACCGTCCTGGCGGGCCTCGGCGGGGGCGGGTTCATCGGTCGGAGCCGGTTGCCGCTGAGCGAGCCGGCGTTCTCCGTCGCCATCGCCGACCTCGACGGCAACGGCGCCGCGGATCTCGTCACCGGCAACGGCCAGGACGGCAGCCTCTGGTTGTTGCTCGACAACGGCGGCGGCTCTTTCCAGACGCCCGTCCGCCTGCCCGTCGGCGACGGGCCGTTTCCGGTGCACGTCGCCGACATAAACGCCGACATGATACCCGACATCGTCACCGCCAATGAGCTCTCCGGCGACGTGTCGATCCTGCTCGGACGTGGCGACGGCGCGTTCGCGCCCGGTGAGCGGTTTGCGGTCGGCGCATCGCCGTATGCCGTGGCGCTCAGCGACATCGACCGCAACGGCGCGCTCGACCTCGTGGTCGCCACCGGCGCGAGCGACGAGATCGCGGTACGCCGGCAAGCCGGCGCCGCGCCACGAGCCGCACCGGGAAAGGGTTTGTTCCCACCCCCCTTGCGACAAACAAGTTTTGTTTGGTAGTACCGGGTCGAGGGAGAGGCGACCATGCTGGGTGCGTGCTCGGGCGTTCTGAAGCGGGTGATGCTGGCGCTGGCGATGGTGGCGGCGGCGACGCCGGCCAGCGGAGGCATGGCGCGCTGTACCGGCGACTGCGACGACGACAAGTCGGTCGGAATCGCCGAGCTCATTACGATGGTGAACGTGGCGCTCGGCCACAGCGAGCTGGCGGTCTGCCTGAACGGCGACCGCGATGGCGATGGGTCGATCGAGATCGACGAGCTGGTCACCGGCGTCAGCCATGCGCTGGACGGCTGCGAGGGCGACATCGAGCCGAAGCCGTACAAGACCTTCATCGATCATCCGTCCGAGCCCTATCTGGCGTTTCCCGCCACCCAGGACAGCCCGTCCTGGGTGAAGTTCACCATCCGCGTCGCCGATCCCACAGTCGTCTATTTCCAGAACAGCTCGCAGACGCCGTTGCACCACGACTTCGTCGCGGCGACGCTCGAGCCGTATATCGGTTGGACCCCGTCCCAGATCGACGCCGTGTCGCTCCATGCGGACGGGCAGGAGCTCGTGTTCGGCGCCGTGCTGTACTCGCCGACGACGCCGCACGAGATCGCGATCCAGCTCGTGCGCCAGGATCCCTACACCCTCGACGAGGTGATCACCTACTTCACGGTGGTGCGCAATGCGGTGCGAGCCGCCTCGGGCGTGCCGTTCTTCTACTTCCCGACGTTCGAGCAGCAGCAGACTGCTGCCGAGCAGCGGGACCAGCTTGCCGCGGCCGGCATCCCGCTCGGATCGACGGCGCGCTGGGCGCGTGGAGACGCATGTTATGCGTTCGGCTGGGCACACGGTCGCATCGTTTCGGTGGCCCCCGAAGACATCGAAGACGCGTACGCCGAGGGTACCCTCCGCCCGGAAGACATCCTGCTCACCGACGGCGTCCCTGCCCACATCCCGTTCGTTGCCGGGGTCTTGTCCCTCGCGCCAGCCACCCCGAGCTCCCACGTGGCGATCCTGGCCGGGGATTGGCAGATTCCCTTCGCCTATCTATCGCGGCCGGAATCGATCGAGGCCGCGCAGGCACTGGTCGGTCGCACGGTCGTCCTGCGCGCCACGACGCTGACGCCGCAGTTCTATACGGGTACCGACGTCGATCTGACGGCGTGTCAGGTTCGCCTGGTGGACGTGACCGATGCACTCGAGGAATCGGTCGCCCAACACCTGCGCGATCTCAAGCGCGCTCCCGACCTCGCCATTCGGCCGTTCGTCCTCACCGGCGGGTACACCGCCGAGGTGGACACCGCCACGCCCGATGACATCGTGAAGATCGGCGGCAAGGCGGCGAACTACGGATTCCTGCGCCGCACCATCCCGCAGAATGCCCGCATTGGGATCGCGTTCACGTTCGATCTCTGGAACGACTATCTCGACCAACCGATCGACGGCGGTGCGACCTTGCGGGCGCGCATCGCGGAGCTGCTCGCGCCGTTTCCGACCTATCCGCCGGCGGATTTCGCCGCCCTGTACGACGCGCTCGACGAGATCCGCGACCTGATCGACGACGAGGCGGATTTCACCCCCGCGCAACGTTCGGTCATCCTCGCCGCCCTGGACCGGTTCAATCCGCTGTTGCCGATTCGATTCCGCTCGTCGACCAACGTCGAGGACAGCGATGTCTTCACCGGTGCCGGTCTGTACGACAGCGAGAGCGGCTGTTTTGCCGACGAGGTCGATGACGACGAGGAGGGACCCAGCCGCTGCGACGCGACGCGCGAGAACGAACGCGGCGTGTTTCGCGCGCTGCGCAAGGTGTTCCTCAGCTTCTACAACGACAACGCCTTCGTCGAACGCTTGCGCCATCGCGTCGATGAATCGACGGTCGGCATGGCGGTCCTGGTGCACCATACGTTCACCGACGATACGGAGCTGGCCAACGGTGTGGCGACGCTGCGCGTGCTCGGTCCAGAGACTGCGGCGGTGACGATCGTGTCGCAGCCGGGAGCGTTCTCGGTCACCGAGCCCGAAGACGGCAGCCTGCCCGAGGTCGTCGAGGTGTATGTGTATGGCGACAGCGTGATTCCGACGGTGCGGCAGGGGGCCGATCGGGTGCCGCTGGGAGCGACGGTGCTGCAGATGCCCGCCGAGTATGTGACGCTCAGCATGTTCCTGGTCGCCGTGGGCGATGCCTTCGGCGAATTTCATGGCGAGACCACCTTCGACATCGAGTTCGAGTACAAGAAGATCGTCGGTGAGGGGTTGGATGTGAAGCAGGTGCGGCGGATTCCCGCCTCCACCGCCAGCGACACGGATCCAGTGCTCATCCATGCTCCGGTGGAGCTCTGCACACTCCAAGGCGAGTACAGCGACGTCTTCGCCAACTATCGCCTCAAGTCCCGCTGGCAGCCGAGATTCTCCAACGGACCGGTCGACGAAGCCGGGTCCGGGGTGTTCTCGACCGCGGCGCACGACTACGTTCTGGACGGCAGCGTGCTCACGCTGGAGGGCGCGCCGTCGTCGTGGCCCGATGCATCACACGGGACGTTCGATCCCGAGCTGCCCGGCGTCTTCGGGCTGCGTACCTCCTGGCGGGTTGGGACCGCGGCGGCGGGCAGGATGCTGACGCTCAAGACGCTGGTGCCGCGTAGTGTCGGCCCGGCGCCGATTCCGGTCATCTTCCCCGAAGACCTCGGCTTCGTCCTCGAGGCCGAGGTCGCCTCGCCCGTTCCGTATCTCCATTACGACAATTCACTCGCCAAACGCACCGTCGAGGGTACGGCGCTGCAGCGGTGTCTCGATCAGCGGCCGCTGACCCCGCTGCATCTCGAGCAGACCCGCACGTTCGCCAGCGATGGTGCAGCCATCGAGTCCAACTTCTACTGGCCTCCGATGCCCACTGGCGCGGTCGCCGGTTACACCGCACCGGTGGACCGATGGGTCGGGACCACGGTGAGCGGTGTTGTGTCGGCGTCGTTCACCCTCGACGGCTATTTCTCCCAGACCTATCGCCCCGAGCATCACAACTTCGCCGAGCGGTTCATCTTCGATCCGCATCTCGAGGACGACATCTCGCCGGCGACGCTGGCGGAATGGGACGCGCGGGGAATCCAGGCGTTGGTGCTCGAAGAAGGATTCCAGGACATCCAGCGCGCGCTCACGGCGGACGGCCAGATCGTCGAGCTCTCGACGCTTCCGTAGATGCCGGGCTGGTCGCGCCGGCAGCGGAGGAAGCGTTGAACTTTCTCGGCCACTCTGCCAACAACCACTGACACGCCGGGGCGTGGCGCAGCCTGGTAGCGCACTCGCTTGGGGTGCGAGTGGTCGGCCGTTCAAATCGGCTCGCCCCGACTCACCGCGGGGGCACGGCACGTGCCCCCGCGAACGTTCCTGTAGGGGCGATGCATGCGTCCCCATCGTGGAAGACGGTACTGTCTGAATTCACCGACAATACCTGGAAGAACGCTTGGTTGCCTGCCTCCAGGTCGGATGGTAGCGTCCGCGGGTGATCATTCTCGTCTCCAACGACGACGGGATTCGCGCCGCGGGCATCCGCGCGCTGGAGGCGGCGCTGGCGCCCCTGGGTGAGCTGTGGGTGATCGCTCCCGACCGCGAGCAGAGCGCCGCCAGTCACTCGCTCAGTCTGTATCGGCCGTTGCGCGTCGAGAAGATCGACGATCGCCACTTCTCCGTCGACGGCACGCCGACCGACGCGGTCAACCTCGCCATCAACGGCATCATGCCGCGCAAGCCCGACCTGGTCGTGTCGGGCATCAACCATGGCGGCAACCTGGGCGACGACGTCACCTACTCCGGAACGGTGTCGGCGGCCATGGAAGGGACGCTGCTGGGCGTGCCGTCGATCGCGGTGTCGCTGGTGACGCACGACGCGCCCGACTTCAGCGCCGCGGCGGCCTTTAGCGCCCGCATGGCTCGTGCCGTGTCCGAGCGCGGCATTCCGCCCGACACGCTGATCAACATCAACGTTCCGGCGCTGCCGGCCAGCGAGCTGCGCGGCTACCGCATCACGCGCCAGGGCAAGCGTCGCTATGGCGACGCGATCGTCGAGCATTTCGACCCGCGTGGCCGCAAGTACTACTGGATCGGCGGTGAGGACCTCGGCTTCGTTCCCGCCGAGGGGACCGACTGCACCGCGGTGGCAGACGGCTTTATCTCGGTCACCCCGCTTCACCTCGACCTGACCAATTACGCGTCGATCGCCGCCATCAACGAGCTGAAGCCGGAATGGCCGTAGCCGCAGAATGGACCTGCGCTCCTTCATCCGCGACATCCCCGACTTCCCCAAGCCCGGCATCATCTTCAAAGACATCACGCCGCTGCTGGCCAACGGTCCGGCGCTGCGCTGGACGATCGATCAGCTGAGCGAGCGCTACCGCGGCACGGTCGACATCGTGCTCGGCATCGAATCGCGCGGCTTCCTCATCGGCGCGGCCCTCGCCTACGCGCTCGGGACCGGCATCGCCATCGTCCGCAAGCCCGGCAAGCTGCCGTGGCAGACGATCTCCGCCCAGTACGAGCTCGAGTACGGGCGCGACTCGCTCGAGATTCACCGCGACGCCTTCGGGCATCCGGCGCGCGTGGTGATCGTCGATGATCTCCTCGCCACCGGCGGCACGGCTGGGGCAGCGATTCAGCTGGTCGAGCAGTTGAAGGGCGAGGTCGTCGAATGCGCCGTCATCATCGAGCTCGGGTTTCTGCACGGGCGCGAGCGCATCGCCCCGCATCCGGTGTTCTCCCTGCTGCGCTACGATTGATGCACGATCACGACCACGAGCGCGCGCACGACCGCCGCGCCCTGGTCTGGGCGCTGGTCCTCACGGTGATCTTCTGCGTCGTCGAGTTCGTCGGCGGGTGGATCACCAACAGCCTGGCGTTGCTGTCCGACGCCGTGCACATGCTCACCGACGTGGCCGCGCTGTCGCTCGGGCTCTTCGCGCTCTGGGTGGCCAACCGACCGCCGAGCCCGAACAAGACGTTCGGGTACTATCGGGCCGAGATTCTCGCGGCGCTCGCTAACGGCGTCGCCCTCTGCCTGGCGGTGGTGCTCATCGTGCGCGAGGCACTGGAGCGGCTACGGACCGACACGCCGGTCGACACCACCGGCATGCTGGTCATCGCCGGCATCGGACTGGCGGTCAACGTCCTGTGCGCCTGGTTGCTCGCGCCCGGCGAGCGCAGCAGCCTCAACTTGCGCGCCGCCTTCTTGCACGTCGTGGCCGATCTGCTCGGCTCGCTCGGCACCGTGGCCGCGGCGCTGGCGATCATGGTCACCGGCTGGTCGCCCGCCGACGCGGTCGCCGCCTGCCTGATCGCCCTGCTGGTGTTGGTCAGCGCCTGGCGGTTGGTGCGTGAGTCGCTCGACGTCCTCATGGAAGCGGTGCCCGCACACATCGACCTCGAGCGCCTGCGCAGCGAGATGGAGGAGGTCCCGGGCACCCGCCGGGTGCACGATCTGCACGTGTGGACGCTCACCACCGGCCGCTACGCCCTCTCTGCCCACGCCGTGATCGATGCCGCCGCCAACGGCGATGCAATCCTCGAGCGGATGCGCGGCCTGCTGGCGCAGCGCTTCGCAGTCCAGCACGTCACCATTCAGCTCGAGTGCGAGCGCCCCTGCGAACCGGAGTCGGTGCACGCGTGAAGGGCGGCCTGCGGCCGCCCGTTGCGCGTTGTGCGTTCGCGAGGCGCGCGACCTCTGTCGGGGCGCGCGAGCTGCCCAGAATAGACTGTTGGAGACCGACCTGATCCTGCACAGCTTTCAGGGCAGCTAGCGCACTGCCTCGATGCAGCGCGCTGAAGAACCCGCAACCTGCAACGCGCAACGCCGTGAGCGCCGCGCCGCGGCGTTCACGGCTCCTTCAGTTCCCGCAACAACGCCCGTGCTTCGCCGAGCTGGCGCCGCTTGCCCTGTCGCTCCGCGATGGCGGCGGCGAGCTCGAGCAATGGCAGCCCGCGTTCGGGCTGTCCCATGGCGCGATAGGTCTCCGCCAGCTCGATGCGGGCGCTCACCGCCTCGGGGTCGAGGGCGATCGCTTTCGTCAGGCAGCTCTCGGCCACCGCCAAGCTGCCGCCGAGCACCCACGGCAACTGGCGATAGAGACCGCCCTTGGCCGTCAGCGCGTCGGCGTGATTGGGATTGAGCTCCAGGGCGCGCTCGAGGTCGCGGTTGACCTGCAGCAGGCTGATCGGGTTGGCGCCGACCCCCTCCAGCAGCAGGATGCGGCCCTTGTTGCCGAAGATCGCGAAGTGCGCGTCGGCGTTGCCGTCGTCGAGCTCGACCGCGCGGTTCGCCAGCGCGAGACCCTGCTGATAGGTCGTCATTTTCTGCGCCGAATTGGTCAGGTCCTCGCCGCGGCGCAGATGCTCGAGCGCCTGGTCGGCGAGCGCCTGGGCCTGGCGCTTCGCATCCTGGGTGACCGCGGCGCGCAGCGGCTCTGGGGATGCGCCGCAGAAAGCCAGCAGCAACGTTACAGTCAGGGCGCCGTGTCTCATTCGCATGTCGGAGGTGTCGGCTCCTCGATGGGCCGCCGAACAACAGCGGTTCCGCACCGTACCAGAGGCCATGTGCCTTCGCAATTACCCCTTTGTCGCTTGCCCCAACAGCCGTGTGCTGCCGTCGATCGCACCGGTGAATCCGAGCAACGCGGCGTTGAACAGCGCCGGCTGCTCGATCGGTAAATTGTGGCCGGTGTCGGGGATCATCAAGAGGCGCGAGGCTGGCAACGACCGATGCATCTTCACGGATCCGCCCGGCGGGGTGAGCTGGTCGGCCAGGCCCTGCAAAATCAGCACGGGAACCCGCACCGCGGCCAACTCGGCGGTCCAGTGGTAGTCGCTCATGGCTCGCGCGGCGGCGGCGTAGGCCGACGGGTCGTTGCGGGCCGTCTGCTCGCCCGCCGCCGCGACGATGTCCGGATGCGCCGCCGCAAACGTGGGCGAAAAGGCGCGCGAGGCATCGCGCGCGCCGGCGCCGAAGCCGCGCCGCTCGATGCTGTCGGCCAGACGCTGCCAGTTGGCGGCGCCACGCGGTCCGACCTCACTCGACGTGCTCACCAGGATCAGCGAGCGCACGCGTGCCGGAAAGTCGAGCGCGAGCCGCTGGGCGATGACGCCGCCCATCGACAGGCCGCCGACGTGCGCCTGATCGATCCCGGCGGCGTCGAGCACGGCCGCCAGGTCCGCGGCCAGCAGTGCCGCCCTGTATGGGCCGGCGGGTTTGTCGGATCGTCCGAACCCGCGCACGTCCCAGCGCAGCACGCGGTGGTGTTCGACCAGCCCCGGCATCACCGCGTCCCAGAAGCGGAGCTCGTCGCCCAGGCCGTGCGTCAGCACCAACGGCGTGCCGTCCCCCTCGAGCTCGTAGTGAAGGGTGACCCCGTCTGCATTCGCGCGCATGCGGAAATGAAAACCACAGATGAACACAGATGAACACAGATCGAGGCACCTCCATCTGTGTTCATCTGTGTTCATCTGTGGTTTTGCTTCATGCCTTGCGATGGACATCTCGGTCATCGTTCCGGCTCTCGATGAGGAGGCGCAGATTGCGGCGACGCTCGCCTCGGCGCGCGGGACAGGCGTGCGCGAGATCATCGTCGTCGACGGCGGCAGCCGCGATGCGACGGCGCGCATTGCCGGCCAACACGCCGACCTGGTCCACGCCGCGACGTGCGGCCGCGCTCTGCAGATGAACGCAGGCGCGGCGCTGGCACGCGGCGAGGTGCTGCTCTTTCTCCACGCGGACACGCGGCTGCCGCGCGGGTTCGACGTCGCGGTGCTGGCTGCGCTCGCCGATCCCGCCGTGGTCGGCGGACGCTTCGACGTGTGTCTCGCGCCGAGCTCAGCGCTCTTGATCCTGGTCGGGCGATTGATGAACCTGCGTTCGCGGTGGACCGGTATCGCCACCGGCGACCAAGCGATCTTCGTGCGCCGGGCCGTGTTCGAGTCGCTGGGAGGCTTCGAGCCGATTCCCCTGATGGAGGACGTCGCCTTCAGCCGCGCGCTCAAGCGGCGCGGCCGCATCGCCTGCCTGTCGCTGGCGGTGGAGACCTCCTCGCGTCGCTGGCGCGAAGACGGCCCGCTGCGGACCGTTCTGCTCATGTGGTGGCTCCGCCTGCTCTACTTCTGCGGCGTATCGCCGGAGCGCCTCCGGCGTCGCTACGCCGATACGCGGTAACTTCCGACGTGGCGACCGGCCTCCGTGCCGGTCGGGCGCGCGGATGCGCGCCCGGGGCCGCCCTTCGGGCGGCCAGCAGGCCCGGAGGCCTGCTACCACGGATCCCGCATGCATAGCGGCTGCAGTCTGCGGGCTGCAGGCATGGGTTCTGGCGTCCGTTTACCCGCCCACCGGTTCTCGCCTACAATCTGGCACGCTGGTTGCGTCTCCTCCGGGAAGCAAACTGGGAGGAGGCCAACGATGGGCATCATCGATCCTATGGTGATCAACAACGGGGCATTGACGGGCGTGCTCGAGTACGGCAGTTGGCCGGCCGTGTGGCTGATGCTGGTCGGCCCGCTGGCGGCCGCCGGGGCCGCCATTGCGCTGTCCGGGCTGCACCTGCGGCGCGCGGCGCGGATGGCGTGGCCGAAGCTCGGTCATGTCGAGCTCGCCGTGCTGGGCGTGAGCCGCGTCAGGTAGGAGATCCGTGCTCGCATTCATCGGATTTATCGTCGCAGTCGCGATGTTCTTCCACATCAAGCGCCACCTGTCCGACGCGCGCGTCGCCCGCAAGCTCAAGCTCAAGGACGGCCAGCGAGCTCCGGACTGCGCCCACGACTGGCAGCGCCAGTGGGCGGAGAAGTGGTCGCAGAAATTCCAGCACAAGCTCGAGCGCGAGCAGCGTCGTTGGGAACGGCATGCGGCCCGCGCCGAACGCCGCTGGGGCCTGCGCGTGACTCCGACAGTCCAGGCGGCCGCGGCGGCGGCGACCGCGGCGGCGGCGAGCGCGGCCGACGCGACCAGCGAGACCCAGATGCTCTACCGCGCCAACAAGCGCGCCAAGGCGGAGATGGGGTTCTACATCCATCTGATGACCTACCTGGGCGTGATCGCTTTCCTCGCCCTCCTCAACATCATGACCACGCGCTATCCGTGGTTTCTCTGGCCGGCGCTGGGCTGGGGCATCGGCATCTTCTCGCACTACATGGCCGCGTTCGGCGGTCGCATGGTGCGCGAGCGCTACTTCGAGCCCGCCCTCGAGCGCGAGGTGCGGCGCGAGAAGGTGGTGATGCAGACGGAGAAACAGGCGAGCATCGACGAGCTGTCCTCGACCATCGCGCACGAGATCCGCAATCCCATCGCCGCCGCCAAGAGCCTGGTGCAGCAGATGGGGGAGGACCCCACCTCGGTGGAGAACGTCGAGTACGCCAAGGTGGCGCTCGACGAGCTCGATCGGGTCGAGCGTCGCATCTCGCACCTGCTGCGCTTCGCCAAGGAAGAGGACTACAGTTTCGATTCGATCAATCTGGCGTCGATCGTCGACGCGGCGCTGACGCAGCTCCGCGCCAAGCTCGATGCCGCCAAGGTCAACGTCGCGCGCAACTACATCGGCGGGCCGACCGTGCATGCCGACAAGGAGAAGCTGAAGCAGGTCTTCGCCAACGTGCTCGACAACGCCATCGACGCGCTCGAGCCGGTCTCTGAGGGGCGGCGCATCGATCTGTTCATCGAGAACGGCGGCCGCCGTGCCGTCGTCCGCCTGCGCGACAACGGCTGCGGTATCCCGCCCGACAAGATCGGCCGGATCTTCAACCCGTTCTTCACCACCAAGGAGAAGGGCACCGGTCTCGGCATGGCGATCTCCCGCAAGATCATCGAGGCCCACGAAGGGACCATCGAGGTCGTCAGCGAACCCGGGCGCGGCACGGAGTTCGCGGTCGCGCTGCCGCTCCCACAGTAGAGACTGCGTGACCAGTGACTGGTGACCAGTGACCAGTGATTCGTACATGAAGGAGGCGGGGCGTCGACCGGTCACCGGTCACCGGTCACCGGTCACGCCGTTGTAGTGCGATGCCTGGACGCATCCTCATCGTCGACGACGAAAAGGGCATGCGCCTCGCCCTGAAGGCGTTGCTCGGCCGCGAGGGCTACGAGGTCGAGACGGCGGGCAGCGGCGAGGAGGCGATCCGCTCGATCGACCAGGGCAGCTTCCACGTCGTCATCACCGACCTGAGCATGAACGGGGTCAGCGGCATGCAGGTGCTCGAGCATGCCCGCCGCGTCGACCCCGACCTGGCCGTGCTCATGATCACCGCCTACGGCTCGGAGAAGATCGCCGTGGAAGCGATGAAGCTCGGCGCGGTCGACTACCTGCCCAAGCCGTTCGACAACGACGAGGTGCGGGTGGTGGTGCGGCGGGTGATCGAGACGGTGCAGCTCAAGCGCGATCACCGGCGCCTGCTCGAGCAGGTGCAGGGCGACTTCGGCTTCGAGCAGATCGTCGGCCGCAGCCCGAGCATGCGGCGCGTCTTCGACGTCATCGCCAAGGTCGCCGACGCCGATGTGACGGTGCTCATCCGCGGCGAGAGCGGCACCGGCAAGGAGCTGGTCGCCAACGCGCTGCACTACCGCAGCCCGCGCCGCGGCAAGCCGCTGATCAAGATGAACTGCGCGGCGCTCAGCCGCGAGCTGGTGGAGAG
>Ga0187893_10009328_pt1 | contig 15112 bp, 11 predicted proteins | sample MA1701074metaG_FD_139574 | JGI IMG/M metagenome (GOLD analysis project Ga0187893, IMG submission 139574) | White microbial mat communities from a basaltic lava cave in the Kipuka Kanohina Cave System on the Island of Hawaii, USA - MA170107-4 metaG ... | reverse complement strand
TTCCCGAATGTTTAGAGCGCGCTTGAAATACCGCTCGGCTTCGGTGACCCTTGCCTGCCGGGCCAGGAAAACGGCCAGCGAATCGTATTGATCCGCGATGGCCGGGTGTAAGGCCCCCAGCGCTTTCTCACGCACTTCGACGGCGCGCAGCAGCAGTCTCTCGGCGCCCTGTAGTTTATTCCGCTTGATAAAAATCCCCGCCAGATTGTCTACCGGCATGGCGTAGTCCGAATGACCCGCCGCGCCCGCCCCTTCGAGGATGTCCATCGAGCGCCGGTACAGATTCTCGGCCTCGATGTCCCGGCCTTGTGCCTGAACTGCCGTACCTAGGTTGTTCAACAGGAATCCCACGGCCGGGTGGCCTTCTCCGAGTGCTTTGGCTCGAATCGCAATCGCGCGGCGGAACAGCTCTTCGGCTTCCGCGAAATCCCCCTCCAGAAAAAGCACCGAGCCGAGGTTACTTAACCCGGCGCCGATTTCCGGATGGTCCGCCGGCAGCACTGCTTCCCGGATTTTCACCGCTTGCCGGTGACACGCGGCCGATTCAGAGAACCGTCCCAGCAGCCGCAATGTTTCTCCCAAAGTGTTTAGAGCGGAAGCCACGTGGGGATGCTCGCCGCGGTGCGCCTTTTCCCAGATTTCGAGCGCGCGGCGGGCCAGCGGTTCCGCTTCCGTCGCGCGAAGTTGCAGATTCAGCAACACGGCGAGGTTATTCAAGGGCGCCGCAATGTCTTTGTCGCCGGAAGGAACCGATTCCCGCACGGCAATGGCCTTGCGATAGTACGGCTCGGCATCCGCATATCGCCCCCGGACCCGATGGACTTCGCCGAGATTGTTGAGCACGGCTGCATAGGAGCCACGCGCCGCGCCTTGAAGTTTCTCATACGCCGGCAATGCCTGGCGATACAAAACCTCCGCTTCGGCGTACCTGCCCGTCTGATGGTAGAGCGCTCCCAGGTTGTTCGCTGCTTTGGCGCGGCGCAGGTCGTCCAATTTAAGAGGTTCGAGATCCGCGGCGATTTCCAGATAAAGTCTTTCGGCTTCCGCAAATTGCCCCGCGCGAAATCTTTCGTTGGCTTCCTGCAATCGCGCTTCTGACGGATCAGGATCCGCCTGGTATGCCGTCAACAGCCCTGCACAAAGACACACTCCGAGCGTAATACGCATAACCCACCTCCTGGGTTGCCGATTCCTGGGTTGGGGAGCCGGCGCCAAACGCACGCCCCCCACTTGTCGAGCAAGCCGGATAGCCGGCAGAGGCCTCTTGATACTTCAATACGGACAAGCTGTGAAATTGTTCGGTTTCAACATGTTAACTCTTCGTAACATGCCGGAAATTGCCGCGCGCGGCTTCCTGACTGCCGGAGACCTCGAGGTGACCTTCGAGAATCTCTGATTGGGTAAGTACGCCTTTTCATTAAGTTCGCTAACGTAGTCGGCGAAGACACCTCGAGTACCTGCTCCAACGCGTCGGCCCATCGGGGAATGTCCTCCTCTCGGTCATGAAAATTGACCGTTTGGCACAGATTCAGCGCCACTCCCTGAATTCCACTCCGGTCCTTTCGAACCGATATGCGACAATTCTAGTCTGGTTATTGACTGGACACCGGATTTAAAGGTATAAAAGATATAGGACTGTTGAGGTCTGATATCGATTCCCATGTTGAAACTCACCAAAAAGGCCGACTACGGATTGATTGCTCTCAAGCATCTGTCCTTGCTTGAGCCCGATTCGAGTTCCAGCGCCAAAGAAATCGCCGAAACCTACCGGATCCCGCTTCCCTTGCTCGCTAAAGTACTGCAAAAGCTCACAAAGACTGGTTTTCTCCGCTCTGAGCACGGTACCAACGGAGGCTATCGCCTGGCTCGCGCGGCAAAAAAGATCAGTGCGCTCGAGGTGATTCGGTCCATCGACGGGCCGATCATCCTGACGAATTGCTTCACCGAGCACGGAGCCTGCGATCAATCGGATTGCTGCAATGTCCGGGAGCCGCTTCGGAAAATCCACGAAGGAATCCTGGGGTTGCTGGCCGGTATCTCGATAGCGGATATGTCTGGTGACGAGTCCAATCCGGATTCACGATTGTACATGCTCGCGGCTCAGTCCATCCCGCGGCCAAGACCGGTTTTTGAGGAGTTGCCTTAATGTTGAAATTCCCGATCTACATGGATTATCACGCCACCACGCCGCTGGATCCGCGTGTGCTTGAAGCGATGATGCCCTACTTCACCGGTAAGTTTGGCAATGCCGCCAGCCGCAACCACAGCTTCGGCTGGGAAGCCGAAGAGGCCGTCGAGAAAGCGCGCAAACAGATCGCCAGCCTCATCGGCGCCAACGCCAAGGAGATCATCTTTACCAGCGGAGCCACCGAGTCCAACAACCTGGCGCTCAAAGGCGTTGCCGAGATGTACGCCGAGCGCGGCAATCACATCATCACCGCCGCCACCGAGCACAAGGCTACGCTCGATACCTGTAAGCGCCTTGAAAAAAACGGCTTTCGCATTACGTTCCTGCCGGTGATGGCTTCCGGTCTCATCGATCTGGACATGCTCCGGGAGTCGATTACGGAGAAAACCATTCTTATCACGATCATGTACGCCAACAATGAGATCGGCGTCATCCAGCCGGTTGCCGAGATCGGCAGAATCGCCAAAGAGAAGGGTATCCTCTTCCACACCGACGCGGTTCAGGCAGTCGGCAAAGTGCCGGTAAACGTGATAAAGGACAATATTGACCTTCTATCCATCTCAGCCCACAAACTTTACGGACCAAAGGGTGTCGGGGCGCTTTATGTACGGCGCAGGAATCCGCGCGTGCAGCTCACTGCCCAGATCGATGGCGGCGGCCATGAGCGGGGCATGCGCAGCGGCACGCTCAATGTTCCCGGCAACGTCGGTTTGGGAGCTGCTTGCGAACTCTGCCAGAAAGAAATGGCTGAGGAGGGCAGGCGCCTGAGTATACTTCGCGACAAACTGAAGGATGAGCTTTCCAGCCGTCTTGATGAAGTATATGTCAACGGGTCGCTGGAAAGCCGGCTCCCGCACAACCTAAACATGAGTTTTGCTTTCGTTGAAGGCGAGTCGCTTCTGATGGGAATCAATGACGTCGCCGTTTCAAGCGGCTCGGCCTGCACTTCGGCAACGCTCGAGCCCAGCTACGTGCTGAAGGCTCTCGGCGCGGGTGACGATTTGGCGCATTCCTCCATCCGCTTCGGTCTCGGCCGCTTTACAACCACCGAGGAAGTCGATTATGTCATCGGTAAAGTCTCCGAAGTGGTCGTCCGCCTCCGCGAGCTCTCTCCGCTCTACGAGATGTTTAAAGAAGGCGTGGATCTGAGCAAGGTGCAGTGGACGGCTCACTGAGAAAAGAATCGTTGAAAGGAAAAGGTAGCTAACAATGGCTTACTCTGATAAAGTTCTGGATCATTACAATCACCCCCGTAACGTCGGTTCGCTCGACAAGAACGACCCCAGCGTCGGCACAGGCATGGTGGGCGCTCCCGAATGCGGCGACGTCATGAAACTTCAGGTAAGAGTCAATCCGGCAACGGGTATCATCGAAGACGCCAAGTTCAAGACTTTTGGCTGCGGCAGCGCCATCGCTTCCAGCTCGCTGGCCACCGAAATGCTCAAAGGCCGCAGCGTGGACGAGGCGCTGGATATCAGGAACACCGAAATCGTCAATGAGCTGAGCCTCCCGCCGGTGAAGATTCACTGCTCCGTGCTCGCCGAAGACGCCATCAAGGCCGCCATCACCGACTACAAGAAGAAGGCGGGCAAGACGGCCGAAGCCGTCGCGAACGTTTGAGCCCGCGAACCTATGATTGAAGTTACGCCCAAAGCGGTCGAAAGAATTCGTCAAGCCTTCAAGCGCGAAGGCGTCACCGAAGGCGGATTGCGCCTGGGCGTGCTTGGCGGAGGCTGCTCCGGGCTAAGCTACCTTTTCAAATTTGAGCCAAAGCCGCGGTCCACTGACACTGTCCTCGACTTTGACGGCGTTAGCGTGTACGTCGATCCCAAAAGCATGGTCTTTCTGAAAGGCATGACGCTTGATTGGAAAGACTCGCTCATTCAGTCCGGCTTTGTGTTTGAGAATCCCAACGCGATGCGCGGCTGCGGCTGCGGCACTTCGTTCTCGGCCTGATGGATTACTTCCAGCTTTTCGGTCTCGAACGCCGGCTGTCTATCGACGCCTCGCAATTGCAAAAGACTTTCTATGAGCTTAGCCGCGAACACCATCCGGATCGCTTTTCGCTCAAGCCGCCCCAGGAGCAGGCGCGGGCTCAGCAGACCTCCGCATTCCTCAACGACGCCTACCGCGTGTTGCGAGACCCGATCGCCCGCGCCGAATTTGTCCTGAAGCAGGAGGGGTTCGATATCGGCGAGCAGCGCACCAAGGATGTCCCCCCGGAATTACTGGAAGAAGTTTTCGAGTTGAACATGGCTCTTGAAGAGCTCCGCCATGGAGAAGAGAACGTCCGGCGGCAACTGGAGGAGGCCCTTGGGAAATTCCTCGCGATGAACCGGCAGATTGACGCTGAGATCGAATCGCTGTTTCCCCGCTGGGACGACTCCAGGGACCGCGACGTGCTCCTGCGTATCCGCGGCGTTTTGAATCGCCGGCGCTATGTTCAAAATCTCATCGGTGAAGTGGAAAAGGAACTGGCCCGCGCCGGCCAGGCGGCAATATGAGCCAGGCATTTGACATTGACTTCGGGTCGCATCGCCAATCGAAGATTGTCGGAATCGATTTGGGCACCACCAACAGCCTCGTCGCCTTCATGGATTTGACGGGCCCCAGGATTATCCCGGGCGCCGACGGAGAGAATCTGGTTCCGAGCGTTGTTTCCTGCCTGGAGAACGGGGATTTTGCCGTTGGCCATCCCGCTCTCCGCCTTCTCATCGACCGGCCGGAGCGAACGGTGTACTCCGTGAAACGCCTTTTGGGCAAGGGGCTCGAGGACGTCAGCCAGGAGCTTAAGTTCTTCCCCTTCCGCATCGCGCCGGAAAGCGATCACATTATTCGTCTTGATCTGGGAGCGAGACGCATGACGCCGCCCGAGATTTCCGCGCAGGTGCTCGCCGAGCTGAAGCGCAACGCGGAAGCGTTCCTTGGCCAAAGCGTCACTCAGGCCGTCATCACGGTTCCGGCTTACTTCAACGATGCCCAGCGCCAGGCGACCAAGGACGCCGGCCGCCTCGCCGGCCTCGAGGTGCTGCGCCTGGTCAATGAACCCACGGCGGCCTCGCTCGCCTATGGCCTCGACAAGCGCACCAATGGCGTCATTGCCGTTTATGACTTCGGCGGGGGCACCTTCGATATCTCGATTCTGAGGCTGCACGACGGCATTTTCGAAGTGCTGGCCACCAACGGTGACACGCACCTGGGCGGCGACGACATCGACAACCGTCTGATGGCCATCGCACTCGAAGATATCGCCGCTGAATGGGGCGAGGATATTTCGCGAAACGGCGAAGCGGTCCAATTGCTGCGCCGCGCCGTCATCGCCGCCAAAGAACATCTCTCCTTCGTCCCTGCCGCCACAATCGACCTCGATTACCGTGGAAGGAAGTACCAGCGCGAGATCACTCGCGCGCTTTTTGAGCGCCTGATTCAGGATATTGTCGAGCGGACGCTTGGCCCTTGCCGGCAGGCGATCGCCGACTCCCGCATCCCGGTTGAAGAGATCGACGAAGTCGTCATGGTGGGCGGCTCCACGCGCATTCCCGCTATACGCAGCGCCGTGCAAACGCTGTTCCGCGCCCAGCCGCACACCGGGATCAATCCCGACGAAGTTGTGGCGCTGGGGGCCGCCGTTCAGGCCGGCATACTATCAGGTGATGTCGCCGGCAAGCTCCTGCTGGACGTGACCCCTCTCTCGCTCGGCATCGAAACCATGGGAGGCGTCGTCAGCCGGCTCATTCACCGCAACTCAACGATTCCAGCCAGCGCCACGGAGACCTTCACCACCGCGGTCGACGGGCAGCGCAACGTCCTTATCCATGTATTGCAGGGAGAGCGGGAGTTGGTAAAAGACTGCCGCAGCCTGGCCCGCTTCGATCTCACCGGCATCGACCCGCTTCCGGCAGGCGCGGCTCGAATCGAAGTTCGCTTCCTCATTGACGCCAACGGCATCTTGAGCGTTTCGGCCACCGATGTACGCACCGGTAAGGAGCAGACGGTCGAAGTCAAGCCATCCTACGGGCTCACCGAAGAGCAGGTGGAGGCCATGATCCGCGAATCGTTTGAAAAAGCCGAAGAGGATTTCCGGGAAAGGCAATTGCGGGAAGCGCGCCTGGAAGCCGACGCCATCCTGGCCGCCACCGAAAAGGCCCGCGCCCATGACGCCTGGCTCGATCTTAGCGGCGAAGAACGCGCTGCGGTGCAGGACGCCGTCAACCATCTTCTTCTTTCCTATCACGGCGACGATTACCTGCTCATCCGCGCCAAACTCGACAATCTGAACCAGGCAACCATGAAACTGGCCGAAACCATGATGAATACCGCCTTCCGGTCGGCCTTGAGAGGAACAAAAATCTGATGCTCAAACTGACCTGGGCCAACTGGGAAGACATCGGCCTCGCGCTGTATGAGAAGTTCCCGGACACGGACCCTCTAACCGTCCGGTTCACCGATCTGCACAAATGGGTTATTGAGCTGAATGACTTCGATGACGACCCCCTGTCATCCAACGAGGCCAAGCTGGAAGCGATCCAGATGGCCTGGTACGAGGAATGGAAGGAGAATCAGTAGCCGGATCCTGTTGCTTTCTCTGGCGCCGGCGATGTTTCCCCCATTCGCCCAGGCACAAGTGTGGGGCGCGTCGATCCTGTTGGGAAACCGGCAGGGTGAGAATGAAGCCTATACAGGCGTCGGCCGCTTTTCAGGCAACGGTACCTGCACCGCGTTTCTGTTGCGCGCCACAGCCGCGCATACCGCCTCGACGCCGGCATACGTAGTCACCAACGGTCATTGCGTGGACCGCTCTTCGGCCAACTCCGTGCTGCTCGGAGCCCCATTTGCCGGCCGCGTCGCGTTCCGCTTTTTCCACGATACGGTTGAGCGGCAGCTTGTGGCCGCCATCCGCCGCACTGTTTATTCGACCATGAAGGCCGCGGATGTCGCCGTGCTCGAGTTGAACTCCAGTTATGCGGAGCTGCTGGAGGCTGGGATCCGCCCTCTCGAAGTCGCTCTCTCTCCGCCCCAATCGGGAGACGAAGTGCTCGCCGTCGGCGCGCCGGTAACAAACATTCCCCCGGAGGAAAGCTTTCTGCGGCTGGCCCGCTGTACGCTTGATCCCCCCGTTGATTTGATCGAGGCGATCTGGCGCTTCTGGCCGGCCTGGCCCAACCGCTGCTCGGACATTCAGGGCGGCAGCTCCGGCTCGCCGGTGATTGGGGCGCGCGGCGGCCAGGTGGTCGCGCTCGTGAACACGTCCACGGTCGGCGCGCCGCGCGATTCCGGCGCCTTCCCCTGCTCGCTCAATCAGCCTTGCGAACTGGCCGGCGGCGGCTTCCTATACCGGCAGAACACCCACTACGCGGTGCCCATCCATGGGCTTGCGTCATGCTTCAACCAGCAAGGCGCATTCGAGATGAACCGGACCGGCTGCCCGCTGGACTCTGGCCGCCAGTTGACGCTCAGCGCTCCCGCAATCGCCATGCAACCAGGCAAGGCGTCCTGGGGCGTGCGCGTTTCCGGAACCGCATGGCCCTTTTTCCGCTACAAATCGGTGCGCGAAGGGCAGGGAGATTGCCGCGACTCGCGCGGCTACGGCCCCGTCTTTCCGGTCAGCGAGACCAGCCGGATTGACGACGCCTTGCCCGGCGAGCAAGGCCGCTACTATCTCTGCGTTCTGGGAACGGATTCGGCTTCCGGGGAGAGCGGTCAGCCGGCGCGCATCGCTTCCATAGTTCACACCCGCGTGGATGGGGAGCCGCCGGTCCTGCGGCCGCGCTACGGCTTTCAGGATTCCGGGCAGGATTTCGTTGTCCAGCCGGTCTTCACGCCTCCCGAGATAGTCGGTTTCCACTACAAGGTCAACGAAGGTCAATCGCCATGCGGCAACGGCGCCGATTACCTGCCTTACCGCCGCGTTCCCATCCGGATCGCGAAAGCCTCCAAGCCGGAGCATTTCTGCCTGATCGCTTTCGATGAGGCCGGCAACGCCGCAACGCCTCTGGAGATCGCGCTTCGTGGGACCGTGTTGCAGCCCGATGGCGTGGTGAACGCCGCAAGCTACGAACCGGGACAAGTCGCGCCAGGGCAATGGATCTCCCTGTTCGGCGTGAACCTTGCCGGGCTCGGGCTGCGGCTTACCGATAGTTCGGGCCGCGTATTCAATCTGACTCCCAGCGGCGTTTCGGCCGTTATGGTCAACGCGCTGCTGCCGGCGCAGGCGGCGTCAGGACCGGCAAGCCTCGACCTGGCGGGCCCGGACGGCACAGTCTCAACAGATCTGAGCATTGAGACGGCCGCGCCCGGCCTGTTTTCCGCGGCCGCGTCGGGACTGGGCGCTGCGTCGGCGGTGGTAACGCGCATCCACCCGGACGGCTCGCGAAGCATCGAACCCGCGTTCACTTGCGCGTCTCCGGTTTCCTGCGCGCCGGCTCCGGTTAATCTGGCGGCGCCATCGGAGCAACTGATCCTGACGCTGTTTGCGACTGGCCTTGGCGTGATGCGGCCTGCGCGGGACGTGGCGGTGACCATCGCCGGCGTATCGATGCCCATCGTGGCAGTACGGCAAGCGAGGCGCAATCCCGGCGTGGATGAAGTGGATATCCGCCTTACCAGCTCTTTCCGGCTGCGCGGCTTTTTGCCGGTATCCCTGCGGGTGGCCGGCAAGACCAGCAATCAGTTGTTTATCCGCTTCCGGTAACTCAGTTATTGACGCCGAGGGGCAGGTTGGCGACGATGGGCGGTCCCGTGAACGTCCCGAACAAAAGCGGTGAAACCATCGGGTAGTGATAGTTGATGGATCGGCACCTCCAGCCGGTGAAGGCCAGGGGGCGCGTTGGGGTTGTTATACAGGACGACATTGCGAATCTGCTGCGAGTTGATGGGCTGCGTACAATTACGGCCTAGGTAATCGCCCGCCCCGGCATCCGCTGCGCCACCGCGAGGCCATCGGTTATACTCAGCAATTCGCCCTTAAATGAATCACTTCTCAATCGCCGTACTGCCCGGGGACGGCATCGGAACCGAAGTCATGGCCGAGGCCTTGAAATGTCTGCGTGCGGTTGAAACACGGATACCAACGACGCTCTACCACCAGGATGAGTATCCGGCCGGCGCCGGAGAGTATCTACGAAGTGGAAACCCGCTTCCGGACCGCACCATGGAGGCTTGCCGGCAGGCCGATGCCATATTGCTGGGAGCCATGGGACTGCCCGATGTGCGCTGGCCGGGTGGCACGGAGATGGCCCCGCAGCTCGATCTGCGCGAACAACTGGACCTGTACGCCGGAGTCCGTCCCATCCGGCTCTACAACGCCGCGCATTCGCCCCTCAAAGGCTACCAGGCGGGCGAAATCGACCTGGTCATCTTCCGCGAAAACACCGAAGGCATGTTCGCTTCCCGCAAGCAGCAGGCCGATTTTTCCGCGCCCCAGGTTTCCGACACCCTGCTCGTATCCCGTCACGCCACCGGGCGAATCTGCCGGGCCGCTTTCGAAATGGCTGCCCGGCGCCGCGGCAAAGTCACGCTGGTGGATAAGGCCAACGTATTGCCCTCGATGGCCTACTTCCGGTCCATATTCAACGAGGTGGCGGCGTCGTTCCCCGACGTGGAAAACGAGCGCGTCTACGTTGACGCCGCCGCGCTGTACCTGGTCCGCGACCCGCGCCGGTTCGACGTTCTGGTAATGGAGAACCTGTTCGGCGACATCCTCTCCGACCTCGCCGCCGGCCTGGTTGGCGGCATGGGAATGGCTCCGTCCGGCGATATCGGCGATGGATGCGCCCTGTTTCAACCTTCGCACGGCTCGGCGCCGGACATCGCCGGAAAGGGAATCGCCAACCCCATAGCCACGATACTATCGGCGGCCATGATGCTGGATTGGCTCGATAAGGAAGATACAAGGCAAGGAGCGCGCCTGATTTATCAGGCCGTGGAACGAGTCGCGGCCGGCACGGCCAACTCGACCAGAGACCTGGGTGGGGAGATCGCCACAACCCAGATGGGAGATCTCCTCGCTTCGGCAATCCTCCAGAGCGAACCATGAAGGACGGTTTCCGGATTTACGACACGCATGCCCACCTTGGCCTGGCGCGGCATAGCGGACGCCGCCAGTCAGCCGGGGATGTGCTCGGCGCCATGGACCGCGCCGGCGTGGACCGCGCGCTGCTCATTCCGTTCCCCGTAGTCGAAGATTACAAGGCCGAGCACGACAAGATTGCGCAGGCCGTGCGCGAGCATCCCGACCGTTTCGCCGGAGCGGCATGCGTCTACCCGTTCGTCGCCGAAAGCGACTTTCGCCGGGAGGTCCGCCGCGCCGCCGAGGAATTGGGCTTCCGCGCCCTCAAGTTGCAGCCGCAATACCAGGCGCTCAATCCGGTGTCCAGCCGCAGCGATTTCTTCTTCGCCACGGCGCTCGAATACCGGCTGCCGGTAGTGGTGCACACCGGCTCTGGCGTCCCCTTCGCTCTCCCCTCGCTCTACATCATGCCCGCGCGCAAATTCCCGGATCTTGCGATCATTCTGGGTCATGCCGGAGGCAGCGTCTATGCTCTGGAGACGATTGTCGCCGCATCCGTCTGCCCCAACATTTACATTGAAGTCTCAAGCCTGATGCCCCACCATGTCGCCGAGATCCTGGCGCATGTCCCTGCCAGCCGTCTGATGGCGGGATCGGATCTGCCCGAGAGCATCGAGACCGAGATGCACAAGGTGCTGTATCTCAACATCCCCGAAACCGACAAGAGGGCGATTTTGTGGGACACGCCGCGGCGCCTGTTCGACGGCGAATAGCCGCTACGCTTTAAACCGAGTCCCAGTTCAGGATCACTTTGCCGCAATCGCCCTTGCGCATGATCTAGAATGCCTTTTCGAAGTCCGTGTAATGGAAACGGTCGTGATCACCGGCTCGATTTTCAAGCCCGGGGATTGACTGGAACACCGTCATCTTCAACGGACTGACCATTAAAGGCATCTACGGCCGCGAGATGTACCAAACCTGTTGCAATCCTGCGGATGTACCCACAACGGCAGCGCTGGGCAACGCGGATCCGGCTGAGACGGATCAAGGAGGCACGAAAGACGCTTGAGGCTGCTCTTCGGGCCGACCTGGGGCACACGGGCGCGGGAAAACACGCTAGGCGTACTCCTGGCAACACAGGGTGATCACAAAGCCGCTCTGGCCGTTTTTGAAAGGAGCCGCAATCATCATCCGGAGCACGCTGGATGAACCTCGGAGTGACGCACCAGGCGATGGGGAATCAAACTTCGCCGAAGCCCGGCAGCGATTGGCGGCGCTGCTGGCGGAAGACAGGCAGCCGTAGCCAGATGTCAGAAAATCCAGACACCCTGTCAGCCCAGGCCTACAACAGAGGTGCGCCCGGCGATCCCGCAATCCGTGCTTCCGGAATCACAACCCTTTTTCATTCAATCGCTTTTTCGAATGAACCTTCGCGGCGTTATCTTGGTCTTTAATATGCGGAGGCATGGAACATGTTCCTGAAACTGGTTGTAACTTTAACGCACTTGGCAGCCGCGCAGGATGCGCCCTTCGCTCAATCTCACGTCATCCCGTTCCAGCAAACTTTGAATCAGGCCTACGGTATCGCCGCCGGTGACCTAAACGGGGACGGCGTCCCGGATCTGGCAATCGGCGTGGATCTGGGCATCGTGGTCTCCACGGCTACAGCAGGCTCCCGGTTGCGTAGTGAGAAGAGAATCCCGTTGCCATGCCAGGTGTTCGATGTAGCCATCGCAGACTTCAACAAGGACAACCACCTTGATATTGCAGGCTACTGTCCCAGACAAGGCTTGGTTCTTTCAATGATAGGGGACGGGGCCGGCGCCTTCTCGGATCCGCGGAGACTTAACTTACTTGCCTCCGCTTTAAGTGGATCTGCACCGCGAGGGATGACCGCCGCGGATCTCAATCAGGACGGATTCCCCGACCTGGCAGTTGGCCAGCTTGGCGGGCCAGTGTTGCTATTTGGAGCCGGTGACGGCACGTTCCGCCCGGCAGGACAACTGGAAGCCCAAAGCCGCAATCCTGTGAAGGTCCGCCCCGTGAGCGTAATCGCGGCCGATTTCAACGCCGATGGAATCCCGGATATCGCTACCGCCAATCTTGTTGACGACGATGACGTTTCCGTTTTTCTCGGCGTCGGCCGGGGAACATTTAGCCCGGAGCGGAAGTTATTCCCAAATACCCGTCCCTATCAAGTTATACAGGTCGACTACAACGGTGATGGTAAACTCGACCTGGCAGTCGGCGGCTCAAGCGATCTGATTCTATTCGAAGGTGGGGGCGATGGCTCATTCCGCGCGGCTTCCAGAACTAAAACGCCTGAAATCTCTCTTTCAGTTGCGGCAGCCGATCTCAACGCCGACGGGATGCCGGATTTCGTTGTAGGGCACTACTACGGAGGAAAAATCAGCGTTTTCCTTAACAAGGGCGGAGGGGCGCTCGAAGCTACAGGGCTCGTCTATTCAGCCGGCGATGTCTTCGGGGTTGCTTTGCCCGACCTCAACGGCGACGGCATTCCGGACTTAATCGCTTCCAGTTATAACGCCGGATCGGCTCTGATCGCCTACGGCGCCGGGGATGGCACTTTCCGAACGGCGGATTACTTAGGATGGAACCGGTTTCAGTTCGCTGCTACGCCCCCTGGGAAAAATGGACCGGCCGCACTGGCGATGGTCGCCGACTTGAGCAAGTGGATCCGTTTCCTGCGCGGCGGCAACCAAGAAACCATCGAACTGGATGAGTTCCCCCTTGACGCCAAACTGGCTGACTTTAATGGCGACGGCATCGACGACCTGGTGATCGTGACGGTGCGATCGTGGAGGGATCATGCGGAGGGCGATCTGGGCGCTGCTGCACACCTGCTCCTGGGGCGCGATGACGGGACTTATGCGCCGGCTATACGATCCGAGCTCAGGAAATCTCCCGTCGTGCCGATTAACTATGATCACTTGATCGGAGAGTTCCGGCTTTTCACGGGAGATTTTGACGGAGACGGCGCCCTAGACCTTCTAGTCGCGGACATCCCCCGCCGGCACCTTCAACTATACAAGGTTACCGGCGCCGGCGAGTTCGTGCCCAGTTCGGCTCTGAGCGCCGGAGGATTGCTTGCAGCAGGCGATCTGACCGGGGATGGCATTGCCGACGTGGCGGTGGCCTTTCAGGAATCTTCTCTCACGCCAGCCTTCCTGTCGGTTCACTCTGGGGGCGCCGAGGCCCCTTTTCGCATAACTTCGAGGAGAGTGCTGTGCAATCAAGGCGAATTTCTGAAGGGATTAGAAACCGGAGATTTCAACGGCGATAAGAAGCTGGACATCGTCGTGAATTGCTCCAATGAAATCCGCGTCCTGTTGAACACCCCCATGGGTCTTTATGGAGCGGCGTCAATTGTAAGCCCCGCTCGCAGCCGATTTGACTTCATCCTCCCAGGCGCCGATTTTGACAACGATGGGAAAGCGGATTTGATTGCGATCGCCTCTACGCCGCCGGATTCCGCACCTGTCTTGCTCCTCTACCTGAGCGATGGCGGCGAAAAATTCCTGGAGCCACGTTCGATGCGATTGCCGCAGGGAACCGTTGGGTTAATCAGCGGTAACTTCGACGACGATGAAAAACCTGATCTTGCCCTGATGAACGCCTTGACAGGCCAGGCCGTGATCCTCAAGAACGCGCTGCCGGGAAGGAACTAGTCTCAGAACATCCTATGGCAGCGAGGAGCCGAGTGAGGATGCCATGTGTTTTCTTTGCATAGTCCCGAGGGTCCCGGTCGTGCTCCAACACAATTGATGGCCCAACGGGCTTAGGGCTCGTCAGCAAACAAACGTTTTACCCTGGCAGTAGCTGCACTGTATAACCGATGGGCCGGCTGAGAGCCGGCCGCAGACGGAAAGTCTACCCCACAGCCCTTAGCATTTGGCAGCCGCTACTATAGGAGTTCTGAGTCTAGTCTACCGGGAGTCCCAGTTCAGGATCACTTTGCCACAATCGCCCTGACGCATGATCTGGAACGCCTTTTCGAATTCCGTGTAATGGAACCGGTCGGTGATCACCGGCTCGATTTTCAAGCCCGATTCGAGCATGACCGTCATCTTGTACCAGGTTTCGTACATCTCGCGGCCGTAGATGCCTTTAATGGTCAGTCCGTTGAAGATGACGGTGTTCCAGTCGATCTCGACCGGCGTCGAAGGAATGCCGAGCAGCGCGATCCGGCCGCCATGCGCCATGTTGGCCAGCATGTCGCGGAATGCCTGGGCGTTCCCGGACATTTCCATGCCAACGTCGAATCCCTCGACCATCCCAAGTTCCTTCTGCACCTCGGCAAGCTCGGTTTCCTTCGGGTTAACCGCGAGCGTCACTCCGATCCTGCGCGCCAGATCGAGACGGGCGGGGTTGACGTCGGTGATCACGACATGGCGAGCGCCGGCGTGGCGAGCCACCGCCGCGGCCATGATGCCGATAGGGCCGGCGCCGGTGATCAGTACATCTTCGCCGAGCACCGGAAAAGACAATCCCGTATGGACGGCATTGCCAAAGGGATCGAAGATCGCGGCGATGTCCAGGTTGACTCCCTCTTTGTGTGGCCAGATGTTGGTCATCGGCAAGGCAATAAACTCGGCGAACGCGCCGGGCCGGTTCACGCCAACACCCTCGGTAGCCGCGCAAAGGTGACGCCGGCCGCCCATGCAGTTGCGGCAGCGGCCGCAAACGACGTGTCCTTCGCCCGAGACGATCTGGCCGGGAAGAAAATCGTTCACGTTGGAGCCTACCTGGACGATTTCCCCGGCGAATTCGTGGCCGATTGCCATCGGTACGGGGATGGTGCGCTGCGCCCAATCGTCCCAGTTGTAGATGTGCAGGTCCGTGCCACAGACGCCTGTCCGCAGCACCCGGATCAGAACGTCATTGATTCCAATCTC
>Ga0187893_10009327_pt1 | contig 15113 bp, 14 predicted proteins | sample MA1701074metaG_FD_139574 | JGI IMG/M metagenome (GOLD analysis project Ga0187893, IMG submission 139574) | White microbial mat communities from a basaltic lava cave in the Kipuka Kanohina Cave System on the Island of Hawaii, USA - MA170107-4 metaG ... | reverse complement strand
CGGTTCGAGAGCTTGCCCACGCCGGTCACGTACTCGCGGTCGGATTTCGTTAGGCGCGGCGGCGCTTCCACCGTGTCTGCCGGGATGCGCAGCACTTCCGACACGGAGTCCACCACGAAGCCAATCACCGTGTTGCGCGTTTCCACCACCACGATGCGCGTCTGCTTGTCGTGCTCTTTCGGCCCCATCCCGAAGCGGCGGCGCAGGCCAATCACCGGGATCACCTTGCCGCGCAGATTGATCACGCCTTCGACGAACTCCGGCGAGTTGGGCACGCGCGTCAGGTCCACCATGCGGATGATTTCCTGCACTTTCAGAATCTCCAGCGCGAACTCCTCCCCTTCGAGGAAGAAACTCACCAGTTGCAGGAGTTCGGCTTGTGCCGCGTTGTTCTTTGCGGTCTCTTTCGTTTGCATTGCTTCCCCCTTGCGCATTTCGAGTGCGGCGCGCTTACCGGCGCAGGTCCAGCGTCACCCACAGCGGCGCCCCTGCGAATCCCATGGAAACCTCCACGTGCTCTCCGCCGGAAAGCGCGTGCAGGTGATAATCACTTCCGCTGATGACGGTCGGCGTCGAAATCATGCAGTTGTCGTCCACGCCCGGCGGCAGCTTGCGTTTGAAGCTGCCCACCACCATGTTGGCCACCTCTCCGATGCCGTCGCGCACATTCTGGCCAAACTCTGTCTGCTCGGTGCCCAGCATGCGCGACACCCACAGGCACGCCGATTCGGCCGTGCAGTGCAGGCTGAGCACGCCGCGCAACTGACCGGAAAGCCCGACCATCACCGTGAGGTCGGCCACCAGTGGCGGCTCGGCGTCGCTGACTGCATGCAACGGGATGCCCAGCATCACTTCGAACACTTCCCGCGTGGCGGCTTCGAGCGCGGTGGTCCAACCGCTGGTCGGCTCGGCCGTGGCGGAGCGTCCGGAATCCAGTGCGGCCTGCCAGTTCATTACGCCTCCAGCAACGGCGCGACCTGCTCTTTGAGCTGCTCGGCCGTGAAGGGCTTGCGGATGTAGCCGCGCGCGCCATTGGAGAGCGCCTCGTACACGCGGTCTTCGCTGCCTTCGGTGGTAATCATCACCACCGGAATGCGGCGAGCTTCTTCGCTGGTGGCCAGCGCCTGCAGGAACTCCAGTCCGTCCATGGTCGGCATGTTGATGTCGCACAGGATCAGATCCACGGCGTTCTCCTGCAGCACGGACAGGCCCTCGTAGCCATCATTGGCTTCGTGCACCTTGGAGAGATTCATGCCGGCCTGGCGCAGGCAACGCTCGATGATCTTGCGCATCACCGAGGAGTCGTCCACGATCAAAACGTTCTTCATTGGGTGACCTCAATCCCGAAGTTTCGGGAACCTTCAATTTCACTGCGTTGCAAGGCTCAAGCGAACTGCATGCTGGAACTTGCCTGCAACGCGGGGCAGTATCGCCGCAGCAGTTGAAAACCAGATAAAGCCGGCGTGAATATTGCGTGACAGCTTGCCGGAAGCGGCCTGCGGACAAAGGGGTTACAGAAAAATCAGAAGAAAAAAGGGAGCCAGCGCGGGCCCGGCGAAAAGGGGCTAGCGGCGCGGCGGGGTTTGCGGCGCCTTCACTGCGGTCTTCACCACCGGCTTGACGGCAGCAGCCGCGGGCGCAGCGGCGGTAATCGGCGGAAAGCTGATGCCCCAGAAGGCGTCGCTCGGCACGGTCAGTTCGACCGCCACGCGCGCCATGCCGTCGGGCGACGGATTGCCCACCCCGACCACGCGCGCCTTGCCGGACATCCCCGAGGCGGGCCGGCGCAACTCGAGTTGCACGCCGACCGGCAGCCGCGTGCTCATGCGCAACATTGCGCCGTGCTGGCTGACCACTTCGGTTTCCGCGTGCTCCTGCACTTGCAGCCCGTCTTTCGACGTCCAGGCCACGTCCACCGGCATCACCAGCAGCACTCGTGTGCTGCGGCGGCGGTCGCTTTCCGCTCCACTTCCGGGCTTGGTCGCTTGCAGAACTTGATTCACAACACTCCTGCGGGCGTGAACTGGGCCGTTCGAAGCGCCATGTCCCGCGGTGCGGCGCTCCCCTTCTATCTGCCGGAGTATACACCCTTGGATATCAAGACGGGATAAAGGCCGCGTGAATAGATTGTTACATTGGGCACCCCCGCGGCCGGTAGCCGGGAACGCGGCTTGCCGTGGGGCGCGAATTCTGTTATCAAGTGCACACCGAAGCAACCCGGGGACCATGAGCAGCTCAGGCGGCCTCTCGGAATTTGCCTCCGCCTGAAACGAGACGCAATGAAACAGATTCTGATCATCGAAGATGATCGGACCACCATCGAGCTGATCAAAGCCAGCCTCGAAAAAGACGGCTTTGAAGTGACGGCCATCTCCGACGGCGAGGCCGGGCTGGCGCAGGTGCGCAAGTCGCCGCCGGACCTGCTGCTGCTGGACCTGATGCTGCCCAAGCTGCCCGGCCTGGACGTCTGCCGGCAAATCCGCAGCGACGACAACCTGAACCGCCTGCCCATCCTGATGCTGACCGCGCGCGGCGACGAAATGGACCGCGTGGTCGGGCTGGAGGTCGGCGCGGATGACTACGTCACCAAGCCCTTCAGCCCGCGCGAGCTGGTGGCCCGCGTGAAGGCGCTGCTGCGCCGCGCCGAGCCGCCGCCGGAGGGCGAAAAGACCGTCGAAATCGGCAAGCTGCGCATCGACCCCACGTCGTACCGCGTAACGCGCGCGGGCAAGGCGGTGCCGCTTTCCACGCTCGAGTTCAAGCTGCTGCACTTCCTCGCCGCGCGGCCCAACCGCGTGTTCACGCGCGACCAACTGCTCGACGCAGTGTGGGGCGCCGACCGCTTTGTCACGCCGCGCAGCATTGACGTTTACGTCCGCCGCCTGCGAGAGAAAATCGAAAACGACCCCGAAAATCCCGCCCACCTGAAAACCATGCGCGGCGCCGGGTACATGTTCGAAACCAAGCCAGCGTGAGAAGCAGGGGCGAAGGGGGTAGGGGCTAGGGTGTAGCCCGCCCACCTTGGTTTTTATTCCAGCGCCATAATCCCTAGCGGGGCTTCCTCCTCAATAATCCATCTCAAAAAAATCCATACCCTGCGCAGGTGCAGATTGCAAAAGGCTTGCGCGCAACGAGCACCGTCCCGCGGCGATTCGGCTCCTTGCCTTCATGTCGGCGTGATCGAAGAAATCCATACCCCTTGCGTAACTGCTGATTGCAAAGGGCTTGCGCAAGGCCCTCGCAAGTTCGGAAGTCGCGAAAGCCGACATCGTTGCGGGCGGTGCGGCGGGGCACATGGGGGGCTTGGAGGGGCACTGTGGTCTGGAATTCGCGCTTTCCTTCCAGCATGTAAGACTCGAAGTATCATAGCAATTTGTAAATCACGTGTCAAGAGAAGAGTTCGCGGGCTGGCCTCAGCGGGACCAACTGCCTCAGGTCAGCTTCGGCGGCGCTGCGCTGGCCTCAGCGGGACCTGAGCTACAATTTGGCGCATGTCGCGCTTGCGGAGGCTGCTGGTCACCGGCCGCATCTTTTTCATTACCACGCATTTTGACCAGGCCTCTTTGCCGGTTCGCCCTGCCGACCGGGACGAAGTCCTCCGCGCACTGGCCGCAACCCGCGAGTGTCGCGGGCTCTGGCTCTTCGCCTATTGCGTCATGCCTACACACTTTCATCTGATGTTCGGGCCCCGGGGCGACGACTCGATGAGCTCCATCATGCGCGAGATGAAGCTCCAGGCAGCAAAGAGAATCTTGCGTGCGCGCAACACCCCTGGCCGTTTCTGGCAGCCCCGGTCTTTCGTCCGAATCATTCGCCACCGCAAGGAGTGGGGCAAAACCATGGACTACATCCATTGGAATCCAGTGAAGGATGGATGCGCCGAGAAGCCGGAAGACTGGCTGTGGTCAAGCTGGTTCGGCTGGAATCCGGGCGGAACACCGCCTGTTCCTGTGGATTTTGTGGACCTGCCTATCGACGAGAAGGCTCCAATCGGCTGGTAGTAGCTCACGTCCCGCCGGTTGTAGCTCACGTCCCGCCGGTGCGCGGCAGCGAACCGGCTGACGTGAGGGTTCGCGGGCTGGCCACAGCGGGACCAACTGCCTCAGGTCAGCTTCGGCTGCGCTGCGCTGGCCTCAGCGGGACCTGAGCTACAACCATCAGGGCAATTCCTCACGTCAGTCCGCCCGCTGGCGCGTGCGGACGGGACGTGAGCTACAAGGCGTCGGGTCGCGGACCGCCCTTACAAACCGTGGGAGGTCTTGACCCGTTTGGAATGGCGCGGTAGTTTCGTGCGGGGTGGGAACCGTGGATTTTGTCGCTCCAGATCAAACAGGCAGGAGGGTAGTTGTGGCTTCCTGCCTTCTGCTGATTCTCGTTGCCTGGACCACGGCTGGGCAATCCGAAAAAAAACAACCGGAGGTGCGACGCTCTGCGCCGCAGGGCACTGCGAGCAGCGCCCCTACGACGGACGGGATTGTGGCGGGAGAGAAAAGGCAAGGCGGGAGCAGAGCTCCCGCACTCCAAGTGCGGTATCCGGAGCGGGATGAAGGCGTGCGGACGCTGGAGGCGAGGGGGAAGGCGCAGATCGAGGCGGCGAAGAAGTACGCGGTGTTTCACGGGTTTCGCTTCACGGACCGGCAGGCGGAGAGCGGGATCACGTTCCGGCATCGCATCGTGAGCGACGCGGGGCGCACCTACAAGGCGGTGCACTACGACCACGGTAACGGGATTGCCGCGGCGGATGTGGATGGCGACGGGCTCGCGGACCTCTACTTTGTGAATCAGGTGGGCGGCAACCAGCTCTGGAAGAATCTTGGCGGCGGAAAGTTCCGCGACGTGACGCACGAAGCGGGCGTGGCGCTCGAGGAGCGGATCAGCGTGGCGGCGTCGTTTGCCGACGTGGATAACGACGGCGACGCGGATTTGTTTGTGACCACGGTGCGCGGCGGCAATGCGCTGCTGCTGAACGACGGGCGCGGGCGCTTCCGCGACGTGAGCGCGGAGGCGGGCGTGGACTTGCGGGCGCACTCGTCGGGCGCGGTGTTCTTCGACTACGACAACGACGGGCTGGTGGACCTGTTCGTGTGCAACGTGGGGCGGTACACGTCGGAGGAGCGCGGGCCGGATGGCGAATATCGCGGGCTGCGCGACGCGTTTCGCGGGCACATGCACGGCGACCGCGCGGAGTCGAGCGCGCTGTACCGCAATGTGGGCGGCGGGAAGTTTCGCGACGTATCGGACGAGGTGGGGCTGCGCGACCGCTCGTGGAGCGGCGATGCGACGTTTGCCGATTTGAACGGCGACGGCTGGCCCGACTTGTACGTGCTCAACATGCAGGGCGACGACCACTACTACCAGAACGAAGGCGGCAAGCGCTTCGCGGCGCGCACCGCGGCGCATTTTCCCAAAACGCCGTGGGGCAGCATGGGCGTGAAGTTCTTCGACTTCGATAACGACGGCCAGATGGATTTATACGTCACCGACATGCACTCGGACATGTGGGAAGACATCGGGCCGGAGCGCGAGAAGCTGAAGGCGCGGCGCACACCGGATGATTCGATCCTGCAAGGCGGCGGGAACAACATTTTCGGCAACGCGCTGTATCGCGGGCGGGGCAAGGGGCGATTCGAGGAGATTTCCGACCGTGCCGGCGCGGAGAATTACTGGCCGTGGGGGCTGAGCGTCGGCGACGTGAACGCGGACGGGTGGGAGGATGCGTTCCTCACCTCGTCGATGAACTATCCGTTCCGCTACGGGATCAATTCCCTGCTGCTGAACGAAAACGGCAAGCGATTTGTGGACAGCGAATTTGTGCTGGGCGTCGAGCCGCGGCGCGATGGGCGCACCCATACGCCGTGGTTCGAGATGAATTGCGACGTGGGCGAAAAGCTGGACAACAACCTGACTCCGGCGGAGCCGTGCGCGGGGCGCAAGGGGCGCATCGAGGTGCAGGCGGCGCTGGGCAGCCGGTCGTCGGTGATTTTCGATTTGGATAGCGATGGCGATATGGACATCGTGACCAACGATTTCAACTCCGCGCCGATGGTGCTGATCAGCGACCTGGCGGAGCGGCGGGCGATTCGCTGGCTGAAGGTGCGGCTGGAGGGGACGGCGTCGAACCGCGGCGGGCTGGGGGCGCGGGTGACGGTGCGCACGGGCGGGCGCGCGTGGGTGAAGTATCACGACGGCAAGTCGGGGTACTTGTCGCAGAGCGATTTGCCGCTGTACTTCGGGCTGGGCGACGCAGAGAAGATTGAGAGCGTCGAGGTGCTGTGGCCATCGGGCCGAAAGCAGGTGGTGGCGGAGGGAGTGCAAGTCAATCAGGTGTTGCGAGTGAAAGAGCCGGAGTAAGCCCGCCCAAAACTGTGACCCCTGGGATCCTTCCCGATTTACCGTACCGAAGACTACCCGGGCTGTCACCTTCCCACGGTATCCCGATAAGTGGACAGGCAGGAGTGCCTGTCCTACCGGGCTTTAACCTAGTATTCACATTTGCTTTACAGGGCGTTCAAGGGGGAGGGGTAAGGTGTCGGGTGTCGGGTGTCGGGTCACTCAAACTTGGGATATGTCAGCAAGAACAATTCTTATCGTAGATGACCAGCCGAGCGACCGCACGCTGCTGGAAGACGTGCTGCAAGCGCAGGGCTTCCAGACGGCGACGGCGCAGGACGGCGAGCTGGCGCTGAGCACATTTTCGTCGGTGCAACCGGACCTGGTGTTGCTGGACGCGATGATGCCGAAGCTGACCGGTTACGACGTCTGCCGGCAGTTGAAGGGCGACCCGCGCTCGCGGCTGACGCCGGTGGTGCTGGTCACGTCGATGAGCGACACGCAGGACCGCATCCGCGCGATGCAGGCCGGCGCGGACGACATTCTGGGCAAGCCGGTGGACCGCGCAGAGCTGCTGGCGCGGGTGCGCTCGCTGCTGAATTTGAAGGCCTACACCGACGAACTGGAGCGCGCCGAATCGGTGCTGTGCGCGCTGGCGCTGAGCATCGAAGGCAAAGACCCGTACACCGAGGGGCATTGCGAGCGGCTGTCGCAGTTTTCCGTTGAGCTGGGACGGCGCATCGGACTCGCTGCGGAGCAACTCACCGCGCTCAACCGCGGCGGCATCGTGCACGACATCGGCAAGGTGGCCGTGCCGGACGTGATCCTGCTCAAGCCGGGGCGGCTGAACCCGGAAGAGATGCGCATCATCCGCGAGCATCCGTTGGTGGGCGAGCGGATTTGCGCGCCGCTCAAGTCGTTCCGCACGGTGCTGCCGATTATCCGTCACCATCATGAGAAGCTCGACGGAACCGGTTACCCTGACGGGCTGCGCGGCGACGAGATTCCGCTGACCGCGCGGGTGATGACGATTGTGGATGTGTACGACGCGCTGACCACGGCGCGGCCATACAAACCGGCGTTTTCCAACGCCGAGGCGCTGCAAGTGATGCGCGACGAAGTGAAGCGCGGCTGGTGGGATGGCGAAATCTTCCGCGAGTTCGAAAAAATGGTAAACTCTCCCTCGTAAGCCCAGAGCGAATGAAACTCCGCCGCAGCACATCCTGCCGGCCTTCTCTAACGAAAAACAAGCTGTCGAAAAATCCGCGCGCGCGGAGAAAGCTGTGGCTGACGTGCGCCGCGCTGGCGTTTGCATGGTTGAGCGCATCGCCGGTGCAGGCCGCGGCGTTGCAAGCCTCGGAGAGCGCGATGCCGCCAGTGGTGTGGCTGGTGGGCGGGCTGCTGCTGGGCGCGCTGGGCGCGTGGCTGGCTTTGCGCATGGTGGGCGGAAAAGCCGCGCCGGGGGCTGCGCCGCCGCGGCGCGAAGCGGACGGCGAAGTCTTGAGCGAATCGGAGTTGCTGGATTCGCGGCGCAAATTGCGCTTCACGCAGGAGAAATTCGCCAAGGTGTTTTACCGCAGCCCGGTGGCGATCACGCTGGCCACGCTGGGCGACGGGCGGTTCCTTGAGGTGAACAAGTCGTTCGTGCGCGCGTACGGCGCGGCATCAGAAGGGGAAGTGGTGGGGCGCACGGCGGAAGAACTGGGCCTGTGGGTGAATCCGGATGACCGCAAGCGAATCATCGAGCAGGTGAAGCAGCTCCGGCAAGTGACCGACGTGGAAGTCCGGCTGCGCAACAAGGCAGGCGAAGAGCGTATCGCGCTGTTCTCCGCAGACATCATCGAAGTGGGCAGCCGGCCGTGCCTGCTGTCCGTCACGCGCGACATCACCGAAAGCAAGCGGCACGAGCAGGATCTGAAGGAGCGGTCGGCGTACCTGGATTCGCTGATTCAGAAGAGCCCGCTGGCGATTGTGGTGCTCGACCCGCAGCATCGCGTGCAGATCTGCAATCCGGCGTTCGAGAAGCTGTTCGGCTACACGCTGGGAGAGGCGCGCGGGCACAACCTGGACGAGCTGATTGTGAACGCGGAGGTGCATCGCGAGGCCACCGGCTACACCGGGCGGGTGCTGGGCGGCGAATCGGTGCACTTTTTCGGGCGGCGCAAGCGCAAAGACGGAAAAATCGTGGACGTGGAGTGCCACGGCGTGCCGCTGATGGTGGATGGGCAACTGACCGCGGTGTATGGCCTGTATCAGGACATCACCGGGCGGCGGCTGGCGGAAAAACTGCTGCGCGAGAGCGAGGACCGCTACCGCGATTTGTTCGAGAATGCGCGCGAGTTGATTCAAGTGGTGGCGCCGGACGGCAGCCTGCTCTACGTGAACCGGGCGTGGCGCGAGACGCTGGGCTACAAAGAAGAGGAAGTCGCCGGGCTGAGCCTGTTTCAGGTGATTCATCCCGAGAGCCGCGCGCACTGCCAGGATCTGTTCCGGCGGCTGCTGGCGGGCGAGAAGCTGGAGCGGATCGAGGCGGAGTTCCTGGCGCGGTCGGGGCAGCGCATCGTGGTGGAGGGCAGTTGCAGTTGCCGCTTCCAGGGCGGGCAGCCGGTGTTCCTGCGGGCGATTTTCAGCGACATCACGGCGCGGCGCGAGGCGGAGGCGGAAATCCGCGGCCTGACCGCGACGCTCGAGCAGCGCGTGCTGGAGCGGACGCAGCAACTGGCCAGCCTGAACCGCGAGCTGGAATTGCGCAACCGCGAAGTGGAGCGCGCCAACCGGCTGAAGAGCCAGTTCCTGGCCAGCATGAGCCATGAGCTGCGCACGCCGCTCAACGCGGTAATCGGTTTCTCTGAGTTGATGAGCGAAGAGACCGCCGGGCCGCTGAACGACAAGCAGCGGCGCTACATCGAGCACGTGCTGAACGGCGCGCGGCACCTGCTGCAACTGATCAACGACATTCTGGACCTGGCGAAGGTGGAATCGGGCCAGTTGCTGCTGCGCCCGGAGGCGTTCTCGCTGGCCGAAGCGCTGCCGGAGGTGCTCTCCACCATCAAACCGCTGGCAATGAACAAGCGGATTCAAGTGGAAAGCCGCGTGGGCGCGGAAATTCACCTGAACGCCGACCGCATCCGCGTGAAGCAGATTCTCTACAACCTGCTGAGCAACGCGGTGAAGTTCACCGCGGAAGGCGGGCAAGTGTGGATTGACGCGCGGCGGTCGAATGGCTCGGTGCGCGTAACGGTGGGCGATACCGGAATCGGCATCCCGCCGGAGGAGCATCAGGCCATCTTTAACGAGTTTTACCAGGTGGGTACCACCACCAAGGGCGTGCGGGAAGGAACCGGGCTCGGTCTGGCCATCAGCCGCCGGCTGGTGGAGGCGCACGAGGGCAACATCTGGGTGGAGAGCGAGCCGGGCAAAGGCAGCCGCTTCAGCTTCACCGTTCCGGCCGTGGCGCCGGAACCTGGGCAGGAACCGGAGCCAGCCCCGGAGCGCGCGGCCACGTAGCGCGGGCCGGCGCGAATTTGCTTTTTTCGCGCCTGCGACGGGCGTAACCTTGGTGCTATCCTCGGGGTATCGAGTCGTCCGCTGTGACCCAACTCCGGCCACAATCCGATCCCGGCAAGCCGCCCAAAGCCACGCTGCTGGTGGTGGACGACGAAGCGCAAAACGTGTCGCTGATGGCCGACGTGTTTGCGCACGCGGGCTACCGCGCGCTGGGGGCCGGCAGCGGGGCGGAGGCGCTGGAAATCGCCCGCGCGGAAAAGCCGGCGGCGATCCTGCTGGATTTAATCATGCCGGGCATGGATGGGTTTGAGGTGCTGCGGCGGTTGCGGGCGGATGCCGAGCTGCGGCACACTCCGGTGATGGTGATTACGGCAATGCAGGTGGACGAAGCGCAGCGTGAGTTTCTGGTGCACAACGCGCAGAGCGTGTTCCAGAAGGGCGCGTTCTGGATCGAAGATTTGCTCAACGAGGTGGAGCGCATTCTGGCGACAGGCAGCGGCGGCGGCGAGTCGCGGGGTGCGCACCGATGAAGCGCATCCTGGTGGCGGAAGATGATCCGGCAAGCCGCGAACTGATCGGCGAACTGCTCACCGCTGAGGGTTACAGCGTGGAAATGGCCGTGGATGGGAGCGACGCGCTGACGCGAGTGCAAAACGGCGCGCGGCCCGACCTGGTGCTGCTGGATATTCAGATGCCGCAGCTCGATGGATATGAAGTGGTGCGGCGGCTGCGCGCGATGCCGGGTTTCGAAGCGCTGCCGGTGGTGGCGTTCACCGCGTATGCCATGGCGGGCGACAGCGAGCGCGCGCTGAAGGCCGGCTTCAGCGGCTACATCACCAAGCCGATTCGGATTGCTGCGCTGCGCGATGAGCTGCGCAAGTATTTCAGCGAGTAACCTGCCTTAGGCCAAGTCACGATGCTTTCTTGATCTTGTGCTCCGCGATGCGAATGACCAGGCGCTTGCCAAGCGCCCGTGCGGCGCGCGCAATCGTGTGCAGGCTAACGGAGACGTTCTGCGGGTCTAGCAGGCGATCGAGTTGGGAACGGCTGGTCTGAAGCTGGCGGGCCATCGCCTGCTTGGTACGTTGTTGGCGGCGCATTTCCTGCCGAAGCTGCCAGGCCAAAACACGCTTGATCGCCACGGCTTCCACCTCGGCTCGAATTCCCTGCTCATCCAGAAAGCTATCGAAGGTCGAGCCGCTGTGATCAACGAACTTGCGCGCTTTTTTCGTTTTCATCGAAGTCCCCTTTCATGCTTGGCCTTGTTTCGTTTTGCCAGTTCCAAGTCCTCGGCAGGCGTTGCCCTGGTTTTCTTGATGAAGCCATGCAACAAAACCATCCGGTTCCTGCGGTCAACGTAGAACAGCACACGCGCAATCCGATTCTCGCTCAGCCGTGTGCGGACCTCATGAATACGCTCGCCCAGCGGCCTGCAGGCGGGCATGCCAATCGGCCAGCCGAACTCCACCGTCTTGATGTCTTCACCGATGCGCTTGCGGTCATTCGGTGAAGGCAGGCTCCTCAGCCAGTCCCGGACGGGCTCTCCACCTGCTTCCGTGCGAAAGAAAATCGCGGGTACTCGTTTCCCTTCGCGCTCTGGCCCCGGCGACATCTCCGGCCCCTCGGGCTGAGAAGGATCTTTCTCCATCGCCAGCAATGTACCATATAAGGTACGCATCCGCAAGGTGACCTGAGACCAACGCCGCGTTCGCCGCCAATCCTGCCCGCCGCGCTGCGCGAAGGTCTTGACAGCGCGGCGCACGGGCGGGTCGCAGACCCGCCCCTACAATTGGCTCTCTTGCTGGTGAGCCGAGGAACGTGCCGGCCTGAAGGCCGCCGCTACAAAGGCAAGGCGGGAGTTCGAATGGGGCGCGGCAAGCAGCGCCGCTACAGGGCGAGGAGTTTGCGGGCCAGCGCGGGGGCCTGGCCTTGGTCTTCGTGCTTGAAGTAGACGTAGACGTCGCCGCCCGCGGCGAGCCAGGCGTCGAACTTGGCGCGCCACGCCGCGATTTCCTTCGTGGTGTAATCTTCCTTGCGCAGACGGACGTAGGCGAAGTCGGCGGTCAACTCTTCCGGCGGGGATCCCTTGTCAGTTTCGGCGATGCATAGCGCGGTCTGGTGCGCGCGCAGCAGGTCGAGTGTCTCCGGCGTGTGCCACGACTCGTGACGCACTTCGAAGGCGAAGCGGAAAGCGCGCGGGCGCAGCTTGAGGAAGGCGTCGAGGGTCGCGAGGTCGGCTTTGAAGGTAGGCGGGAGCTGAATCAGCACGGGGCCGAGGCGGTCGCCTTCTTGCAGGATGCTGGCGACTTCGAGGAAGCGGCGCAGCGTCTCCTCCACGCCGCGCAGTTTGCGGATGTGGGTAATCTGCTGATTGGCCTTCATCGCGAAATGAAAGCCGGCAGGGACCTGGTCAGCCCACTTCTGCAGCATGGACTCCACCGGCATGCGGTAGAAAGAGTGGTTGATCTCCACGGTGCGGAACTGCGAGGCGTAGAAGCGCAGCATTTCCGCGTCGGGCAGTTTTTCCGGGTAGAAGGGGCCCTTCCACGGCTTGTAGGCGTAGCCGGAGGTGCCGACGCGAAGGGTAGCCATAGATTGGGAATTGTAGCAGAGCAGCGGCGGTAGCCTGGGCGGGCCATGACTCAACACTGTTTCAATATGGGATGGTGCGCCGGAGTTGGGGCACCTGAGCCAAAGCCGCCGGGTAAAGCTTCGCGAGCCTCATTGCAGCTAATTCAAACGCAAGACTTTAGTGGAAGGCGGGGCGGCGGCGACTGGCGGGCGTCGTGCTCTATGTGTGCAAAGGGGACGGCAAAATGAAGATTGTGATTGCAGACGACGATCCGGAGATTCTGGGGATGCTGTCGAAGGCGCTGTGGGCGGCGGGGTATGAGCCGCTGCTGGCGTCGGACGCCATGCACGTGATTGTGTGCGCGCAGAAGCAGAAGCCGGCGGCGATCTTGCTGGACATCAACATGCCGGCAGGGTCGGGCATGGGGGCGCTGAAGCTGCTGAAGATGTCGCGCAAGACGCGGCCGATTCCGGTGATTGTGATGAGCGCGACGGCGGATGCAGCGGCGCCCGCGCAAGCGCTGGAGATGGGCGCAGCGGCGTTCTTCGCAAAGCCAGTGGACGTGGTGGCGTTGCTGATGAAGCTTCAGGAAGTTGTGTGCGGGGCCGCGGCGACGCCCGCGGTCAAGGAAACCGCAAAGCCGTGCGATCCGGCGACGACCGGGCGGGAGCTGGCGCTGGCGGCGGTCTGGGAAATTTCCAGAGCAACTGTTGCAGGGCCGGAGGGAACATGAAGTCCCTGGACGCGGCCACGCGGCAGCGGCTGCAGCCGCGCGCGGATCGCGAGCTGGCGCAGCGGTCGCTGCACAGTGGCTTCCTGCCGTTTGCGCTGTTGCTGCTCACCCTTGCCGTCACCTTCCGCGAACATCAGGATCATCAGGCCTTGACCTGGGTGTTTGCCGGGCTGTTTCTGGTCGTGGGCGTGTTCCGGACGTATGTGGCGCTGCAGTTTGCGGGGCTGTATCGCCGCAAGCCGGGATTGTGGCGGACGCATTTCAAAGCGGGGGCGTACGCCACGTCGATCATCTGGGGAACCTACGCTTCGACCACCGTAAAATTCCACGATAACGACCCCGCGCTATGGCTGACGCTGCTGGTGACCACGGGACTGGCGGCGGGAGCCAGCGTCTCTCTCTCGCCGGACCCCAGCCTGGCGCGGCGCTACATCTTGATCCTGCTGGGGCCCACGGTGACCATCGCGGCGCTGGAAAACAGCATGGATAGCTATGGCATCGCCGGCGTGGTGGCCCTGTACAGCGGGTTTCTGGTGGCGCAGAGCCAGAGCATTGCGGCGTGGTTCTGGGGCGCGCTGACGCAGGAAGAAAAGCATGTGGCGCGCTCGCGCGAACTGGAGGAGCGCACGGCCTACCTTGACGCGCTGATCCGCGAAAGCCCGCTGGGGATTGTGGTGCTGGATCCGGCGCAGAACATCCGCATGTGCAACCCGGCGTTCGAACGGCTGTTCCAGTACGGGCAGGAGGAAATCACCGGGCGCAATCTGGATGAGCTCATCCAAACGCCGGAATCGGCGGAAGAAACTGTGCGCTTGAGCCAGCAGGCGCTGGAAGGCATCGGCGTGCACGTGACCACCCGGCGGCGGCGCAAGGACGGCAGCGAAATCGACGTGGAGCTGCACGGCGTGCCGCTGATGCAGGACGGCAAACTTATCGGCCTTTATGCCATCTATGAAGACATCACCGCCCGCCGCGAAGCCGAGGCCCGCCTGGAAGAAGCGCATCTCACCCTGGGGCATCGCGTTGCAGAACTGAATCAGCTCACCGGGGAAATCAATTTGCTGTCGGAGACCAGCAGCTTCCTGCAAAGCTGCCATACCGCCAGCGAGGCTCATCAGGTGACGGAACGGGCGGCGGCGAAGCTCTTTGCCGGAGACCACGGCGTGCTGTACATGGTCAGCCCGTCCAAGGACGCCCTGGCGCTGGTGGCGACGTGGGGCGGAACCCGGCCGCCGAACCTCGAATTCTCGCCGCAGGAGTGCTGGGCGATGCGGATGAGTCAACTGCAAGCGCGCATTCCCGGAGGAGCAGAGCCTCCCTGCTGGCACATCGCCGAGCCGGAGGCAGAGCCAACGGTATGCGTGCCGTTGGTGGCGCAGGGCGAGGTATTGGGCGTGTTGCACCTGCGGGCGCAGAGCGGCATTGCGGACATGGAGGCCTGGGTCGCGTCGCGCAAGCGTCTGGGCACGGCGTTTGCGGAAGAAGTGGCGCTGGCGGTGGCCAATCTGAACCTGCGCGAAAAGCTGCAAGCGCAGTCGATCCGCGACCCGCTGACCGGCCTCTTCAACCGGCGCTATATGGAAGAGTCGCTGGAGCGCGAATTGCGGCGCGCCGAGCGGCGCGGCGGCCCGGTCAGCGTGCTGATGGTGGATCTGGACCACTTCAAGCGCTTCAACGACACCTTTGGCCATGAAGCTGGAGACGCCCTGCTCAAGGAGCTGGCCGCGCTGTTGCGCAAAAGCGTCCGCGCGGAAGACATCGTGTGCCGCTTCGGCGGCGAGGAGTTCACGGTGATCCTGCCGGAAGCGGCGCTGCAAGACGCGATGCGGCGCGGCAGGCAGTTGCTGGCCGCGGCCGCGCTGCTGGAAGTGCGGCATCAGGGGCAACCGTTGGGCGCGGTGACGCTTTCCATCGGCGCCGCCAGTTGCCCGCCGCAGGGGGCGAATCCCACGCTGCTGCTGCGCGCGGCGG
>Ga0187893_10009326_pt1 | contig 15115 bp, 8 predicted proteins | sample MA1701074metaG_FD_139574 | JGI IMG/M metagenome (GOLD analysis project Ga0187893, IMG submission 139574) | White microbial mat communities from a basaltic lava cave in the Kipuka Kanohina Cave System on the Island of Hawaii, USA - MA170107-4 metaG ... | reverse complement strand
CCATTAGGCTTATATACAAACTTTTAAACAAAAAGACAATAACATGAACAACGAGATAGGACGTAAAATAACTAGTCTTACATTAATGACAATTATGATTGCGGGAAGTTTGACATTTGCTATTCCTGGTGTAATGCCAGTAGCACATGCACAAGCCAACGCAAACCTGTTCGTTTCTGTTGAAGAATCCTTCAAACCCGATAGATTCGGTGGTGCAATGGTTGTGGAAGTTGTAGTAAACGACCCCAACCTAAAGGATACTGACGAAACAGAATCAGAACCGGATGTTACAGTTAACGGAAAAAGACTCAGAATGGCACAAGCTACTGATGGTAACTGGTATGCATATGTTGCAGATCGAACTATGGCATTAAACGCTGATAGACTTTCAGTTAATGCAGGTTCAAGCTTAGACTTTGGTGCAGGTTGTGATGCAGCAAGTGCTGGAACAACCAGCGGACTGTCATTTTCTGATACAGTGGGTGTATTCTTCCACAACTTAGTAGGAGGAACAATAGTTCCAGGTACTTTGGCTTCGAATTGTGCAGCTCCAGTAGGTGGTATTGCAAACAATGTAGTAAGAGAAAATAAAACTCTTACACTCAATGCAGCACTAGCTGTTCCACTAGGACAAATTTTCCCTGCTGCACCAGTTGCAAATGCTAGAAACCTATTCCCATTCATACAACTATATGACTTTACAGCAGGCGGAGACGCTAAATTCGTGTATAACATTGGTGGAGGTGCTCCACAAACTGTTACACTAGAATTTGATGACGCTTTAGATGATTGGGCAACAATCTCAACTGATAGAACAAGCTACCCACAAGGCGCTGATGTACACTTTACAATTTCAGATAACTGGTTAAATGTTGATCCAACTGATGAAGACTCTTGGACCTTTGGTACAAACTCTACAAACTCGACAACTGTCTATCAGGCATATGACGAGAATGGAGTACCAGCAGGTGCAAATATAGTCGAAGGAACTCCAGACATACAAGCAAATAAAACAACGCTTAATGCCGGAGACCTTGGTGCACTTTTAATCACATTTAATCCAAATAACGCGCCAGTAGATTCGATTCTTGATCTGTTTAATAACACTGATCAGGCAATTCTTGAATCTGCACTTGGCCCATCTCGCGTAATAGCATTGGGTACAGCAGATCCAACTGAAAACCTAGGTCGAAATAGTGCTCCAGTAACAATTGTAGAGACAGAATCCAGTACTGGTATATTCCAAAACACCGATGAATCTGATACTTCAAACATTAGAATTACAACCGATGCCCCAAGAGGCACAACTGCAACTGTTGATTATAACGATTCTCCAAAATCTGTTCTTGTAGCAAACTTCTTTGGTACACTTAACATGGATGCAACTCCACTTGGCGGCGAATGGAACTCTGGTGAAGAACTTCCAGTACTCTTAACTGATCAAGATGTAAACCTGAACAGCAGAGTAGACGAAGATATCACACTATCTAATTCTAGATTCCCTCTAATACCTTCATTAAGAATTGGTTCTCCAATTACACTTGCAGGTTTAGGTGGAGCAACAGCTAATGTTGCTGTGGGTGATTCAATTCCAAATCTACAAGCAAATGTCAGCGGCACAGTAGCTGTTGATGCATTTAGCGACAGAGCTAATCTTGGAATTGGAGGTACAACTTCCATAGATCCAGCCCCACTAATTGCTGGTGTTGGAGCTGAGGGTATTGAATTCCAACTTCCAACTACAGTAGCTACTCTAGCAGCCTTTGTTGATAACGGAACTGCCGTATCGTCAAAATACTCATACCTTAACTATGATCTACGTGCATTCGAAGGCATAATAACAGGCCCATTAGTATTCTCAATACTTGATAATAACGGACCTGGTATAATTGACAATGAAATTAACGCTACATTCAACGGTATTAACAGAGCTCCTGTTGCTCCTGAATTTGCAGCACCGGGAACCACAAAGTTCAACGGATTAATTGACCTTACAAATGCAGACTTTACCAATTTACTACCAGCTGGCCAAGCAACTGTCGGAGTTAACTTCACAGGTGGTGGAACACTCCCTGCAGGTAACTACACAGTAGTAGTTGACTTCTTTAACTTTGGTCAGGACGGAGATGGAAACTTGGCATCTGAACGATTCAACAATGCTATCTATAGATTAGAATTAGAAGAAACTGGTGACAATACTGGACAATTTGAAGGTACAGTTGAGTACATTATGCTAAACCAGCTTAATGTTAACCAAACATCAACTTACAAATCCATTACTCCAGTAAGCGATGAAATCGTAATTATTGTTCACGAGGATCTCACCGACGAAGATTCACCAAGAATCAACTACCTTGACAAAGGTGCAGACGGTGTATCCACTCAGATAGCAGATCAGCAAGAGGCTCCAACACACTCTGGTATAGTATCATTTGATTCAAGTACATACAAAGTCGCAGATACAGTCACAGTTACTCTAGAAGACCAAGACCTTAACGTAGATGTTGATACTGTTGGTATCTTTACAGTAGTCAGACCAGCTCCTGCTGGTACTGTTGGTGATGCCGCTTATGATGCAGTCGGCGCACCATTCTATGGTGTAAACTCTGCAGGCGAACCATTTGGTAGATTACTAGATATTACATTTGATGATGCAAAATGGCAAAACTTTGTCACATTACCTACAGTTGCTGGCACATGTGCTGCACTGATTGGTGGTGGTGATGATGGTTTAGGTGAAGCTGGTTTCAGTTTAATTGAAACCGCAGCAGCCTCTGGTATCTTCAAAGGTGACTTCCAAGTACCTGGTGCTTATTGTACAGGTGCAGCGGCTACTGCCAGCACTACTGGTGTAGATATGGAGGTTAACTATGTTGACTACCGTGACGCATCTGGTGAAATCATCGAAGTAGGTGATGGCGCTGGCATCCGTGCAAATACTGGTTCAGTTAGCCTCGATAGAACTGTTTACCCAGTTCCATGGGGACAAATCAGTGATATTGCAGCCGCATCAACTGGAAGCATTGGATCTGGAGGACGATCTATATTCCCAATCCATGCAACTGGTGTAACAATCAACACAGATGATGCAGGAGCAGGAGATGCAAACAGTATTGTTGATGATGCAACAGACACGCTAGGAAACGGTGATGTAGTAGTTCACATACGAGTAAACGATCCAGACTTTGATATTTCTGCAAGTGGTGAGGACATAATTGCGTTAGCAGACGCAACCAATGTTCCTCCAGTCAAACTAACAATTAGCAGAGGTCAAGCTAAAGTAACACTCGGCTTTGCCGGTGGTGCTACAGCATGTGACTTTGCTGCTGGTTGTGAAATTGATATTGTTGGAACAGACACAGATTTTGATGATGGAGCAGTTCATGCAGTAACAGGTAGCCTGTTACCAGCAGGAACAGACGCAAACATCATCCTATTTGGTCCAATTAAGGAGATTGCACCAGACGCAGGTATCTTTGAATCTGATGTAACTGTCAGATACTTTGATGGCCCAGCAGGTGCCAACTGTCCAACAACCACAGGTGCAGCTACACTACTTAGAATAGAAGCAGCAGGCCCAGCAGGTGTGCCAACATCATGTATACAGCAAGGTGATATTCTCACCGCAGAGTATACTGATCCAACTGACGCATCTGGTGATCCAAATACTGTAACTGATTCCGCAACATTTGACTTGAGAAACGGTGTATTACAATCCGATAAATCCGTCTATATCATAGGCGCTGACATGATCCTAACTGTTATCGAGCCCGACTGGGATAGAGATAACGATGGAGCAGAGACCTATGACCTTGATGCGATCGAATGGGATTCTGACGCTGCCACAGTTACCATGGGTAACGCTGGTGGACAAGGAGCTCAATTTGATCCAGAACCATCTGCTTTGAGAGAAACTGGTGATAGTACTGGTATATTCCAGGTTGTCATCGAGATTCCAAACACACTAGCAGGTGACAAGTTAGAAAGAGGCGAAGAGATCGTATTAGAATATACCGACTGGGGTCCATCTGGAGCTGACTTTGTTGGTGACGAAGATGAGGATATCAATCTGACAATCTTTACATCCAACTTTGGCGCAACGGTGGAGCTTGATCAAAAAGTTTACTCTTGGACTGATAAGGTCTACATTACCATAGTCGCACCTGATCACAACTTTGATAGCAACCTAATTGATGAAATTGGTGACTCTGCTGAAGACCCAATCAAGGTCGCAACCAGAGGAAGTGATATCGATCCGTACAAACTGGTCGAGACAGGTACCGACACAGGCATCTTCACAGGTGAGGTAATCCTTACTGGATTTGTAGCCCATGATGCCGATGGTGATGGAGTAGTAGGCGATGCATCTGGTGTTATAGGAGGAGTCGGTCCAACCGACGGATTCCTACCAGCTGATGATGACGATGGTATTACAGTATCCTTTGAGTTCTCTGAGGATGAAACTGTAGTAGGATCTGCATTAATCAGATGGAACATCGGTGAAGTCCAATGGTTAGAAGCAAGCTACCCAGCAACAGGAACAGGCGTATTACGTGTAGTTGATCCCGACATGAACCTCAATCCAGAAGCCGTCGACAACTTTAATGTTGACGTCTGGTCAGATTCTGACGCCGGAGGTATTGATCTTACAATTACTGAGACTAATGAGGCAACCGGAATATTCGAAGGCACAGTGTTCTTCACTGTTACAGACGAATCATCTGGTCACAGACTCAGAGTAGCAGAAGGTGACACAATCACCGGTGAATATGAAGACAATACATTACCAGACCCATACACAACTGCAGATGAGCTCGATATTACTGCCACTTCAATAATCGGAACAATCGTACCACCACTAGAGAGGGCACCAGCTTCTGGTATCCGAGTGGTTGATGCATTTGGCAACTCACTAGCTGAGGTCAAAGTGGATCAGCAGGTACAGATTACAGCCGATTTAGCGAACGGCCAGGATAGAGATCAAAGATTTGCATACTTGGTACAGGTTCAGGATAATGACGGAGTCACAGTATCTTTAGCATGGATTACAGGTTCACTAACTGCTGGACAATCATTTAGCCCAGCACTGTCATGGATACCTGACGCAGCCGGAACATACAGTGCAACAGCATTTGTATGGGAAAGCGTAGATAATCCAACTGCACTATCGCCACCAGTCAAGACAACCGTAAGAGTCGTATAAGACTAGAAAACAATCACACTATCCCTTTTTTCTTTTTTTTAATAACTAAAACAACGTAAGTTATAGACTAGGATCATTTTTTCAGAAGTAATAATTATGAGAGGAGGCTTTGAATTCTTAATTGAAACTAACAATATGGGTTTTGCCAGTAGTTATTCTTGCTAGCATGATTCCTTTGGTCTCAGCAGAGGAGCTGGAAATATTTACTAACAGTGATGTCTACTCTGATGGACAACCTCTTTTAGTTTATGGAAAAGCCTTATCAAATGAAAACCTAATCCTTAGATTATTTGCTCCAGATGGAACAATAACAAAATTTGATCAGGTAATAGTAGATTCGGATGGCTCCTTTAACCACATTCTTTTAACATGGCCAACTAGTTCAACAAAATTTCCATATGGGACATATACCGTAGAAGCAATTAGTACAACTCAAAACGGTCTATCTAGAACAGTTGACATCAAGTTTACATCATCATCTGAGCTTGTTCGGGTACCAGTAGAGCGTCATGTATCTACGCTGGTTTTTGCACCAGAGGTTGCAGCAGTCGACAAACCATTTAGAGTATTTGTACAAGTAAGTAGTGACGGACTTTTAGTTGGCGGTAACCCAAATGAGCTTCTAAGCACCTCACACGTTCACCCTCCTTCTGGAGAGCCTCTGAGTCTTTCGCAGTCATTTCAAACATTGCACGAAGGACTCTACTTTATTGATTATACTCCACTACAAACGGGAACCTATGTTTTTCATATGGTAGCATTCAGTAAAGGAACGGTAGCACACGGGTCTGCAGCAACATCGGTTTTGAGTCAAGATATTAGCGGAGTTGCAGAACAAGTCGTAAAGCTAAACGCCATCTTAGATGAGACATCAGGAGAGCTAGACAGACTAAAGACAGAGATAGAAGGCTTTGGTACAACACTTGAAAGCGCTAACAAAAACATTGATTCCAGCGTTTCGACTATTTCCTCATCAGTTACTAATATTGCAGATGCATCAGGGCAGCTCAACTCTTTATTTTTCCCAATAGTTGCCTCCATTGGTATTATAGTCGCATTACAGATTGCTATCTTTGCAAGAAGAAGATAGAGTTTGTGAAAACATACATAGCTGTGAACTACCCAATCATAAAGGATTTGAGCTTCCCTTTCGAGAAGGCAGTCATGACTGCTGCTTCCTGCTTCACAGACCTCATTGAGATCTCTACAGGCGTTACTTCCCGCAGTTCCTGCGGTAGTTTCATATCTAAACCAATTCCAAAAATGTCTAATCCTTTTTGTAAAATGTTGATGCTTGCATTGTAGTCTCTATCAATTACCAGATTGCATTTATCACACCTGTGAATTCTGATAGCAAGATTTTTTGGTACCTTGTTGCCACATCTAGAACAATTAATCGTTGTATTTCGAGCTGGAACCTCAACTAATAGTTTGCATTTGTATTCTAGTTTTTGCACAAATGTTCCCCAGCTTGAATCCATTATATTTCTAGATAGTTTTTTGTTTTTTACCATGTTTAGTTTTTCCAGTTTTTCTACAAACACAACATCATTATTCTTGGAATACTGTGTAGATAGTTTGTGCTGGAAATCTTTTCTGCGGTTTGCTATTCTTTCATGTATTCGCTGGTACCATTTCACTGCCTTTTTGCGGTTGTTTGATCCTTTCACTCTTCTTGATATCTTTCTTTGCGCTCTAGCTAACGGTTTTAGCATCTTTTTTAAGTTCAGTGGGTTTGGTGTTTGGCATCCGTTGCTGTCATAGGCAAATGACTTTATTCCGACATCAATACCTACAGCTCTTTTAAATGAAATTTTTGGAATGTCAATTATCGGCTCTTGTGTATCACAAGTAATACATGCATGCCATTTGCCGCTCTTTGATCTTGTTACTGTTATTTGCTTGATGTTTACATTTTGTGGAATATCTCTATGTTTTCTTATCTCGATATATCCTATCTTTGAGAGATAGAGGTAATCCTGTTTGCCATACTGTTTGAGCCGGTAGCCTGATTGGCTGTATGTAAACGTTCTGTACTCATTATATCTTGCAAATCGTAGTTTGCCTGTATTGTGACCTTTCTTGGATCGTTCAATTAGTGATTTTTCCGCTGATTCCAGTTGTGTAGATACCATTTGAAGCATCTTACTATGATAGTTGTACAGCCATGATTCTTGTTGCTTTAATTCTGTTAAAATATAATTCATGTCGTTTCTGCTAAGAAAATTATATTGAGCTTGCTCTACAAATTTGTTGTATACCCACTTGCAAACATTGAGATTATTATTTAGTTTATATTCTTGATCGGAATTTGGATATAATCTAAACTTGTAATTTCGCACTGTATTTGATATGCTTTTTTTATTATTTGACAGTTTAGTTATTATATAATATGGATCGCTCTCATCCCAACCCTAAAAGGTGGTGGGTTCTCCTGCTCACATAGCTATAATAGTAAAAAATAGTTCCACTCAAATATGAGTAGGATGTTAGCAGTATTTTTATCGATAATCCTTCTTTCTTCCGTTCTAATTGGAAGCTCTCAGGGATTTTTAGGTGGTGACCTTCCTCTTCAGAATTCAATTCAAACCAAGGAATTGAAAATTGACCTTTCTTCAGAAATTGTAAAAATCAACCCAACCTTAGTAAATGATCAAAAATCTGTCAAGAGATACCTAGTTTTTGGCTCTGGCTCTATTAATGATGTTAAAGGAATAATGAATAATCCAATTAATTCAGTAGATGCAAAAAATGGTTTTTTCTCAATAAGTGTACTCTCAGACAATGAAGCCACAAAATTAAAGGCGCTAGGTCATAATGTTGTAGAGGATTTTCTTTTAGACTTTCACTCTACAGAAAAAACCGATGAAATTCCAGATATTTCTAAAATACGTAACATTGTAAAATCTGAAGAGGCCTTTAACAAATATGGCTACAACGGAACTGGAATAAGCATTGCTATAGTTGATACCGGTGTTGACTTTTCGAATCCTGATATCATGCACTCTCTTGCAAGAGATAAGAATAATCATCCTATAATGCTCGATGCTGACGGCCAAGGAATTGTGCTAACCAATGCAACCTTTGTTGCAAACATTAACGAGATGGGAATAATTAGAAACTACACAAAACCTTTACCAGAAAATGTCACATCATCTGTTTTTGTTACACGTGACGGTGTATTTTTAAATCTCAAGCAAGGAAATAACGGAACAATAATCCAAATCTACAATTCTTTTTTTCCATTGTTTGGCTCACTGCCAGTTTTTAATGGTACTCTAACAGATGACATGAAGATTGGCAAGAACAATCATGATTATATTGTTTCCAAAAGTGGAGTTTATCATCTTGGAATAATGTATCAAGGTGCACTACAAGGTGCACTTGCAGGAGTTCAGGTGGTACCCATACTTGTAATCGATTCACATACTCCAGGATTATACGACACAATTATTCCTGATCTATCCTCATCGTGGAAGGATTTTACAAGATTTGATTTAGAAAAAGGCAAACAACCCGATTATGATTTTGACTTTACCGATGAAAAACCAATTGTTCTTGGAAGCGGAAACGAACATCTAATTTATGATTTTAATGGTGATGGCAAGTATGATTATAGTGCAGGAACGATTGGAGCCCAGGTAATGGATGTCTATGGGGCAATTACTACAAAAAAACCAACAATAGATAAGACTCTTAGAGCAATTAACGGAACATTACTTCCAGCCTTTGATCCGAATGGAAATTTCTTTGGCGTCATGACAGACACTGTAGGTCATGGGACATCAAGTGCTGCATCAATTGCTTCGCGAGGAGTTGAGGAATACGATATCTACAATAATACCAAAAAATACAAAATTCAAGGAGTTGCACCTGGTGCAAAAATTATCCCAGTAAAGGCACTATGGTTTGGGGATACCGTATATGCCTGGTTGTGGGCAGCAGGATTTGATAATAAAGACAACAAGTGGGTTTTTGATGGAAAACCACGGGCTGATATTATATCAAACAGTTGGGGGGTCTCTAATTTTCCAACATTACAATCAGGGCCTGGCCTAGACCTTCTTTCACTAATTCTTAGTGTTCTTGTAGTTCCTTACACAATCGATGATGCTTATCCTGGAGTTACAATTGTTACTAGTGCAGGTAATTCGGGACATGGTTATGGTACACTAGGCCTACCAAATGCATCACCTTACGGAATAACAGTAGGAGCAACGACCAACAATGTCTATATTGGTTATGGACCATTCAAAGCTCAACCAAGATTTGGTAACACTACTGAACATAATAATAATGTAGTTGATTTTTCAAGCCGCGGTCCTGGAATAATTGGTGATCCTAAACCAGACTTGATGAGCATTGGTGCCTATAGCTTTACTCCAACTACAATATCAAAAATTAAAAAAGATCCTTCACAAAAGGCATTTACTTTGTTTGGTGGTACCAGCATGGCTGCGCCACTTGTGTCAGGTAGTGTAGCTGTTCTAATGGAGAGTATGAATGATAATTATCAAAACTATGATCCACTCCGAATAAAAAATATCTTAATGTCAACTGCTACGGATCTGTACAATGATCCCTTTACTCAAGGTTCAGGACTAGTTAATGTATATGATGCAGTACAGTTTGTAAATGGAAACGATGATGTATTTATCGTCTATAATGATGCTTCATATTCTAATATCAAAAGAGTTTTAGATGTCCCAATCAACTCTGTAAATTCTACATTATTTGGAATTGACGACTTTGAGCTACTTGGAAAAAATCTACCATATACTAGCTGGTTTGCAGGACGACTTTTACCAGGCGAACGAAGCACCGCAGTTTTTACAATTGAGAATCCTTCTGATAACACATTAGAAATTTCCATCAAACCTCAAACCCTCAAACTAATTAAAAAAACCGAGTTTAATGAAACTACAGCAGTTCAGGTAAAAGATTCATTAATTAACAAATCTGGAACTTACATCCCCAATTATTATAGACTCATTGATGCAAAAGAGCACAAGGATCTTTCGTCTTACTTTGATAAAACAAATCCAATACCAAGTGATGCATCGCTATTGGTTCTAAATGTTAACTTTCCATTTGATGAATTCATGAATAAAACAGAACAAGTTTATGCAAATGATCTCAAAATTTCATCTCTATATCTGTATGATTGGACTGACAAAAACAACGATACCAAAATTGCAAGTGACGAAATATCTATGGTAAACAGAGGAGGAACATGGGGGACTGTTCAGGAGGTTCGTGTTTCTGAACCTAATTTGAAATTTGAAAGCACACCTGTAGTCGGAATTTATCCAGTTCCTACGCGGTATTCTTACTGGCTAGGTGAAACACAAAAAAATTCTACCTCAATGGATTTCACACTAACAACAAATTATTACAAAAAAGACAAGTGGGATGTAATTTGGCTAGATAATCAAAATGTCAAAATTCCTCCAAAAAATTCAACTGAAATTACTGCAACATTAGTTGTACCAATCGACTTTCAATCAGGAGTTTACCAAGGATTTCTCACATTTGAAGGTGATAAACATACAGCCAATGTTCCAGTTTCCTTTGGAGTAAAAAAATTAATTGATACAAAAGACAGAACTATACTAATCACAAGCTCAGAAGATGAAGATATTATTTATACAAATGGTTTTGTTAAGGGAGCCTTTGATATGGTAAATCGTTACATGGCTGGCGACTGGAGGCAATATTATTTTGAAATTGCTGATAAATCAATTAACACGGGCTCTATTGATATCTCATGGGAGAACGAAGATACAAGTGTCTCTGCATTTGTATTTGACCCGCAAGGAAGAATAGTTCAATCAAATGTCCCATCTGGAGTATTTGGACATTTTATGAATTGGCCTTCTGTTGACTGGCTTGGAACCACTCCATTTAGTGAAGGGGGAGGATTTTTCCCTGTAAAAAACAAAGATCAAACTTCTTCTATTCTAATAACACCAATTAATCAGACTGGAACTTATACTCTATTAGTGCACTCAACTCTGTTTGGTGGAAACTCTACAACAGAACCAATTACACTAGCTGCAAAATTCACAACACTTCTACATGACGATAAAGAACCAACGATTAGTCTATCTCTTCCAGAAGTCATTAACAAACACGTAGCAATAATGCCACAAATAATTGACGAGAATCTTGACAAAGTAAAATATTTGCTTGACGATAAAGAATTTAATTTTACATCTAATTTCATTGAGTCACAATCAATTAAAGATGGTTCATACAAGCTAACAATTTTTGCAACTGACTTGGTAGGATTTAATGTGACAAAATCTTTTACACTAAATGTTGACAACACCAAGCCAACTCTTTTGATCAACTCTCCACAAGATAATATGACAGTATCAGAAATATTACCAATTAATTTTCAAGTAATTGATGCAAATCTTCCAGAAAGTGGCGGAATAAGAATAATTCTACCCAATGGAGAATTAAGAGATCAAACGCAATTAAAATTCGACACTAGTCAGTTTGATGAAGGACCATATGAAATTAAAATATTTGCAGAGGATAAAGCAGGTAATAAAATCAGTAAGGAAATCTCATTTAATGTAGACCATAGTATACCTTCCCAAGCTCCATTTTTAGAAGATGAAGATGATTCAGAGCAAAACTATTTGCTTGTAATCGGAGTTGCAATTGGCTTGGCGATCGGCGTAATTTCGGTTTTATTTGCTACAAAGAAAATCAAAGTTTCAGTGTCCTAGTAAACAAGATTTATAAACAATTTTGCAAGAACGAGAGCTTGAATGTCTGAAGAGGATAGTCAAGAAACAAAACCTCTATCCAGAAGGGATTTTTTGAAACTATTGGGTGCAGGTGGCACTGCAGTTGCATTTGCGCCTTTTGTTCCATGGGGAAACTTTATGCCAAATCCTTCTTCTGCCTCTCTTGAAAAGGCTCCAGTTATTTTACCAGATGGCACTCAAGCAAATATCAATACGTATCCAATAAATCATGCTGAAGTTATTACTTACCCCAAGACAGGTGATAGAGTTCTTGATGAGGAAGCATTTCGAAAATGGCAATTTATTAGATTACCAGAAGAACTTGGAGGTGCAAAAAATGACATTAGCGCATTTCGCGCTTATAGTATGGTATGTCTGCACTTGTGGTGTTTATGGAAATATTGGCCAGAACAGGGACGAAAGAGGGGAGAGTGTCCATGTCATGGAAGCATGTATGATCCAGTGACCGGTACAGCATTTGTAGGACCAGCATCATTACAAGCTCCACCATCAAATACTCTTGCTCAGCTAAATTTTGAAACTGATTCAAATGGATTTATGTTCATTTCACCAGTTACATGGGGAGTTAATGCAAATGGAGTTGTAGGCTATGGCCGTTTCGTTAAGTAGAAGGACAGGAACCATCGCATTCATCTATTGGATCTGGGATGGATTAGACAGAACTATTTTCACTGCAATCAAGTTTTCATTTCCTGCAAGATTTGTAAGTCCATTTGGATTTTTAGGAATGCTGACCTTCATTACTTTTATTATTCTAGGAGTTTCTGGGGCACTTTTAATGTTCTATTATGAGCCAATAATAGATAGGGCATGGGATAGTGTCAAATTTATCAACGATGATGTTCCATTTGGATTCCATATTAGAAATATACATTACCATGGTTCTAACGCAATGGTTCTTCTTGCAATTTTACATATGTACTATCAATACTTTAGTGGAAGATATAAGATTAGAAATGAAATACTTTGGATAACTGGAATAATTCTTGGTACTGTTACTATTCTTGAGGCCTTTACAGGATATGATATTATTTTTAGTGAAAGAGCAGAACTTGCAATTAGTATTGCTGCTTCGTTAACTAACTCCATTCCAATTGCAGGACCGACCATACGCGAGGCAATGTTTGGTTCTGGTTTTCATGACTTTGTCTTGAGATTTTATGCTCAACATGTATTCATTTTACCAATAGTAATGCTTGGATTAATGGCAGTACATTTTCCACGATTTCTAGTATTTGATGTACCAATGGTTATGGCAATTTCAGGAGCTATATTGATTACAGGTGGAGTATTTCCAATTGATCTAGGTTTTAAATTTCAACCAACTGTACCTCCAGGTATTACCGTTCCAGAATGGTATCTAACTGGACTCTATGCATTTTTGCGTACGCAGTATGACAAATTCGTAACGGGGGTTTTATGGCCTGGATTATTCATTCTCTCACTATTGCTAATACCATTTGTTGATAGATACAAAAAGTTCTCATGGAAGGATCGTCCAATTATTACTGCATTTGGAATTACTGGTATATCACAAATTATGGTTACCACATATTGGGGCTTTTACATTCCATCAGATACAACCATACCACTTGTAGAAAGATTGGTAATAGATCCAATTAATCTTTACACGGTGATGATACTGATGGTTCCGCTAAGCTTTGGCTTTAGTTATATGATGATACACCTTGCAAGAGATGCTGAACGTAAAGCCAAGTTGGCTAAAGAAAAAGGTCCACAGAAGGTCGCAAAAATCGAACTCTCTGAAAAATGGATAAACTGGGTAATTGTAGCATTAATTGCATTCATGGTGTTTCTAAATATTGCAGCCTATAACGCCGCAATTACTGGAATGAATAACCTTTCATTGTTCTTTGTTGGACTAATTCTAATGGTCTTTGCAGGGCTCTTCCATGTATACAGATACGGAATGAATGAGGCAAACAAACCACCGATTCCAAAAGCTCCAATTCCTAAAGAAAAACCAAAGGCCTTAGCGGAGCAACCACAAGCTACTCAGGTTAAGGAACTTCCTGACGCTACAATCCAGAGATAAAAAAAATTAATATCATCATATATCCAAGAGGCATCTATACAAAAAACCTTGTAAATTTCAGGAACCTAAACAAGCTTTATAAGACTTTTAGAAAGGTGCTAAATTATTGAGTGAGACTATATCAAGTCATGCTTATGGAATTGCCATAATTACACTAGTTATCGGACTATCAGTTGGTATTGGATATTATCAAGTGTTTTATCTTCCAGAACAAAGTGCAAAACCTTCAGTTTCAGAGAACATTCTGAATCCCGTTGAAGAAACTCGTATCAAGATGATTCCTGGCTCAGCATCAGAATCTCAACAAGACAATTTTGTTCCAAAACTAGTAAATCTTCAACTAGGCATTGATAATCATGTGATCTGGATAAATGACGATAATGTAGCACACACTGTAACTCCAGACCGCCGTGCTGAAGACGGCTATAGTGGTGAATTTGGCTCGCCTGGTGTGATTATGCCAGGAGAATCCTATGAATTTATCTTTACCGAATCAAATGAAGTTTCATATCACTGTACGCCTCACCCATGGATGAAAGGTACGGTAATTGTTACAAAACAAAGATTCTAACCAGAAAACTTTGCAAAAACCACCGCGCTTTCTATTTCTTTATGTTGTTCTATAATAGAAACTCGAAATTTTACCTCGTGAGTTTCTTTTGGTTCAAACTCAATTGATGCCGAAAAATCTGCTTTATTATTTGGCATGTTATCTTTGCTTATGAAAAGACGTGAAACATTTTGTGAAATTTTTTTTCCATTATATGATCTATAAACCACAAGCTCATTCGAACCGAAAATCTGAATGTTAATTACTACACCATCATATCTACCAGGATAATTTACCTGAATGTGACCTTTAATTTCAGAATGGGGTGAAATTTTTAAATCATCTAATTTGAGTTCTATGTCTTTCACAATAAATTCATAATAACATGAAAATAAATAATTTGTTAAAAAATAACGGGCCCGAAGGGCTTCGATCCCTTGGCCATTGGATTAGAAGTCCAACACTCTGTCCAAGCTGAGCTACAGGCCCAAGAGTTTGGAAATTATTTACCATATTAAGGGTTT